>ERZ780212.857-NODE-857-length-27376-cov-2.731891_pt1 | contig 27376 bp, 19 predicted proteins | sample MGYA00511364_ERZ780212 | MGnify/ENA primary metagenome ERZ780212 (study PRJEB29588, sample SAMEA2147991) | human gut metagenome | biome: human gut; feature: human-associated habitat; material: faeces | place: Denmark | collected 2008/2010 ... | reverse complement strand
CACGCCCTGCTTACAAATTATATTCTGCTATATCTTAATCTGACACATGATATGTTTTCCATTATAGTATGTCGATGACATACTCCTTGCTGAACGAATGGCCAGCCTCAAGACTGTTTGAATACTCACGGTCCGCCAGATCTCCGTCATATCCCTCGCGGTCACACCTGCCAAACCAAGGCTCTATGCAGACAAATGGCGCATGTTTCTTTGCAGGAGACCATATGCCTATCTGCGGCACATCAAATCTCAACTGCAAAACCGGCGCATCAGATGAGTTCCTTAATGTAATCGTATTTATACCCTTACCATCCATGATCAGGGCATCCTCATCAAACATCTCATCACGCAGCTTTAAGACTCCATCTGTCAGTCTGTGCGTAACTGTTCTATCTCCAAGAACTCCATTTGCTGTCAAAAGACCACATTCAATCTCGTTCTTACCTGTGTGCATATCCAGAGAATAACCGCCGATGCCTCCCTCACATGCAAATGCAGGATGGGCACCGATAGAAAAATGAATCGTGTCAGTTTCCTCATTCACAACGGTCCACATAACATGTACAGATGAACCTTCAAGTCTATATCCTATACAAAGACTGAAATCAAACGGATAGCTCTTCTGCCATATATCATTCTTCTCAAGCACAAACAGCAGTGTATCACCAGTCTGGCCACCCACTACAAACTCGCTGTCCCTTGCAAATCCGTGCTGAGGTATATTCTCATAAACCACCCCGTTATGTCTGTAACGCTGTCCTTCAAGCTTTCCCACAAATGGAAACAGCACAGGAGAAACTCTTCCCCAATATGCCGCATCTCCGCACCACATATACTCTCTATCCGTCTCGTTACTCTTCAGGCTCACAAGCTCAGCACCGTGAGTATTCACCTTTATAGCAATCTTATCATTTTTTAATTCAACAATACCCATCATGTCCTCCTATACTCCAGCCAGTCTGGCTGATCATAATTTGCAAATAATATTATACACTTTTATAACATTATAACACAGGTACAAAAAAATACGGTCGCTTAATGAACTAATAAGCAACCGTATTTTATATAATTAAGCAATAGTCGCTGTCGGGGTTCCAAGTATCACATGAAGCCCCTTCTCCTTTGCCTTGCTGATGACATGATCGAAGAACGAAAAGTCATACTGCCCCTCCGTTTTTTCCATGATATGCCATGCAAACTCCGCTATACGAATGACATTGCATCCAAGCTCTACAATATTGTCCATATCCTCATCGATCATGGATATGTCCCACTGCTCTGGATAATAATCCACACCTCGTTATCCAAGCGCGATCATTCTGTTGATGCAGCGGGAAGCTCCCTCCATCACCTCATCAGAAAGGACTATCTCTTCGCCACTTGTGCCCTTTAATACATTCAATATGTCAACCAGGGTAGTAAGCTTCATATTATGGCACATCAGCTTTGAAGAAATTGGATAGAACATTTTGTCAGGGCACTCATACTGAAGATGCTCCACAATACTGTGCTCTGTACCGATGATAAATTCTTTTTTCTCTGACTTTCTGGCATATGCCATAATTCCTGTGGTTGAACCTACATAATCAGCCTCTGCAACTACATCCGGCCTGCACTCAGGATGGACAAGAAGTTCCGCATGTGGATGTAACTCTTTTGCCTTCAAAGCATCATCTAGGGTAACCGCAAGATGTCTAGGACATCCGCCGTTAAAAAATGCAAATTCCTTTTCCGGCATCTGCTTTTGAACATAGTTTCCAAGATTCGGATCTGGAATAAAAAGAATCTTGTCATTATCAAGCTTGCTGCAGATCTGCACTGCTGATGAGGATGTCACACATACATCACAGGCAGTTTTCAATTCAGATGTCGTATTTATATAGGCGACAACCGCATATCCCGGATACTTCTTCTTCATCTCATCCAGCGTTTCAAGGTTCATCTGCTCAGCCATCGGACATCCGGCTTCAGGATTAGGCAGGTACACATTCTTATCAGGGGACAATATCTTACATGTCTCCGCCATAAAACGCACACCACACATTATTATATTTTTGCGGGAATCCTTGCTCGCCTCTACGCTAAGTCCATATGAATCTCCCATATAATCTGCAACTTCAAGAATCTCATGTCCCTGATAAGCATGTGCCAGTATGCAGAAATCTTTCTCTTTCTTCAGTCTGATTATCTCTTCCTGTATCTCTTTTATCGTCATTTTATTCTCTCCAAATCATTTTGTATTATTTCTCCCACTCCTGCCACGGAACAAGGAAGCCTGTCTCATCAAGCTTCTGCTCTATGTTGTCCAGGATCTCTTCACTTGGAGCCTCTATCAGATGGTAATGATATCCGTTCGTAGCATTTCCAAGCAGGGACGACTGGCTGTTTTCCAATTTTTTCATAAATTTTGCCACGTCGTATCTGGAAGCAATATTCATCTTTGCAGTAACACGATTGTACACCGTATGACTTATACTTACATTCTTTACAACACCGCCATAATCAACTATGATCGTGAGTTCTTCCTCAGTCCTGTCATAACCGTGTTTTACTTTAAACTCTCTCTGACATTTTGATTCATTCTTGTATATATAACCCCTGTTAGTTGCAATTATGCCATCATCAGCCGCCCTGATCACTGCAATATCCTGCACTATTATCTGTCTGCTGACTTCAAATTCTGACGCAAGCTTATTTGCCGGAACAGGGACATCTGAATTCTTCACAATGTCAAGTATCCTTTCCCTTCTCTCTTTTGCCTTCACTTTATCCCTCCGCATGAAGATTTTTCATCGATATATCCATTATAGGTGAGCTGTGTGTAAGCGCACCGCTTGATATATAATCCACTCCCAATGATATCAGGCTCTCTATGTTCTCTTTTGTAACATTGCCTGAACATTCTGTCTCCGCACGTCCATCGATCAAATCAATCGCAGCCCTCATCTGATCCGTTGTCATATTGTCAAGCATAATGATATCGGCTCCCGCTTCAACAGCCTCTTTTACCTGATCCAGTGTCTCAACTTCAACCTCTATCTTGCGGACAAATGGTGCATACTCCTTTGCCATTCTCACTGCATTGGTTATACTTCCCGCAGCGCCTATATGATTATCCTTAAGTAATACTCCATCCGACAAATTGTATCTGTGATTGCTGCCTCCGCCGACTCTGACTGCATACTTCTCAAATATACGGCAATTAGGTGTGGTCTTTCTGGTATCCAGCAGAGTAGTCTTGCTTCCTTTAAGAAGTTCTGCAACCTCATGGGTATATGTAGCTATACCACTCATACGCTGCAGGTAATTAAGCGCAACCCTCTCTCCAGAGAGAAGAACCCTGATATCACCAGTCACAATTCCCATAAGCTGGCCAGCCTTCACCTCATCGCCATCTTTGCAGAAGAACTCAACCTCAGTGCTGTCATCTAAGAGGGTAAATACTCTTGCATATACATCAAGTCCTGCAATGATTCCATCCTGCTTGCATATCAGGTCTACTTTTCCTTTCTGTGCCTTTGGCATCACCGCATTTGTGGATACATCCTCACTTGTGATATCCTCCTGTAAAGCCATCATTATAAGCTTGTCCGCATTCAATTTCATTGTTATCTGATTCATTCTCAGCCTCTTCTTTCCGTTTCTGTCAAAACTATATTCTTATATTCTCTAAACAAACCATCTATATCTTCATATTCAGACAGATCTATGTTGTCTTCTCCACAGCCTCTGTGCTCTCTGCTGAACATGATATCATCTGCTGCCCTCTGTGCAAATACAAGCGACTCAAGTAACGAATTGCTTGCCAGTCTGTTTCTGCCATGCACTCCATTACATCCGGCCTCTCCTACCGCATACAATCCTTCCATGGATGTCCTTCCGGCGAGATCTGCCTTCACTCCGCCCATGTGGTAATGCTGAGCCGGCACAACCGGTATCGGTTCAACAAGCACATCATATCCTTCATCCTTGCACTGCTTGTATATATGTGGAAAATGCTGCAAGATCACATCTCTTCCAAGCGGTCTCAGATCTTCCCATACATGCTCCGTTCCATCTATCTCCATCTGTTTCCATATTGCATGGCTGACTACATCACGAGGCTGCAGTTCATCTGTAAACCTTTCGCCCGCCTTGTTTAGAAGCCATGCTCCTTCGCCTCTCACAGATTCAGATATCAGAAACCTTCTTCCCTTATTCCGGCTAAACAGTGTCGTCGGGTGGATCTGCACATAATTCAGATTCTCTACCTCTACATCATGTTTTAAGGCAATTGCTATGGCATCACCTGTTATATGGGCAAAATTCGTTGAGTTCTTATATATGCCTCCGATTCCACCACACGCCAATACAACATTGTTGGATCTAAGTATGCGTATGTTCTTGGCCTCATCAGCTATAACCACTCCACCACAGGCATTGTCATTGCAGATGATGTCGAGCATAGTCGTATACTCATATATCTCGATATTGGATTTCTTCTTTGCGCACTCCAGCAAAGTGGATGTAATCTCCTTGCCGGTAATGTCCTCGTGGAACAATATTCTTGGCTGGCTGTGAGCTCCCTCCTTAGTGAAGGCAAGCTTTCCGCTCTCATCTCTCTCAAATCTAACTCCAAGCCTTATCAATTCTCTGATAACAAGATTCGATGATCTGATCATCAGATCGACTGTCTTTTTATTGTTCTCATAATGACCGGCTCTCATGGTGTCTTCAAAATAATCTTCGTAGTCTTCCTCACCCCGCAGCATACATATGCCCCCCTGGGCCAAAAAAGAATCGGACTCATCAGCCCGCCTTTTTGTGATAATACAGACCTTTTTTGTCTCTGGAAAATTCAACGCACAGAACAAACCTGCAGCGCCAGTTCCCACAATAATAACATCATATACAGTGTTCATCATTTCTCCTCTTCAAGTAGGCATCATATTATTCTTTATAACCTGACTTGCATATAAACATAACATATGTAAACACATATGTAAAGATATATGTAATGTTATGTGTAAACTTTTGATGTAAACTTTTGAATTAGAGTTTTCTGTATACCGTCTCTACTTTAAGACTTTCTTTATCTGTTTCTCTGTAGCTATCGGGTAAATATCATCCATATGCTTCACTATCCTCTTCCACGATTCCTCAGGGCTCTCACCATATGCGGACGTCACATGATCATATCCCCACAGCTTCTCCGGCATGGAATACACAGCCACATTCCAGCCGTATTCCGCGCCCTTCTTGTTCAACCGTTTTCTGAAGTCACATGCACACAGATAGGTCTGCATCTGAAGCTGTGTCATCGTACCCTCAAAGCCTTTCTCTCCGCCCTTGCCAAATCCGGCAAGCTTCTTTATATCGAATGAAAAAAGTTCTGTATTGTACATACTATCCAGCTTTTCTGCTGCAAATTCCACATCGCTCTCCTCGTCTATACGGTCATCCATGAACAAGTCCATAATCTTCTTCTGCCTGAATGACGCAAGCTCATCATCCCATCTGGCATCGAAATCATATCCAGCTCTTCTATAATTTGCAAAATACGGGAACCATTTCTTTGAGATAAATCCCGCCTTATTGTGGAAAAATTTGCCGTATGCGATGTCGCCTCTTCTGGCTATGATCTCACGCCACACCCAAGGATCCCTCTGCGAGTCTTCACTCCACCAATACTTCTCCGTGGTTCGCTCTTCCACCGAAAATCCAGGTATCTCATTGCGGAAAAGAGGCAGGAATCCCACTTCCTCTATATATCCGATAAGTTCGTCCACCGTGTGCAGGCACTCCGGATCATCCTCTGAAACGCCATACATAATCCATGTTCCGTCTTTTGATTCCATAAACTCTCCTAAATTATTCGCCCCTCAAGGTGATCCATCTCATGGAGCACTATCTGGGCTATATATCCGTTGAACTTCATACGCTTTTTTGCAAATGATGCATCCTGAAACTCTACTTCTATGTCTCTATACCTTGTCACCTTTCTCGTGCCGTCCAGAGACAGACATCCCTCCTCTGTCTCGTAAGCCCCTGACTTTGACAGGAGTACCGGATTCAGCATGACAACATTGGCAAATCCCATACTGACGATGATTATCCTCTTCTTATATCCGATCATGTTGCCCGCCATGCCGACGCACCTCGCCTGATTTGCCGCTAATGTGTCCTGCATATCTGCTATGATCCCCGCATCCATAGTCGTCATCGGAGATGACTTCTGGCTGAGAAACATCTGATCTCTTACTATCTGTTTTACCATGGTCTATTACCTTTCCTTATCTACTCACCATTCTTCACGTACAGGAATAATTTCGACTTGAGCAGCTTCTTCGGCGTTGCCGAGATCTCGCATATCTCCTCGTATATGCGGTTGCACACGATAAAATACGCAGCCAGGGCAGTCAGCACATTCTTCTGATTTGCGCTCTGGAAATTGTACTTCCCTGTCTTCTCATTCTTCTCGCTTCTGGCATGTTTTACCAGGTTATAGTCATTCCACCAATCCGCGATCCTGCCATCCACAAATGCGCTGAACGGCTTCAACTCGATATCTTCAAATGTGTCTATCGTCCTCACTGCGTCAAGCCTGATAGCCGGGAATTTCCTAAGCACAGGAGTAAGCCTGTCATGTATATTGTACTTCTTCCTGTAATCGTCCTCCTCTACCATCTTGCAATATATCTCAATCAGAGAATCAATATTGCTGCAGATGTTCAAGAACATATTTATGTATCTGCTTGAAAATGTCGGGAAGTTGCTCTTGTGAATGTCCACATACTCCGAACTGATCCTGACATCCTTCTCAATGATCTGGTATTGCTTCCAGAAAATGTTCAGAAATTCCTTCTCAGTTATGACAACTCTGGTCTTCTTCACCAGAACATTTACCCACAAATGTCCCTGACCTATCCTGTCAAGCCTGACGTCCTGACTCGTCCATACATCCTCAAGCGATGCGCCCGAAACCAACGCCACCATATCGCAAACCCGGGCCTCAGTATAATTGGCAAATGTCCTTCCATCATCCCGCGTCCGTTCACTCTTGCCGTACTTCCACGAAGCATACAATACCCCGCCGACCCTGAGCGCCTTCATAGCCTTCTCAAGGATCTTGTGCATATCGCTCTTGGCAACATGGAGCAGCGAAGCACATGCCCACACAGCGTCAAATTCATTCTCATAGTTCATGTCCTCAATGCGCATATGCACAGCCGCTTTTCCCGTCAGCTCCTGAGTTTTCCTGCACATAGCCTCAGACGCATCCAGAGATACAACCTTGTATCCCTTGTCCAGAAAATATTTGCTGTCACGACCACTGCCGCAGCCAAGATCAAGGATCCTGCTGCCCGGCTTGAGATGTTCCTCAAAGCGCTTGTAAATGTCCGACATGTCAGCATTTCTGGTTACCTCGGAATATCTGTCAGCATGTGTATTGTAGTATTCTATTGTTCTGTTTGTATTTTTATCATCCATTAAAATCTGACCTCTTCCGGTTCATTGGTGGTGAGGGTTCGAATCCTTCAACACCTTCATATGTATCTACAGATTATTTGCCTTTCGCAGCAGCTTCTCAAAAGACTCCGCAAATCTCTGGTCATCCTCTTCTGTCCTCTTCCTCGGCCCTTTGATATGATTCCGGCTTGACGCCCTCCGCGCCTTCTTGTTCAGGTGTCTCTCCATAAGCATCTGATCGATATTCTCATCCGTATACCATTTGCCCGACTGATGAATTGCGTATGCACCTTTGCCAAGTGCCATAGCGGCAACACCATAGTCCTGAGTAACCACAATGTCCCCCTTGTGACAAATGCTTATCAGTTTGTAATCCACAGCATCCGCTCCGGCACCGACCACGATAACCTCACTGTAATCAGATGTGAGGACATGGTTCGTATCGCAGAGAAGCGTTACCGGGATGTTATATTTTGTTGCTATGTCTTCTGCTATGCCTACTACGGGACAGGCGTCGGCGTCTATGTATATGTGCATGGGTAAGTCCTCCTACAACAGGTCTCAATCGTTATCTTTTTCACTTTTTATCACATCCATATAACCACCAGTTATAACTCCTGCTGGTAACGCCACTACTGCTATACCGACTATAGATGATACCATACTTACCAGCTTTCCAAATACAGTAACCGGGTATATATCACCGTAGCCTACAGTAGTAAGTGCAGTGGTCGACCAATATAATGCATCAAACAGCGAATTAAAACTTTCTGGCTCGACCTAAAACATAATAAGTCCTGATACTATTATGTACCCAAATGCCAAATAACACACAGCCATCAAAATGCTCTTTTCTTTCTTTAGGACTTCAACTATTATTCTAATACTTTTGGAATATCTCACAAACCTCAATATACGGAAGGTTCGTATCAACCTAAATAATTTGAATAGTCTAAACCCAGAGTTCAGAATAGTTACAGATGGCAAAATAGATAACAAATCAATAATCGCCATAGGTGAAAACGGATAAATAACAAAGGCTCGATACTTATACTTCGAAAGTTTAAAGTCTGCTGTAAACCATCTCAAAAGATAATCAATAACAAATATAGTAACTGTAACCTTATCAATTATGTTCAAATAATTATTCTGTTCTTTAAAACACAGAGGAATGATACTCGCACATATCACAATCATCATAAATATATCGTATAGTGCACTTAACTTGTCATCATCATTTGCAACCTCTATTATCTCATAAATTCGTTTTCTCATTAGAATCCTATCTTTCCTCATCATCTTACTATGTTACCATTTTATCTATTCTTAAAATTATTATTGCCTTAAAGTTGCCCGACACCACCAATGACAACTTCACTATAATCAAATATTTGGACAGAGCTTTATTTTACAGAGCTATGTTATGAAAGCATTGTATTTATTTGCTATATATTTCTCCAACTCCTACTACATATCAAACACCGACATCAATAAATATATGCATAACTCATAATCATTTTTCATACTCATCCATAATTATATTCTTGCTCAAGTATAAATCTTTTGTACTAATATCTATTTTTTGATCATTAAGTATTATCAACATTAGTCAAACTATAAACAACACAATCATTTAATTTACAATATTCGTAAACAAATATATAATTACTCACTATTTTTCAGTAGAAAGCCAATTATAAACCTCGCTTATCAACTCAAATGTAGCCTTTGGAACACTGTATGATTGCTTTGCCATTTTATTAATTTCTTTACTCATAGTTACTAACCACTCGGTTTTCTGATCTTTTGTCGATAAGTTTTTGTCTTCCGGCCTTGTCATAATAGATTCAAAAATTTCACTCCAATTATGAGAAAATGTAACTATCTCTTTACAGTTAGAAAGGGTTATACAATCCCATATTTCTATTTCTCCATCCTCATCATTTGATAATAGCTCATAATTTCTATCGCTTGCATCTTTTTCCGCATTTTTATAAATAGATTTCGGTAAACCTTTAATCATCCATTTATCACCATAATACGAGTTCAAAGCATGTGAAATTACCTCTTTTACTTTTCTCTCGATATATGACAAATATTCTCTTGATTCAACATTGTATTGTTTGGTCTCATTTTCTATATATTCAGTCAGCCCCTCTGGCATAAAATCATCTCTTTTTTCTGCTATTACCTTTTGAAAACTTCTCCAGAACTTCTTTTCACCACCTCCTCCTAAAAAACCTTTTAACTCTTTTCTAGAGCCATCATCTATACTGTTAATATACGACATCAATGGTTCCAAATAATACTCAACTTCATCAACCATTGATTCTATACTCTGTGATTTGGGAGAAACCTTTTTTTGATTTATCAAATGCAAAATAATATCATCGATAATTCTTATAACAGCCTGTATTCCTCTGTTTATTGTAAGAATTCCTTGATCCCCAGCCATCCATTCCTTTTCACAATTCACCTTCATCACTTTAAAACATGCCTCAAGAAATGAATATAATAAATCCACCGTTGCTTGGTTATCCCCAATATCAAATGTTCCATCCTCAACTATAACGTTGTTTTTTCCATATACCGATAAGAAATGACTTCTTTTTAAAGCCTGTTGAATAGCTTCTATTGTTATACATTTTGTAGGATTCTTCTCATCTTCACCAATTACCACTCTGCCTAATAAAGCAGATGTTGGTTCCTCACCACATTTTTGAGCAATCATTGAACGCATAGCTTCCCGTCTTAAATTGTAATCTGGTGAATCCCATAACATATCACTATTTAATGTGACTCTTAATGTCTTTGAAACGGACTTTTGATTCTCGTTTATCTCCATAAACAATTTCAATTGCTCCGTTCTATCCAGATCAACAAATGCCACTACTGGAATAGTATTTGTTTTAGCATAATCAGTATCAGAATATCCATACAATCGATGTTGTCCATCAATAATATAAGCAGAATGGTATCGTTTTGGCAGGTGCAAAACTCCCAATTTTGACAATGCATCATCTACCTTGGTAAGAGATTGATCAAATTGTATCCCCTTTCCTTTTGTATCTATGCTTATAATTAATGAATTAGGAAAATATCCGCCATTATTAATAAACGCTTGAACTTCTTTTAACCTTTTTTTCTTTATTATTCTTTGATATGTAGGCATCATATTTTTATTAGCTTCACTACGATGTAAAACATATCCTATTTTCAAAAGTTTTTCGGGCTCAATAGAAAACTCATAATACTCATGTCCACCCATTTTTCCTTTAATTGCAGGTATTTTATTCTGCATATTCTTTATTTCTGTATTTGCTAAAAGATTCCCCAACAACTGAAAACGTGCACATGTCCCCAAATGTTTTACTAATTCACAATAGTAATCAATTATTGCATCACTAAAAAATATAATATTCCATTCTTGTAGCCTCTGAATATCCTTAGAGCTCATTATGTAATTATGTGTAGCCCATATAAATTTAATCTTTCTTCCCGGAAACTGTTTTAAAGCAGTCTTACGCAAACCATCCATTTGACCGTGTAATGCCTCAATTTCTTTTTTAAACACACCATCCTTAACGTTCCCTGCAGATTTACATTCAACAATTAAAACAGTTTCATCATCGGCAGCAAACACATCAATCTGCTGTGTAAAATTAGGATTTTGATAATCATAAGCCATTTTAAAATTTCTATCTTTATTTAAATGTGAAAATCCCATCTGATAAAATAATAACCAAACTTTGTCTTCAAACTGTTCATCATATGGTTTTTCTTTTCGAACTTTTACAAATTTAGGATCCGCATAATCTTTAACAAACTCCCAACCTTCTTCTTCTAATTCCTCTAACGCACTCTTGCGTTGCTTATCTTCTATATAAATATTTTTTCGCTTATTCTTGGCTGAAACTAGTTCTTTTTCGCATACAATATTTTCCCAATTTGTCATGTTCATTATAATCTCCTTACCCTTTGTAATGATATACAAACTACATATTTGCACTTACAATTAATTCCTGATAAGCTTTTCGCCCTTCAACGGTTCCAGAAATATAGCATTGCCTCTCAACAGTATCCAACACAAATCCATCAATATTCTCATATAATTTTCTTACTGCAGGATGATCTACATTAGTCATTAATATCTTGACACCTCTATCTTTCGCTCTTATTAAAGCGCTTGATAATCTCTCTTGATCCTGCCACGAAAAAGCATCCGCATTATAGCTTACAAATCTATTTTCTTCGTCAACTACAGCATATGGAGGATCACAAAACAAAAAGTCATTCTTCATTGCCAAATTAACAGTAATTTCAAAATCTTGACATAATATTTCTGCTCCTTGTAAAACAGTTGAAGATTTTTGCAAATCATCCTTATCGAAATAAATTTCATCATGTGTTCCAAATGGAACATTAAATTTTCCTTCTCTATTTACTCGATATATTCCGTTAAAACAAGTTTTATTTAAATATATCATTCGGGCTGCTAAAGTATGCAAAGTTCTCGGTCTTCTTTTCCTGATTTGGTAATAATATTCTTTACTATGTTTATTTGAATGTATTCTCAAATTTCTATATACCAAATCCACATTATCTCTAACCGCTATATAAGTATCTATCAATTCGCTATTAATATCACTAAGTATCGCTTTTTTTGGTTCAATAAAAAAAAACACTGCTCCCCCACCTAAAAAGGGTTCTATATATCTATTATATTTTGTAGGGAATCTATAACTTTCTGAATTTACTAACCAGCGTTTTCCTCCTGCCCATTTTAAAAATGTTTTTCCCATTTATATAACCTACTTCGTCTATTAGTTTTAACAAAATCTTATTTATCAATATACTAAAAATGCACAACATTATAAATATTGTATCAAATCACAATCTTATCACTTAGCTACCATTTTATTATTATGATATATAAAAGTTGTCCTCAAAACATATAGTTTTACTTATTATTTTACAATAATTAATATCTCGTGTAAACCCACAAAATAAACTATACATCACACTCGCTCCAGCCCCACCCCAATCTTCAAGTTCCTCTCCGTCTCCACCCTATCAAACTTAACCACATAGCACCCTATATCTCCCCTGATACCGGTTATCGTGCCCTCGCCGAACACCTTGTGTCTCACCCGGTCGCCGGGCTTTAGCTCGGTGTCCAGCGGCATATAGTGGCTTTCATTTGCGGCTATATAGCTCTTGGTATCGTCTATCAAGCGTTGCGGAAGCTCGTTCACGTAATCTATGGCCTCACGTTCTATATTGAAGATGAATCTGGATGGATACCGGAAAGACTCATCATAGTTCAAACCCTCGGCATCGCTGATGTACAGGCCGCGCTCCGCTCTGGTGCATGCCACGTATGCCATGCGTCGTTCCTCCTCGAGCATCGCCTCAGTGTCCACGTGCTTGCTTGGGAATATGCCTTCATTTACACCGCACACGAACACATATGGGAACTCCAGGCCCTTTGCGGTGTGTATGGTCATCATCGTCACAGAATTCTTGTCCTTCTCCCTGTCATTGTTCGTGTAGAGAGCTATGCTCTGCAGATATTCCTCCAGTGTGTTCTCCTCACCAGAGGTCTTCTCATATTCGTCTATCGACTGCTTCAGCTCTGCCAGGTTGTCCAGCCTTTCCTGTTCGCCAGCCTGTCTGAGCATCGCCTCGTAGCCCGTGGCGGCCATGAGCTCCGTCACAAGATCAGACAGACTTTTCTCCTTGTATGTCTTCCTGAAATTATCTATGATATCGACAAAGGCTGAAGCACCTGTCGACTTAACAGTCTTCTCCTCCAGAAGATCCTGAAGACCGCTGTACAGTGAGCATCTGTGAGTCTCACAGTACGACTTCAGCATCGACATTCTCTTTTTGCCAAAGTTCCGCTTTGGTTCATTTATCACCCTGCGAAATGACAGATCATCCGCGTATGCCACCATCCTGAGATATGCCAGCACATCCTTTATCTCCTTGCGTTTGTAGAACTCCGTTCCGCTGTAGAGGATATACGGGATCTTTGTCTTGATAAATGCTTCCTCTATGCTTCTCGACACGAAATGTGACCTGTACAAAACGGCTATGTCACTGTACTTTGTGCCCGCCTCAACCAGTCTTTTTATCTCGTTTGTCACCCACTGGGCTTCATCCCCGGTGGTTCTGGAATGTACGTACAGAGGGCGTGCCTCAGACGGCTTCACAGCCACAAGCCTGTGGGGCAGTCTGTTCCTGTTCTTCTCGATCAGTGAGTTGGACACCGCCAGTATGTCAGGAGTTGAACGATAATTCGTGTCGAGGAATATGGTCTGTGTATTCTCATGGTTCTTGTCGAATTCCAATATGTACTCTATCCTTGCCCCACGCCACGTATATATGGTCTGATCCGGATCGCCCACGATGAACAGATTCCTGTGATAGCCGCTGAGTATCTCCGCCAGCGCATACTGGTTACCGCTGACATCCTGAAACTCGTCCACCATGACATACATCATGCGTTCCTGCCATTTGCGGCATTTCTCCGCATCGGTTCTGAGGATGTGGAGCGCAATGGTTATGAGATCATCATAGTCAAGTCCATACACCTTCTTCTGTTCGTACAGGTATCCCAGAAATACTTTTTCAGGTATGTCTGAAGCCTTCTCATAATCCGCCAGCAGTCTGTCGTTGCTTATGTCCGCCAAATATGCAATGTGCTGCATCTCGTTCTTCATCGCCGATATGTGATCCCTGGCCATGTCAAATGTATATGTTCTCGACTGTATATGGGCATTCTCGTACACCGTTTTGAGTATATCCTCCGTGTCCTCGCTGTCCATCACCACAAAGTTCTGGGGATAATTGATGGCATGGATATCCTCCCTCAGAAGCTTCACACAGAAGCCGTGAAATGTGCAGATGTATCCCGTATCACTGTCCCCGATCATCTGTCTGATACGTTTGCTCATCTCCCTCGCCGCTTTATTTGTAAATGTTACACACAGTATATTCGATGTGGATATTCCAAGCTCGTCCACCAGATACGCATACCTGTAAGTGAGCGCCTTTGTCTTGCCGGTTCCCGCTCCCGCAATTATGCGCACATACCCTTCTGTGGTGGTCACTGCCTCCCTTTGCTGTTCATTCAGTTCATCTATAAAATTATCCATACAGTCCTCCATATATTTGCAAACATATGTTCAGTATAGCAGATTATATCTTTCCTGTCACTACACTCATGGTTTTACACCAGAACGATCTTCACATAAAAAACAGGACAGCCACATCATCTGTGACCGTCCCGCCAACACATCAACGCATTTCATTTATTTTGACTTTTTGTATACCGCTTTCTTAGGAGTGTTCATTCCCTTCGCCTTGAGCTTCTTTGCATATGCGTCATATTTCTTCTTAGGAAGATATATCTTCACATTGCTCTTGACACCCTGGAAAGCATTCTTACCGATAGTCGTTATCCTTGTAGACTTTATGGTAACTTTTCCAAGCTTTCCACACTTGCTGAATGCTGCACCGCCTATGGTCTTAACGTTTCCTCCGATCACAACCGTGGTGAGATATTTGCGTCCTGTAAATGCTTTCGCTCCTACAGCCGTAACATTGAAGTTCACTCCACCGATCTTGACACTGGATGCAACCGTGAGTGACTTGAACTTCTTGTCGCTCTTCTTGCTTGTACTTCCAACAAGTGTCACTGTTCCCTTGCCATTTGAAGCGGCATTTGTCACCTTATATTTCAGATAGCCAGGCACGCCCTTCTGCGCAACTTTATATATCTTGCCCTTGCCAGCCTTGATAGCAAATGTCTTGCTGACGGAGCCTCTGTAATTACCCTTACCAGTGATCTTTACTGTCGCTGTACCGATATTCTTGTTGTTCTTGTACTGTACGGTGTAATCCACACCATTCTTCAGTGTTGTTTTGCCTCTCCTGAGCGCAAGCGATTTAACAGTGATAGGTGATCCTGTGTATGTATATCCATTCTTTTCTATACCGCTTACGACCACATTGTTCTTGGAATTTCCTATGTCTATTCCAAGGGCAGCTACTGACTCATAACGCTTGTACCCACACTTGGTACAGGTAAATGTCTTCTTACCTGCCGCTGTGTCTGTAGGCTTGGTCGTTATCGCTCCCTTGTCCCATGTGTGGTTTGCCAGGCCTGACTTCTCTCCACATGAGCACTGATACCAGTGAGATCTGCTGTCGCTCTTGTACTTATTGCCGTAATCGTGTACATGCTGCTCCGGCTCTTTCTCGACGGTGATCTTTACATTGAATACAACTCCATTGTAAGCCCTGTTCCATCCTGTAACTGATGTCCAGTCATAATTTACTGTGTCTGCAGGCTTGAAGCAAAGCTTGTATGTATTGCCATCCTCAACCTTTGTCGTTCTGTCTGTATACCATGTGTATACTCCATCCTCGCGCTCTGGAAGCTCTATGTCTGCAAGAGTCATATTCTCCTTAGCACTCAGTGAATCTATCGCCTGAGTAAATACTGCATTTGCAGGAAGAATCTGAACAGTTATCTCCACATGCTCTGCTCTCTCGTATACATCCTCATCTTCAGGTACAAATGTTGCAAGGAAAGTCTTTGTTCCAACCTCTCCCACAGATTCATCTGCATTCTCCCAGATGAACATTCCACCTGCTGTCTCAGGCAGGAGTATCTTGCCAACAGTGTCTCCGTATGTAGCTGTGACATTCTCCGGAACTGTAAATACAGGATCCTGCTTTCTCACATACACTGAAAGCTTCACTGCAATTCTCACACTTCCGTCTTCCAGTTCCTCATATGTTCCCTCTGCTGCATTGATCTTGCTCCAGTCATAGTTCGCTGTGTCGTCTGGAACAAAGTATGCATCGTAGGTCTCGCTTGTTCCAGCCTTGCCTACCTGCTGTGTTCCATCTGCCCACATGTACTTTCCTGCTGCCGATGTTGGAAGCCCCACATCCGCAAGGGTCTTGCCGGCATATGCGTCGCCCGCCTTTCCGGCAGTGAATGAAGGTATTCCCTTCTCCACGCTGGATATAATCAGTGTGAACTCAGCCACTGTCTGATTCTGTCCTCTCACCGTGAACTTGACTGTCTGTGCCTCAACACTTGCAGTCTTCGGCGTTCCATATACCTTTCCATCGTATATCACAAGTCCTGCCGGAAGTGTCTGTCCCTTTGCAAGGGAGTATGACACATATCCGTTGTCCACAGCTTCATCATTCTGGATCTCTATGGCTGTCAGATCATATAAAGGCTCATCCTTTGTGGTAGTCTTTCCAACCTGCGCCTTAACTGTATCCTCTGTCTTTGCGAGAGTTATATTTACGGCCTCCTGCTTTGCCATATTTACCGTAACTGTTGCCGGCTCATATGTCATGACGCCGCTCCAGAGACGGTTGTTACTTGTAGTCATGGCTGTGTCATCCGGTCCAAATACAACTGAATCCACCGCCATTCCATCTATCGGCTCACCGTCTATTGTGATGTAGAACGACTTGCCACCCTGTATATAGAGTGCATCGTCACCGTCAACACCTGACTTCTTCTGACATCTTGTTGCCGATGAACTCTTCTCTATCTTTGCATCGCCATCCTTGAAGCAATATGCAGGATAATCCACATCAAGCTTGTAGAAAATGACGCTGTAATTTTTCAGTGCGTACACCATATCCGGAATCACTGTGGTAAGTATGCTTCCGCTTCCAAGGCTTGACGTATATGCAAGCTGCTTCATATTACCATAGTTTACGATCATTGCACTGTTTGTGAGGTTGCCAAATGTAAACTGTGCATCAGCTCTGTTGATGAGCTTTGCATTTGTATTCAAGGTGATCCTCTCACTATTTGCTGCTGTGATATACCCGTAGTTATCTACTGTTGCTGAAGCCTGAACATTTCCTTTCAGATTCCATGCACCTCTGTTGACCAGTGATCCTGTCATAGTCAGAGCGCCGTCCACATTCCATGTGCCAAGGTTCTCAACATCACCGGTAACTGTCGCTGTCGATGTATTTGTAAGAGCTGCGCCATCGGCGATGGTCAGCTTTGAATCCTTGAGGATCTCAAGCTGTTTTACCTCCACCTCTCTGTCAAGTGTGTAGTCTCCGCCTATAGTTAATTTGCCGGCGAGAGACATATACAGTGAACCCAGACTCTCAACCTGGTAATTGTCAGCGGTGCCCTTTACAGTAGCTGTGGACTTTGCATTCTCGTCTACATACTCTACCTTGCCAACCTTACCGCCTGCCGCAAGTACAAAGTCACCTGTGACAGCGCCCTCTGTTCCTGCCTTGACGTATATATTTCCAATGCTGTGACCATAGTTAAATACCAATGCCTTGCTATGCTCATTGTTGACGTCATTTTTTCTGAGTTCTCCTGACTTTATCTCGGCATACAGATCTCCCTTCACATTTGACTGCTGGACAAAGTTGTTGCACTTCTCAGCGCACCATCTTCCATCAACCACACAGTTCACATTTCCGGATACGACTGTTCCCGACACTCCATTGAAGTATGAGCGCTTGTTCATATAATCCGCACCGTATATAAATGTATTGTAATGATCAGTTATACCAACTCTTACATCCACATCACCTGATACTGATCCACCTGATGTAACATACATATTCTCAGACTTGGTTGATTCCGGTGTGTACATCTGTGCAGACTTTGCAAATGTGAAGTCTACCTTCTCCGCATTTGTATTGTACGCACCGTATACCACGCTTCCTGCTCTTCCGTCCTCTGCCGCGAAGGTCACTGTCTTGACATCAGCGTTTCCTGCCGCAGCTACAGTGCCTGACACATAACCGCCCATGATCGTCATGGTTACATTTCCATCTATCGTCACTCGGTCTGCCTTGCTGTCAGTTGAACCCGCAGCACATATATTGCCGACATTTCCGCTTCTGAGTGTCACCGATATGTCACCAGTGTATTTATTTGCTGTGTCCGTATAGCCTGATATGCTGTAGCCTGACAGATCATATGTAACCTCTCCGTCTATTCTGAGTGGTCTGTTGTCGTCTGCCACTCCGTTGTGATCAGCATCCAGATATACTGAGCTCTTGCTGCTGTCCGATGGATCAACTATTATCACTGCCGAATTTCCACCGAGATCAATGGTCTTATCCTCTGTGTTCACAGATACACCAAGCTTGTTGATATCAGGTATCTCCGTGCCTGCCGGCAGTACCTTGAATACCACTGGGAAATCAACCGATGCTCCATTTCGTCCTGTTATGACAAATGTTACTGTGCTTTCACCTGCATTCTTGGCTGTTCCTATTATCTTACCCGACTCAAGCACAAGTCCTGATGGAAGTGTCGAACCGCTCTTCAGTCTGTACTGCATGTCAGTTCCATAATCCTTTGTGGTATCTCCTGTAACCTTGAGGATCGTGAGATCGTACGCTGGTGAAGCCGCTGTGTACTTGGTCTCCGCCGCCAGAGTCGGATCTGCGTATTCCTTACTGATGTCTATCTGGTCTGCCACATAATCCACTACAATAGACATAGATGAATCCGGTCCTGTCACCTTTGCACTTCCGTTGCTTCCCTGTACCGGCTCGCCGCCATTTGCCGACACATAGGCTGTGTAACCCGGCACATCGGTATAGCTAACTGTGATCGCCTGTTTGCAGGCAACATATTTGACATTCTCATATTCAACTACATATGACTGTGCAGCCAATTTTGCTGATGTGTTGTCCATGTTTGTTGTGGCGCCTGCATAGCTGTAATACACTCCTGTCCAGCCGCTGGCATCTATATCATCTGCAAATTTTCCTGCTGCCACCCACACACCTGTGTTGCTGAACTGGTCTGAAGGACACTTGAGCGTACCCTTCTGATATACTCTTGCCCAGCCTGATGTCATGTTGACCTTGCCCACATCAAACAGCGCATCCTCGCCTATTGTGAGTGTCGTGTCATACTGTGTCATATTGAGAGCCGCAAGCTTCGTATCTCCATTCACAACTGCCTTGGCATACTTTGAATAACCAAGCCGGTCAGCGGTCAGCGTATCGTTAAATACTGCGGATGATCTCTCGTTCAGTGACACATAATCCGTTACCTCAACCGGAGCATTTACATCAACTGCCGCACTGTCATAGATTATCAGAGCCGTTGCCGTGAGCTTCTTATTCACAACATAGGTTCCTCTGATAGTTACGATATCCTTGCTGTTTCTCATGAATGCACCGGTATATTTTGATGTTGTATCCGCTGCAAATCCACCCTTATCTACAGTGTTCTTTGCGATCTCATATGCGATGGTTCCATCCACGGTTGAATTCGACAGAACATACATAGTTGCTGCCTTACCACCACGGATATTTATACTCACCGCATCGCCGCCTTCATATGAAAGCTCTGAATCCTTTGCACCGTATATTGCTTTTACATTTCCCCCCGTCATGGTGATCCTGATGCTTCGTCTTATGGCGTTGTCCTCGACACCTGTTATCGTGTACTCCGACAGATCTCCGGTGTACAGAGGTGTCTTGCCATCTGCCTGTCCATCCTGATTGTCGTCCACGTATATCTCTGTATCTGTGTCGTCCTTTGCCTGGATGACCACCGATGTTCCGTTGAGACATATAGTCTTCTCATCCTCATCAACTACGATTCGGCCATCCTGGTTGTCCTGTTTCTTCTCCTCATTTGAGACAATCACGTTCAATGAGAGCTGTGCCTTTGAACCGTTTCTTCCTGTCACATGGACTATGACATTTTTTCCGTCTTCATAAAGCTTTCTTGCCGTTCCGACGATCTTGCCATCGGTCAATGTGAGTCCCTCAGGAAGACCATTTGTCTCGTCGATCTCGTATGTAACCTCGCCCTCTCTTGCGTCGTTTGATATGACAAGATCTGCCATGTCATAGAGAGGTGAAGCTGCTGTGTATTCTTTTCCAAGCAGTGCCGATGGATCAACAGTTGTCTTGGATACCACGATCTGCTTTCCTGTCGTTGCGATCGTCACTGTACAAGGCTCGTTCGGCATGCTGAACGTGTACACGCCATTTGCTTCAACCGCTGAATTTTCCGCTGTGTCGCTCTGACCTCTGAAGGTCACCTTGTCAAGTATATATCCCTTGTTCACTGTCGGTGTTATCTTGACATCTGCGCCGCCCTTGACATATGTACCATCAGGATCAATATACTGTGACGTCTTGCCTGTCATGGTGTACGTTGCGGCCTTCTCGTTGGACACAACATCTAATGAATAATTTACATTTGCAACATTCCCTACAGCCGAGTCCTCTATTACGCCCCCCTTTGAGAATATATTTGGCAGATACCCATCAGTCGCCTTAAATGTTCCCTTGAGGATTCCACTGTGGAGTATATTTGAACCGCCTGCTGCATATATACCCTCTTTTGCAGTTAACGTTACCCCCTTGTTGATAACGATCACGGCATTGCCCTGGCTTCCGTTCTCTGTGAAGTTACCAAAGTAAATATTGTCAGCAGTTACATCCTTGTCTATCACAAGATTCTGTCCGCCATAATATATATTCTGTCCATAGGTTATGACAGATGAGCCGGTGGTATTCATGCTTGGAGCCATATAATACTTCTCCGGCATACTGCACTTGTCATCAAATGTAACTTTTGCATCCTTGTTATTACCTATATACATCTGGAAGCTTATTCCGTCTGCATTTGTAAAATCTGTGTTGTTGATCTTTATATCAACAGGAACTGTATTCTCGGTTGAACCGGAATAGCTCTCATTTGACAGATAGAAAATATTATTTCCCGCCAGTCCATTTATACTGCTGTCTGACAACGTTATGTCAACCTTTGTTCCGATATTTCCGCAACTGTAATCACCTCCGGCGAGTCCACATTTTGCAAAATGTATCTTTGCTATATCCGCCTTGAGTTCCCCTGCCAGTGCAAAGTTGCCCATCATGGTAAACATGTCGCTGCCCGCGTATTCATACGAGTTCACAAGCGGATCACCATTTTCGTCTACTATGGATTCATCATTCATGCCATCCACATTGACCGTCATATTTCCCAGACAGCTACCGCCATATACAAACCGTGCTGAACTGCTGATAACGTTGCTGACGCTTATGTTAAGATCCTTACTGATGCTTCCGCCCTGCTCTACATTCAGAGATCTCGTAATGCTGCAGCCCGAAACTATGGCATCTACAGAACCATTTACCGTCACATTTGACAGCTCCAGAGCATTTACATAGGCTGCATTACAGTTGTAAAGTTCTGCCTTTATATCACCTTTTACACCTGTGCTCAGATACATGCCATTTAATGTATCTGTTGTTGCCACAGCCTTCATTACAACGCTGGCAGAAGTGATACCGGAACAATTTGAAATTCCATATACCCTGCCGCTGGCACCAGTGATATTCTCCATGTTCACAGTATACGTATATGTTCCTTCTTCCTCCGGCTGAGTCTGACTGAACGAAACCGAATTCATGCCACATGTTGTGTAACCGGCAGCGCAGTTCTTTATATCTATATCAGCCCTTCCGCCCAGCATACCGCCATACATTCCATATATGGTGTTGAACTTTGCTCCTGAGCCATCAACGCTGACATTTACATTTCCCTTTATATTTGTATTATTGGTGCCATACACAGACATCTCTGATCCAGACTGGCTTTTCAGCTTAAGGTCCAGATTTCCAAGGATAGCCGCACTTGACGCACCATATACACTGGCACTGCTTCCATCCTTTACGGCTGATATTCCGTCAAATGTAAGGCTCACGTCACCATCAACCTTTGCGCTCTGGGAAACTCCGCACAGATTGTCTACCTTGGAGTCAGTCACCTTGGCCGTCAGTGTCTTGCTGAGCACAGCTCCGTTCTGCACAATATACACGGAACTGATGCCGGCACCGTTCATATTGAACACTGCATCGCCATTTATCGTATAAGCCTTTCCTGTGTAATATCCATCTGTAGCCAGTGTGACAAATGTGTTGCCATCACAGTTGTAATTGATATTCTCCGTGATGTCTCCATCCATGGTCGAAGATCTTAGACCATAGAGCGACTTTATTGTCACGGACTCTTCCGTGTCTATCAGTACGCCACCTGTACAATATGTCCTGAAAAGTCCATACAGACTTTCAACTGCCGCGTCGCCCTTCACACTGATAGTTACCGCAGTCATGTTCTCCGGAGTCTCAACAGTGCTCTCAAATGCTCCATATACAGCAGGCAGTTCAGCACCGTCTATGGTTATGGAGATCGGCGAACTGCCCTTACCATGATAGATTCCATATATATTGCCATATTGTATGTCCGTGCTTCCATCCAATGTGAAAGCTTCCTCGCCCTCATCAAGGATTCCATCCCTGTCTTTGTCATTGTAAATATTGAATAACTGCTCGCTGTCAGTGGAATTCGGCGACTGCTTTATGATTACCGAATTGCCGTTGAGCGTGACACCTGATGGTGTAGAGCCTGACGACTCATATACATACTCCAGTCCCTTTCCCGTATCCACAGCTTCAGACTGTGTGTCATCCGCCGCAAATGCCGTTATTCCCGATGCCATGCCAATAGCAGCAAGCACCGACAAGGCCGTTATACCTCCTCGTAGCCTTCTCTTCCTCATCAATTACCCTCCCTTAATTAATTGTTATGCAGACTTTCCTGTTATAATTGTGCACAATAACAGAAAAAGTCTTGCAAATATGTAGATTTTTGCCACTTTAACCATTTTACCATAGCAAAGTTGCAAATACTATCAACAAATTCACAAGACTTTTTTATGCATTTTTATATTTTCTGTTATAATTCCGCTATCTTCTCCTGTTGCCAAACAATAATACAAGTCTGAGCAACTGAAGTGATGCTGATACCATGGCTGCCACATATGTCATAGCTGCCGCTGTGAGTACACTTCTTGCACCCTTGAGTTCATCCGGATAGAGATATCCGCTGCCCTCCAGTATCGCCATTGCTCTTCTCGATGCATTGAACTCCACCGGAAGTGTCACAAACTGTAGGACAACAACCAGTGAGAACAGTATGATTCCGAGTGTTATAAGGTAATCAACCCTCGGAATGAGAAGTCCTATAAGTATGAGCGGCCATGATATGGCTGAGCCTATATTTGCCGCTGGAATGATGGCTGACCTGATGGTGAGCGGTGCATATGCATTTGCATGCTGTATGGCATGTCCGCACTCATGGGCTGCCACGCCTATCGCTGCGATGGATCTGGAACCATACACGCTGTCCGACAGATTGAGCGTATGCTCCTTAGGATTGTAATTATCAGTCAGATCTCCTGAGATGTGATGTATTGACACATCCGTTATCCCCGCATTCCTGAGTATCATGTATGCGACCTGGTCCGCTGTGTAGCCTGACCGCGATCCCACCTTCTCATACTTCTTGTATGTGGTCTTGACTCTTGCCGATGCTATCATGCAGAGCACCACGCCTATGAGAACCAACAGATATGTTGGGTCAAAATAAAATCCATAATATGGCATATATATCACCTTTCCCTTTCATGTATCCCTGACGGGGGCTTTTGTTTTCCACTATCCTATAGTATATATTGCGCTTCGTCAACAGGTATGGATGATACTTCATATAAATTTCATTTTTGCCGGAACTAATTTTATACTTCGTTCTCCTGCCATTTTTCTTATGTCATTTACCTGCAGCTATCTGCCAAGCATCTCATTTACCTTATTCTGCACCTTGACATGATCATACCCTGCCTTCTTCAGCCTGTTCTTTCTGTCATCGCCATTTCCCCAGTCGCCGGCTATGACCTCTCTGGCTATCACATCTATCGATTTCTTCTGTGAGAATTTCACTATAGCGTTCACCTTCTCCTGAACTTTATCGTAATCATATCCCGCCGTTTTTAATCTCTTTTTTCGATCCTCGCCGTTCCCCCATCTGCCCGCTATGACTTCCTTCGCGATCACATCTATGCTTTTCTTTTTTCTATTCTTATAATTACTTTTCCCGCTATTGCTGTCAGAGCCTTTCCCTTTCGTTTTTCCCTTATCACTGCCAGTCTTTATCGCAGCACATTTTCTCCATGTCGCTTTGTCTATATAAGACTTGTTCAGGTCAAGATTTCCTTCATACCCCGGAAGCCGGCCTACAGAAGTGTATTGCCTGATAGAACAATCATACTGCCCCTCATTCCACGGATGCTCCTGATATCCAGTCTGCTCATAATCAGGATACTGAGCGACCCACAGCCTGTAGCCAAGATTTTTGACATTTTCCATGGCACTCTTCTGAATATATATCAGCGGTTTTACCCTGGTTTTTCTGTACACATAATCACACCACTCCTTGCACCATGCCCTGTCACTTCTGCCAAACTGTGGGTTGTTCTGCCCCTCCCAGTCAAGCACGAGTATGGCTTTGCCCACATATTTCTTACTGTATGCAAGGAAATACTCAGCCTCACTGTGGGGATCGCCACCATTTGCATAATGGAATGCCCCCAGGAGTTTTCCCGCTTTCATCGCCTGGTCACAGTGCTTTGCAAAATACCTGTTCTTGTAGTCCGTGCCCTCCGTAGCTTTCACTATCACAAAGTCACAAGGCACCTTGGTTATATCTATAGTATCCTGCCACGCTGATATATCTATACCATCCATGTAGCCCTTTAATGGAACCTTATTAGAAGCCATAAAATTGTCTCCTGAATTTCTTTGTCTGTATATAATATTCCAGACATTGAATCAGGAGACAATCTTAGGATCATTATTCCGAACTTATACTTATCTGTCTCGTATTACATGTGCCACTGTCATGACGCCTTTATTCATGCCACTTTTCCTTATCTCCGCCATTGTAAAACCGCTTGAATATCGATATCAGGTAGTCCCATCCCCGGGTACATATAATCGCAATGACAAATGCCCCGAAAAACGCAGCCACAGGATAATACCACACAAATGCTATGTGATAAAATGATAGTCCAACAAAAAGTCCCACCTCACACACAATGACACTGGTGATCAGAACCTGAAAAGAGGTAGGGATCTTCTTCAGCACTCCTACCTCTTTCGTAAATTCCGTTATTACCGATATCAAAGTGCAAAGAACCGCAACAACTACAAGATATACTGCGAATCTGTCCATGCGTATTCACCTCCTTGTCCATGATATAGTTTAATGTATTCCGGAAGGTGGTATGTGGTTATAAAATATTATTGTGTTCTTAAATCTCTTTTTAAATCCAACCTCGCGTTAATGCGAGGTGTTTTACGTTATATAGGAATCTCCAAAATGTATATATATCAAAATTACTTCTGTATGAAAATAGAATAATGTATTTAACCGGGCAGCCGAGGGGTGTTACACCATATCCGTTCGAGTCTTGGAAGGGAGTGGTGCCTTATGAGTATATATGAGGAATTCATGGTTATATTAACCGTTGCGATACTTATTGTGACAATTCTGAATCATAGAAAATAAGAAAAACACCTCAGCCGACTAAGCTATGAGGTGTTTCATCTTAAAATGGTTTTTGCCGGACGGATAGGACGTATCTATCGCTCGGCTGTCTTGTTAAGTATATTATACAATATTTTTGACGTTTGTCAAAAGAATAAAATTCTAAGATTACCATTTAATATTTGTAACATCTAATCATTATATTCTTTCAATTACACAACTATGCTTGTGCTTATCATCTTTATTGTCACTATAGTCAATTACCACAAGAACAATTTTATCGCTATATTCTGCTATCTTTAAACAACTTATGCCAAGCTAACATTTTTCATAATATATTTATAACTTCATCAAAATCAACATATAAAATATTGGCATTTAATACCAGGCATATACTACCGTTTCTGGGTAATCATCTTTTTCGACACACTTCTCAATAGCCTTTACAGCTTTTTTTAAATATGACTTTAGAAAGGAATCTTTATCTCTTTTACAATATTCAAATTTCACTATTTCTCCTTTGTCTATATCATAGACAATCTTGCCAATATCTTTTTTATCATCTTCTGGAAAATACTCTGCTGATATTATATTATCTATTCTTCTTAACTTATTTAAAGTTACCATAGCACATAACCTTTCTTTTTTGACAATCACATCTACCAATTTCTATAGCAAATCAATCCGTCTTTCTCTGCATTACCAACTATATTCCCACAAGCTTTCCTATACAAAATTATTCCACATTTGTTTCATTTGTGAAATATAGCTATTTATCCTTGTGAATAAAACACCCTGCTATTACGGAGCGTTTTCATCCATCAGCTTTGAACTAATATACTTTTCATATTCTTCTGGTATTCCAATATCGTATTTTTGATAATAATGTAAAAAATCTGTTGGAAATGTAAAATCTCCATCTTCATATATCCCAGCCTGTTAGTTTTCGCATATTACCTAAACCACTCACTCACGCTCATCGACATTACCATGATCTGAATTAACGATAAATGAATTGTGCGAAAAAATCTCCCTGCATCTGCAAAATATTTTCTAATTACATTCTCCGAAAATCTCATTGACCAATTCGCAATTCATCTTGCATTCTCTAATTATACATCTAACAGCCTTTTGGGGATCTGTCAATTTCCATCTTCGTCAAAGTAAAATATTTCGGAGTAGTCACCACCATTTGGAGTCTTTCCCATGATTCTTTCAGATGTCATTTCTCCCGTCTCATTATTTGCTATGTATTTTCAAAACAAAAAATAGAGAGCCTTTAGATCTCTCTAAAAGCCCTCTAAACCGTTTAAATACTAGGTTTTTATTTAGAACTTGCCAGCGTTAGCAGCTTCCTCAACAGAAACAGCTACAGCAACTGTAGCACCAACCATAGGGTTGTTACCCATACCGATAAGTCCCATCATCTCTACGTGTGCAGGAACTGATGATGAACCAGCGAACTGTGCATCACTGTGCATA
>ERZ780212.837-NODE-837-length-27895-cov-3.173599_pt1 | contig 27895 bp, 18 predicted proteins | sample MGYA00511364_ERZ780212 | MGnify/ENA primary metagenome ERZ780212 (study PRJEB29588, sample SAMEA2147991) | human gut metagenome | biome: human gut; feature: human-associated habitat; material: faeces | place: Denmark | collected 2008/2010 ... | reverse complement strand
CGCGAGAATGTGCCAAGGCACATTCTTTTTTTGGAGATAACCTAACTATTTTGGGTGTTGCATTTTTTCATGGAATAGGGGATGATAAAACCAGAGATTCCGGAGAATGGCCGGACAGGAAAGAGGGAGAAACCTATGAAGAAAAAGACTGTACATATTATTTCCCATTCCCATTGGGACAGAGAATGGTATCTGCCGTTAGAGCGGCATAAAATGAAGCTGCTGGATCTGATCGACACCAACATGGAACTGTTTGACAAAGATCCCGGCTTTTACAGCTTCCACTTGGATGGTCAGACCATCGTGCTGGACGACTATCTGGAAATCCGTCCGGAAAAAAGAGAAGAGCTGTTAAGACATGTCAGAGAGGGACATTTCCGTGTAGGTCCCTTCTACATCCTGCAGGATGAGTTTTTAACCAGCGGTGAAGCAAATGTCAGAAACCTTCAGACCGGTATTCGTGAAGCAAAGGCCTACGGCAATCTGACAAAGGTTGGCTATTTCCCGGATGCATTCGGCAATGCGGGACAGATGCCTCAGCTGCTGACCCAGGCTGGTATGGAAGCCGTTGCGTTTGGCCGCGGCGTAAAGCCGGTTGGTTTTAACAATGAATTAAAAGAAGGCGGCGAGTACGAATCCGCTTATTCTGAAATGCAGTGGCAGTCCCCCGACGGCACAAAGCTTCTGGGTATCCTGTTTGCAAACTGGTACTGCAACGGTATGGAAATCCCGGTGGATGAAAAAGAAGCAAAGGCATACTGGGAGGAACGTCTTGCAAAGGCTGAGATGTTCGCATCTACAGACGAGCTGCTGTTCATGAACGGCTGCGACCATCAGCCGGTTCAGAAGGATCTTTCCGCAGCAATTGAAACCGCGCGCAGATTGTATCCCGATATCGAGTTTGTTCATTCTAACTTCGAAGATTATGTCAAGAAGGTTCAGGCAGAGGCAGGTGAAAAGCTTTCTACAGTAAAAGGCGAGCTGACCAGCCAGGAGACAGACGGCTGGTATACGCTGGTCAATACCTGTTCCTCCCATGTAACCTTAAAGCGCCAGAACCGCAGAAACGAGGTTGCACTGGAGCGCGTATCCGAGCCTCTGGCTGTATTTGCAGCAGAAAACGGTAAGGAATATCCCCATGACCGTTTCAACTATGCATGGAAGATCCTGATGCAGAACCATCCCCACGACAGCATTTGCGGCTGCAGCGTGGATCAGGTCAACAAAGAAATCGAAGTCCGTTTCGACCGTTCCACCGAGGTCGCCCATACCCTTTCCGAGGATGCTTCTACTTATGTTGCAGACCTGACAGATACTTCTGTATTTGAAAAATATGGCGAAAACGCAGTTCCGTTTGTTGTGTTCAACACCACTGGCGACGAGCGCACCGGTAAGGTGACAGTAGTATTGGATGCAAAGCGTGACTACAACAAGTGGCTCTGGGACGGACGCCGCGATATGAAGGCATGGGAGCTGCCGGAGTACGTTGTTGTGGACAGTGAAGGCAATGTACAGAAAGCAACTGTAGAAGATGCAGACGTAAAATTTGGCTATGATCTGCCGGATGACAAGTTCCGTCAGCCTTACATGGCAAGACAGGTGAAGGTTTCCCTTTTTGCAGAAAAACTGCCTGCACTGGGATACCGTATCTACGCGCTGGTTCCTGCAGAAGCCGCTGGGACAGCTGGAAAGGGCAGCAACATCGCAAGCGATGACCGTCATCTGGAAAATGAATTCCTGAAGGTTGCGATCAACGACGATGGTACGTTGAATGTTCTGGACAAGCAGACCGGAAAGACCTACGAAGGTCTTGGATATTTTGAAGATACCCTGGATGCGGGCAACGAATACATCTACTTCTGCCCGAAAGGAAATCCTGCAATTGTGACGAAGGGCACAAAGGCAGAAATCAAGCTGGTGGAAAATACCGATTTTGCGGCAAGCGTGGAAGTGACCAATGTGTTGACCGTTCCGGTTTCCGCAGACGATCAGTTAAAGGAAGAGCAGGAAGGTCTTGTAGAATTCATGAAGCGTACCTGCGGCAGAAGCAGTGAGACGACACAGATCGTTCTGCACACCACAATTACTCTGGAAAAAGACAGCCGCAGCGTGAAGTTTGTAACCGAGTTCGATAACACCGCAAAGGATCACAGAATCCGTGTGGTAGCACCGACCGGAATCTCCTGCACACACCACTATGCAGACAGCGTATTTGAAGTGGTGAACCGTCCCAACGAGCACAGCAAGCTGTGGGAGAATCCCTGCAAGTGCGAGCATCAGCAGAGCTTTGTGGGCTTAAACGATGAAAAGGGCGGCATGCTCATTGCAAACATCGGTCTGTATGAGTATGAAATCCTTCCGGAGGAAAAGAATGCACTGGCAGTTACCATCCTGCGCAGTGTCGGCGAACTGGGCGACTGGGGCGTATTCCCCACCGAGCTGTCCCAGCAGCTGCGCCATATCACTGCAGAGTACGAGATGACCTTCTTTGCAGGGGATCTGGTTGAAAGCAACAGCTTCAGAAGCGCATATCAGTTCCAGGTACCTTATACAGTTGCAAAGACCAAGGTTCATGCAGGAACCCTGCCGGCTGAGAAATCCTGGCTGACCTGGGAAGGCGAGCGCATGATGTTCTCCAACCTCAAGGAGAAAGCAGAAGGCACTGACCGGATGGCACGTTTTGTCAACTGCTCCGGCGAACCCACCGTTCTGCGTATCAAGAAGGACGCTTCTTTTGAAACCCTGTACTTTTCCAACATTCTGGAGGAAGAGGTTCGTTCCGAAACTGCAACTGCAGACGGCTGGTATGAAATTCCTGTCAGAGGCTTTGAAATCGTAACAGTTGGAATGAGATAAAAAATATTCTATTGCAAAAAATGGGAGAAGCTGTTGTGCGAATGTGCAGCAGCTTCTTTTGATGCATTGCGCGGAAAGCGATGCTGCGCAGCTATCGTCCGCATGCGCACAGATAGATTGACGGATGCATACAGACTTTCCGTATACCGGAAGCCTGAATTGCATAAATTTTGTATTGTATTATCATATTTGTTTTTTCGATGAAGCAGAAAGAAGAGGGAAAAGGAAATGTTGCGAAAGCCTGGAATTTGCCAGAAACCGGTAATAACGTTGTATGAAACGCCTGTATATGCAGCGTGTGGTACGGCTGTTGGCGCAGAGCCTACAGGCGTGCAGCCTGGCACGGGTACACCGGAAAATGGCGGTGTTGCAGATGAAATTCTCTTTGGATGGCAATACGAGATTTTGGAAGAAAATAACGCTTTTTATAAAATCCGGACGCATTATGGATATGAGGGATGGATTGCGGCAGAAGAGTATGTATCCATGGAAAGTGTAGGCGATGCAGGCGTATGCTATGATGCACAAAACTCCGGTTGTGCCATGCAGCTTTTGCAGGTTTGCCAGAATATTGCAGACGTGCTGGAAGCGGAACGGGTACAGGCAAGGCGTATCACGATACTGTATGCCGGGAGTCTGATTTGGGCAGAGAAGGATTCGGCTTACGGCGATAGTAGCGCTGCAGCCCGCCTGCTGCAGTCGGGCTGGCGACGCGTCTTTTTACCGGATGGAATGGGCGGTCTTAGGGAAGGATATATGCGGAGCCGTTTTCTGGAGCCGTGCCAGGGACAGGAGCGGTGGAGAAAATGGGCGCCGCAGCGGCCGACGGTTCTGACGGAGCGTATAGACGCAGTATCACAGTCGGAGCCGAAAGAACAAGAGGATGCAGACGCGCTCAGGTCGGAAGAAGCTTTCCGGGAAAGCATCGTGCAGACTGCGTATTCCTATCTCGGGACGCAGTACCGCTGGGGCGGGAAAACAGCATGTGGAATTGACTGCTCCGGTCTTGCGTTTATGAGCTATTTTCGAAATGGGATCCTGATCTGGCGGGATGCAGCGATCAAAGAAGGCTATCCGGTTCATGAAATCCCGATAGAACAGGCCAAACCGGGTGATTTGCTTTTTTTTCCGGGACATGTGGCGATTTATCTGAGAAATGGAAAGATCATCCATGCGACCGGACATCCCGAAAGCAGCTGTGTGACCGTCAATTCCCTGTGGGAGGGCGAGCCGGGATATCGGGAAGATTTGAAAAACAGTCTGTGTGCAGCTGGAAGCATTTTTTAAAATGGAGAAATCTGTATTACCGCAAAAAGATTTCCTGAAGGTGTCTGGTAAAAGATTTTTGTTTGACTTTTTCAAAAATCAGAAATATAATAACTTACGAACGAGTAGCAAAATTGCGTAAATCCAGTTTTGCTGCTCGTTTTTTTGTGCGAAAAAAGGAGGAAACTTATGAAAGCGGAAAGCAACAAAATGAAAGAAATGCCGGTCAATAAGCTCATGATTCAGATGGGAATTCCGATGATTTTATCGATGGCATTGCAGGCGGTTTACAACATTGTGGACAGCGCCTTTGTCGGAAATATGAAATTCGGGAGCGAAGCGGCGTTAAATGCGCTGACACTCGTATTTCCGGTTCAGATGCTGATGGTGGCAGTCGGAATCGGTACCGGTGTTGGAACCAATGCCCTTCTCGCATTGACCCTTGGGCAGGGAAATTCCAAAAAGGCGGCGAAGGTCGCCGGAAACAGTCTGTTTTTGGGAGCGGTGATCTATGCAGTGTGCCTGCTGTTTGGGATATTTGGGGGAAAAGCGTATATTTCCTCTCAGACCATTGACCCGGAAGTAATTTCGATGGGAACGGATTATCTGAGCATCTGCTGCGTGATTTCGTTTGGAATTATTTTCTTTTCCATCTTTGAAAAACTGCTGCAGGCGACGGGACGTTCACTTTATTCCACCATTGGTCAGGTTGTGGGTGCGATAGTAAATATCATCCTCGATCCGATTATGATTTACGGAATCGGACCCGTTCCGGAAATGGGAGTACAGGGCGCTGCATACGCGACGGTGATCGGACAGGTGGCATCTGCGGCATTGCTGTTTTTCTTCCATATAAAATTCAATAAAGAATTCGAACATGGCGTAAAATATCTGAAACCGGACACTGGAATTATAAAAGAGATCTACGCAATCGGGCTTCCGGCAATCCTTGCACAGGCACTGATGTCTGTCATGGTTTATGTGATGAACCTGATTTTAAAATTCAATCCTTCCGCCCAGACCGCATACGGACTGTTTTATAAAGTCCAGCAGTTTGTACTGTTTCTGGCTTTCGGACTGAGGGACGCGATCACGCCGATCATAGCATTTGCATATGGAATGGGAAGCAAAAAGAGGGTTCAGGACGGAATGAAATATGGTCTGATTTATACGGCTGTGCTTATGGTAATCGGAACAGCAATTACGGAAATTTTCCCGGACGCGTTTGCTTCGCTGTTCAATGCCGGACAGTCGAGAGAGTATTTCATTGGGGCGATGCGGATAATTTCGATCAGCTTTCTCTTTGCGGGAATCAATGTGGCATATCAGGGAATCTACCAGGCACTGGAAAGCGGTGCAGAGTCTCTGGTGATTTCCCTGCTCAGACAGTTTGTGATCCTATTGCCGCTGGCTGGTATTTTTTCCGTGTTTGTCAGAAACGGACAGGCAGACGTTTCGCTGATCTGGTGGGCGTTCCCGATCACAGAGCTTGCTGCCTGCCTGGTGGGATATGCCCTGTTAAAGAAAGTCAAAAAGAACAAGGTGGAAAATTTGGAATAAGGAAAATGCAACGCAGGATTTGTATTTGCGAAGAAGCTTCTTTCTATGCTACAATTAAGTTCAGGCGCTTTGTGTGGAGTGGAAACAGAACGGACAGAGGCATTTACACAATTCGATGAACTGGGAGTGACAGAATGGAAACAACAACGCTAATATTCTTATTTTTTATACTGGTATGGGGTATACTCGGAGTTACGTTTCTTTGCATCGGCATCGGATTGCATGTAAGAGGACGGAAAAAATACCTGCACTTTTCCAGTCACTGCAACGGTAGAGGATCTGCGAAGAAAAATGGAGAACGGACATGAAAATAGCAGTAATGTCAGATATACATGGAAACTATATCGCCTTGCAGCGCTGTCTGGCGCATGCGTTGGAGCAGAATGTGGATGCGTATATTTTTTTGGGCGATTATTTGGGCGAGTTTCCCTATCCGCAAAGAACGCTGGAGATTCTGTATGAACTGAAACAAAATGCTTCCTGCATTTTTATAAGGGGAAATAAAGAAGATTACTGGCTCAATCGCAGAAAAGATCAAAACTGTGACTGGAAAAGTGGAAACCGCAGTGTCATGGCAATGATTTATAATTACAACAGTCTGAATGCAAAGGATCTTGATTTTTTTGAAACGTTGCCGATCAGCCAAAGCATCCGGTTTGTCGGGATGGAACCGGTTCTGGCTTGTCATGGAACGCCTTTTGAGAATCAGAAAGCGCTGCTTTCGGAGGATTTATTCGTTCAAAAATGCGAAGAGCGCTATATCATATGCGGACATACCCATATGCAGGGATTCGTTTCTGACGGGAAAAAGAAAATCATAAACGCGGGAGCGGTCGGAGTTCCGTTGAAGTCCCCGAAAAAAACACAGTACATGATATTGACCTCGGACGGAAAGGACTGGAAGCCGGAATTTCTTTCCCTGGAATATGACGTGGATACCGTAATAAAAGAAATTCACGAATCCGGGCTTTGGGATGCATCGCCGTACTGGTGCAGGATCACGGAGCATTTGTTGGATACCGGAGAGCTGCCCCACGGAACGGTCTTAAATCATGTCATGAAACTAAACGACTATCAGGACCTCTGGTATAATATTGCGGACTCCTATTGGGAGAAAGCACTGGACGAGCTGGGGATAAGATAGGGTGGAACAAGCTTGCAGGTATTGTGAACTTTGGTTTGACGAAGTTGCGTTTGAGAGGAATACCGGTTATGGTCAGAAAATTACAAAAAGCAGATATAGACAGAGTTGCCGATATATGGTTAGATACGAATTTAAAAGCACATGATTTTATTTCTGCTCAATATTGGAAACGTAATTTTAAATTGGTAAAAGAAATGCTGTTACAGGCGGAAGTCTATGTCTATGAAAGTGATCAGAAAATCCAGGGGTTTATAGGGCTGAACAACGATTATATCGAGGGCATTTTTGTTTCTGATAAAATGCAGTCTCAGGGTATCGGTAAAATTCTGCTGAATGATACAAAAGACAAAAGAAACGAATTACGCTTAAATGTGTATCGGAAAAATACACGGGCAATCTCTTTTTACAAGAGGGAAGGTTTTGAGATCCAGAGCGATGGATTGGATGAAGCTACTGGAGAAAGAGATTATGTAATGGTGTGGAAAAAGAAATAGAAAATCCCGTTTGCAGAATTACGAAAATCCAAATCCCGAAAAAGATATGATGCTCATGACAAACTGCCGTGTCTGCTAAAAGCAAGACACGGCAGTTCACTTTGCTTTCCTCTCTTGTGGATGTATGATACAACTTATCCCCTGATTTTTACAACTTACAGTCCCCAATGTAGATATGAAAAACAAGCTGTGATATAGTATCGTAGAACCGAAGGGAGGGGTGTTCTTTCCTGTATTGTGAAAAAGCAGTATTTAAGTGCAAGCAAAAGCTGTATGATCTTGCATTCAGATACAGGCGTTAGCGTTGTTTCAGGCACATACGAAAGAAATGGAAGAAAAATATGGAGAAACGATTATGGAAGAAAGAAAAATTTTGACACCACAGTCCGTTCAGCAGGATCTGGACGCTTTGGGGCAATACAAAACAGCAGACGTGGACAGGCTGATCCGCCGCTATGTCAAGGAACAGGCGGACGCAGCTCCCCTTCGGGAACATATTTTGACGGAGCAGCAGTTTCATCGGATCTACTATTATGTAAACTTACAGCAAATTAAGGATGTGGCTGCACGGATGGCTTTTATTCACAATAATTTACTGTTTACGGATTGGTGGCACACGGATCAAATCATTCGGTATGTGGCGGCGCTGGATTTTGAAATGGCGATAGGGTATGCCCAGAAATATATCCATTCCGATGATCCATTTATTCGTCGCTGGGGCTATGTAATGTTTATTTCCCGGCTGGGGCATGGTCATGCAGAGCGGTTGCTGCCGCTGATGAAAGCAGACGATCACTATTATGTACAGATGGCGCAAGCCTGGTTGATTGCAGAGCTGACTATTTTTGAGCCGGAGGTTGTTCATCGGTGGATGAAAAGCTGTGGGCTTCCTTATTCCATCTGCGGCAAGGCCATTCAGAAAATCTGTGATTCCTACCGGGTTTCCGACGAGTGGAAAGTGAAATTCAAAGCCTTGCGGTCGGAACTGAAACAAGCTCCAATTTGAACTGCGGGATTACGAAACTTTTCGGAAGCTGGGGATTCCCATGCCGAAGCTGCTGGCTGTAGATATGGAGCAGGAACGGAGCGCTGCCAGTTCTGTTGCATTGAACGGCGGCATCTTTACAAAGGTGTTCCAAATTTTTTAATTAAAACACAGAACAAATGTTTGCTGTTAAGAAAAATGAACTTTCATATGGTAGAGGATATGTATCTTCTTTACAGTACCATCTTATTTGTGGAATCCGTCGTATTGTGCCGTTACCGTAAGTGACCGAAGCCGGGATCAGGTAATGGCATATATCGAGGGACAAAAAGAGAAGGGAAAAAGAAAGTAGGGTTCACAAAATAATTGACTTTTGTTTGGCAAAGAGTATGAAGATGTAAGTGGAAATTTAAGAACTGTTGGCTTTGGGAGGAATCCTAAGGGTGACAGTTCTTTTTTATATTTTATTCTGCTTTGGATATACTAACCATGGCAATCATAATTACATTGACAGATTTTAAAAACAGGAATAGAATATTATTAACAAAAGTAACCGTTATAGTTATAAAAATTTAGAAGAAAGGGATGGGGTTTATGTTATATGAATTTTTGAAAAATAATTATAAAGAAGCAGAGCCTATATTCTTTTCTGATATAGTGATTGAGGGAATTACAAAATCTGCAGTGAACCAGCAGCTAAAAAAGCTGTGCGATGAGGGAAAACTACAAAAATATGAGAACGGCATTTATTATTTGCCTAAGAAATCACGATTAAAAACAAATGTAGGCGTAAATGCAGATATGGTTGCCAGGTACAAGTATGTTTCCAGAGGTGGAAAAGTAGATGGTTTCTATTCTGGTAATACATTTGCCAATCAGCTGGGGATTTCAACACAGGTTCCGAATAAAGTTGAGATTGTTAGCAATAACATGGCGGCAAAAGTACGAGAAGTTCCAATTGGAAAGAGAACGTTCATAGTAAGAAGACCAGTGGTTCCGGTAAATGAAGAAAATGTTTATGTGCTGCAGTTACTTGATTTATTAAAGAATCTGGATGTGTATCTGGATGAAAGCTATGATGTGGCTCATGACAAAGTATCTCAATTTGTGCGGATACATGGTATCACAAAAAATGATGTGGATAGTTATATAAGAGAGTTTCCGATTGCAATATTTAAATATTATTACGAATTGAGGTTGGACGATGTATTTGCATAAAGATGATAAAGAATTGTTGAGGGATATTATTGTAACGGTATCAGAAAGAACGGGCATAGATGAAAGTATCGTTGAAAAAGATTACTATGTGACAATGATATTAAAAGAACTGGTACAGAGAAATCCCAATGTGGTGTTTAAGGGTGGAACATCCCTTTCCAAGGCTTATCATGTAATAGACCGTTTTTCAGAGGACATTGATATTACATTTGAAGAGCATTTGGGAGAAGCCAGAAGAAAGAAAATCAAATATCAGTTACTACAACCAATCAGCGAAGACTTAGACTTAGCAATTGATAATTGGAAGTTTATCGAAAGCGATAAGGATTATAATCACTATGATTTCTTATATGATTCCGTTTGCTCGGAAGATAGAAAAGGTCTGCGGCCATATGTGAAGCTGGAGACAGCGTTAATGTCATATTCTTATCCAATAGAAGAAAGGGAAATTACGAGTATAATATTTGATTGTCTTGCAACAGAAGAATCTGAGATTTTGAGAGACTATGGATTAGAACCATTTAAAATGAAGACACAGGCACTATCCAGAACAATTATAGATAAAATTTTTGCTGTTTGTGATTATTATATGGTAGGAAGGGCAACGAGAAATTCCAGACACTTATATGATATCTTTAAACTAAAAAATTATATTTCAATAGATGATGATTTCAAGAGGCTCTTTGCAGATGTTAGAAAGCATAGAGCAGAAATGGATATTAAAATAACCCCATCCGCAAGAGCGGATGTTGGTCTGCTGGCTGTAGCAGAAGAACTCATACGAGAAGATTTTTATGCTGACGATTATGTTGATTCAACTATGAAATTGATTTCTGACAATATTTTCTATGAAACTGTAAAAGTGAACTACATTGAGCTGATCAGAAGTATATTACGATAAGAGATAATTCACCCACAGACAAGCCAGATTGGAACCCCCACCTTCCTTCTTTCGGAGCTTCTTGAAAAGAAGGCATACGGAGAAACCTGGAGTCTCATCCACGATGGAGAGAACGTTGCGTTTACTGTAGTTGAAAAGATGATGGATATAAGCAGTATTCTTACCCGGTTACAAACGAAATAAAACCGGATATAACAGGTACCGGTATTTGGAAACCGACATGACAGAAACCGGGAAGAGGACATGACTGGAATGTGTGGAGACCATGCTTTGCAGACTTTGCACAGATGATTTTCCGGTAAATTTTATAGAAGGATATCAGAGGGAACCCGGCAGTGGTCAGACAGCAGTCCTGACGCTGCCGGGTTACTGTATGATTCGTTCGAATATGCACAAAAAGTTTTACGGCTTGGTGCAAATGATATACTTTCAAAACCCATTGATATGGAACAAAGGAGGCAATAAGCTAATGATTGATGTAGCAGAACTGGAAAAAAAAGTACCAATTTTAAAGGATATACAGAATGAAAAAGAAGTATTCTGGATAAATCCAGATAAAACTAACTGCGAAGAAGCAATGAAGCATATAGAATTAACAATGGCAGATGTAGATGATGCAGAACAAAGACTGAAGCGTTTCGCACCATTTATCATGAAATGTTTTCCGGAAACGAAAGACAGAAATGGTATGATTGAATCTGTGCTTACTCCAATTCCTGGAATGAAAGAGTTACTGAACGAAAAATATAACAGTAATTTGGAAGGTACATTGTTACTGAAACAAGATAGTCATTTAGCTATAGCAGGTTCAATAAAAGCACGTGGTGGCATTTATGAAGTTCTAAAGCATACAGAAGAGCTTGCCTTAGAGCATGGTTTTTTAAAAAAAGAAGATAATTATGAAAAACTGGCAAGTGAAGAATGTAGACAATTTTTTAGAAATTATACGATTCAGGTCGGCTCTACTGGAAATCTGGGAATGAGTATCGGGATTATGAGTGCGGCAGTAGGATATCAGGTCATTGTTCATATGTCAGCAGATGCAAAACAGTGGAAAAAAGACTTACTGAGAAGTCATGGTGTAACAGTAAAAGAGTATGAATCTGATTATAGCGAAGCAGTAAAGAACGGAAGAGCATTATCTGATCAGAATCCGAAAAGCTATTTTGTAGATGATGAAAACTCCAGAACACTTTTTCTGGGTTATGCAGTAGCTGCGAAACGTCTGAAAAAACAATTGGAAGAACAAAAAATCACAGTAGACGACAACCATCCTTTGTTTACTTATATCCCATGCGGAGTAGGTGGAGCACCGGGCGGTGTGAGTTTCGGATTAAAACTGATATTTGGAGATTGTGTACATTGTTTCTTTGTAGAGCCGACACAGGCACCTTGTATGCTGGTTGGAATGACAACTGGGTTAAATCATGAAATTTCTGTACAGGATATTGGGCTTACCGGGTTAACCCATGCAGATGGACTTGCCGTAGGACGTCCATCAGGATTCGTTGGGGGAGTTATGAAGTATTTGCTCAGTGGTGAATTTACCATTAGGGATGGAAAATTGTATGATTATATGAGAGATCTTCTTGAAACAGAGAATATTTTTCTTGAGCCAAGTGCATGTGCTGCTTTTCAGGGACCTGTATATATGGAAAAAAGTGAAATCTCACAGAAATATCTGTTGGAAAATCATCTCAAAGATAAAATGAAAAATACAACACATATTGCATGGGCAACGGGTGGAAGCCTTGTGCCAGAGGCAATTCGCGAAGAATATCGAAACACTTATCTGGATAAATAAAATAAACGGTTTTGATCTGTTAGCAGGTTGAAACCGTATTATTTTATAAAATTGTTACAGATAAGGAGTCAATATCCTCGAAAGAATATATCGAATTTCTAAAACATATGGATTTAGGGTTCGCAGTATCCGAAGGAACGGTTCGAGGAAAGGATAGCAAAGCTGGTTGACCATGTATCAATCAGTCTTGTTGCAAGAAACAGGGAGAATCAAATGGTCGGTGTCCTATTCGGATTGACCGACTATGCCTATTGACTTTATGTAACTGACACAGAAGGGAATATAGATTTATGAAAGTACTTGTAATTTCAGACATTCATGCAAATATTCGGGCGTTGGATACAATTTTGCGGGAGGAAGCAGACTATGATCTGTTATGCTGCGCAGGGGATTTTACGGACTACGGGATCTCACCTCGGGAGGTCCTGGAGCGGTTTCGCCAGTTGGAAAATACAGTCCTCGTATATGGAAACCATGACCGCCATGTCATAAATATTTACGAGAGCGGAGAATGGACAAATGTAGCGGATGGAAAATACAAATGGGTGCATTATAACTGTGAAAGACTGAGTGAAAAAGATATCGATTGGATGAAGCAGCTCCCGGAAAAGGCATATTTTGAGGCAGATGGATGGAGCTATGGAATCGCGCATCAATACGACAATGGCTACGGGACGGTCGAAAGCCGCTATGCCTTTGATCAGTATTGGAATGCCAGCTATGGAGCAGAGTGTGACGGAAAGCGACGATTGATTTTTGGGCATACCCACAGACAATGCATTCATACCCTTGGGGAGGGAATGGAATGGATAAATCCGGGAAGCATTTCCTACAGAAGACCAGATGATCCCGACAAGACTGCGCACTACGCGGTAATCTTGGATGGAAAAATACAGCTCAAAAGCATTGCTTATGACAGAACGCTGCAGCTTGCAGAGGCGAAGAGACTTTTGAAAAATGACCGGATGATGCGAACAGAGCTGCAGGATTTTATGTTCTTTTTCGGTGATGCAAAAACCTCAAGGGATCCGCTGTAAAATTTCATATCAGGAGACTGCCGTTTCTTCCGCAAAAGGCGGATCCGGCAGTCTCTTTTTCTTCCATTGCGTTGACTTCCCCTCTTACATCCTTTATACTAAAAAGTACGACTATTTTACTTTTTGGGAAAATATTATAGGGGAAAACAAAAGAAAAAGGAGGGGAAAGTCGTGATTTTCGGCAAGTATATCAATCGTTACTATCTGAAAAATGCACCGGCGCTGCTGCTTGGACTGCTCTCACTTTTGATCGTCGATATTGCCCAGCTGATGATTCCGGAGCTGTATCGTCTGGTCATTAATGGTGTGAACTTAGGAAAAGTGGTGGTGGATGGTCAGACGCTGACCTTTACCAGGGAGGTACTGTTTCAGAATATCTGTCTGCCCATGATCTGGATTGTTTTGATGATGGTGATCGGGCGCTTTTTATGGCGGGTATGCTTTTTCGGTTCCGCAGTGTGTGTACAGGCAGATCTGCGGGAGCGAATGTTTGATCACAGCCGTCGTTTGTCGCAGCAGTATTATCAGGTCAACAAGGTAGGAAGCCTGATGAGCCTGTATACAAATGACCTGGATACGATTCAGGAGTGCTTCGGCGACGGCATTCTGATGTTTTTTGACGCTCTGGTGCTTGGTCTGCTGGCGCTGTACAAAATGTGGCGGATGGATTTCAAGCTTACGCTGCTGGCTCTGATTCCTGCGGCGATCATGTTTGGCATCGGCACTATTATGGGTACGACGATGACAAAACGCTGGGAGGAACGGCAGAAGGCTTTCTCTGATCTTTCGGATTTTGCACAGGAGAACTTTTCCGGCATCGCGGTGATCAAGGCATTTGTCAAGGAATTTAAGGAGCTGACAGCATTCCGTAAGCTAAACCGTGAAAATGAAGAGATCAACGTTACCTATACAAAGATCGCAACCCTGCTGGAGGTGCTGGTGACGCTGTTTGTGGAATCTGTCATCTGCGTCATCTTAGGCTACGGCGGCTGGCTGGTTTATGGCGGTCAGTTCAATGCCGGACAGCTGGTGGAATACATCGGCTACTTTGAATCCATCGTCTGGCCGATCATGGCGATTTCGATGCTGATTGAAAAGACTTCCCGCGGTAAGGCTTCCCTGAATCGTATTACGGAGCTGATGGATGCCCCTGTAGATGTGACGGACCGGGATGGTGTAGGAAATCTTGAAAATCCAAAAGGCAGTATTGAATTCCGGCATCTGACGTTCCGCTATCCGGACGGCGATTATAATGTACTGCAGGACGTCAGCTTTCAGGTAGCTGCCGGTGAAAGTGTCGGTATTGTAGGCAAAACCGGCGCGGGTAAGACTACGGTAGTAGATCTGCTGCTTCGTACCTATAATGTGCCGGATGGTACGTTGTTTGTGGACGGAAAGGATGTGAACAGCGTGTCCATTCATTCTGTGCGGAATGCCTGTGCCTATGTGCCCCAGGATAATTTCCTGTTTTCAGATACCATTGCACACAATATCGGCTTTGGCGTGGACGATGCAACTTTCGATCAGATCAACGGTGCGGCGTCGCTGGCGGACGTGCGGGATAATATCGTGGACTTTAAAGAGGGCTATGAAACCATCCTGGGAGAACGGGGTGTGACTGTTTCCGGCGGTCAGAAGCAGCGGATTTCCATTGCTCGTGCGCTGTTAAAAAATGCGCCGATTCTGATTTTGGATGATTCGGTTTCTGCAGTGGATACCCGTACTGAAAAAATTATTCTCGATAACTTAAAGACCACCCGTGCAGGCAAGACCACCCTGTTGATCGCACATCGCATCTCGACAGTGGAGGGGATGGATAAGATCGTATTTCTGGAGGATGGCAGAGTAGAAGCGGTCGGTACGCATGATGCGCTGTATCACAGCTGTCCCGAATATCGGCGGATGGTAGATTTACAGCGTCTGGAGGACGAAACGGCAGATTCGTCCGATGCGGTAGGGACGTCTGACATAGCGGATTCCGTTGATGCTCCAGAGCATGCGTCGGAGTCTGTAGAAAAGGGCGAAGGAGGTGCCAGCCATGATTGAAGTAAATCCGTTGCTTTTGACCGGCGCGGTCATCGGTACGATCACGGCGCTTCTGACCGCCGCTTATGTGCTGGTAAAGGACAAAAAGTCCCAGATGGGATTTGAACGCACGATGAAGGACGGCGAAATTATGCACCGTCTGGTAGCCTATGCAAAGCCGTACTGGAAGCAGTTTGTACTGGTATTGTTCCTGATGATGTTTTCAATCGCCTATGATATTATTTCGCCGCTGATCATCGGTAATATCGAAGAGCTGGTTGCAGGTGATTTTGTTCTGCCTGCCCTGTATGCCCGGGTAGGCGGTTATGTGGTGGTGCTGCTGTTTTCAATGGGAAGTACCTATCTGCAGGCGGTGATTTTGCAGCGGGTTGGACAGCGGATTGTGTCCGATCTGCGTGAGGATCTGTTTACCCATATCGAATCCCTTTCCCATGAGCAGCTCAATGAGATTCCGGTGGGCAAGCTGGTGACCCGTGTGACCAACGATACCAACGCGATTTCGATGATGTTTACGAACCTGCTGGTCAGCCTGACAAAGAATGCCTTTGTTATTGTAGGCATATTAATTGCAATGATCTGCTTAAACTATGAGCTGACACTGATGGTGCTGTGCTTTGTTCCCTTCATTGTGATCTTTACAGTGATCTTCCGGAAGTTTTCCCGTCGGGCATACCGCAGGGTAAAGGATGCGACGACGGATATCAATACTTATCTTTCGGAAAACCTTTCCGGCATCAAGGTTACGCAGATTTTCGGGCGCGAAGAGGAAAAGATGGTGGAATTTCGTGAGAAAAGCCAGACGCAGGCAAAGGCAAACCTGAGTCAGATTTTCGTGTTCAGTGTATTTCGTCCGTTGGTGTATATGCTTTACATCTGTTCCATCCTATGTCTGTTTTATTTGGGCGGCATGGGACATTTAAACGGCGTGGCGTTTTTAGGACAGACGATCACAGGCGGAACGATCGTTACCTTTTATATGTATATTTCGAAATTTTTCACCCCGATCCAGAACCTGGCGGAGCAGTTTAACTGGCTGCAGTCGGCTTTGGCGTCTGCGGAAAAGGTGTTCTCGATCATGGATCTGGAGCCGAAGCTGGTAGATGCGCCCGATGCCATAGAGCTGGAAGAGGTGCACGGCGAAATCGAGTTTCGCAATGTGTGGTTTTCCTATATTCCCGGGGAATGGGTGCTGCAGGGTGTGTCTTTCCATGTAAATCCGCGAGAAACGGTGGCGTTTGTCGGATCGACCGGTTCCGGAAAGAGCACAATCTTGTCCCTGATCTGCCGCAACTACGAGTTCCAGAAGGGCGAGATTTTGATCGACGGTATCGATATTCGCAAGATCAAGATCGCTTCCCTGCGCAGGCATTTTGGTCAGATGCTGCAGGATGTATTTCTGTTCTCCGGCACGATCCGCAGCAACATCGTTCTGCGGGAAGAGGGCATTTCGGATGAGGAAATCCGTCGCGTCTGCCAGTATGTGAATGCCGATCATTTTATTGACAAGCTGGAGCACGGTCTGGATGAGGAGGTGCGGGAGCGAGGAAATAACTTCTCTGCCGGACAGCGTCAGCTGCTGAGCTTTGCGCGAACCATCATCCACAAACCAAGTGTTATGATCCTGGATGAGGCGACTGCTAATATCGACACCGAGACGGAGCTTTTGATTCAGGATTCCCTCGAAAAAATGCGCAGCGTCGGCACGATGCTGATGGTAGCCCACAGACTTTCCACGATTCAGCATGCGGACAACATCATTGTGCTATCCCACGGCAAGATTCTGGAGCAGGGCACGCATCAGGAGCTGCTTGCAAAGCATGGACGATATTATCAGCTGTATACGCTGCAATATCATAAGGAACAGATGGAAGAGTGACGGCGGAGAGCCATCGCGGATGTAGAAAAGGTTGAAAAGAAAAGCCCGGAGCACAGCAAAGGAATAGATGCTGTGCTCCGAGCTTTTTTCATTGTATAGGAAACTTCGTTTCCATACGATAAAAACGCTCCGTACGCTCCCTTTATTTTTGCAGCGTGCAGATATCGACCAGCTCTGCCGTATCCGGCGTAAAGCCGCTCTTTAAGATATCTGCCAGGGCAACTGCCGTATCCAGGCTGGTCAGGCAGGGAATGCCAAGCTCCACAGATTTGCGGCGAACCTTTACGCTGTCCCGGGCAGGGGTACGCCCCTTTTTGGAGGTCGAAATGATGTAATTGACCTTTCCGCTTTCCAGAAGTGCGATGGTGTTGTGTTCGGATTCGCTGATCTTATGGACAAGGGTAACCTGCATGCCGTGGTCACGCAGTACAGCTGCCGTACCTGCGGTTGCATACAGGTGGAAGCCAAGATCTGCAAAACGCTGTGCAATATCAGGGATTTCATCCTTATCGGTGTCGCGCACGGTGATGAAGATGCCGCCCTTGTCGGTCAGCTGGTAGCCTGCGCCGACCAATCCTTTGTAGAGCGCTTCCCGCATGGTGGGTGCGATGCCGAGCACTTCACCGGTAGATTTCATTTCAGGTCCGAGCTGCGTGTCCAGTCCAGACAGCTTTTCAAAGGAGAAGACAGGCACTTTGATCGCGGTGTAGGAGGAAATCGGGGCAAGACCGGTACCGTAAGGCATATCCTTTAATTTTTCCCCGAGCATGACGCGGGTGGCGATATCGACCATCGGGATGCCGGTGACTTTGCTCAGATAAGGCACGGTTCTGGAGGAACGAGGGTTTACCTCAATGACATAAACCTGATCCTGGCAGATGACGTACTGGATGTTGATCAAGCCCTTCGTGTTTAAGGCGAGGGCAAGGCGGGTGGAGTAGTCCACGAGCTTTGCGGTTTTGGCGGGGCTTAAATTCCAGGCAGGGTAAACTGCGATGGAGTCGCCGGAGTGGATGCCTGCACGGTCGATGTGCTCCATGATACCAGGCAGCAGGACATCCTCGCCATCGCAGATTGCGTCGACTTCAAGCTCCGTGCCCATCATATATTTATCGATCAGGACGAGGTTCCCTTCCATATGGGAAAGAATAATATCCATATATTCTTTTACGTCCGCATCGGAAAAGGCGATAATCATGTTCTGACCGCCAAGGACATAACTGGGGCGCAGCAGAACCGGATAGCCGAGGCGGTTCGCTGTTTCGATCGCTTCCTCTGCAGTGTGGACGGTATCTCCGACGGGCTGCTTGATATGGAGCTGTTTTAAGAGAGCTTCAAACCGCCCCCGGTCTTCGGCAGCGTCAATACTGTCTGCAGGTGTGCCCAGAATCGGAACATTGTTTTCTGAAAGCCATTTGGTCAAGCGAATTGCGGTCTGTCCGCCGAAGGCAACAACGGCACCAACCGGATTTTCCACACGGATGATGTCTCCGACATCTTCCGGAGTCAGGGGCTCAAAGTACAGGCGGTCTGCTGTATTGAAATCGGTGGAAACGGTTTCGGGATTGTTATTGACGATAACAACCTCATACCCGGCATCCTTTAATGCCCAGACACAGTGAACGGAGGCGTAGTCGAATTCGATTCCCTGACCGATCCGGATCGGACCGGAGCCAAAGACGATGACGACGGGCTTTTTGGAGCTGTGTTCCGCGATAAAAGCGGAAGCCTCGTCCTCCTCGTCAGTGGTGGAGTAGAAGTAGGGGGTTTCTGCGGCAAACTCCGCGCCGCAGGTATCGACCATCTTATAGGAATACGGAAGGTGGGGGAAAGTAGAGTTGCCGGACAGGCGTGCAATTGTTTTATCCGGAAAACCGTTTCTCTTTAATTCCCGCAGAAAATCATGTGTGAGCGGCTCTGTCTTCAGCCGTTTTTCGAGGTCGCACAGATGCAAAAGCTTTGCTAAAAACCATTCATCGATCAAAGTCAGCTGATGGATTTTTTCGATGGAAAAACCGCGGAAGAGCGCTTCGTAAACAGCGAAGATGCGTTCGTCGTCCTGCGCCAGGATTTTGGCGGTTAGGGCTTCGTCGTCGAGTGCGCGCATATGTACGTCTGCCAGGCAGTCATGGGAGATTTCTGCTCCGCGAACGGCTTTCATCAGCGCCTGCTCGAAGTTTCTGCCAATAGCCATGACTTCACCGGTGGCTTTCATCTGGGTTCCGAGCTTTCTTGTCGCATACACGAATTTGTCAAAGGGCCATTTCGGAAATTTGACGACAACATAGTCCAATGCCGGTTCGAAGCATGCTTTCGTCTTGCCGGTGATTTCGTTTTTGATTTCGTCCATCCGGTAGCCGATGGCGATTTTGGCAGCGACTCTGGCGATCGGATAGCCGGTCGCTTTGCTGGCAAGGGCGGAGGAACGGGAAACTCTGGGGTTTACCTCAATAACAGCGTACTCGAAGCTCTCGGGATTTAGAGCAAACTGTACGTTGCAGCCGCCCTCAATGCCCATAGCTTCGATGATGTGGAGTGCAGCACTTCGAAGCATCTGGTATTCTTTATCCGCTAGCGTGACCGCAGGGGCGATAACGATGGAGTCGCCGGTGTGGACACCCACCGGATCAAGATTTTCCATAGAGCAGATCGTGATGACGTTTCCATCGCCGTCGCGCATGACCTCAAATTCGATCTCTTTCCAGCCGGAGATACATTTCTCCACCAGAATCTGCGTGATCGGGGAAAGACGGAGCCCTGCGGAAGCAATTTGGCGCAGCTGTGCTTCGTCAACAGCGATGCCGCCGCCGGTGCCGCCGAGGGTAAAGGCGGGGCGCACGATAACCGGATAGCCTGCAGAGTGCGCGAAGGAGAGAGCACCCTCAAGCGTCGTCGTAACGACAGAGGGAATGATAGGCTCCCGGATCGCTTCCATGGTGCTTTTAAAAACCTGACGGTCTTCGGCTTTGGCAATGGTTTCCGGGTTTGCGCCAAGAAGTGTAACGCCCTCCTGTGCCAGAAAGCCTTCCTTTGCCAGCTGCATCGAAAGCGTCAGGCCGGTCTGACCGCCGAGGGTGGAAAGAATGCTGTCCGGGTGTTCTTTTTTGATGATTTTTTTTAGAAAATCCAGAGTCAGAGGCTCCACGTAGACATGATCTGCCATGGCGGTATCTGTCATGATTGTTGCAGGGTTAGAATTAACTAACACAACCTCCAGACCTTCCTCTTTTAAAGCGCGGCACGCCTGGGTACCTGCATAGTCAAATTCGGCAGCCTGACCGATGACGATGGGACCGGAGCCGATTACCATTACTTTTTTCAGATTGGGATTTAACGGCATGCTTTATGCCCTCCTTTCCATCAGTGCGACAAATTCGCGGAACAAAAACTCGGAATCATGAGGACCGCCGCAGGCTTCCGGATGGAACTGCACTGAGAAGCCGGGAAAATCCTGATAAGAAACGCCCTCACAGGTTCCGTCGTTTAGGTTGATAAAACGAAGTACTGCATTATCCGGGAGGGAATCGTTTTTGACGGCATAGCCGTGATTCTGACTGGTGATATAATCCCTGCCGGTGAGCAGATCCTTCACCGGCTGGTTTGCACCGCGGTGTCCGTATTTCAATTTTTCGGTGTCCGCACCGTTTGCAAGGGCGAGAAGCTGATGCCCCAGGCAGATGCCGAAAATCGGAATGCCGGATTTGCAGAGGTGAGACAGCTCGGAAATGATAGCCGGGTTATCCTTCGGGTTGCCGGGACCATTGCTCAACATGATACCGTCCGGCGAATAGGAGAGGATGCGTGCTGCTGTCGTGGAAGCGGGAACGATGGTCAAGTCGCAGTTTAATGCGTGCAGCTTTCGGATGATATTCTGTTTTGCACCGAAGTCCCACAAAACGACATGATGGCGGGGAAGCGGGGACGGAATCTGGTAAGGCTCCCTGCAGGTAACGTGTGCTACCGCGTCCGTGATTGCCCAGCCCTTTAAGTCTTCAACAGCTGCAGAGTCCGGGCGGAGGGATGTGAGCCGTCCGTTCATGACGCCGCGCTCGCGGATGAGCTTGGTCAGGTAGCGGGTATCCAGATCATAGATGCCAGGGATATTTTGCTGCTTTAAAAAAGCGTCAAGATCCATCTGACATCTGAAATTGGAAGGACATGGGCACCATTCTCTGGTGATGTATGCGCTCATGTGAATTCCTTTGCTTTCAAAGTCTTTTGGATTGACGCCGTAGTTGCCGATCAGGGGAAATGTCTGAACGACCATCTGTCCGTAATAACTGGGGTCGGTCAGTGTTTCTGTATATCCGGTCATAGCCGTCGTAAAAACGACTTCCGCGATGACGTCCTCTTTCAAAGGAGCGCCGAAATGTTTTCCGGTCAGACAGGTCCCGTCCTCCAGCTGTAAGTACACAGTTTGTTCCATAAGTACACCTCGCTCATTCTCTCGTGTTTGCTGTACAAATACTGAAAGGCGTCCATGAATCAAACACTTTTCTAAATAGAAAAGTATTTCACTCATGAACGCCTTTGTTCATCTGATGCATTATAGCATTGGGAAAGGGGGCGGTCAAGAATAAATTTTATTTTGTTTGACAGTTCCCCCGTGACTTCGTGAGCAAAAGGAGCGGTGGCGGCGCCACTGCGAAAAGCGCCGCAGGCGCGATTCATGACAATAGAATGTTCACGGAGCGTGCATTCTATTGTATTGCGAATGGCGCGTAGGAACGTCAGGGAGAAGGCCACTGTGGAATCAATTATAAACATATCTACCAACTATGTTAGTGTTGACAAATAGGAAGCATCCAATTAGAATGATAGAAAATATCCGAAAAATAACTGCAAAGGAGAGCAGAAAAATGAGCAATCATATAGAAACAAAGTGTATTCACGGAAATCTGGATTTTTCCTGGGACGAGCCGACAAAGGCGGTGAGCTTTCCAATCTATCAGACGGCGACGTTCGGACATATCGGTCTGGGACATTCGACCGGCTTTGACTACACGAGAGAGAAAAATCCGACCAGACAGCATCTGGAGGAAATCCTTACCGCGCTGGAGGGCGCTTATGACACGACGGCATTTTCTTCCGGCATGGCGGCGGTGACAGCGGTATTTGATCTGTTTGCACCCGGCGACCATGTGATCTGTTCTGAAGACCTTTACGGCGGTGTAACCCGTCTGGTCAATACCATCGGCAAAAAGAACGGACTGATGGTTGATTTTGTCAATACCGGTGATTTGGATGAGATCAAACGGGTGCTGCGTCCGGAAACAAAGGCACTTTATATCGAGACGCCCAGCAACCCGATGATGGAGATCACTGACCTTTCGGCATGCGCAGAGCTTGCAAAAGAACACAACCTTCTGATGATCACAGACAATACCTTTTTATCTCCATATTTGCAGAACCCGATTGCGCTCGGTGCAGATATCGTCATTCACAGCGCGAGCAAGTTTCTGTGCGGACATAACGACACGATCGCCGGTTTTGTCTGCTCTGCAAAGGAAGAGCTCGCAGCAAAAATCCGCCTGATTGCAAAGACGACCGGCGGCTGTTTGTCCCCCTTCGACAGCTGGCTGGTAATGCGCGGCATCAAGACACTGGCGGTGCGCATGGAGCGGCAGCAGGAAAATGCGGGCAACATCGCGCGCTGGCTGACGGAGCAGAAGAAAGTCAGAAAAGTATATTATGCTGGACTGGAAACGCATCCTGGTTATGAGATCAATGCAAAGCAGGCGAGAGGTGCGGGTGCGATGATTTCCTTCGACGTCGACAGCGTGGAAACGGCACAGCGCGTGCTGGAAAAGGTGCGCGTCATCACCTTTGCGGAGAGCCTTGGGGGTACAGAATCTTTGATCACCTATCCGATGAAGCAGACCCATCCGGATGTTCCGAAGGAGTGGAGAGAAAAGCTCGGCATCACCGACACTCTGCTGCGCCTGTCCGTTGGACTGGAGCATGTGGACGAGCTGATTGCGGATCTGGAGCAGGCGTTTGTTTCCTGAGAAAAAATCCACGCTGTAGGGACTGCATTGCGGCGGAGCAGAAAAATGTCGTGTTTGCGACCTGTTGCAGGCATAAGAATCCTGCAGGGCAGGATTTTTGTTGAGAGGGAGATTAGAAATGACAACCTATAATTTTGACCGGGAAATTGACCGGAAAAAGACAAACAGCCTGAAATATGATTTCGCCGTGGAACGCGGACGTGACGTAGATGTGTTGCCATTGTGGGTGGCGGATATGGATTTTCAGACGCCGAAGCCTGTGTTGGATGCACTGCAGAATGCGGTTTCCCATGGGATTTTCGGTTATAGCGAGGTAAAAGGAGAATATTTTGACGCGCTGTATCGCTGGTTTGACAGTCGGTTTGACTGGCAGCCAAAGTCTGAATGGCTTGTAAAAACCCCCGGTGTGGTATTCGCCCTTGCGATGGCGGTACGCGCTCTGACAAAAGAGGGCGACAGTGTACTGATTCAGCCGCCGGTTTATTATCCGTTCTTTGAGGTGATTCGCGATAACAATAGAAAGATCGTAGAAAGCCCGCTCCTTTTAACAGACGGACATTATGAAATTGACTTCGACGATCTGGAAGAAAAGATCGCATCCCAGAATGTAAAGCTGTTTTTGCTGTGCAGTCCCCACAATCCTGTCGGCAGAGTCTGGACAAAAGAAGAGCTTCAAAAACTGGGAGAGCTTTGCGACCGCTACCATGTGTTCGTTGTGGCAGACGAGATTCATTGTGATTTCGCTTTTCCGGAGCATCCGCATACGATATTTGCAAAGGCATGTCCGCGGCTGGAAGAAAAGATGATTCTTTGCACTGCGCCGAGTAAAACCTTTAATCTGGCGGGGCTGCAGGTTTCCAATATCTGGGTTCCCGGAAAAGAGGTCCGGGACAGATTCAAAGCCGAGATCAACGCAGCGGGATATTCCCAGTTGAACGCCCTCGGTTTAATCGCGTGCCAGGCAGCGTACGAAAATGGCGGCGAGTGGCTTGAGCAGTGCCAGGCATATTTGCGGGAAAATTTGAAGGTCCTGCGCAGCTTCTTAAAAGAAAGACTGCCTAAGATCCGTCTGATCGAACCGGAAGGCACTTACTTTGCATGGTTGGACTGCTCGGGACTGGGACTGTCGGACACAGCGTTGGAAAATCTCATTGCACATCAGGCAAAGCTCTGGCTGGATGGCGGCTCTGTCTTTGACAAAAAGTCGGGACAGTTTGAACGCATCGTACTGGCGTGCACGAAAAAAACGCTTTTGCAGGCGCTCACACAGCTGGAAGCAGCCTGCCGGGGAAGAAATTCATAACGCAAAAACAACTGCCGGGAGGCGGTGCTTTTATTCAATGAAAAGTCTGTGCTGATGCCGGAAAAACCATGGAATATTTTATTCATGACAATAGAATGCTCGCAGAGCGTGCATTCTATTGTTTAAAAAGGGTTGACAGATCCGAAAAGACAGAATATAATCACATTAACATATAAAGTAAGTAGGTTTAAGGAGGAAGAGCAAATGAGCAACGTTTATACATCCGCAGATCAGTTAATCGGCAGAACTCCCCTGCTGGAGCTGACACATATTGAAAAGGCAGAGGGTTTAAAGGCACACATCTATGGCAAGCTGGAATACTTTAATCCTGCAGGCTCTGTAAAGGACAGAATTGCAAAAGCGATGATCGATGATGCAGAGGCAAAGGGCGCATTAAAGGCAGGCTCTGTAATTATTGAACCTACCTCCGGCAACACCGGCATCGGCCTTGCGTCTGTTGCAGCGGCGAGAGGCTATCGCATAATCATAGTAATGCCCGAGACCATGAGCGTTGAGCGTCGCCAGCTTATGAAGGCATACGGCGCAGAGCTTGTCCTGACAGAAGGTGCAAAGGGCATGAAGGGTGCAATCGCAAAGGCAGACGAGCTGGCAAAGGAAATTCCCAACAGCTTCATTCCCGGACAGTTTGTAAACCCTGCAAACCCGGAGGTACACAAAAAGACAACCGGTCCTGAGATCTGGGAAGATTTGGATGGCAAGGTTGATATCCTGGTAGCAGGCGTTGGTACGGGCGGAACCGTGACCGGTACAGGCCAGTACTTAAAGAGCAAAAAGGCTGATGTAAAGGTTGTTGCTGTAGAGCCTGCAGGCTCTCCGGTTCTGAGCAAGGGCACAGCCGGCGCACACAAGATCCAGGGAATCGGCGCAGGCTTCGTACCGGACGTCCTGGACACCGGGGTTTATGACGAAATTATCACCGTAGAGAATCAGGATGCGTTTGCAACCGGCAGAAAGATCGGTCATCAGGAAGGTGTGCTGGTAGGCATTTCCTCCGGTGCAGCAGTATGGGCAGCGATCGAGCTTGCAAAGCGTCCCGAAAACGAAGGCAAGAACATTGTTGTGATCCTGCCGGATACCGGTGATCGTTATCTGTCTACCCCTCTGTTTGCAGAAGAGTAAGAGGCAGAGTTTAAGCTCTGTTACAGTTCACCCGTGCCATTCGTGAAAATTTTCTTGACAGAGCGAAACGGGTATGCTATCTTGTAAAAAACAAAAAGCGATGACGAAGAAAAGTAGTACAGACAGACGGCACAGAGAGCAGGCGGCGGTGGGAGTCCTGCGCGGATATCTGTAGGAAAGAACACTTCCGAGCTGCAAGCTGAACGCAGGATCTGTAAGTAGGCGAGCCGGAGTCCCACGTTACAGGGATAGCGTTTCATGGGAACGCGAAAAAGGGGCCGTACAAGGAAGTGCGGCAAGTTAGGTGGCACCGCGGATATAGCAGCAGCTATTCGTCCTATCTCCAATAGGACAAATGGCTGCTGTTTTTGCGTTCTTACAGTTCCCTTCGCAGCTTTCCGTGCGCAGCTTCTCATGCGAGCATGGAATCTGCACCCGGAAAGCGAAAGAGAAACTGCAACGCAGCAAAAGAAAAGGAGGAAAAGCTTATGTGTTCCATTCTCTGCTACGCGGGAAAAGATGTCACCAAAGAAACGATGGAAGGATATCTGTTAAAGACAAAGATGAGAGGACCGGATGCCCAGCAGGTCGTTGAGACCGAATTCGGGTATCTCGGCTTTGCAAGACTTGCGATCATGGGGTTGACCACGGACGGCATGCAGCCGTTTCAACGGGACGGCAGCTGGGTGATCTGCAATGGTGAAATTTACGGCTTTCGCAAAATCAAAAAGGAGCTGGAAGAGCGCGGTTATCAGTTCCAGAGCGGTTCCGACTGTGAGGTTTTGCTTCCGCTATATGAAGAATATGGACTGGAAATGTTTTCCCATCTGGATGCGGAATATGCCTGTGTATTGTACGATCACAAAAGCGGCAAGCTGATCGCAGCCCGTGACCAGATCGGAATCCGTCCGTTGTTTTATGGTTATTCCAAGAGCGGAAAGATTGCATTTGCCAGTGAGGCAAAGAACCTGATCGGCTGGGTGGATGAGGTGCGTGCATTTCCGCCCGGAAGCTATTATTACGATGGGAAATTTGTCAAATATGAGGATATCGCAGCTGTCCATGGTTATGTGCACGAAGATATTGATGTGATTACAAAAAACATCCATGATAAGCTGACGGAGGGGGTAAAGAAACGTCTGGATGCAGACGTTCCGCTGGGCTTTTTGTTATCCGGCGGTCTGGACTCAAGCCTTGTATGTGCAATTGCAGCAGATATTTTGAAAAAACCGATCAGGACCTTTGCAATCGGCATGGACACAGATGCGATTGATTTAAAATATGCAAAAGAAGTTGCTGATTTTATCGGCGCAGAGCATACCGAAGTCATCATGACAAAGGAAGAAGTGCTGGAAAGCCTGGAAACCGTTATCGAAGCGCTTGCAACCTATGACATCACGACGATCCGTGCGAGTATGGGCATGTACCTTGTCTGCAAGGCAATCCATGAAAAAACAGACTTAAAGGTGCTGCTGACCGGTGAAATTTCCGACGAACTGTTCGGCTATAAATATACGGACTTTGCACCGAGCGCGGCAGCCTTTCAGGAAGAGGCAGCAAAGAGAATCCGTGAGCTGTACTGCTATGATGTCCTGCGTGCCGACCGGTGTCTTGCGGCAAACAGCCTGGAAGCCCGTGTACCCTTCGGCGATCTCGACTTTGTCCGTTATGTGATGTCCATTGACCCGGCGAAGAAGTTAAACACCTACGGAAAAGGAAAATATCTGCTGCGCAAGGCATTTGAAGCAGATCATATTTTGCCGGAAAACATCCTGTGGAGAGAAAAAGCTGCATTCAGCGATGCAGTAGGACACAGCATGGTGGATGATTTAAAAGAATACGCAGAGAAGTATTACACCGACGAGGAATACGAAACGCTCCGCCAGAAATATGATTTTGCACAGCCCTTCACAAAAGAAAGCCTGCTGTATCGGGAAATCTTTGAAAAGTATTATCCCGGACAGGCAAGGATGGTGCCGGACTTCTGGATGCCCAACAAGAGCTGGGAGGGCTGTAATGTCAATGACCCCAGTGCCCGTGTGCTGGCAAACTACGGTGACAGCGGAAAATAAAAATAGAATCCTGCAGAACAGGATTCTTCGCCTGCGGCGGGGCGCATTGGTGACATGATTCCATTCCGTCGCAGTGTGGATTCGATTGTCATGAATAAAAAAAGTGTAACTATATTAGGAATTAGCATATGGAAATTATTTGCTTATTTTATTATATATAGTTTTATAGGATATATTATAGAAAC
>ERZ780212.831-NODE-831-length-27966-cov-3.495109_pt1 | contig 27966 bp, 22 predicted proteins | sample MGYA00511364_ERZ780212 | MGnify/ENA primary metagenome ERZ780212 (study PRJEB29588, sample SAMEA2147991) | human gut metagenome | biome: human gut; feature: human-associated habitat; material: faeces | place: Denmark | collected 2008/2010 ... | reverse complement strand
TGCTTCAGCAACCAATTTACAGAACTTGACATAAGCAATAATACTAGACTTGAAGGTGTCGTATGTGATGATAATCAACTCACACAACTGGACGTATCAAACAACCCTGAACTCACAACTATTTCCTGTGCTAGAAACAACCTCTCACATATTGACATATCCAAGAATACCAAACTCACAAAACTACTATGCTTTGAGAATAGGATATCGTATCTTGATTTATCTAATAATAAAGAACTCGCCTCACTTTGGTGCTATAGCAACAATCTCACGAAGCTGGACGTATCAAACAATCCTAACTTAACAGCTTTCTACTGTTTCAACAACCCATTAATAGAACTTATAATCTCTACAGAACAAACTGACTCCGAGTGGTATGACGACATACTCAATGAATATCCCAACATCATTGTAATAAAATAACTACCTACAGTACAGAACAGAAGCCGACCGGAATGCATTCCAATCGGCTTCTGTATTCTTAACCGTGAGCAAAGGTTATTCGGTCTTAGGGGTCTCGCGGCGGGAGGCGTAGGTGTCGTCGATGGTGCTCAGCTCAGTATTGTACTGCTTCTTGCCGGCCACAGCGTCGTTGTAGGTACAGGGGCCGGAAATACAGCCGTCCGGACACACCATCATCTCCAGAAACTGAGCCGGAGCCTTCTTGGTCTTGGCATAGCTCTTGAGCAGGGCGATATTCTTCTTGTCCATACCGGCCACTTTAAGGAAGTTGACATTCTCTCCCAGGAAAGACTGCACCGCACCGGCCACTCCACCACTCTGGCCGAAGGCATGGGCCTCCTTGACGGAGAGATACTCGACATGATAAGGCTCCACCTTATCGAAGTCAATCTCATAACCCGAGAACACGCTTCCGAGCTCCTCGAATGTCATGACGTAATCCACGTTGGGGTTCTCCTTGGCCTCCTTGCGCTTGGCTATGCACGGGCCGATGAAGAGCTGCTTTGCGTCAGGGAACTTTTCCTTGACAATCTGAGCACTGTAATACATCGGCGAGCCGGATGCCGATACGAACGGAGCCATATCCGGAATATGCTTCCTTACGAGTTGGATATATGACGGACAGCAGCTCGTAGTCATGAAGGGCTGTCCCTCCTGCAGCTTCTCCTTCAGCTCAACCGCCTCATTGGAGACCGTAAGCATCGCTCCTTCGGCAACCTCGACCACGGCGGAGAACCCGATAGCCTTGATGGCACCGTAGAGCTTTTCCTTCGTGGTGTTGAACTGACCGAGGATGGATGGAGCCACCATCGCAACCACTGACTCACCGGCCTGAATGCTGTTCAGCACGTCAAACACCTGGGATATCTCGAATATAGCACCGAAAGGGCACGCGTTCAGACATTTGCCGCAGTAGATGCACTTGCTCTCATCGATATGCTCCACTCCATACTCATCCTTTGATATGGCCTTTACCGGGCAGGCCTCCTCACAGGGTACCGGCACATATACTATAGCATGATAGGGACAGCTCTGGTAGCACTTGCCGCAGTTGATGCAGAGGTCATGGTCTATCACAGCCTGTCCGTGGTTCTTCTTGTCGTGTGTGATGGCATGCTTGGGGCAGTTCATGGAACAGCTGCGGGCCACACAGCCACGACAGAGATTGGTTATCTCATAGTTGGTCTTCACGCAAGATGAGCAAGCCTCGTCTATCACGCACATGATGTTGTCCTTCGGCTCCCTCTCCCTGCTTACTACCCGCCGGGCATAGTCCGACAGAGGGGTCAACTCATCCTTCTCGTCATTCATATCATAACCCAGCAGGGGGAACATCTTATATTTCCAGACTGCCCGCTCCTTATGCACACAGCATCTTCCCAGCACCTCAGACCTGCGGGGACTGAGTTCGATTGGAAGTCTGTCGATATCCGAGCAGAGCCTGTCCTGTTTCCATTTATTAACCATCATCGCCAACAGTTTGTGGCGTACGATCATTACATTATTAGTAAAAGCCATAAATAGTTATAAGTTGTTACAAAAATGCTGCAAAAGTAATATAATATCCTCAATCTCCAACTTTTCCGTCAGGATATCTGAACCCATTCAAAGCCAGGGCCACCATAGTGACTCTCGGACGCGGCACAGGACACGATGCCAACGTCCTGACCGTACTGCTGCGCATACTTCTGAAATCCCTGTGAGCCTTCAGCACCGCCTTGAAGAACTTCAGCCTGCCGGTAAGCAGATACACGCAGCCTATCAGACCGTCAATGCACATACGGGAAAAGACAATGCGGCTACGGCCCGCGTCCGGAAGATTCTTGTACATCATAAGCAGGTTGTTGCGGAAATTGAGATACAACTTGCGGGGCGAGTTGTTGGGCAGCGTTCCTCCACCGACATGATAGACCACAGCTGCCGGGTCCACCCATATCTCCCAGCCGGAGAGCATGGCCCTCCAGCAAAAATCTATCTCCTCCATATGGGCAAAAAACACCTCATCCAGTCCTCCCGCCTGTCTCCACAACCCGGAGCGTACCATAAGAGCGGCCCCGGAGGCCCAGAACACCCGGCACGGAGTATCGTACTGCCCCCTGTCCTCCTCAACCCTGGACAGGATACGTCCCCTACAGTATGGGAAATACCACCTGTCCACGTATCCGCCGCAGGCTCCCGCGTGCTCGAACATCGTCCTGCGGTCATAACTCAGAATCTTCGGAGCACATGCTCCGCAACGGGGATGCGAGTCCATGAAACGCTCCAGTTCCCCGAGCCATCCGCCCGTAACCTCTATGTCCGAATTGAGCAACAGATAGTAGTCAAACCGTTCTCCTGAGCGCTCAATCTCAGTGAAGGCACGGTTATACCCTCCCGTAAAACCGTAATTGCGGTCCATGCAGATGAGACGGACCTCTCCATCCGGCCATGTATCCCTAAGCCACTCCACCGAGCCGTCCTGCGAGCCGTTGTCCGCCACATATAGAGCCGAGCCGCCGGAGAAGTCTGTACGGGAAAGTATGAACGGAATAAACTTCTGCATGAAAGCCTTTCCGTTCCAGTTCAATATGACAACCGCCGTAGATGACATAATCCCAACAATATCATAGTAAATCTCTGAGGGAAGGAAGGCCGACGGCATTGGAGCCTTTCAGAAGCACGGTACAGCCTGACAGCGGAGCCGCCTCCATAAGTTTACGCATACCGGTGATGTCTTCACAGAAAATAAACCTGGAATCCTCAGCATCACGGCTGCACTCAGCCGCTTTTGCAAACTCATGCCCGATAAAATACGCCCTTTCACAATCCATATCGGCCACTGCTGATATCACTTTAGTATGCTCCATAAGAGAATCCCCTCCCAACTCCAACATATCACCGAGTATAAGCACCTTACGTTCAAACATAGAAGAAGCGAAATTGTTCAGGGACGCTTTCATGCTGGAGGGATTGGCGTTGTAGGTGTCCAGAACAAGAAGATTGCGGTCTGTCCTTTCCAGCTGCGAGCGGAGGTTGGCGGGCACGTATGCCTCCACCGCCGCAGCGGCTTCCTTCAAGGCTACGCCGAAATACTGCCCCACACACAAGGCCGCCATGACGTTTGGAGCATTGTATGATCCTATAAGCCGGGTGCTCACCCTCAGCATTCCGTCTCCGTCCGGCACATCCAGCCTCAGATACGGCTCATCCACAGTAACAGGCAGTATCTCCACCCCGGCAGACTCCACTCCGTAACGGACAATCCGCAGGTCAGGCCGCTGTGAGGCCATCCCGCAGAGATTGTCATCATCCACATTGAGAAAAGCGGTATCAGCTGTCCTCTGCAGATAATCGTACAGTTCTCCCTTGGTCTTTTTCACCCCTTCAAAGGAACCGAATCCCTCAATATGCGCCTTGCCCACATTGGTTATAAGCCCGTAATCCGGAAGCGCAATCGAAGCGAGGGCCGCTATCTCTCCGGGATGATTGGCTCCCATCTCCACCACTGCCATCTCTGTCTGCTCCGTGATGCGCAGCAGAGTAAGCGGCACTCCAATGTGGTTGTTCAGATTGCCTTGCGTAGCGGTCACACGGTATCTTGCCGAAAGCACGGAACAAAGAAGCTCCTTAGTGGTGGTCTTTCCATTGGTCCCGGTCAGACCTATAACCGGTATGCGGAAACGGGAGCGGTGCATCCGCGCCAGAGCCTGCAAGGCCCCAAGAGTATCATCTACCACTATATATTTACCGTCATCTGCGAAACCGCTGTCCCGGGATACCACAGCATATGATGCCCCTTTGTCCAAGGCCGCCTGAGCGAAAAGGTTACCGTCAAATTTATCCCCCCGTAGAGCGAAAAACATCACTCCTCTCTCTATCCTGCGGCTGTCGGTAGACACACCGGTACTGGATGTAAAAGCATCGTACAGCCTGTTTTCCAATTTTCTATCCATATTCATTATCATTTTCTTCCAGTAGAGCCAAAGCCTCCCACCCCTCTTTCGCTCGCCTCCAGTTCATCCGCCTCTTCCCACTCCACTCTCTCGTGACGGGCCACCACCATCTGGGCAATACGCTCTCCGGGCGCGATTACAAAATCCTCCGTTGAAAGGTTCACAAGTATCACTTTAATTTCTCCCCGGTAATCGGCGTCTATCGTTCCCGGTGAATTGACAATTGAGATACCGTGCTTTGCAGCCAGTCCGCTGCGCGGCCTTACCTGAGCCTCATAACCTGCAGGCAATTCGATATGCAGTCCGGTAGGGACAAGCATCCTCTCCAGCGGCTTAAGAGTCACCGGCTCAGAGAGATTGGCCCTAAGATCCATTCCTGCGGACAAGGGAGTGGAATAAGAAGGCAGCCCGAACGGGGAATTATTGACTATCTTTACTTTCATGTCGCTTGTATCGTTTTAAATATATTTCTGAAAAATAAAGTCCGCCCAGGTACACTCCAATAAGAAGAGTGCGCAATGCGAGAGTCCAACCATATGGGATGGAGCCAGGCATGGCCATGGCAGCCCCGTACAGCAGCAGCGCGAAAGCTATTACCGAGAGTATCCGTCCCCAGCGGTACGGTATGGGGTAATATTTGCTGCCCAGCACTGCACTGAGCACCAACATAATCAGATAGCTTGCGAAATGTCCCCACGCCGCGGCGTGATAGGAATACACCGGCAAAAAACAGATATTGATGACTGCCGTCACCACCAGTCCGGCCAGAGTGATGTATATGGCAAACGAGGAGCGGTCCGAGAGTTTGTACCACATAGAGACGTTGAACAGCATCCCCATCATCATATAAGCCAGCAGCATCACCGGCACTATGTCCATGCCCGCACGGAAATCCCGCCCTACTATCAGTTCTATGACATCAAGATAGAATACGACGCCCAGGAAAATGAGCATACAGAACATCACGAAATACTCCATGACGGAGGCATATACCCGCTTGAAGTCCTTCTGCCCGGTATTGGAGAAGAAAAACGGCTCGGCGGCGAAACGGAACATCTGAACGAACAGGGACATGATGACAGCCACCTTTACTCCCGCCTGATAAACTCCCAGATCCGCCCTCCACAGCGAATCGTCCACATTGAAAAAGCGAAACAGAATCCTGTCCAGAAAGTCATTCATCACCCCCGGCAGACCGGCTACCATCAGCGGCAGGGAATAACGCAGCATCTTCCTGAGAGTAGCACCGTCCGGAGACAGGCGCAAGCGGAGCAGATCCGGTATGAAGAGCAGGAAGCACACCACACAGCTCACGACTATGGCGAATATCGGATAAGAGAAATCCGGCACCGCCGGAATCAGCCCTGAGAGCAGATTGTCCGGATGAGCCGCCGCATATCCTGGATACCACAGGAACAGCAGCAGATTGGTTCCGGCCTCCGTCAGAATCTTTATCGTCTTGAAAACGGCGAATTTCCAAGCTTTGGACTCACATCGGAGTTTGGCGAACAGGATAGCCGTAAAACAATCAGCGAACAGAATTACCCCTATGTATATATAGATATTCCAATATCCCCCGTAACCCATCCGCACGGCAAGGCTCTTGCCGAACAGAATCATCAGCAGCAGGAATACCGCAGACACGGCAGACACGGCCAGAAGAGCTCCCGAGAAGACCTTCCGCGGCTCACAGCCTTCCTTGTTGGCGAAACGGAAACAACCGGTCTCCAGCCCCAGGGTCAACAGCACCTGAAGCACCGCGATATAAGACATGAACTCCGTCAGGACCCCGTAATCCGATGTGGAAAGCGTATAGGTGTACAGAGGCAGAAGCATGTAGTTCAGAAAACGGGCGACAATGGTACTTGTCCCGTAAATCGCCGTCTGTCCGGCCAGTTTCCCCAGTATCTGTCTCATTCCCATATTCACGTACTTTTAATTTCTGAGACCGTGCTCCCTGAATATCAGGAAACCTATATTGAAGGACGGATACCACTTGGCTTTCTCAGCATTCTCGTAGTAAGCGCAGGAAAGCGATATGGGCCCTATCGGAGACTGCCACACTAAAGCGGCGTTGCCGACAAAGCCTCCGCGTGGAAACGGGTCCGAATACGTATAGCCTCCATTGGCCGTTTCCCGTAGTTCCATATAGGGCTGGAAATAACCTCCCGACAGATGCAGAAACACTGTCTTTGTAAACTTTATAACAGGATTCACGGTAAGGCCGACATATATCGGAGCCCGGTACGCCCCAAGCATCAGCGTCTTGCTGTGTACCGTAGGCTGATATGCCGGCATGGCCATAAGTGTCGACATGTAGTCGCTCAGATCCAGCGGAGTTGACACCGTCAGGTCCAGATTATACCCCAAAGAGAACCACCGGCCCAGATCGTAATAATCCTCCATGTTGAGCCTTGCCAGGAAAGTGTTCTTCAGCGGCTGGGCCACGGACGTGCCGTCCGCATACATTGTACCCTCAAAATGCCTCTCATAACTGAGGATATAGCGGAATTCCAGCAGACGGTGCCGTCCCGAAGACGGATACATATTGTAGTCCAGAGTAGTCTGTGCCATCTTGAGCCTGGCAGTAAAATATGACAGCCAGGTCTTGTCCTTCTTGTCATACTGGGAATAGTTGTCAGCCGGGAAATAATCGTATCTATTGACACCGGCCGTAGCTCCGAACTCCAGCAGGATATTGCTGTTGTAGGAGATGGGAGTACCCATGTTCAATGTCAGGAAATACTCTGTCTCCCTGATGTTTCTGGCCAGCGAATTGGACTGGAGTATACCCTGGCTGCTTCGGAAATAATCAAAGGACTGCGCGTTGAGCATGACCTCATACAGGAAAAGGGGCTTGACACCGATATGCTGCCTGAAATACAGTCCCGCTCCAGTAAAGAACTGCCCTATATCCAGATTGACCGCGGCGTTCCACGGATGTTTGGAAAAATGAGTGTGTGACAGTCCGACGTATCCCTGCATCAGGGACGAGGAGGAGATATTGCCGCCTATCGAAAGGGACAGCACGTTCTTGGGCGTTGTCTGCAAGCGGAGGGAGAACAGCGAGTCGCGTCCCAGTTCAGCTGTCGGGAAGAATGACTGTACGGCATTTGTCGAAAGAACCCTGTAATATCCTCTTTTCGCCTGGTTGAAAGAGAATATCTTCTTCTTGTCCGTAATCGTGGCGCTTATATACTGTTTCTGATCCTCAGTCAGGTTACCCTCCACCGACACCGAGTCGAATTTAAGTTCCAGACAACGTTTGCGGAAAGCAATACGCATAGAATCCACCTGCGAGATATCCCTGCGCCTGTGTACTCTCTCCTTGATCTCGTCCATATAGAGCATCGCCGTATCATAACCCTTCTGCACCAGTTCATCTATCTTGTCAAATTCCAGAAGGGAATAATCGTACACTCCCGATATCAGCACACCTTCGCTCTCAGGTATATCATAGTCCGTATCCACAGTCATAATGGTCTCCAGCTGTTTGTAAAGATCATCCTGATCCGCGCTTATCGGCTCGCCCTTGACACACTTGGCTCCTATTATGACATCGGGATGATATTTGTTCCTCATTATCTCCCATGGGAAATTATTGTAGAATCCCCCGTCAAAAAGCAACAGCGAGTCCAGCTTAACCGGCTTGAAATACGTCGGAAATGTCATCGAGGCCCGTATGGCAGTCCCCAAATCCCCGCTGTCCGACACATATGGCTGCTTTTTCATCACATCAGCCGACACACAAAAGAACGGAATCATCAGATTATCGAAATCATAGCCAGCCGCAGCCGAGGCATTGGCGAAGATCTGGACAAAGGCTATATCCATCGGGAACGGGGAAACCAGCGACGTAGGCAGTGATATCTTGACCTTGCGTATGCCTTCCTCAAGCGCCTTCTCATCCCACTTCATATTGACTGTAATCATCGACGGAGTAGGATAGCCCGAATAAAGATGGGTAAAGAACTCCCTCTCCCCCTCTCCCGTATACCATGTCCTGAACTGCTCGGTCTTCATAAGGGATATGATGTCATCCGGAGACAGCCCCACGGCATAAAGGCCGCCCACTATGGAACCTATGGAAGTCCCTGAAATATAGTCTATAGGTATCCCGTTCTCCTCCAAAGCCTTTATCACTCCTATGTGCGAAAGGCCCTTGGCTCCTCCTCCGCTCAGAACAAGTCCGACCGACTGAGCGGCTGCCGGTATAGCAAAGAGCAGACACAATAAAAGTAAAAATATTGAGAATTTTCGGGACATCGTCATTATCTTTGTAAAATTCATTCAAAGATATAGAAACATCATCATGAAATCAAAAATTTTTATCTGTATCATGGCCGCCCTTCTGGCCGTAGCATCATGCGGCAACAGAGCCGGCTCAAACACAGAGACATCCACTACTGACAACACACAAAAAAACACCAGACAGACCAACTCTATGGACACCACTCTTGCTTTTAATCCGTCAGATCTGCCGGAAGAGCCTTTATTCGAGATATACACGACTGAGGGTACCATAACTATCATGCTGTACAAGGACACCCCTCTTCACAGAGACAACTTTGTAAAACTGGCTTCGGAAAGATTCTACGACAGCCTGCTCTTTCACAGAGTCATCTATAATTTCATGATTCAGACCGGAGACCCCCTCACAAAAGATCCGGCCAACAAGCCCTCCTATGGCACCGGAGGCCCCGGTTACACCATCCCGGCCGAGATTCTGCCGAACCACACCCATAAGAAAGGAGCCCTTGCCGCAGCCAGAATGGGCGACACCGCCAATCCGCAAAGAGAATCATCCGGCTCCCAGTTCTACATCGTCCACAATCCGGATTACTGCTCCCATCTTGACGGGCAATACACCGTATTCGGCGAGACCCTGGACGGCTTTGACGTCATAGACCGCATAGCATCTGCGCAGACAGACGACCGGGACTGTCCTGTCAATGACATAAGAATCATTTCAATCATGCCTATCATATAACGGTACAGCACAATGGATGTCCGGGAAGCACTCCTCAGAAACAGGAGCCGCAGACGTTTCTACCAAGATTACATCATACCAGAAAACGACCTGATGACCATTGCCGATGCTGCCCGTCTGTCTCCCTCCGGCCGCAACATTCAGGCTCTCAAATTCCTAATATCCAGCAATCAGCATCTGAACAGCCGGATTTTCCCCACCCTGGCATGGGCGGGATATCTGACCGAATGGCCGGGTCCGGAAGAGGGAGAACGCCCTTACGCATACATAATACAGTTGTTGGATAAAAGCATCACGCCGAACATTATGTCCGAGGACTGTGGCATTACCGCCCAAAGCATACTACTGCAGGCCACGGCCCTCGGCTACGGAGGATGCATAATTGCGGCTGTCAGGAGAAAAGAGCTCCACGCTGTGCTGGAACTCGATGACAGATTCTCGGTCATGAATGTGATAGCCCTCGGCAAGCCGAAGGAGACAGTCGTGCTGGAAGACATGAGAGATGGAGACTACAAATACTGGAGAGACGCCGATGAGACGCATCATGTTCCAAAACGCAGCCTTCAGGAACTGGTCATACGAATAAAATAACACACCCCAAATCTCACGACTTAGGGTGTGCTGCTTAACTTAACCTATGAAAAAACTATCGCTTATTTCTATTACAAACTCCGTGCCAAACTAATTGCTCCCTCCAACAAAATCCACAGATTCTACACCGAATTCAAAAGGCACCGAACTTTGATTCCATGACAGGCCTCCGTCCACTGTATAATATATGGTACCGGTCTCGCCCGTATAGGACAATACGGAGCATGCTCCCCGTAAGGCATCCCTGAGAAAAGCCACCGATGAGAGCGTCCCGGAAGAATACCCTCCGTCGGCAGGATGAATCTCGTCACTTGTGGCAAGACCGTCCGCAGACACATACATGACTCCGTCACTTCCTGCGGCCCAGACATAATTGTCAAAGCAAGCCTCCATAGCATTGACGTCGACATCCGAGCTCAATGCCTGTTCCCAAGTCCGGCCTCCGTCAGCAGACCGCAGGACCCCCATTGATTCTGTACCGGACAGATAGAGCACAGGTCCCGGAGCCGCATATATGTCAGTAGGTTTCTGAGAAGACGAGGCAGCACTCACATTCATCTCCGACCAGGTCGCTCCGCCATCCGGAGAATATTCCACAATCACCTCACCGCCAACGGACTTTCCACAACACCAAATGTTCCCGTCCAATACCGTCATCGCCGAATAAGACGCCACGGACGAGGACTCATGACATATTGACCACGCACTGCCGCCGTTGACAGTCTTCAGCACCATGCACGTATCGGAGGTCACAGCCCAGGCCGTATCCATATCCTGAGCGACAACAGAGGCAATAGATACCGGACGCGAAGTTCTTACCGATGAGCCCTGATTGTTCCACGTAGCACCTCCGTCCTCCGTAAACAGGAGCACCGTCGTACCACTCAGTGTATCGGCCTCCCCGGCAATCCAACAGACCTGATCATCCACGGCAAACACATCCTTTAGCCGCACATCGGGAATCATGTCCGGCGTTCCCTGCCTTACCCATGACCGCCCTCCATCAGGCGAATACAATATAGTACCGTAACCGCTGTCTCCGGCACCGACCGCCCAGCCTGCGGTAATGATGTCCATGACCACATCGCATACGGTCTCTCCTCCGGCGGATATATTGACCTGGCTCATCACCGGATAATATCCGTTCATCCTGAACCGGACTCCTTGCAGGCCATCGGGCATATTACTGTAAAAATAATATCCATCCGCATCTGTCAACACGGACGAGTCTCCGTATATAACAGACACGCCCTCCATCGGCTCACCGGCAGCAGATGATGTGACACGCCCGCTGAGGTCGCCCCATCCCGCCGTCGGCTTCTTACATCCCGGCAGAGACACCGCCACTGCCAGGAATGCAGCCAGAATATACACTGTCTTTTTCATAATCGCACTTTACAGCGCGAAAGTAACAATTTCAGATAAATTCTACAAAAGGGCCGGAATGTTCCATGTACTGAGCCGCACCGGACTGCCCGGCAAGGCCCGAGCGCGTCATCAATCCGGGGGCGCCGCTCTCTCCCGGAACCGGATCCGGGAACGCTTCCTTGGACGGCACCTGTATCTCCTTTATCAAAAGCTTCCCTGATTCAAAATTGGAGTTAATAGGACATGCCAGGCATACCATCGTTTCGCCGAAAGTTGAAGAAAAACCGTCGTCAGAATCTGACCCCGCCATCCGACAATCCTGCATAATACTCCGGATATTCTTCCCTAAACTGTTCCGGCCAATCAAAGACATCAGGCACAGTATATATTAGCGCATAGCATTCCGTATTACTGCCTATGGTTATCTCCGCTCTCATGCTGTAAGTAATACCTCCATCCTCCCATTGCTCGGTCACTGGCTCAAACTCCGTAATGCTGAGTTCCCCCGGAAGCGGCACAGACGAGTCCACTTCAGGGCGGGGAACTTCAAACATATAGCATCCGGTAATCTCAACACCGTCTGTCGTAGTGAAGTATGCATACAGGTCTCCGTACACGAAACAGCCCCCTATCAACTCCTCCGGAATGACTATTCTTTCCATATCCGAGCCATCCGGTGTCCGGTAATCCACGTTGATATAACCGGCAGCAGACCCTGTTGCTTCCTCCATAAAAGTGTCAAAACTACCGCCATAGACTTCATTAATATCTCCCTGTGTTATCATTCCGCAAGTGCATACATAATCGTCCCCGTATTGAGATGTTTTCAGACGTATCAACGCACGGCTGAGATATTCCACAGTCACACCGGTGGTGAGGGCGCAGACCTGAGCCTTGACCGGAGCGGACACCTCGCCCGTTGAAGAGACCGCACGGGCATATACCGTATATGGTCCGAAGTCCAGCGGCTCGGAGCAGTCGTACACCACAGTCGCGGCAGTCGCGCTGTCCAAAAGCTCGATGCGCTGCACTCCGTCCAGCTCCCCGGCCTTGAACGCCACCGAGTCGGTCTTCATATTCACCGCGCGGCAAACAGCATATTCAATAGTCTGAGTACCTTCACCGCACTCAAAGTTCAGTTTGAAGTATCCGTCCCTCACATCCGAGACTGAAACAGACACATAATTCTCTCCCTCTGATGGAGTGACATTTTTATCATCGTCCAGAAGACCGCAGGATGCCAGCGGCAGAACCGCCGCTTACATTAACAACATAAATCTCATCTTCATAATGTTATTATATTTTAAAATTCAAAATTAATGGAAACACTTCGTATTTGTGACATGTGTATTCCCACCGGCATTTCACAGTCATCCCATCAGAGCTGTCTCAGGTTGTATCAAATTGAGAAAAATTTGACACGCCCTCTTTTTTGTAATCTCCACATCGCTTTTGTATTCACGTGTGCAGCGGACAAAAATCCTACCTGATTATCAGCGACTTTCAAATCGCGTTGCACATTTGCCCGTTTTTAAAATGCCCAAATGTGCAGCATAAGACATAACGCATTGATAATCAGATGCAATTACACATCGCTGCACATAAGCATACAAAATTGGGGTTAAGCGGGGGATTCGTTGCATATACGTGGCGGATGATACGGCGGAATCGTGAATTTGTGTAAATTTGCGGGAACATACTGCAGGAATACGATATGGAACTGAGGCACACAATAGACTTTCTGACGGAACTTACGTACAACAATAACAGGGAATGGTTTCTCGACCATAAGGAGGACTATCTGCACGCCAAAGCCGAATACGAGGATTTTGTCAACCGGCTGATTATAGGCATCAACGCCTTTGACCCGGCCGTCGGTCTACAGACAGCCGCCTCGTGCTCCTACCGTATCTACAGGGACGTGCGTTTCTCCCGCGACAAAAGCCCGTACAAGACATGGATGGGAGCTTACATGTGTCCGGGAGGCCGTAAATCAGGCAGACCGGGCTATTACTTTCATATCGAGCCGGTCAGCGACATTCTCATCGGACATCACCTGCTGGCCGCTGGGCTGTACCAGCCGTCACCCAAGACTCTCCGCAATATCAGGACGGGCATCTTAGAGCACGGACGGAGCTTCGACATGGCTGTCAAAGCCGCAAAAGGGTTCACGCTGGACGAAGGTCCGGGAGAAAGGCTGCAGCGGACTCCACCGGGTTTTCCGAAAGATTTCCGGTATGCCGATTACCTGAAATGCCGCCAGTACTGCCTAGCCATGCCTATAAAAGAAGAGGACATCTCCGTAGAGAACGTCCTCTCCGCATTCAGAAGCACCAAACGCTACATGGACTTCATAGCCAAGGCCATGGACAGTCCCTCTAAGCGGTAGTCCTATCGTGCTTGTGCTTGAACATCAAGGCAAACAATATCGCTATTACCAGAGCGTAGGCTGCGAAAATCCACCAGGCGTGGCTCCAGCCGGTCATCACAGCAGACCAGTCGATGACACCGTCCGCGCCGGGAATCTTATGTGAGTTCACAAGGGCATTGACGACAGCCTGGGCCCCGATAGTGCCGGCTGCCGCTCCCACACCGTTGGTCATCAGCATGAAAAGTCCCTGAGCACTGGAGCGGATTGAGCTGTCCGTAGTCTGGTTGACAAAGAGCGAGCCCGAGATGTTGAAAAAGTCGAAAGCCACTCCATAGACCAACATGGACAGGATTATCAGCCATACACCGCTGCCCGGATTGCCGAGGGCGAAGAAGCCGAAACGCAGCGTCCAGGCCAGCATCGCTATGAGCATCACGTTCTTGATGCCGTAACGTTTGAGGAAAAACGGTATCAGGAGGATACACAGGGTCTCGGATATCTGCGACAGGGATATCAGCATGTTGGAATGCTCGACACCGAATGTTCCCTGATACTCGGACAAGTTGCCGAAGTCCGCCAGGAAGGGATTGGCGAAGCCGTTGGTTATCTGCAGGGCGACTCCGAGCAGCATGGAGAAAATGAAGAACACGGCCATCTTTCTCTGTCTGAACAGGGTAAATGCCCTGAGCCCCATGGCGTCCACCAGCGACTTCTTCTGAGCCGTCCTGTTCACGGGGCACTCAGGCAGTGTCAGCGTATACAGGGCCAGGATGACACTCAGAGCACCCGACACCACATACTGCATGGATGTCTCCTGCATGGCCGCACCGCCGACCTTTACCAGATCCACGAACCACATGGAACAGATGAAGCCCACCGTACCCCATACCCTGATAGGCGGAAAGTCCTTCACCGGATCCAGGCCGGATTTCTCCAGTACTGTGTAGGACACCGAATTGGATATAGCTATCGTGGGCATGAAGAAAGCGATACTGAGAGTATACAGACCGAAAAGCACTCCGAATTCCACGTCGGCACCTGCTGTCACCCCGTATATGCCGGCTCCTATCATGGCCGCTCCTGCTACCGCATGACATATGCCCAGCAGACGCTGCGCCTGAATCCATTTGTCAGCTATGATACCCATAATCGCCGGCATGAAGATGGACACAATACCCTGAACGGAATAGAACCATCCTATCCGGCTTCCGAAACCGGCCTCCGCAAGATAGCGGCCCTGGCTCGTCAAATACGCTCCCCACACTGCGAACTGCAGGAAACTGAGCAGAATCAACTTGAATTTCTGAACTTTCATATTTTATTATTTTTCAATCATCAAACCTCTTAACACCGCAGTATATCCATCGTTGGAGTCCGTCATCACCACATGGACCTCCTTTACTGGAGCTTCCGGACAGAATGTCAACTCCCCGTGATACAACTCCCCGGCATTGACAGTCCGCCCGTCTTCAGTAACATACACCACATAAGCATCAGTCACATAGAACATGCCTGAGGACGGAGCTCCGGAAGTGAATGTGATACGGCTGCACTCCACCGGCTCATCCATTATAAAAGACAGAGTATCTCCGGCCTGCAGCACCCGTCCGGAATATCCGACTCCGTCCCGGCCTGAGAGACTCCGCTTGTTGCCGTCAGACAGCGGGAAATTGCTTTCTACAGTCATCTTCGGATCCAGATAATCATACAATTCGATATTGGAGGCTCCCACGGCAATGCTGCTGAGGTCATCCGCAAAAAACGTAGCGAAACGGAAGTCCTCCGGTCTGTCCGTTAAAATATCCCCCCGGCACACCGGAGACGAGGCCGTCGGGGCCGTCCGGTCCATACTGTAGCGCACAACCGCAGAAGGATGAGGCGGCCGCACATGCAGCACCTGACCGTCAAAAGTCACCTCTGGCGGAGCCACACGGAAAGCTATACCCATACGGTACAGTCTCTGAAAATGATTAACATAAAGTCTGTTCTCAAAATCCTCAAAATCCCGGTTGTCCTTACTGCTCCAGCCCACCTCGGCCAAAGCGCACAGACGCGGGAAATACTGATATTCCATCAGACGCGGCGGCCAGGCCATAAGCTCGGCCCACAGACCGGCCTGCACTCCGGCTATCAGAGAGCTGTCCGCAGGTGAGCCGACCAATATCTCATCCGGCTCAAGTGAGTAAGTCTTGGACAGAGGCACTATGCCGGCCCAGCTGTGTCCCCTCTCGGCGGGCGACTGTTTCATATCCAAATAGCAGTACTCCCCTATCTGCACCACTGTATTGTAACCCTTTTCCACCGACATACGTCCGCTCTCAACGCTTCTCCACGCATAGACGAGAGCGGAACTGTCATAGACAGCATCCGATATCACTATCTCGTCCCAGCCGGCCATCTTCTTGCCGCACTTGGAGAGTATGTCCTCCAGCTCATACACAAACCAGCTGTGCAGCTCCTCCGGCCCGTCCAGACCGTACAGTTGCATCAAGGCCTGACAGCGGGGACAGTTGTTCCACGAGGTATGGTCCACCTCATCCCCTCCGATGTGTATATACTCCGACGGGAAAAGCGAGGCTATCTCCCTGAATATATTGGAGAGTATCCTGTAATTCTCCTTCCTGCCCACACAAAGCACATTGTCGGTCTCTCCGTTGACGCTTATATAAGGCACATCCATATCGCAGGCCATCTCCGGAAACACGCCGATAAGGGAACGGCTGTGCCCGGGCAGGTCTATCTCAGGGATAATCTCTATATGACGCTCAGCGGCATAGCGCACCACTCTCCGGATATCCTTCTGTGTATAATACCCGCCATAACGGTCATGTCCCTGGCCGTACGCGGCAGGAGTCACTTCTCCGTCCCCGCGCCAGGCCCCTTTCTCTGTAAGCTGCGGATACCTCTTTATCTCTATCCTCCAGCCGTTGTCATCGGCCAGATGCCAGTGAAACTTGTTGAGCTTGTGGTACGCCATCCAGTCCAGCAGGCTCAGGACATGCTCCACGTCGAAAAATGTCCTGGAGACATCCAGCATCGCTCCCCTATAGGCATAGCGCGGAGAGTCCTCGACAGTCACTCCGTCCAACGTCCAGCCGGTAAGTTCCGGACTGTCGCCGCCGTAGACAGCAGAAGGCATCATCTGAAGCAGGGTCTGGATGCCGTAGAATATCCCGGCACAGTCCGAAGCCTCTATAAGGACGCGGTCTTCCTTCACGTTCAGCCGATAGGCCTCGCTCTCCATGTCCTCTGTCAGCATCAGGACGATGCCGTTGTAGAAAGGGACTTCGTTGACAGGTATCTCAAAGGCGAAAATATTCTCCAGATGCTCTTTCAAATACTCTCTCTCGAAAGTCATATCGTCGGAAGCGCATACCGAAAGGCCTTTCCGCATAACAAACGCGCCGTCCTCGGGACTGACGCTCAGAGGCTGCGGCACCAAGTTGCTGTAGGTCTGTGCCGACAGGGCAACAGAAGCCGTCAGCACCATGCACAATGACAGTATTCTTTTCATAAGTCGATTATTATTTACAGTACCTCAAATATATCCGTATCTCCCTCTATCCTGACCCGCACCGCATCCTGACTCAGTCTGACGCAGCAATACGGGTCTTCCGTGCTGAGATGTCCGACTGTTGCGCCGTCTGCAGAATACTGGGTAACCGTCACCTCGGAACGAGGCCTGAGCAGCAGTACCTTGTCCACGGAGACCTGAGTACTGTCATCACGGACAATTCCGAACGACATCGCACCGTCCAAAGCGTAATACGTATAAGGATTGTTGTCAAAGGCGTATACGGCCTTGTCCCTGTCCGGTGCCTGCAGGTCAAAGCCCAGACTGTCAGGCCTTACCGGGTTGACACTGAATGTACGGACAGCGGCCCAGTTGGTCTTGTCAGACTCAATCTTGCGCAGACGCACATATCTGGCGTCAATCCCGCGGCCCTGCCACTTTATCACATACTGCCTCTCCAGCGTGTCTGCAATCACAGGAAACCATATCTGTCCGTCCTTGGAAGCCTCCAGGACAGTCCTGTCGAAATAGTCCACATCGTCCACCGAATTGCGGCCCTGAAGTATATCTATCTCCCTAAGGCCCCTTACCAGGCCGAGATCGACACCTATCCAGTCACCGGTCTGCTGGGCATATGCTGAGGTATAGAACGTAGTAGAGTCATCATCGAACATGAGCTTTCCGGACACTGTCCCCGAGTTGGCAAACGAACCCATAGCCGTGTAGGAATATGGACTGCGACCGGCCACCCGACGGTAAAATGCTGCCGCCATACCGTCCATAGCCCTCTCACAGAACGGATTGAGCTTCAATGAGCCGGATTTGTGCGCCTCATAGGCAGCTTTCTCCTCAGGGCTCATCAGATTGGCTGTATAGGCTGACCAGAAAGCCGCGTCGTCTCCGCTCTCATAGACCTTTATCAGTTCAAGGGTACGCACCCCTCTGGCACCCAGCCTGCCGAATTCCTCGAGCCACGGACGGAGCTCGTTCATCAAAGCCACATTTGAGCATTTCTCCTCCATCTCGTCCGGTACGGCCTCAATACGGCGGAACTCCCCGAGCAGTGCGTCATACTGTTCCGGAGTATAGTCATCGAAATCAAAGACCTCAGTTTCCCATGACTCGTCACGACGGTAGCCTGACTCCGTATCGCAGGAGTGTATGGCAAATGTACGGTATGCCTCCCGGGCCTCATTACCGGCCAGAACACCCAGCCCGCGCTCCCAATTGGACAAAGGGTCATATTCCTCAATATTCCAGGTATAGTCCGCCACGCCATACAGAGCCAGCTTGGAAGCCTCGGCATGCTCCATGGGGTTGCTTACAAGACCGCAGAGGTCATCGGAGGTCAAAGACCGGTCCAGACCGCAGGCAGGTCCCTGCATGACTATGTGGCGGCAGTAGTCCGTCACCGGGAAGTTCCACCAGTACAAGGCAGGGCGCTGTATTCTGGAGCCCACCCACTCCAGAGTGGACGGAGTCAGGTCGCTGCACACATAGTCCCCTGTCCAGAACACTCTTACGGATGAGTCCAGCTCACGGCCATAAACGGCCAGACTGCCGCGCTCGGTAGGATTGGCCCAGGAGCGGTTGTAGTCAGTAGGGCATATTATAAGCGGAGCCACATCGCCCTTGGCCTTGACAAACTCCTCATTCAGACGATTGAGCAGCTCCACCTGACGATAAGGATTGGCCCCGTCTCCTGAAATGTCATCGAAAAATATGGCGAATGCCCTGACTCCCAAGGCATACATGCTCTCGAACTTGGCCACGAGAGCCGCATAGTCCTCCTCGTTCCACTTTATGTCCTGCCCGGGATGTATGGCCCAGACGAAATCCACGTAATTGGCCCTGCAGGCCTCGACAAGCTCCTTTATCTGAGCTGCTTCCTCCGCCGGATAAGGCTTCCTCCAATCGGGAGAGCTGTGATACGGGTCGTCTTTCGGACCATAAATGTAGGTATTCATCTTATACCTGCCGTAGAAGTCTATCAGGGACAACCTTGCCTCATGCGACCATGGAGTACCGTAAAATCCCTCGACCACACCCCTTGCCGGAAGATCCGGCCAGTCATTGACCGTCATGCACGGCATATGCCCGTCCCCGGCCTGAGCCGCTATCTGACGCAGGGTCTGAAGCCCGTAGAAAACCCCACGCTCATCGTATCCAAGAACGGATATTTCCTTGCTGCCTATCGCAAGCAGGTAAGCGCCGGAGACAGCCCTGACTCCTGCCCTGACAGCCTTTTTCTCCCCGAAATCAACCGTAAGACCGACCGCTTTCTTATCACCTGCGGGCAGAAAACCGGCAGCCTCCCGGAACAGCCCCGACTTGTCCATTAGCCTTACTCCTGCGGAAATATCCACAGTCCCTTCCTCCGGAAGCATCACCACCTCATGAGGTGTCGGGTTGACAACAGGCACATCGCACGTAGTCTCCCCAGCTTCCGAGCGGAGACAGGCGACCGTCACCATCACTGCCGCCATAACTATTGTTCCTAACTTGTTTCTCATACTGATTCGTTAAATTCATGCAAAGATAAAAAGCCGTTCCGATTTTCACTACATCCACACCGTGAAATTAACAGAACCTGCACACTTTAGTCACATTGGCGCCAGTCTTGCGGACATACGCACGGACAGTGTCATGTCCTCGCCGGCAGTTTCCCGACAGGCGGGAGACAGCAACTGTTGCCGTACAGATAATATTCTATCCGTAAAAGTTTGGAATAATTAAAAAATTTGCACTAATTTGCTGCAAATTCTAAATAATTTAAATGCAATTATGAACGCAGCATTGACGTACAACATCAATCCTCTGGTGAGTGCCATCGGCAAGATGCCCGATGAGTTCACAAAGGATGACATAATCAATTTCATCACAGCCAACGACATCCGTGTCGTGAACTTCCGCTACGTCGCGGGAGACGGCAGGCTGAAGACCCTCAACTTCCCGGTCAGCAGCCTTCAGTATCTGGACCTGATCCTCTCGTTCGGAGAGAGAGTTGACGGCTCCAGTCTGTTTTCCTATATTGAGGCCGGCTCAAGCGACCTCTATGTCATTCCCCGCTTCTCGACAGCCTACATCGACCCATTCGCCGAGATACCCACACTCGGCATGCTCTGCTCCTACTTCACCAAGGACGGACTGCCGCTGGAGAGTTCTCCTGAGTACACCCTCCGCAAGGCCCACGAGGAGTTCAAGAAGACCACAGGCTACACCTTCGAGGCCATGGGCGAGCTGGAGTTCTACGTCATCTACGACGATGACAACTGCTTCCCGTCAGAGAACCAGCGCGGATATCATGAGTCCACCCCTTTCACAAAGGTAGAGGCTTTCCGCACAGAGGCGATGAAACTCATCTCCCAGGTCGGCGGCAACATCAAGTACGCCCACTCCGAGGTAGGCAACTTCACCCTGGACGGCAAAGTGTACGAGCAGAATGAGATCGAGTTCCTCGTATCGCCCGTAGAATCGGCGGCAGACCAGCTGGTGATGGCCAAATGGATTCTCCGCACCCTGGCATGGCAGTACGGCTTCGACATCACATTCGCACCCAAGATCACCGAGGGCAAGGCCGGAAGCGGACTGCATTTCCATACCCGCATCATGAACGGGGAGCACTCAGTGATGCTCAAGGACGGACATCTCTCCGACGAGGCACGCAAGGCCATCGCCGGCTATATGACCTGCGCGTCATCCCTTACCGCTTTCGGAAATGCAAACCCTACCTCATACTTCCGTCTGGTACCTCATCAGGAGGCTCCAACCAGCATCTGCTGGGGTGACCGCAACCGTTCCGTACTCGTGCGCGTACCCCTCGGCTGGACAGGAAAGAGCGACATGTCCGCCATCGCCAACGGCCTGCCCCAGAATCCCGACATCGTGATGCCCGACAAGCAGACTGTAGAGCTGCGCTCAGGTGACGGCTCCGCGGATATACACCTGATGCTGGCCGGCCTTGTGACAGCAGCCCGTATCGGATTCGAGCTGCCCAATGCCTTGGAGATTGCCGAGAAGACATACGTCGATGTCAATATACACGATGCCAAGAACGCCGCCGTACTCAACTCTCTGGCCCAGCTGCCTACGTCATGCGCCGAGTCAGCTGACGAGCTGGATAAGAACAGAGCCCTTTATGAGGCCAAAGGCGTGTTCTCAAAGAGCATGATAGACGGCCGCATCGCCATGCTCCGTGCCTACAACGACGCCAATATCCGCGAAGAGGTCAAACTCGACAAGGGCCTTATGATGGAGCTCGTAAGACGCTACTATCATTGCGGCTAAACCAGTTACACCTAACATATAATAGAAGTGGCCGGGCAGATTCAATCCTGCCCGGCCACTTCTCATTTCAAGGGCCGCTGATGCGGCATTTGCGCGTTATCGGCTGCTGTGAGACGCTACGAACTCCTCAATCGGGAATTCTGACGCGGGTGTTATGTCATTTTCAGTAATATAGATGGTCTCTCTATATACCGGACCGTATGTCCCGTCCTCGTCAATACATACCCCGAATACCGTTCCGATACTATTATAATCAGGGAAGTATCCATCATATTCCTCATACGGGACAGCCATTCCCCACTCGGTAAGCATCGTTATCAGTTCTCCGTCACTGTGCTGATTGGTATCAGACAGGTCCTGCCAATCGAATGTCCACAAGTATTCCGCAGCATCTTCCGAGACGACGGCTCTCATAGGCAGATATATTCTACCCTTTGCATACATGGAAGTAAACCATTCCTCTACTACAGGATATTCATCACCATACATTGCAATAACATCATCAACATCAAAGGCTTCTCCGTATTCGATGTCTATGAACTGCAACTCAGATCCCTGAACCGACTCTGTAGTGAAAGGGATTACCTGAAGTTCTGTCGTCGCCTTTCCTGCATCAAACCCGAAAACAAAACAGATATAGTCCGTTCCTGATGTCAGATTCCAGAAACCAGCATCATAATCCCCGCTTTGAACATTTCTGGACACATCATATGAATCTCCGGTAAGCACTTCCAAGATCTCGTCGTTGGTCTTACCGGCCCAGTTTGCCGCAAGGTCCGCCCCGATTACATATGGATCGTCATTTGTAGTCGTAACGTGGAACTCGGCTGAATTTGTCGTAATGTTGGTGACAGTAACATTCAGCTCATTGTCGGACGGCGTCACGTCCTCAGTCTTAAAATACTCCCAGAAAAGGCCCGAGAGCACTTCCATATCGGTATTTATCCCATACACAAAGAGCACGTATTCCTTGTCGGCCTCAAGATTGTCGAACTGCCCGTCAGTCAGGTCACCTTGCTCAATCAGCTGAGAAATATAATCCGAGACATTTATGCCGATGTAATCGGACCAACCCTGCAAGTAGTCCAGCTGCTCCTGAATAAAACGATCGGGGGTTTCCTCTGGTGTAAAAAGGTCCCAATAAGTCAGCCTACTGCACCTGTCCGGAATATAAGTCATCTCCTTGTCAGAAGGTATCACCTCATACGAACAGCTGTTATAAGTCACGTCCTTGATGGTTATTTCAAAAGACGGGGCCGGGGGTACGGGTGACGCTTCCTGAGTTACGGTGAACTCACATGTCACATCCATATATCTAACTACTACATTAGCAGTCCTCACACTATCTACCTCATTGGCAGCCACAAAAAAAGTCACTGCATTGCCGGCGTCCGTAAATCCATAGACCCAGGACTCCACGCATGATGCGCGTACAGATGCTGTGTCCACAGGATTCTCCAACGTATAAAGCATTTGATACTGACCGCCCTCATTTGAAACGGACATTTCCGTAGAAGAAAGTTCGAATTTCAAAGGCCCGGTTTCCCTTCCGTTGTCTTTATTACAAGAGAACAACAGAAATAAAATGGCCAGCGACGGCCATACTGTAAAAAATCTTTTCATTGCCTAAAATATTATGGTGATGCAAAAATAGCCACAATCCGCAGGTTCATCAATACGGGACTAATAAAAATTATACATATTCGGCAATTTGACAAATTGCCATTTTAAAACTGCCTGTCGCCCGCATCATTACTCTTTTGTTCTTTTTGCATCTGTCGCATTTTTGCATATCTTTGCATAATATGAATATAAGTTTTTTCAAGACACCGAGCCACCGCGTCTTCCACTACGAGCCCCGCTACTGGGATGAGAGAAAGGAAAGACGCGAGCAAGTCAGACAGGACGCCCTTAGGGAAAAGGCCCTGAGAGAGGGCAAGGAATGGAAAGACGAAAGCTATCAGCCAGGAAAATACATAAAGGGAAAGCTGCAGGAGCAGGCCCGCAACAGCAGGAAAGGTTCCCTCAACAAGAACCTCACCCGTATAATAGGACTGGTATCTGTCGCCATATTTTTCGCATTTCTCATTTATTTTGCAAAATACTTCACAGTCTTTCTGGAGTCTATGAGATAATTGCAGCATGCTGAAGATTCTACCTTCAAACATATCGAATCTGATCGCTGCCGGAGAGGTCGTGCAGAGACCGGCGTCCGCTGTGAAAGAGCTGCTGGAAAACGCAGTCGATGCCGGAGCCGGAAATATCAGCGTCATCATCGAGGACTCTGGCAAAACTCTTATTCAGGTCATCGATGACGGCTGCGGCATGACACCGGAGGAAGCCAGGCTGTGTTTCGAGCGGCACGCCACTTCCAAAATCTCGGAAGCCTCCGACCTGTCCTCAATCATGACATACGGTTTCAGGGGCGAGGCCCTGCCGTCAATAGCGGCCGTGGCTGAAGTCACTCTCAGAACCCGCAAAAAGGGCTCCGATACCGGTTCCGAGACCGTCTTCACCCCATCGGGATTCTCCGGGCAGGAGGAGGCAGCCATGCCCGAGGGCACCAATATCGCGGTAAGAAACATCTTCTACAGCCTGCCGGCCAGAAGGAAATTCCTCAAGTCCGACAGCACCGAGTTCCGGCAGATAGTCTCGGAATTCTCCCACGTGGCCCTGTGCCGTCCCGAAATCAGCGTCAGACTGGTCCATAACGGCAAGGACATATACAACCTCAAAAAAGCCAACACCTTAAAGCAAAGAATACTGGAGATAGAGGGAAAGGACATGGTGAAAGAGCTGATAGATGTACGGACTTCCACCAGAATCATCAATATCTCCGGATTCATCGGCAATCCTTCGGATGCGCGTAAAAGCGCCGGCAACCAGTTCTTCTTCGTCAACGGCCGATACTTCCGCTCCTCATATTTCCATAAGGCCGTCATGAAGGCCTATGACAAACTGATACCGGAAGGAGCATATCCGTCGTACTACATTTTTTTCGAGACCACCCCGGAAAATGTTGACGTCAACATACATCCGGCGAAAACTGAGGTAAAATTCGAGAACGAGACCGAGATATTCGAGATTCTTACCGCCGCCGTGAAAGAATCCCTGGGACGTAACTCATTCATACCTACTATTGATTTCGACCACGACACCCTCCCGGACATCCCTGCTCCGTCACGTTTCAACTATACGGGAAGCTACAGCCGCCCTCAACCAGCCAGACCGCAGCATATCCCCTATGAGACCATTCTGCCGGACACAAGTCCTTCCAGACACTACTCCGCAATCGAGTCTGCGGAAAGACCGTCCGCTGCTGTAAACGGCTACGGTGAAATCTTCGAGGACAGCGGCACATCCTCTTCCGGCAGCGGCATACTGCAGATATCCGGAAGATACCTGGTCACGACACTCCGCTCCGGCATGATGATAGTGGACATACGGAGAGCCAGAGAGAGGATTCTATACGAAAAATACCTCCGACAGCTGGACAACTCCGCACCCATCTCGCACCAGGTGCTGTTTCCCTGCGTGATACAGCTTTCTCCGGAGAAATACTCCCTGCTGACAGAGAACAGGGAACAGCTGAGGCTACTTGGATTCGACATCGGGCCTCAGGAGGAGAACTCCATATCCGTAAACGGTCTTCCGGAAGAGTTCGGCACTGATGAAAGCTCAGTAAGGACAGCCATCGACAACCTGCTCGCCTCCCTTATGGAGACCGGTTCGATAGATCTTATAAGGGCTGACAACAGGGAAGCCATGGCCCGCAGGCTGGCAGGAGCAGCTGCCGCATCAGCCGGAAACGGCAGGCTTTCTGCAGACGAGGCACGACTTTTGGTAGATACATTGTTCTCCTGTGCGGAGCCGGAGACTTCGCCAGGAGGCAAAAGATGCATGTCAGTACTTACTGAAGAAGATATAGAAAGAATTTTATGAACAATTACGGATATTACCGCCCCGGACTGCCATTTGTAGTCAAGAATCTTATAATCATCAACGCGATAGTGTTTGTGGTGACTCTGTTCGCCCAGCCGTTCATGGCTCAGACATTCTCGCTGTTCTATTTCACATCTCCGTCCTTCAAGCCGTTCCAGCTGATAACCTACATGTTCATGCACGGCGGCTTCTGGCACATATTCTTCAATATGTTCTCGCTGTACATGTTCGGAAGCGTACTGGAGAACTATTGGGGAGGGAAGAAATTTTTCCTGTTCTACATGGTCTGCGGCATAGGTGCGGGACTCATAAACGAGCTGGTCATGTACCTGCAGATTGCTTTCGCGGAAATGCCAGGTCTTGTTGAAGCGACAGTCAACAGAGTGCGCACCGTAGGTGCTTCCGGCGCCATCTACGGTCTGCTGCTGGCCTACGGCATGATGTTCCCCAACAACGTACTGCAGTTCATATTCCCGCCTATCGCCCTCAAGGCCAAATGGATGGTCATCATCTTCGGAGCCATTGAACTGTTGTCCGGACTCTCGGGCACAAACAGCGGTGTCGCCCACTTCGCCCATCTTGGCGGCATGATCTTCGGCCTTATAATGATTCTTTACTGGAAGAAAAAGAACCGGCTGTACTCCTGATGAGCAAGGGGAAAACAACATTTCTAAGCATCTCCTACAAGGTCGTCGCGACAGTATTCTGCCTGCTGCTGTACCTGAGTTATGCTTCCGTCCTGATTGACCCGGCAGTACTGCCAGTAGCCGGCTTCCTAGGTCTTTACTTCATTCCAGTCCTGCTGATAAACGTCCTGCTGCTCATCATATCCCTGTTCAGATGGTCCTCCTCCGCCTGGATATCCCTGGCGGCCATAGCCCCGGCATTTATCTTCGCAGGCTCGTTCTTCCGCATAACCGGACATGAGGATGAGATTCCAGGTGCTGACGGCATTACGATCATGACATGGAACGTTGGCGGATTCAGAGCCGGAGACGGCACACCGCAACAGAACATGGACAACATAATCTCACTAATCGGAACGGAAACGCCTCAAGTCGTATCACTTCAGGAATTCCGCATAAGAGACACGGCCTCAATCCCGGATATCTTTCCCGAATACCGCCACACCAGACATCACTTCTACCGCCTGCGCAACGGAGAATTCGTCGGGAACTTGACACTGAGCACACTCCCCATAAAAGAAAGCGGGCATATGTATTTCCCCGGAAGCACCAACATGGCCCTGTACACGGACCTGGAATTCCACGGACACCTATTCCGCTTGTACAACGTACATCTGGAATCCAACAACATATCCATCGTATCAATAATTAAAAAACTCCGTAGAGGATATGACGAGTTCTCGCACGAATTCGCACAGGCACACGAAAAAGTTAAAAAATCCTCTTCCCGCAGAGGCAGTCAGGTACGGGCTTTGCTTGACAATATTTCTGAGAGCGGATTGGCGGCAATCATCTGCGGAGATGTCAATGACACTCCGGTATCCTACTGTTTCCGCAGTCTCCGGAACGGACGCAAGGACACTTTCCGGGAAGCAGGCAGAGGTTTCGGAGCCACATACCGCATACTATGGCCTCTCCTCAGGATTGATTACGTATTTGTCCCTGAAAACGCTGATGTGCTTGAACACAAGACTCTCCGCCGAGACTACTCGGACCATTATCCGGTAATAACGGAGATAAACATGAATGAAAAATGCAAGAACAATGATACAGAAAGAACAGATTGAAAAAGCAGTTGCCGTACTCAAAGCAGGCGGTGTCATTCTCTACCCCACCGACACTATATGGGGAATCGGCTGTGATGCCACCAATGAGGCGGCCGTTGAAAAAATATTCAAGATAAAACAGAGATCTGACTCCAAGAGTCTGATTATTCTGGCAGGAGATATGAACATGGTAGGCCGCTACGTCCGGGAGATTCCGGAGATGGCCGTCACGGTAGAGTCTCTCAGCGACAAACCCCTCACCATCATCTATCCGGAGGGTATCAACCTGGCCTCCAACGTAACAGCTGAAGACGGCAGCATTGCCATAAGGATTCCCAAAAACGAGTTCTGCCTTGAACTGCTCCGCACCCTGCACAGGCCTATAGTATCCACATCTGCCAACGTCTCAGGCACTCCTGCCCCGAAAAAATATATGGAAATCACCGAGGACATCAAGGCCGCAGTGGACTTCGCAGTCGATCCTTCCAGCGAGCAGAACGCCACCGGCAAGGCATCCTCCATCATCAAGCTCGGCCTGCACAACGAAGTACAGGTCATCCGGGAATAGTCCCTGCCTGTCCGCATAATCGGTTTGCGCAAAAAATTTTTGTATTTCCCAAAAATTATATACCTTTGCGCTCCGATTCCACTGAGCTATGGTGTAATGGCAGCACGACAGATTCTGGCTCTGTAAATCTAGGTTCGACTCCTGGTAGCTCAACAAAATGATGGCGAGATAGCTCAGCTGGTTAGAGCGCATGATTCATAATCATGAGG
>ERZ780212.824-NODE-824-length-28210-cov-2.372616_pt1 | contig 28210 bp, 22 predicted proteins | sample MGYA00511364_ERZ780212 | MGnify/ENA primary metagenome ERZ780212 (study PRJEB29588, sample SAMEA2147991) | human gut metagenome | biome: human gut; feature: human-associated habitat; material: faeces | place: Denmark | collected 2008/2010 ... | reverse complement strand
CGTCGTTGCAGAAGGGAACGTGCACGTAGAGCGAGAGCGGAGCCGGATGCTTGGCGGCGCCGCGGCCGGCGAGGGCCTTCTCATAGTCAGCCGGACCGAAGGAGGCATTAAAGCGGTCGGCGGTCGGGTAGGAGGTGTAGCGGGGGGCCGGCACGTCGAACTTCTTGAGGAGGGCCATGTCGGGCAGTTCAACGCCGCTGGTTTCCGGGGTCATCATGTTGGGTGTGCCTCTGATTTATGACTTAGGTTAAGCTTCCTGATATTATTCGGGAGGCGAGAACATCTTTGTTGACATGAATCAACGCGAAAGAGGTCCAGACTTCAAGGGGGTTGCTTCTTACGGCGAGTGTTCCGCCGCCCAAGCGTCCTGATGTCCGCTTTGGATATTAGGCGCGCGAGATTATTCCAAAATTAGCAAGCTGTTCGGATCGGTTGAACCGGCTTTCCCCGGAGCCGCGTGCGGTCTGAAAAAAGCTGCAAAGCCCGGCCGTCCGCATTCGTGCGGGCGACTCTTGAGGGAGAGGTCGTGATCAATCTGTCGGCGCTTCGTGTTGCCTGTTCGAACTGCAATCTGCGTGAGGCTTGTCTGCCTACCGGACTAACGCTCAAGGAAATTGAACGCCTTGAGGATCTAGTAGCGGCAAGACGCCGCATCAAGCGCGGCGATGCGCTCTTTCGCGCCGGCGACCGTTTTGAAAACCTCTACGCCGTGAGGCTCGGCTTTCTGAAGAGCACCGTCATGAGTTCCGACGGCCGCGAACAGGTGACGAACTTCTTCATGGCGGGCGAAATGATCGGCTTCGACGGGATCGCGAGCGGCGTTCATTCGAGCGACGTTTTTGCGCTCGAGGATACGGAAGTCTGCGTGATTCCCTATGCCCGTCTCGAGGATGCGGCGACGTCGATGCGCTCGATGGGCGCGCACGTCATGAAGCTTCTCTCGCGCGAGATCGTCCGCCAGCACGGCGTCATGCTGCTTTTGGGCTCCATGCATGCCGAGGAGCGCCTTGCCGCCTTCCTTCTCTCCCTCTCGCAGCGCTTTGAGCAGCGCGGCTACTCAAGAAGCGAATTCGTGCTCCGCATGACGCGCGCGGAAATCGGCTCCTACCTCGGCCTCAAGCTCGAAACCGTGAGCCGCGTGCTCTCGCGCTTCTCGCACGACGGCCTGATCGAGGTGAACCAGAAGCACGTGAGAATTTTTGATCCTGAGGGGCTCCGCGCGATTGTTTCCGGCGTTCCGCTTCCGAGTGAGGTGGAGATGCCGAGGACGAATGTCGGCTGACGACGAATCCTTCAAAGAATGTCAAAAGGCGGTACCGATGCATCCGGGCCGCCTTTTTTGATGCGCGAAAAAAGCCGCTTCGGAGCATTGCTCTGAAGCGGCTTGAAAGGCAGAGAGAAAAAGTTCTGGGAAAATTCTCTTTTAGGCGGCCTTCCTCGCGCCTGCAACATGCTTCATGTCGCCGATGAAGAGAATCGCGTAGATCGCGAGCGCAACGATGAAGCCGAGGAGGCAGCACTGAGCCATCGACATGAACTTCATCGACGGGATCAGATACCAGCCGCCGGCGTCGGAATACATCTGGATGATGGATTCCTGCAGCGGCGAGAGCACCGTGCCCATCGGGACGTCGGAGTTGTCGTAGCCGCAGTCGCCGGTCGGGAGGAACCAGTCGGGCGCCCACTTTTCAAGCGGGAGGCCGAACGGGTAGTGCGGCTCGAGCGAGCAGCCCTGCATGCCGAAGAGCGCATCGAGATCGTCGGAGTGGATCGCGTGGTGAATGTCGGAAAGCTTGACCGAGCACATGATGCCGTAGATTGCGCCGTAGACGCCGCAAACATAGGCGATGAGCCTGCAGATCAGAGCCTTCGGCCAGGCGAGCGTGAAGAGGCACCCGAACGTCATGCAGAGGAAGGCGAAGCGGATGTACACGCACTGCTCGCAGGGCTTCATGTAGAGCCAGACCTGGAAGACGTTGTGCGCGATGAGCACAAGGCCTGCGGAGAGAATGGCAATCAGAAGCCACGGCCAGCGGGTCTGAGAGAAGAGCCCGATGCGATCGAGGAGACCGTTGGAGGAATTCATTTTCTAAAAAACTCCCGCCGGATTACTTCTTGGAGAGTTCGGTAATGAGGTCGACGAAGCCCTGAACGGAGCGGATGCCCTTCGTCATGATGAGGTACTTGCCGTTGACCACGTAGGCCGGGATGCCCTGGATCTTCGCCACGTCGTAGCAGGGCTTCCAGCTGTCGGCGAGAGCCTGAACTTCAGGCGTCTTTCTCGCGGCGGCAAATTCCTCGGGCTTGGCGCCGATCACATCAAGACCGGTCTTGAGGAAGGCCTCTTCGCCGGCCGTCCAGCGTTCGCCCTTGCGGTGGTAGGCGAGATAGATGGCGTCCTTCGCCTTCTTGAAGAGCGACTTTGGATCTTCCCAGTCCGTGACGCCGGCCGCCTTGTCGCGGAGCATGCACCAGGCGAAAAGTTCCGTACCGGCGCGGCCGTACTTGCCCTTCGTTTCGAGGTGGTACATGTCGAACTTCAGACCCGTGGCTTTTTCAGCAGCGGGAATGGCCTTCGGATCGACGCCCACGTCGAACTTGAAGCAGAACGGGCAGTCATAGGACCACACCTTGACGATCTTGCCTTCGCCGCCGGCAAGGGGCTTCTCGAGAGTGATGTAGTCGGCATCCTTGCCTTCGGTAAAGGCAAAGGCGCTCGGAGCAGCGGCCGCAGTAGCGAGGAGAACAGCCGAAGCGATGAAGGTACGACGAAGCATGTGTGTGTCCTTTTAGGGTTAATTTGCTATCAGAAAGTCGTTTGAGGCTTTCGATGCCGGATGTGCGGCATCCGGGTTTTCTTGAGTCAGGCGAAAGTATAGGGGGCCGGACAGGAGAAAGGAAGATGTTAAGTATCGGTAAATTATGGAATTACGGGAATATCCTCTAGAAGCTTCACAGAATGAAAAAAAGGATTTGCGAAATATGAAAATATCTCAGAAGGAGTATGGTTGAGCGTGAAAATCTGCAGCAGGCAGACGAGGTCATGACAAGCCGGGCTTCCGGACGAGAGATGCAAAAAGGCCTTCCGGCGTGAGGAATGCGCGGGAAGGCCTTTGCAGAATGGCTGAGATTCTCTGGGGAAATCAAAGCGCAGGAGAAATCAGGTCGAGCCTGTCGGTGCAGAGCGCGTCGACGCCCATCCCGAAGAGCGCCCGCACGACATCGGGCGAATTGGGCGTATAGACGAAAACCCAGAGTTCGGCATCGTGCGCTTTCCGGATGAATTCGGGCGTTACGAACCGATAGTCTGGATGAATCGAAACGCATTCGAGTTCCATGACGGCTTCTATCCAGTCTCCGGGAATGTCGTCGACGAGAAGGGCGCGCGGAATGTCCGGGGCGGCTTCCCTTGCAGCGGCAAGAGCATCTCTCGAATAAGAGGAAAGAAGCGGAACCTCGCGAACGATCCCTTCGCGGGAATCGCCGCCCGATCGGATGAGATCCTCAAATTCCCCGGCAGTCGTCTCCGCGACGATTCGGCCGGTTTCTTCAGCATGACCCTTTGCCGGCTTGATTTCAATGTTCATCCAGACTGCATTTCGACGGCACCAGCGGATAGCCGTCGTGAGGCGCATGGAGGAGGCGCCGTACCAGATGGGGGAGAGCCAGCTTCCGGCATCAAGGGACTCAAGTTCGGCTGCGGTGACTTCGGGGACGCTTCTCTTGTCGTCCCGGATCACGCGTCCGAACTTTTCGTCATGCATGATCATCGGGATCCGGTCCCGGGTAAGCATGGCATCCGTTTCAATCGCACGATAGCCGTGCAGAAGGCCAGCGCGATAGCCTTCGAGCGTATTTTCCGGCCCGACGGTGCCGCTGCCGCGATGGGCAAGGATGCGGGGGAAAGGCCAGGGAAGAGTTTTCAATGAGTTTTCGGAAATTGGCATTTGTCTCACCTCCCGAAGGGTGAGGATGAAAAAAAACCTCGCAGGCGTTTTCCCTTCGCCCGCGAGGTTCAACCCTCAATTTCTCAACCTAAAGTCAGGAGAAACACAGCGGAATCTGTTCTCTCAGCAGTATTTCGCTGTGAGATGAACTATATCGGAGGCGATGGGAAAGGGCATTGCAGATTCGTGAAGCATGCAACAAAACGTGAAGACTGCAAACTCTGTGTCAGTTTTGCTGTTTGCCGGCCTGGGTCTTCCGTCTTTCTTCTTCAAGAATCCACGCGGCAGCGGGGGCGATCTCGCCTGCGGTCAGTCCGGCAAGATGGCCGGCTCCGGCTCGGGCATGAAGCGTTACGGCGCCCACCACCGATTCAACCGTATCGTAGCGCTGCGCAAAGAAGGCGCCGATCATGCCGGAAAGCACGTCGCCGCTGCCGGCCGTCGCGAGCGAAGAGGCGCCGATGGGAGAGAGCCACGTGCGCGAGCTTCTCATGGCAACGAGCGTGCCCGGACCCTTCAGCACCGTGATGGCGCCGGTCTGAAGCGCGAGATCGCGGACGGCGTTGACGCGGTCGGACTGAATGACCCTGGGTTCAACATGAAGAATGCGCGCTCCTTCAACCTCGTGCGGGGTGATGACCGTCGCGACCGTACGGTGCAGAAGCGCCGTGAGGAGGCTCTTGTCGGCAGCGATCAGGTTGAGCGCATCGGCGTCGATCACGAGGGGGCAGCTTGCCGCGAGCGCCGCGCGGAGTCTCTCCTTTGCGCGTTCGCTCGTGCCGAGGCCCGGTCCGATGACGGCAGCCGTGAATTTTTCAAAGTCGACGGGTTCGGCCGAGAACATGAGTTCGGGCTGAACGGGGTCGACGGCAGGGGCATTGTCGGCCAGAAGCTCGACTGTGACCGTGCCCGCGCCGAGCTTGAGGCCCGCACGGGCGGCAAGGAGCGCCGCGCCGACATGACCGTTTGCTCCGCCCACGACGGCGAGGTGGCCGAAGGTTCCCTTGTGGGAGAAGTTGCGGCGGGGTTCCAGAATGTGCGCGAAGTCCGCGGATTCAATGACGCCGAGGCGCGTGAGCGGAATGGAAACGTCGAGCTCCGTCATGACGACGGTGCCGGAGGCGTCGGCGCCTTCGTTCATGAAGAGCCCCGACTTGTGGGAGAGAAAGGTGATGGTGGCGTCGGCCCGGACGCCCGGGACGGTGCCGACCCAGAGGCCCGTTTCACTATTGAGGCCCGAGGGGACGTCAAGCGCAACCTTGTAGGCCATGCGTTCATTGAACCACTGCACGGCATCCATGTAGTCGCCCGTGATCGGGCGCTTGAGGCCGGTGCCGAAGAGGCCGTCGACGACGACCTGGGCTTTCATCGCGCTGTAGGGGTCTTCGAGCGTCTCAAGCCCGAGGTCGCGCCATTCCTTCAGCATGGTGCGGGCGAGTTCCGTTTTGGGGTCGCCCCCGGGAAGAACCAGCTCGACCGTAAAGCCGCGCTTTCTGAGTTCAAGCGCGCAGACGATGGCGTCGCCGCCGTTGTTGCCGGGGCCCGCCAGGACGACGGCGTGGCCTCCGGAAACATGTTCGGAAATCCATTCGGCCGCAAAGGTGCCGGCACGGCGCATCAGTGCGTCAAGACCCATGCGGTTGGCGCAGCGCGCTTCGAGCTCGCGGGCTTCTTCGAGATTGAGAACAGTAAGACTCATGGTTTTGAAAAGGAACGGGAAAATGATGTTGCGGGGCACATTCTAAGAAGATGCGCCAATGCCGGGCGCTTTCCGACAAGTCTTTTGGCGGTATTGTTCCCAATTCCTGATTTCTTCTTTTCTGGAGCTCAAATTGCGCCGCTTTCCGCTTCTGAAGCCGCCCGTTCCCTTTGCTGCCCGTGCGGACGATCCCCTGGAGGAAAAAACAGTTTCCGAATCGATTCTTTTCGACGGCAAGTTCGTGAAGCTTGTCCGCGATGAAGTGACGTTGCCCGACGGACGCAGCTCCCAGCGCCTATTTCTGAGGCACGGCGGCGCCTGCTGCATGGCGGCGCTCGACAAGGACGGCACGATTCTGCTGGAGCGCCAGTGGCGCCACCCTCTGGGTCAGAGCTTCTGGGAGCTTCCCGCCGGAAAGATCGATCCTGATGAGGAGGAGCTTGACTGCGCGAAGCGCGAGCTTCTTGAAGAGTGCGGCGTGAAGGCGAATTCGTGGACGAGGCTCGGCCTCATCAACAACGCCATCGGCTACAGTTCCGAGCACATCGTGATTTATCTTGCTGAAGACCTCACGCAGGAGGATCAGCATCTCGATGAAGGCGAGCACCTTGAGGTTTACCGGGTCCCCTTTGATGAGGCGGTCCGCATGGCGCTCGACGGCAGGATTACGGACGTGAAGACGATCTGCGGCATCTTCTGGCTCAAGGAGCATCTTAAAGGCAGGAAGAGCCCGGGACTCTCGGGCGCTGATCTTCGCGGCATGATCGCTGCGGCGCATCAGTAGTCTTTCATCGCAGCGTCTCAAAGAAGAAAGCCCGGAGGATTCTCTGCCTCACGGGCTTTTTGCTGGGTGCGGGCAAAAGAAAACCCCGTCAGCTTTAGACTGATCGGGGTTTCTTTAATTCTTTGACTTATGGCCTAACGTATGACCGAAAGGGCTCATCGTCTCGAATTGCTTGTCGCAGAAGAAACAATGGCGGAGAAGGAGGGATTCGGACTTTTTCTCTGACGCCAATAAAATCAAAGACTTAGCTTTCCGCATTTTAGTAAAAATTGCACAGGGTCACCAAAAAGGTCACCAAAAAATCCCCAAAGAATTAACTATCGTAAACAATGTGTTGATTAAGTTTGTTTATCGAAAAAAGGGGCGGACCTCAATTCTGCCAGCCCTCAATGGTGCCGTTCTTCTGTAAAGCCTACGATCGCTGAACACGCCATCCCAAGTAACGCTCCGCGAATTGCGCAGCAGTGAGTATCTCTGTAGCGCCTATATGTCTACGTTCGAGTAAGCCGGCGCGTTGGTCCCCAGTGACAAGATTGTTTGCAGAACCAGCCTCACAAATCGCGATCAAGAAATTGTCATCAGGGTCGAGCGCTTCTTCAGAAATCAGCGATTCAGGGCGAACAATCGTTGCCAAGCTACGCATACGATTGACGAGCACTCCAACTCGGTGTGGTTGCAGAAAGGGCTGCAAATGGGCATAACGCGAGACTCGCCGAATTTCTTCGAGCTGATCCTCTGAGGTGAGAAGCTCAAAGTCTCCGGCGAGCCATGATTGAAGGATGAGGTCAGGGGGATTGTGCGGCGAAATGAGCGCTGAAATCAGAACATTTGTATCAAGAACGACTTTCATCTCGATTGGTCCTTAGCCCAGGCAATTCCATCCGCAATAATCTTGTCGAGCTCATTCTGGGATAGCCCAGATGCACGCACCTTTTCCTTAGCCTCTCCTGTAAGCGAAGACAAGATGTAACGGGAAACCGCCTTTTGGACCAAAGAAGAAAGAGAACCCTTTTTACCTCCTTGAGACGCAAGGTAAATGCGAGTAGCTTCATCAAAATCAGGTGGAACCGAAATGTTCCACTTTACATTCGCAATGCGAGTGGCAGACTGTGTCATGAGTATTCCTATAACCCGAAGGGATGATATGCGCCTATCTGCCTATGATTATAGGCGCAAATGTGGCACGCCGGTGCCTTCAGCGGTTCTTTATGGGGGTTCGCTTAACCTCAGCTTGCATTGCATGCCTTGCTTTGTCAGTCAATGAACTGACGGTCTCTTGTGCAGCAGATTTGACGGGCGGTAGTTTCTGAAGATGCTCCTTCGCAGCTCGGGCGAGCATCTTGTCCTGACTCGAACCGGCGTTCAGCTCGTTGATTACGTCGTTCAGGAGATCGGTCAACTCCTGACGTTTTGCTTTCGCCTTGACGATACCCGGCGGATCGGGGATAGGCTTCCTACTCCGAACGGAGCGTTCGACGTCCATCAGCCGGTTTTGCATGGTCTTGAGCAACAGGGTCTTCTTTTTTCGTGCAATGGCGTGCTTGCGGGCGCGTTCCTTGTTGGTTTGCACCTTCCGCGCGTTGTGAAACTCCGGTTGGCCCAGTGAACGACGTGTCACGCCACGCTGCCAACGCTGCGTAGCGTTGGCCTCGATGCCTTGTTTGCGCAAACATACGGCGAAATGTTCGCGCATCTCCTCACGGCGAGTGTTGTCAATGTGAAAACGCCGTCCGTCATGGCCGATGGTTCGAAGCAAGATATGGCAGTGCGGCTGTGTCGTCCTGCGATCATTTTCCGGCGTGTGAAACGCCATCAGGTAGTCGTATCCGCTCAACGTGTCTTGAGCCCATTTGCGGCATGCTGCTTTGAAACCCTCTGGCGGCGTACCGGCCGGCATGGAGAGGATGATCCGGCGGCCGTGGGCACGACGATCGTTTGAGGACTCCTCTTGGGGGATTTGCGATTGGAGTCCCCATTGACGGACGACAGCTTGCACTTGTTCCTTGGAGCCGTGGGTGAAGCCGTCCTGGTCTTCGATTTCGAGTTTGCCGTTTCGACTGATGTAGTCGGCTGCGGCCTTCATGTGTTGGAGGCAACGAATATTGGCGCGTCCGATCTTCAGCATGACTTCCGGTGCCCTTCTGACGATGCCCGCAAGTTTCTGCCTGGGAGTCAACCGTACGAGTCGAGAGCGGGCGCCAGCCCCACCTTTATGGTCGGGGTCTGCGACATGTCCCTTGTGATACCGCATAGACTCTGGGAAGAGCCGATCGAGAGCTGAGTCCTTGATCATTTCCGAAGCCTTCTCAGTTCGTTGATGACCAACTGCTTTTGCTTCTCAATGAAGACGTCAAGCGGAACATTTCCTGCTTCTACTTCGCGGAGAATTCGTTCGAAGAGCGCTGTGAGAACCGGGTTTTTCATGACGTCGGGAACCACCTGAAGCAGGCGAAGGCCAAGCTCAGTTGCAACGATCTTTTTGCCCTTGACTTCGAGGTACTTCTTCCGCTTGAGTTCGGCAATGATGGCAGCCCGCGTGGCGGGCCGATGCCGTCTCCCTCCTTGAGGAACTTCCTGCTCTGCGGGTCGTTCACCGCTTGGTGGATGTTTTCCATGGCACGAATCAGCGTGCCTTCGGTGAAGGCAGCGGGCGGTTTCGTGCGTTCCTCTTCGCAATCGATTCCGGATACGGGCAACTGCAGGCCAGACTTCAGTTCCGGCAGGGCCTGACCTTCATCATCCGCTTTGTCTTCGTCGGCTGCGCTCGTGACAACTTTCCAGCCGGGCTTTGTGACAAGACGCCCTTTGGCTGAGAAGCGTTCCTTTGCAATGCGCAATTCGATGCTGCACGCTAGGTACTCGTGTGCGGGAAGGAAGTTCGACAAGTAGCGCTCGGCGATCAAGCGATAGATTTTTCGTTCGTCGTCGCTGAACTTGGAGCCGTCTGCAGCTTGCTGCGTCGGGATGATGCCGTGGTGCGCCGTGATCTTTTTGTCGTTCCACGTCGGCGACTGGATCGAGCAGTCACATTTCGCGACGAGGCCCGCCAGGGGCGGCATGGTTTTGGCGATTGCGGCGAGCACGTTCTTGGCGTCGGCGTATTGAGACTCGGGAAGGAACGAGCAATCCGTGCGTGGGTAGCTCGTCGCCTTGTGCGTTTCGTAAAGGGATTGGCACAGATTGAGCGTCTTCTCCGCGGAAAAGCCAAATTGGTTCGAGGCGCCCAGTTGAATGTCGGCAAGTGAGAAAGCCTTCGGTTGCGCAATCTTCTTGGGCGTGCGCGAGCACCTGACGACGGTGGCTTGGCCGACGGCCTTCAGTCGCTGCTGCAACGCGGCCGCGATGCAGCGATCGACCAAGCGCTTTTGTTTGTCGATTCCCGCTTGCGACTCCTCAGGTTCCCAGACGGCGGTAAAGGGTTTACCGCCGCCAAGGCGGGCCTTGATGACGAAATAAGGCACCGGCTTGAAGTCACGAATCGCTACATCACGTTTCGCGACCAGGGCGAGCGTCGGCGTCTGCACGCGACCGACGGCGATGAGCTCCTTCTTGCCTTGCGCCTGCTGCGCCAGCGTGTAGGCGCGCGACAGATTCATGCCGAGCAGCCAGTCGGCCCTTGAACGCCCTAGCGCAGCCAATCTCATGCCGTCGAACGTCTCGTTGTCTCGAAGGTTGGTGAGTCCTTTGCGTATCGACGCACTGTCCTGTGCGGAAACCCAGAAGCGTTGCACGCGGCCGGTGTAGCGGAAGTGTTCCAGAACTTCATCGACGAGGAGCTGCCCCTCGCGGTCAGGGTCCCCGGCGTGTACGACGAGAGAGGCCTTCTTGAGCAATTTCCCGATCGTTGCAAGCTGCTTCTTAACGCCTTTATCGTTCTTGGGCAAGAGCTTCCAGTTCTTGGGATAAATCGGAAGATCTTCAAAACGCCAGACTTTGGATCCTTTTTTCGTACGCGGGACGTCGTCCGGCAAATACGCGTCCGGTTCCGCCTGCTCGAGTAGATGTCCGAAGCACCAAGTGACGACTGAACCGTCCTTGCACGTAATGAAGCCGTCACCGCGCGTGACGCAGCCAAGCTCGGCAACGATGGCTTTCGCGACGGACGGTTTTTCTGCAATGAAGAGTCGCATTGAGGTCTCCCCGATCAGCGTTCAAGCGTTCGCGGCCTTTGAGGTTCGGCTGCAGTGTTTTTGAGGTCCACCTCCGCTGCTTTTCCCGGCGATGGTTGAATCGCCCAATTTGCTTGGAAGGCCGGTGACTTCTCGAGTGCAGTGGCACGAACTTTTGCGAGGCTTGCTGCGGTTTCTCCCTCTGCGAGACGTACGCGCATTTCGATTCGGCGGGCAATGTCAGGGGACACTTTCGCAGCTGCAGCCATGCTCTCCGCTGGGTCCTTGCTGAAAAAGAAACCGGGATGTCCTCGGTCGATGCCGACCATCCAGTCTTTCGAAGCGGGGCTCACTCGTTCACGAAGGGCGCTTGCCTCGGCCTTTTCTGGGGAAGTGCCGTCCTTAAGAACGGCCTCCTTTTTCTCCATCTCGAAGCGTGCCAGTGCTTTCGGATTGTCGCGGATGATGTAAAGACCTTGTCGCATGACCTGCTCGTGAGACCAACGGTGAACCATGCGTGTTTTGAAGTCGACGGCGTAGTAGGTGTTGTTTCGTTCGTAGCGCTCCTTGTCTTCCTGACATATTGCGGCAACGGCCATTTGCTTGAACTCGTCGCGGTCGCTTTGCGGAAGTCTTTCGAGCTTTTCGCGTAACGGTTCCTGCAAGTAGTTCGCTTCGAGCGACCCTCGAAGGAGTCGTTTTTCCGCAAGGATGGCCCAGTGTTTCCCGCAATGCAGGCGAATGGTGGACATTTCACCCAGGAACTTCGGTTGAATGGACTCTACCTGTAGAGTCTGCAGGGAGAATCCACGGCTGGCTTTCGCGGCCTCTTTGAAAACCAAGTTTCCGAAGTCGTCGGATTTCAGCTTGGCGACCTGAACGGCTAAGGCAGGACGATCGGTGACGAAGAGCCCTTGGTGGTCGGCGTAGACGCCATGGAGGAACGACCAGGCATCGGCGGGGTCGAGCACCATCCCCACCAGGTTCCGTTCCCGCTCCTGAGTCATCTTGCCCCGTTGCAGAGCAATACCCCAGGCGGACTCGAATTCAGCTTTTGCGCGCGGATTCTTTTCCAGAATGTCGCGGGCTTTCTGCATGTACTCCGCGTGCGTGAGTCGCTGCACCCCGTTTCGCTCGAAGTCGAGGACATAAAACTTCTTGCCGGAAGAGGACGGTTCAAGCGTTTCAATCGATTTCGGGAAGGCCGCTTTGGTGCGTTCAGATTCGAGTGTTTTCCAATAGCGCTCCGCGCACAGACGCTGCGGCGTCAAAGACTCAGCAATTTCGGGGTCCTGCAGCTGCCGGTGAACGTCGTCAACGGTGATGCCGCTATCGACGCGAGCCACGAGCGCTGTTGCTTTTTGAGCGAGGTCCGGGGAATAGAAGGACGCGGCCGCAACGGCCCGCAACGGATTGTCGGTGTAGAAGAGCCCTGCGTGGTTTACCGGGCATTTCTCCAAATTCGACCACGGCAAGGTCGGATCGAGCAAACGGCGCAACACCTGCCTTTCTTTTCGATTTGGGTCACTATTGCGTACGATTTTGCCGGCCTTGGTCTCCGTGACAAAAGCCTCTTCAAACTCTTGTTTCGCGCCCGGATTTTCTTGCAGGATGGCCCCGGCTTTCGCCATCAATTCACGGTGCGTGACAACGGACGCATCATTTGCCTCAAAGTCGATCAGGTAGAAACGCTTCTCGGCCTTGACGGCCGCCAGCGCTTCGCGAGCGACGAGTTTTTGCTCTTCAGGAGCCGCGGCAGGGAACTTCTCCGCGGCCGTTTCGAGAGGCGTCTTCTCCTCGGCGGTGATTTTCTCCAAAGCCTTCCAATAGTTGTGAGAATTCAGGCCGAAAGCGAGAGCGGTCGTCGAGTTCCGTGCTTCTTCTTGCGCCCAATCCGCTCGGGCTTTGTCAGCAACGTCATTGCCATCGATACGCTGCAGGAATCGAAAGGCTTTGTCTTCCAACCCCGGCTGCAGCTTGGCAAGGCCGATGAAGTGATGCGGATCACTTGTGGCAACGGCACCTCTGTGCAGCGTGATAGGCAGAAGGATTTGCGACCGTGGGTCCGTAGGGTTGAGCAGCGCATTGCAGGCGTTTCTCTCCAAGTGCTCCGGAGAGAGCGTGTTTCCCTGAACGGGGACGAGAAACGACTCAAATTTCGCCAGGGCTTTCGGCTTGTCGTTCAGCACTTTGCGCACGCCGGCAACCCATTCGGGGTGCGTGAGTCGCAGGACGGCGTTCTTCTCGTAGTCGACAACGTAGTAGCGTTCTTGTTCAAGATTTTTGACAAAGTCGGTGATCTTCTGCGCGTCGGCCGATGCACGAATGATTTCGGCAGGATCTTCCTTGAGGATCTTGATTCATGAGGCAACGTACGCTGCATGCTGCTGCGTGTTGTGCGGTAGACCGATCTCGGAGGCGAGCATCATCGAGGCGATTTCAGCGCGCAGTTCTTCCTTGGCGTAGTCAGGTGTGCCAAAGCGGCCGCTAAGGTCTCGATTGAGGCGGGACTCGTGACCGGTCCAGTGACCGAGCTCATGGAGCGCCGTATCGTAGTAGTCGGAGGCGTTGGCGAACTGTCCGCGCTCAGGGAGCGTGATCGAGTCTGTTGACGGGCTGTAGAACGCCGCGTTACCGAGCTTGTGGTGGATGACGGCGTTGGAGGCTTTGAGAATCTTCTCGGCGCGCTCATTCGGATCCCAGGTGACCTCAGGAGCTTTCCATTCCGGAAGGTTCAAGCCTTCGGTCTGCTCGGCATTGAAGACGACAAAGCGACAAGGAATCAAAATGCGCTGTCGTGACTCAGGAGGCAGCTCTCGGACCTCTTTGGCAGAAAGCGGTTTGCCCTCCGCATCGAGCCATTTGTCGGCCCAGTAGAGGCAAGGCACGCCGCGCGAGCCCTTCTTCACGTGACCGCCGGCATCCGTGATCTGCTTGAAGGTCATCCAGCGAGGATCAGAAAACCCTTGCATTTCTGCAGCCATTTGCAGACAAAGCCAATTCGCGCCCGAGTACTGTGATGCAGTGATCGGATTGTGCGGGCGACTGGTGACGCCGTTCCAGGGCTTTTGCCAAGGTGCAGTGCCTTTTTCGAGCTGCTCGATGAGGCGGGATGCTACCTCTTCGGCGAGCGCATTCAGCCGGTCTTGCGATTTACTCATGGCCGATCTCCCGACGAGCGTAAGACGGCCGGATCTTTACAGGCCTCTTCGAAGAATTCCTTGACGAGGTCGTCGGTTTCTTCTGTGGTGAGCGAAGCTTCCTCAAAAGCACCGAACGTTTCGGCTTCCTTTTCGGAAAGGCCGTAGTGGTGCAGCACGCTGCGCTCGATGGCGGTGTCTTTGATGTTTTCAATGAGCGCTCTTCGCTCTTGGGGCGTGAGAGTCTCTTCCATTTCGATACTCCGGGTACGACAAGAAGGTCGCATGTCGCAGGGACATGCGGGTGAGAAGTCGAAAGGAAGCGGTTATCGCTCTTTGGTTGGTTCCGCCTGCGCTTGACGGTTGCGGTCAGGCTTTTGAAACTCGACGCCCGTGAGTCCGGGCTGCGTCAGCGAGAGTCCCAGGCTTTTGGCGAAGACTTCGTGAGAGGTGCGGTCGTTTCCGTCACGGTCTTTCCAGACGCGCTCGCGCATGCTGCCGCGTACCTCGAGCGTCATGCCGTCTTTGAGCAGACCTTGCACCTGCTCGATCGCCTTCCCGTTGTACTTGACGTCATACCAGTCGGAGTCGAGCATCTTGAAGCTCCCGTCCTCCTGACGCTGGAAATTCGGGTGATAGGCGCGGAAATTCAGAACGGTTTGTTCTTTGCCGGCGTTCTGGCCGGACATCGGGGTGAATTTTTCGACCTTGGGAGCGCCGTGCACGACGACGCTGGTGGAAATGTCTTGAAAGTCAGACATCTTGAGCCTCAGTAACAGAAATGCTAGAAACTCAGGCGAAGCCTGAGGCCTGTTACCGGGGAATTGCCAGGTAGAAGAATACCTGAAAACAAGCTTGCACAGAACGCAGGGATCGTGCCTTTGTGAGATCGTTGGAGAGCTGATGAGACTCAGGCCGATGAAACCCAAATTGCTCGTTGGTCACTGTAACGGACATAAAACTAGAGGGGCGACCGCGAACGACCACCCCTCCGTCAACTCCTAGGGGGATCCGACAGGATACAATCCCCTAGGCACTCCCGATAATGTTAAAAAACAGTGGATGAAATGTCAAGAGACCAGATCAAATATGATGAAGTGAGTCAAGCCTTATCTGGCGCACGTCTCGGTACATATCTGCGGTATTCCAAAAATGATGTAGCCGGCGCTTTCCAGCTTCACCATGTAAACGCTCAGCTTGCAGCATCTTTCTGGGAGCCGCTCGAACTTTTCGAAGTGGTCCTTCGCAATAGGCTGGCCGACTGCTTAACCCAAACGTTTGGCTCTAACTGGCCGGTGCAGCCGGTGTTCGCGAGAGTCATTACCAAAGAGGCTCGAAGTATATTGGAAGAGGGCATTCAGGATGCTCAACGAGCCAAGGGGGAAGCCGTGACGACTGACGACATTGTTTCAAGTCTCAAATTCGCTTTCTGGGAGAAAATTCTCAACAAGAAACTTCATAACTTGATATGGAAGTCGACCCTCCCATCACGCTATCCCTTGTTTGGGAGGGATGCTGAGGCCCTACGGATGGAATTGCAAACCGCCACACATCAAATCCGATGCTTTCGAAATCGGGTGGCTCATCATGAGCCGATCATCAATGAAGACCTGTGGCGGCAATATAAAAGAATTCACAGGATACTTCGGTATTCGTTTCCGGGGTTGGCTTCTTGGTTGAATTCCTGTCAAACCGTTCAGCAAGGCCTTGATCAGCTGAAATCTGTATTGGCTGGGTTGAGTAAGAGTTTGTAGACGTTGCTCGCCCGTTTAGCGCGCAGGTTCACAGAATCCAGTCTGGCGCTCCGCATGCGGCGAAGCGTCAAGACACAGGGGCCGTTCTCGCAAGGGAGCGTCCCTTCATGTGTTGAGCAGCATTCTTCCGAAAATTCTCACAAATTGCGCTACTGGTAGCGGAAAACGACGTACTCATCCTTGATGTCCGTATCGGTGATGAGAACGTTGCCGACAAAGTACGAATCGCCACGTCCGGAACTACAAGAGGTACGAATTACGCCGGAGCCAGAGACTTCTTTCACCTTCTTTACGATAAGCCGTTTCAGGGCGACTTTTTCGCCGATGTCTTCGGTGTATTGACCGTCAATGTACCCGACGACAGTGAATGGTTTGGATGGTGCTCCTTTGACCCATATTTCGACACCCTCAACGTTGTCGCATGCGCCACCGGAGCCCTTGAGAACTTGTGCATCTCCGACGAACGGGTGATATTGAATCGCAGCAGAGCAGCCTGAGAGGAGTGCGACAAGAAACAAAGGCTATTTCTCAAAACTGGTAGGGTGACCACGTTTTGAAGGTGTTTACGGGATTTTGACCGATAACAGAAAACTCGTAAAATTTGGTAGGCTCAACGCTTTCGGAGATCGATAAAACTCGTAATTTCTGGTAGGCTCATTGTTACTCGAACAAGGAGCTTATCGTGGTAAATCAAACTATCGGGCAATCTCAAGCCGAAAATTTCGCTTCCTTCATCTGGAGCGTGGCTGATTCCCTTCGTGGCCCTTTTCAGGAAGATGACTACGGCAACATCATCCTTCCTTTCGCTCTTCTTCGCCGGCTGGAATGCGTGCTCGCGCCTACGCGAGATCAGGTCTACAACCTTCTGAAAGCAGTTAACTTCAGGTTGGGCATCGACGATGAATCGATGATCTGTTCTGCGTCCCGTGCCTCCTTTTTTAATGTGACGAAGTTCACTCTGAGCACGCTTGGTGATCAGCACACTCTACAGAACATCATCAGCTACAAGAACGGATTCACGGCTAACGTCCGAGATATCCTTGACAGATTCGACTTTGACTCCATCTGTTCAAAGCTGGACGCCAAGGACAAGCTTTACTCCACAATTCACCATTTTCAGAACATCGACCTATCGCCAGAAACTGTTCCAGCTAGGGCGATGAGCAACCTCTACGAGGAACTGATCTGGCGCTTCGCCACGACTAAGCACAAAGCATCTAAAGAATTTTTGACCCCGCGTGATGTAGTTCGTCTGGCGACCATGCTCGTGCTTGATTCGGCAGGCGATGCCGTCTTCTCAACAGACAAGGGACTCATTCGCACCATCTATGATCCGACTTGCGGAACCTGCGGCTTCATTACCGATGCGATGGATGTATTGGCTGAGCATGCCGCCTCCGTTGGTGCGAAAGCACCAGTCACGCTCGTCCCATTCGGACAGGAGATTGCTGATCAGTCGTGGGCGATGGGCAAAGCCATGATGTTGCTGGCAGGCAGCGATAAAAATCCTTCGCAGGACAACTCTGCAAACATCTTCCTCGGCGATACCCTCAAAGAAGACAAGACTGGAAAGCATCACTTTGACTTTGTGCTTTCTAATCCACCGTTCGGCAGCGATTGGGGCGGCGATTCATCTGTCTATTCCGCAGTACTTAATGAGCACCGCATGGGGACGCTCGGGCGCTTTGAAGCGGGAATTCCACCGAAGACCGATGCTTCGATGCTCTTCTTGCAGATCGTCGCCAACAAGCTCAATCCGAAGAACGTCAACGAAGGCGGGCGGGGAGCCATCGTGTTGTCAGGGTCGCCGCTTTTTACGGGTGGTGCCGGCTCCGGTAGCTCGGAAATTCGCCGCTGGCTGTTTGAAGATGACCTCGTTGAGGCCATCATCCAGCTTCCTGGCGAGCTCTTCTACAACACTGGCATCACCACTTACCTCTGGATCCTCAATACGAATAAGCCGGCGTTCCGAACAAACAAGATCCAGTTAATTGACGCGTCATCTTTCAAAACGTCCATCAAGAATCTCGGCAATAAGCGCTACGAGATCAGTGCTGATCAGATCAACGAGATTGTTCGCATCTTTTCTGACTTCAAAGAGTCCGACGTTTGCAAGATTGTCAATTATGAAGAGCTTGGCTACCGTGCCGTAACAATTCAGCGACCTTTGAGAAAGAAGCTCGTTATTACTGCTGAAGGTATTGAAAAGCTGATGTCCTCAAAGACTGTTCAAAAGCTTTCGGAAGAAGACCAGAAAGCACTGAGATCGGCTTTATCAACCCTCGTAGGTCAGACTCAGACGTTCCATTGGCCGGCAGATTTTGCTGTCGAGCAGAAAAAGTCCGGACTTAAGCTCGGAAAACCTATTCAGGCAATCATCCAGAATGCTTTTGCTGTTGATGATCCTGAAGGAGAAGCCGTCCTTGACTCTAAGGGGAATCGGCTTTGGGATTCTGAACTGAAACAGGTAGAGAACATTCCACTGGATAAAGATATCAAGGCATATATAGCAGAGGACGTGTTGCCGTTCGTACCAGACGCTGTAGTTGATGAAACCGTAACGGATCAACGGGATGGTCAGATTGGCGTTGTAGGGTATGAAGTCAATTTCAATAAATATTTCTACAGCTACGTGCCCCCAAGAGATCCAGAAGAAATTGCAAAAGAAATTTTGGATTTGGAAGAAAAAATAGGCCTTTTATTCAAGGAATTATTCCAATGAAAACAACTAAGCTCTGGCATTTCTTCTATGTAAAGGGTGGAACAACTCCAACCACAAATTCTGAGCAGTATTGGAATGGTGAAACTGCTTGGGTAACACCTGCTGATTTTAAATCGGATGTAATTGATAGCATTAATTCATCAAGAAAAACCGTAACTGCTAAAGCAATCGAAGATTTTAATCTATTGGTAGCCCATCCAGGGAGTATTGTTTTCTCAAGTAGAGCACCTATAGGTAAGGTAGCTATAGCTAATATCCCTATTTGTACAAATCAAGGATGTAAACTGATTTATACAGCCAACAAAAAGAAATACAATAACCGATTCCTAGCATATTGGTTGCTTTCAAATAAAGAAAAGCTTGAAAGACTTGGAGCCGGCACTACATTTAAAGAAATATCTTCCAGTTCCCTTAGTAATTTTGAAATTCCGATTTTAGATATTTCGGAACAAGAGAAAATCGTTTCTATTCTAGATAAAAAATTAGAATTAATAGATAGTTACATCAAGAATAAAGAAGATTTACTTAAAAAATCCTATGAATATCGTCAATCCCTGATCACCCGCGCAGTAACGAAAGGACTTGTCCAGAATGCGCCTGTTAAAGAAGCTACATTTAACTGGTGTCCGCAAATCCCATCTAACTGGAAAATTGCGACAATAGGAAAAGTTTTTGATGTTACGTTAGGTAAAATGCTTTGCTCCACCCAAAAAGATAGTTCTTTTACAGAAGAGAACTATTTTTGTGCTGGCAGTATTTCTTGGGATGGCGTTAAGTCAGACTACATAAAGAGAATGTGGTTTTCGCCAAAAGAAAAGGCAGATTTAATGTTGCAAAAGGGGGACTTGCTGATTGTTGAAGGCGGAGCTGGATTTGGGACAGTTACGATATATAAGGGAGAAAATTCTCCTTGTTATTTCCAAAATTCCATCATCAGATTGAGGTCAAAAAATATTGTGACTCCCGAATTTTGTAAATATTGGTTGACCTTCACCTATAGTGCATATCTTAAACGTGTTTGTAATGAGGCAACCTTTTCTCATTACACAAAAGACAAAGTGTCACGTACTCCTATTGTTATTCCATCACTGGAAGAACAAAAGAAAATAGTCAACTACCTCTCTTCCTACGATTCAAAGATAACTGCCATAAGAGAAACAACAATAAAGCAAATAGATGGACTAAAGCAATATAGAAATTCTTTAATATCAAAGGTAGTAGCAGAATCCGAGTAATGTTCTATTGATTTGCTAAATAAATTAAATGCGAGACATTCAAATTCGAAATAAAACCACAGATTTTCTTATTTTTTCTAAGGAACAAGGCGGTGATGGTATTGAAGTACGAGTCGAGAACGAAACGATTTGGCTCACGCAGAAGCTGATGGCGGAGCTCTTTGATACAACGAAGCAGAATATTTCGCTTCATCTAAAAAGGATCTTTGAGGACGAGGAGCTGACAGAGAGTTCAGTTGTCAAGGATTTCTTGACAACTGCGTCGGATGGCAAGGTTTACAAGGCAAAGCACTACAACCTCGACGCCATCATCGCCGTCGGCTACCGTGTCAACAGCAAGCGCGCAACAGCCTTCCGCCAGTGGTCCACGAAGGTGCTGAAAGACTTTGTGATCAAGGGCTTCGTGCTCGACTCTGAACGGTTGAAGAACGGCAAGATTTTCGATCAGTCGTACTTCGACCAGCTGCTTGAAGAAATCCGGGAGATCCGTGCAAGCGAACGTCAGCAATATCAGAAGGTCACCGATCTCTTTGCGACGGCTTCAGACTACGACGTCAACTCGCTTGTCGCCCGCCGCTTCTTCGCTACCGTCCAGAACAAACTGCACTTCGCTGTTCATCGCCACACAGCCGCAGAAATCATCATGAGCCGAGCTGACGCCGAGAAGCCGCACATGGGTCTCACGTCCTGGAAGAACGCCAAGAAAGGAGGCAAGATCATTCGCTCCGACGTGCTCATCGCGAAAAACTATCTCTCGAAGGAAGAGATCGACACGCTTAATCGTTTGGTTTCTATGTACCTCGACATGGCTGAGCTTCGCGCCAAGCAGCAAATTCCCATGACGATGGAGGACTGGGAAAAGCGCCTCGACAGTTTTTTAGTCTTCAATGACATGGGCATTCTTCAGGGTCCGGGCAACGTTTCTTCAGAAGAGGCTAAAGATCATGCGCTCAGTGAATTTGCCAAGTTTCGTTTGAAGCAGGACAAAGAATTCAAAAACGCTTTTGATGTTCGAATCGCAGCAGACAAACTGCTCGATGATGCCCGCAAATTGGTGAAAGAAGATGAGTGATCTAGACTTCCGACTTCACAAAGAAAAGAACTTTGAGAACGCAATCGCTGAGGGCCTCGTCTCCTCCGGCTGGCGCCGCTCGGAGAACGATGCCGGCTACGACCGCGGCCGCGCTCTCTATCCTGCCGATGTCTTCGAGTGGCTGCAGACAGCGTATCCCAAAGAGTTTGAGCTTCTTCAGAAATCAAGAAATTGGCAGGTCATGCTTCTCGACCGCCTGCAGGATTTCGCTCGCCAGCATGGCGCTCTCGCCCTTCTGCGCGATCCGATCGGGATCGCAGGCATCGGTCGCTTCAAGATGAGTGAAAGCGCCCCGGAAGATGACAGGAACGAAGTAGTCGCAAGGCGTTATCGGAGCAACATCCTTCGCGTCGTTCAGCAGGTTCATTACAACACGACGTCTGAAGAATCCATCGACCTGGTGTTCTTCATCAACGGCGTGCCGGTAGCGACGGTAGAGGTAAAGACCGATTTCACGCAGGGCATTAACGATGCAGTCGCCGAATATCGTACGCATCGAAATCCCCACATCCCGCGAGCACTCACGCGTGTACCGCTGATCGTTCCGGTGCGTGGCGCAATTGTTCATTTCGCGTTGACGGAGTCCGATATCCAGATGACAACGCAGCTGAACGGTCGCGAAACTCGCTTCCTGCCCTTTAATCGCGGCAATGAAGGTCATGCAGGAAATCCACCTGCCACGGATGAACACCCGTACCCGACTGATTATTTCTGGAAGGAAGTTTGCCGCCCCGATTCGTGGCTGAGGATCTTCCACAGCTTCGTTTTCGCCGAAAAGAAAGGCGGGGCATTGATCTTCCCACGCTATCACCAGTGGCGTGCAGTTTCACGATTGGTCACAGCCAGCAAGGCAGAAGGGCCGGGGCACAGCTACCTGATCGAACACTCGGCAGGTTCCGGCAAGACAAAGACGATCACTTGGACTGCTTTCCAGCTTTCAAATCTTCGCCACGCTGACGGGAGTCCTTTCTTCGACACGATCCTCATTGTTTCGGACAGAACCGTTCTGAATGATCAGCTGAGTCGTGCCGTGATGGGCTTCAAAGCCAAAGACGGCGTAGCCGTCGCTATCGGTGAGAAAAAAGGCGAAGCAAAGAGCAGAGAACTCGCTCAGCAGCTTGAAGAGGGACGCCGGATCGTCGTCGTTACGATTCAAACGTTCCCTTACGCCATGGAGCAGATCATTCTGAACGAAAGGCTTGCCGACAAGCACTTTGCCGTCATCTTCGACGAAGCGCACAACTCGCAGACAGGCGCAACATCCAGCAAGCTGCAGACAGCGCTTGGCCTATCCGGCAAGGGGGATTCGCTTGGCGACACGCTTGACGACTATCTGCTCACGATTCAGCAATCCAGAAAGCGTCCAAATAACGTCTCGTACTACGGCTTCACAGCCACGCCCAAACATGCGACGCTGATGCTCTTTGGCCGAACCGACATCGATGAAGCAGACGGAAGACCGCGGGTCACAGATGAAGACGGAAGTCCGCTTCCCATGAGCTTCGACGTGTACCCGATGCGTCAGGCGATTGAAGAAAAGTTCATTCTCGACGTGCTTCAAGGGTACACACCGTACAAGACGGCTTATCAGCTTGCGTGTGAAGTTGAAGAGAAGTCTCGCGTCAACAAGCAAGCGGCCGGCCGTGCGCTTGCGAAGTGGAAGGCACTGCATCCCACCAACGTCACGCAGAAGACGGAATTCATCATTGACCATTTTCTGAAGAACGTCGCGCCTCTGCTGAACGGACAGGCGAAGGCCATGATTGTGACAAGCTCTCGTGCAGCTGTAGTCCGCTACAAAAAGGCTTTCGATCGTTTCCTCTCTGATCATCCGGAACTGAAGGAGAAGGCATTCCTCAAGCTCGGCGTGCCGATTGCAGCTTTTTCCGGTGAAGTTCCCGGAGCCGACTGCATCCACGCCGACGACAAACCGGGCGAGGCATTTGCAGAGATTGATCCGGAAACGCTCTACAACGAGAAGAACTTGAATCCCGACATCCGCGAAGCGCTCGATGTTGCTTTCAACACGGATGCCTATCGCCTGATGATCGTAGCAAACAAGTTCCAGACGGGCTTTGATCAGCCGAAGCTTTGCGCGATGTACGTTGACAAGACGATCGGCAACGACGTTGAAATCGTGCAGACGTATTCGCGCCTCAATCGCATCTTCCCCAACAAGGACCGCATCTACATCGTCGATTTCGTGAACGATCCGGACAACGTGCTTCGCGCGTTCAAAAAGTACGACTCAGGCGCGAAGATCGAGAATATTCAAGATCCGAACGTTATCTACGAAATGCGTACGGAGATTGAGAACAGCCGCCTGTTCGATCAGTCAGACCTTGATGAATTCAAAAACATCCGGTACGCGGAAATTTACAACCTGACCGATTCAGGGAAGAGCACGCATGCCGATCTTTATTCGTTGTTCGACCGCCCTGCCAAGAGCTTCAATGAGCGCCTTCGCATCGCGCATGACAGTTACTTGCGCTGGGAACAGTTCCACGAACAAGCTTTGATCCGCGAGGACGAAGCCGACCAGCATGAAGCGGATGAACACATCAAAGAAGCTGCCGACGAAATACGTCAGCTACAGTCGTTGAAGAAGCAGATCTCGCGATTCAATGCTGTCTACTGCTACATTTCGCAGCTTGTTTCTCTTGGCGATGCCGATCTTGAAGTTTTCGCCGGCTACTGCCAGTTGCTTGCGAAGCGCCTGGATGCCGTGCCCAAGGAAGACGTCGACATCTCCGGCATCTTGCTCACCGGCTATTCGATCGTCTCCAAAGGCAGCAACACGCCTGATCAGGAAGCCGAAGACGTTACGCTCAAAGGCATTTCAAGCGGAAGAGGTCCGCAGGAAGGCGAACTGCCCGTGTTTCTTCACGAAGTCGTTGAAAAACTGAATTCTTTGTTCGGCGATTTGGTGCCTCAGGAAACGCAGCTCAACTTTGTCAACGGCGTCGCCAACGAATTGCGCAACGACCCGGAAGTCATGCTTCAGGTGAAGCACAACACACCGGATGCGGCAAAAATCGGCAGACTCGCTGCCATTCTTCCGCAGAAAGTGCTCGGCCTTCTCGGCGACTATCAGAAGCTCGTTACCTACCTGATCCAAAACCGCGACACCAAGGATCCGCTCGTAGATCTGGTCTATGACCTGCTGACTCACGAAGAAATCACTGTAGCGCAACTGAAAGAGGCGACAAAATGAGCGCGCCCGATACGTTCCCTCAGCTTCTCGGACTGTCCGATCTGAATGTGGACTTCAACGGCATCAGCTTGAGTTCTTCTGAAATGCTCATCCCGGCTGCGGCAACAACGTCGGTTGACAAGATTTGTCCTGCCTGCGGAACGCTCATGCATGGTCTCGGTCGAAGGAAAAACGTCATTCGGACGTGGCCCATCGACCCGACGCGCCCGATCTGCAAGGTGGAGATTTCTCGGCTTCGCTTCACTTGCCCCAATTGCGGCAAAACAATCACTCAACCTATGCCGCCATGCGTGGATGAGCATCATCGGTTGACAAAAGTCTTCGCTAAAAAGATCGGCGAAATGGCTATTGATCGGACATTTCAGTCAATACAGAAGGAATTCCGGCTCAATGACGCGACCGTCAAGCGAGTTTTCAAGCAGCAGGCCGAAAGCATCTTAGGCGGATTCGATTTTGTTCTGCCTACGGTGATGGGCATAGATGAAGTCATGACGGAAAAGAATTTCCGCACGACGATCACGAACCTTGATCGACGATGTCTATTCGATATTCTTGAGTACCGGCAGCAGCCCTTTCTGGAGAAGTCGTTTCTGAACTATCCGCTTCAGCAGCGCGAGGCCGTGAAATGGGTCTGCTCCGATATGTATCGGCCGTTCAAAAAACCGATCGGACAACTGCTCCCAAATGCCAAATGGGTTATCGACCGCTTCCACGTTGTCATGAAGGCAAATGCCGCCGTAGATCAGATGCGCATTCGGCTGCAGGCGAAATTGCCTAACGACGCTCAACTGGCGGTGAAAAAGCACTATCGTTTCTCTCTTCTTCGCAGACCGAAGAATCTTCGGCCGCAAGAACATCAGCTCCTTGCGCTGCTGCGGATCGCTTGTCCCGAACTGATGATCGGATACGACCTGAAGGAGAATTTTTACGCCATCTTTGAGCAATGCTTTACTCGTGATCAGGCTCTGGCCAAGTTCAGAGAATGGAAAAAATCCGTTCCCGATGGAAAGAATTTCGCGGAATTTCAGGCTCTGATCAAGACGTTTGAAAACTTTCAGGACAACATCCTGAATTTTTTCGATTCGGGCGGTTTGACCAATGCATTGACGGAATGCACAAACGGTTTGATCAAAATTACGAATCGTCTCGGCAGAGGCTACGACTTCCAAACACTGCGCTTGAAAATGCTGTGCCGCAACCAAGCGGTGATCGACTCCATGCTTGGGAATGTTGCGTACGGTCCCAACATTTCGACCGTGGCCCAGTCGCTTAAAACTGATACGAACTTCGACGAAGACGCTTTGATGCTTAAAACAATCAACATGGACTACGAGAAGCGCCGCCAGAACCTCGTGGACAGCGACGACGTCTTCAGCTGTCAAACCTTCCTTGAAGATGAACTGACCAATAAGCTCTGAGATCAACGAGATAGAGAAATGCCTGATCGAAAGCCGCAAACTCAATCTTCCGGTCAACCGTTGGAGCGGCTTTCCGGCTTGATTGAACGCGTCACTTTTCACAGCGAACTCAACGGGTACTGCGTCCTTCGCCTGAAGGTCAAGGGTGAACAGGATCTTGTCACCGTGATCGGCCATGCGCCGAGCGTCACGCCGGGCGAGTACGCCTCTGCTTCAGGCATCTGGGTGATGGACCGAGAGTATGGGCGTCAGTTCAAAGCGACCTTCCTCAAGATCTACGCCCCCACAACAGCCAAGGGTATCGAGAAGTACTTGGGGTCAGGCATGGTCAAGGGGATCGGTCCCTTCTGCGCCAAGACGCTTGTCGCTGCGTTCGGCACGGACGTCTTCGACGTCATCGAGAAGACGCCGGAACGTCTCAAGGGCCTCAAAGGGATTGGGCCCAAGCGCATCGAGAAGATCACGAAAGGCTGGGCCGATCAGAAGGTCATCCGCGAAATCATGGTCTTTCTCCACGGGCACGGCGTCTCGACGTCGAAGTCCGTTCGCATTTTCAAGACATACGGTCAAGAAGCCGTTGAAATCGTCAAGGAGAACCCATATCGCCTGGCGAAGGACATCCGAGGCATCGGCTTCAAGTCGGCGGACACGATTGCTCAAAACATCGGAATCGCGCCGACGTCGCCGATTCGCGCTCGGGCCGGCGTAGCCTTCGCGCTTGGGGAGGCGTCCGGCGATCAAGGTCATTGCTGCCTGCCGAGGCAGATGCTGATCAAGCAGGCTGTCGATCTCTTGGGCATCCCGGCAGACATCATCAACGAGGCAATTGAGCACGAAATCAAGATAGGCGAACTGACTCGCGCCGACGTTCCCGAGGCGGACAGCATCTTCCTAACCTCGCTCTTCGTTGCTGAGAAGAACATAGCGCGGAACCTTCGTCGCCTGATGCTTTCTCAACATCCTTGGCCGGCGATAGATCCTGAGAAGGCCGTTCCCTGGGCGGAAAAGAAGCTCGGCATTACCCTTGCGGACGGCCAGAAGGCGGCCGTTGCAGCGGCTCTGAAATCCAAAGTCATGGTGATCACCGGGGGCCCGGGGGTCGGAAAAACGACGATTGTGCGTGCAATTCTCACGATTCTGCGGGCCAAGGGCGTCAAGATTCAGCTTTGTGCACCGACCGGCCGCGCTGCGAAGCGGCTTTCTGAATCGTCCGGTTTCGAGGCGAAGACTATCCACCGCCTGCTTGAAATCGACCCGTCGACGATGGAATTCAAGCGAAACGAGGCGAACCCGCTGGAATGCGATCTCCTCGTTGCGGATGAATGCTCGATGATCGACGTGCCGCTCGCGAACAACCTCATCAAGGCGATTGCCCCCGGGACTGCGCTTATCTTTGTCGGAGACGTTGATCAGCTTCCATCCGTCGGACCTGGTGCAGTCCTTTCCGACATCATCGAATCCGGTGCTGTGCCGGTCATCCGACTCACCGAAGTCTTCCGCCAAGCGGCATCTTCCTGGATTATCCGCGCGGCGCATCAAATCAACGACGGCCACATGCCGACATTCCCGACGAAAGCGGACAACGGCGACTGCTACTTCGTCACGGTTGACGATCCGGAGAAGCTTCCGGACGTCGTCACCTCTCTCGTCCGGGACCGTCTGCCGAGAACCTATCGCGTCGATCCTATCCGCGACATTCAGGTTCTCTGCCCGATGAATCGCGGCGGAACTGGTGCGCGAGCGCTCAATGAGACGCTTCAGCTGGCGCTCAACCCGCCGCCCGAAGATGCCGTCGACAAGTTCGGCTGCAAATACGGCGTCGGCGACAAGGTCATGCAGATTGAAAACAACTACGACCGCGACGTCTACAACGGCGACATCGGATTCGTTTCTGCGATCGATCGCGAAGAGGAAGAGCTGTCCGTCGACTTCGACGGCAGAATAGTCGTCTACCCCTTCGGCGAGCTGGACGAGCTTGTTCTTTGCTACGCCACGACGATCCACAAGAGTCAGGGCAGCGAGTACCCGATCGTTCTGCTGCCGGTCACGATGCAGCATTTCGTCATGCTCAAGCGTAACCTGATCTACACCGGCGTGACGCGCGGCAAGAAGCTCGTGGTTCTCGTCGGCCAGAAGAAAGCGCTTGCGATGGCCGTAAAGGGCAAACAGACGCTCAAGCGCCTCACGGGCCTTCGTCACTGGCTTGACACGAAAAAGGAAGCAACCGTCGACCTCAACGACTCGTCGTTCAGTGAAGAAGGAAATTACATCAACCCCCTACAGCCTGAAGGGAAACGGAGCTCTGCTCCTCCTTGTTAAGGATTGCCAAATGCTTTCGCACAACGATGATTTCGCCAACCACATGAACTCGCTGCGCTACGGCGACACGGCCGAGGACTTCTTCCTTTGGCTGGAAAAAATGACTCCGCATTGGCAGAACCAAATCGTTCACGACCCGAACTTGGTGAAGGACATCCCCTGCGATGACATCGACGAGGAGTTATTCGGGGTGCGAGAACGGCTCTTGATTGAGAAGGCCAAAACCGCGGCGATGAGGGAGCGCATCGCTGAGCTCTATGCGGAAATGGGGCGCTAGAACCGACGAATCGTCGTAACCACCCTACCAAGTTTTACGACTTAATCGAGATAAGCAGACGAGTCATCCTACCAAAAATTCTGACTTTTGAGGAAATTCTAAACTTCGTTCGAATGCTAACTTCCTACCACATTTGAGAAATAGCCGAAACAAAGTCAAAAGTGGTCGTTTCAAATCAATCTCCTTTCAACAAAAATGCCGACAACGCAAGCATTGCCGGCGAAGCGTCCCTCTTTGTATGCATGCTCGATCACTCGAACAGAGGCCTTCGGGAACTGTTGACCACATTTTAGTAGATCCCGTCGAAAAGTATTAAGAGCCAACACGCCGTGTGTCGCGGACGGCCGTTTTCGAGTAAAACTTCTCGATTGGTAATTCGGCTTTGGTTGCGTCCGTCGGATTCATCAAGGCATCAATGCTTTCAAGCGTCCTCTGCAGGTCTGCGGTGTCGGCGTCGGCCGAGTCTTCCGCCGCCGTGTCAGTGTCCAGTTCGTCGCTG
>ERZ780212.820-NODE-820-length-28348-cov-3.190224_pt1 | contig 28348 bp, 24 predicted proteins | sample MGYA00511364_ERZ780212 | MGnify/ENA primary metagenome ERZ780212 (study PRJEB29588, sample SAMEA2147991) | human gut metagenome | biome: human gut; feature: human-associated habitat; material: faeces | place: Denmark | collected 2008/2010 ... | reverse complement strand
GGGTGCGGCGAGAGGAGCCTGTGGAGCCGATACCCCATCCAGCCATAAGGGAAAGTGAACCGTTTTCGCAGGAAAGCCCGGCACTTTCCCCGAGGAAGTTCAGAGGAAGTTAAGGGCATAGTTTTTGCGGCTTGTAGCGTATTATGCTTTAATAGGCTATTAAATAAGGTTTAAATAACTGAACAATACGATGAGACGTGTACTCAAAGGACTTGCGGTAACAGTCGCTGCCGCCTCTATAACAAACATTTTGGCAGGCTGCGGAACTAACGGTGAACAAGGGCGGAAAGAGGAAAGCATCCCCTATGTCAGGACAGCCACAGTTGAAAGCATCGGCAGTACGAGGACCGTATCCTACCCCGGCAGGCTACAGCCTGAAAAAGATGTCAACCTGTCATTCAGGGTGGCAGGGCCTATCGCCGCCGTACATTTCCGCGAGGGGCAACATGTAAGCGCCGGAGATACCCTGGCGGAGATTGAGGAAAGGGACTACGCCCTGCAGCTGGCGGCAACCACCGCGAAATACGAGCAGGCCAAGGCCGAGGCCGGCAGGGTCATAGAACTGGCCGACCGTGGCAGCGCGGCGCAGAACGATTACGACAAGGCACGGTACGGCCTGGACCAGATGACCGCCCTCTACAACGCGCACAAGAATGCCCTCAACGACACGAAGATGCTCGCACCATTTGACGGTTACGTACAACAGGTGCTGTTTGAGGCCGGAGAGACTGTAGGGGCAGGAATGCCGGTCGTGACACTTATCAGTGACAGAGCACCCATAGTCAAGGTGGATATTCCGGCTACCGACTTCACCAACATCGACAAGACTGTCCGCAGCTGGTGTACCGTAGACATTTATCCCGGCATGACATTCCGGCTGGACCTGATTGATATAACCAAAAAGGCCAATCTCAATCAGCTTTTCACGGCCCGTTACGCCCTCAGACCGGCTCCTGACGGGACTGTACCCCAACCGGGCATCGGCACAGCCGTATACATAGAATATAATTCCGGTGAGGACTCATCGGTAAGCATACCTGCCACAGCGCTTTTCGACAATCAGGGGACCAGCTGCGTATGGGTAGTGGATACGGACGGCATGACAGTAGACAGACGGGCTGTAGTGGCCGATGACATTGACCGCGACGGCAATGCCCGTATCATCTCCGGACTCAAAGCCGGCGAGACCGTAGTGACCGCCGGAGTGCATTCCCTCAAGGACGGAGCGAAAGTCAGGATTCTTCCCGGGGCATCAGCCACCAACGTCGGTAATCTTCTGTAATTTCAGTCAGCTATGAATATTGCAGAATACGCTCTGAAGAACAAGATTCTGATTGTAGCCGTGCTCATCTGCCTCGTCGTGGGCGGAGCCTTCGCCTACAACAGTATGAGCAAGCTCGAGGACCCTGAGATCAAGGTCAAGGTTGCCGTAGTGGCAGCTGTATATCCCGGTGCGACGGCATACGAGACGGAACTGGAGGTCACCCGGCCGCTGGAGGAGACCATCCGCAAGATGAATGAGGTAGGCTCGGTAACATCCCAATCATTCGACGACATGGCCATCATCACTGTCACGCTCAAGACCACTACTCCGGACGGGGCTACCCAGCAGGAATGGGACATGCTCCGCCGTAAGGTCAATGACGCAAAGGCCACTCTGCCGGCATCGGCACAGGTCATGGTCCTGGATGACTACGGAGACGTGTACGGAATGTTCTACGCGCTCACGTTCGACGGCTACGGGTACGATGAGGCCGGACGGTACGCGGATATGATCTGCCGCGAGGTCAGCAATATTGACGGGGTGGCAAAGGCCATGACATACGGAGAGCGCACACGCTGCGTAAACATCGACATGAAAGCCGACCGTATGGCCAATCTGGGCGTGCATCCCACCGAGCTGCTTACCACTCTCAACTCCCAGAACTCCATTATCTATTCAGGATACTTCGACACCCCTGACCGCAGGATGAAGATAGAGATGGGCGATGCCTACGGAAGCATCGACGACATACGCAACCTCATAATACAGGGGCACGAGGATGACCAGCTCAAACTCTCGGACGTGGCCGACATCTCCTACGGCTATCAGACTCCTGTCCGCAACTCGATGAAATACGACGGACAGCCGGCCATCGGCCTGCTTATCTCCGCCGAGTCCGGCACCGACATCATAAAGATCGGCAAGGAAGTGGAGCAGAGACTGGAGGAAATCAAAGCCGAATCCATCCCCGCCGGCATAGAATTCCACAAGGTGTTCTTCCAGCCGGAAATAGTGAGCAACTCCATCAACACGTTCATCGTCAATCTGATAGAATCCATAGTCATCGTCATACTTCTACTGATGTTCACCATGGGATTCCGCAGCGGAGTTATCATAGCCACCAGCCTGGTGGTGATAGTCTTCGGCTCGTTCTTCATCCTCGACATGATGGACGGCACCCTCCAGAGGGTTTCCCTCGGCTCCTTCATCGTGGCCATGGGCATCCTGGTGGACAACGCCATAGTGATAGTGGACGGCATCCTCGTGGACATGAAGCGAGGGATTCCCAAACCACAGTGCCTGACCAGCATCTGCAAGAAGACAGCAATGCCGCTGCTGGGAGCTACGGTCATCGCCATACTGGCGTTTTTCCCCATATTCATGTCCCCTGACATGGCCGGAACCTACGTGCGGGACCTCTTCATCGTCCTGGCCGTCTCGCTGCTGCTGAGCTGGGTACTGGCACTGACCCATGTCCCTGTCCACTGCGACCTTACCCTCAAATACCCCAAGGGCAGCGGCACCGCCACTGAGAGCAAGGACCCTTTCGACTCGAAAATCTACCGCTGGTTCCGCCGTGTGCTGGACCACGTACTCTCCCACCGCCTCATCGCCGTCGGCACTGCCGTCGTGCTGGTCCTTGTCAGCATATGGTGCTACCGGTACATTCCCCAGATGTTCTTCCCCGACATGGCATACAACCAGCTTTACATAGAGTACCGGATGCCTGAAGGCACGGCACCGGGCAAGGTGGAAAGCGATCTGGAAGAAATAGAGGCATACATCAGACAGGACGACAATGTCAACCATGTGGTCACATCTCTCGGCGGCTCGCCAGGCAGGTACTGTCTCGTGAGGGCCATAGCGGACCCCTCGCTTAGCTACGGCGAGCTCATCATTGACTACGAGGACTACGACAAGATGGTAGAGAGCATACCTGCCATACAGAATGAGCTCATAAAAGCCTACCCGGAAGCCTACGTGAGGGTCAAGCAGTACAACCTGATGTACCGTCCTTACCCGATTGAGGCTATGTTCCAGGGGCCTGATCCGGCTGTTCTGAAGGATCTCTGCGCACAGGCCAAGGCCATAATGGAGGAAAGCGACGCCACCTGGCTGGTGACCGATGACTGGTCCCCCATGGTGCCTGCTGTCAAAGTGGACTATGACCAGGCGGCTGCCCGTCAGGCCGGAGTGTCCCGCAGCGCGGCTGGTATCTCAGTGATGGCCGCTGCCGAAGGCATACCCTGCGGCACCCTCAACGAAGGAGCCGAGAGACTGAGTATCTACATCCGCAGTACAGGTATGGACGGAAAGCCTGTGGACAATATCCGCAATGCTCCGGTATGGGGTCTGCTACCATCCATATCCTCCGTTGCAAATATGGAGACCGTCCAAGGAGTAATTACCGGAACAACCGGTAAGGAGGACATCATAGAGAGACTGACAGGCCCCATGCCCCTGAACGCCGTCACATCGGGCGTGAGCATCGAGTGGAACGAACCGAAAATCTGTCACTACGACGGACAGAGAGCCATCAAGGCCCAGTGCAACAACACGGCCGGATACACGGCCGCCCAGGCCAGGGACGCAATCAAGGACCGTATCGAGGCGATTGAACTGCCCGACGGCTACACGCTCACCTGGCTCGGTGAATACGATGCCAGCCGGCAATCTACCCAATATCTGTTCAAGTATTTCCCTCACGCCATAGTAGTCATGCTGCTGATCATGATTGCCCTGTTCAAGGACATCAAGAAGCCGCTCATCATAGTCTGCTGCCTGCCATTGGTGGCAATAGGCATCGTATTCGGGATGCTGGCCGCCGGCATGAGCTTCGGCTTCGTGGCCATGGTCGGCTGTCTGGGCATCATCGGCATGATGATCAAGAACGGCATTGTCCTCATAGACGAGATAGACAGACAGCTGAGTCTAGGCGTGGAGCCTTACAAAGCAGTAGTGGACTCTACCCTCTCCCGTCTGAGGCCCGTGATGATGGCATCGATGACCACTGTACTGGGCATGGCGCCTCTGGTCACCGACCCCCTGTTCGGCTCACTCGCCGTGACCATCATGGGCGGACTGACCGTAGGCACCTTGATTACCCTGGTCTTCCTGCCGGTACTCTACTCATTGTTTTTCAAGATTAAAAAAGCATGACCATGAGAGACTCATTGATACACACAGGCATTGTCACAGCCGTCCTACTCCTGCTGACTACCGTCACTACCCTGGCCCAGCCGCAGAAACGTTTCCTCACTCTGGAACAGTGCAGAGCCATAGCCCTGGACAGCAGCGCCATACTGCGTAACGCCCAGCTGACGGAAGAGAAGACCGACCTGGACCGAAAGGCCGTCATCACCAACTTCCTGCCCAAGTTCTCCGGTTATGGGCTATACCTATGGACTTCTGACAGTTTCGACTACGACTTCAGCGGAGGGGCACTACCCGTATACAAGAATGTCTACGGCAACCTCGTACCCGACCTGATGAAGGACGCAGCCGGCAATATAGTCTACAACAACGGCATACCGGTATTCAACCAGTACGCAATAATCCCTCCTATGACCCTGTCTGTCGACCTGGCCAACACATTCACCGCAGGCGTGTCGGTATCCCAGCCGGTGTTCATGGGCGGAAAGATCATATCCGGCTACCGCATGGCCGCCCTCGGGACTGAGATGGCCAAGTTGAACTCCGAGCTCAAAGCCGAGGAGGTAACTGTATCCGTGGACGAGGCGTACTGGATGTACGTTAAGACATGCAGACTGCTGGAAGCGGCAGAGAGTTTTGACAGCACGGTCACGGAAGTATACAGATTCGTAGAGGACGCCATAGACGTGGGTATGGCCACCTCCACGGACCTGGTCAAAGTGGAGGTCCAGCGCAACAACGCCGCCCTTGCTGTAGCCAAGGCCCGCAACGGCAAACGACTCTCCATGATGAACCTGTGCCACATCCTGGGTCTGCCCCTGACGACAGAGATAGAAGTGGACCAGAGCGGATTCACACTGGACAGTACGGCTGTCATTCCCGAAAGCATAGCCTTGGGAAGTGACTCCATCGAGAACAGGGCCGATTACAGACTGCTGGCCGGACAGGCCGAATTGAAAAGGCGCAATGTGGATTTCGTCAGGTCGGACTTCCTGCCCCAACTGGGTGTAATGGCCAGCTACGGATACTCTTACGGGTTGAAACTCATGGATGAGACATTACTCAACCAGGCCGGGTTCACGGTCATGGCCACTCTTAAAGTGCCCATCTTCGCATGGGGCGAGGGATATCTGAAGATAAAGTCTGCGAAAAAAGAATACGAGATGGCTCAGAATGAACTGGAGCGACTGAGCGGCATGATGGAGCTGGAAAAAGCCAAAAACAGCTACGCCGTATCAGAAGCTGCCCTGCAGGTGCGTCTCGCGGAGAGCTCACTGAGAAGCGCTGAGAACAATCTGAAAGTATGCCGGGACCAGTACGAACTGGGGATGGAGACTATTGTCAACGTTCTGGAGGCCCAGTCTCAGTGGAACAAGTGCAGCTGTGACTATATCTCAGCTGTTGCAGATTATAAACTATCGTGTACAAAATATTTAAAATCAATAGGCAGACTGTAGTATTTTGTTTCATTTTAATAAAAATTTTGTAGATTTGTAACAGTTTTGTCCCCGAATTGTTCCCCCTGATTTTTATTAAAATGATAATGCAAGCATGATTTGCGATTATAGACTGAAAGTATTTTATACTGTCGCACTCAAGGGAAGTTTTACGGCCGCTGCGAAGGAGTTGGGAATAACGCAGCCGGCCGTCAGCAACCATATATCCGAACTGGAAGGTGCGGTAGGAGATACACTGTTCAACAGAAGCAGAAAGGAAACGGTGCTGACATCCAAAGGCCGCATATTATTTGAGTATGCCGAGAAAATACTCAATCTATACCGCTGTGCCGACAGGGAGCTTGTTCCGATAAAAAGAGATGAGAGAAAGCATCTCTCTATTGCCGTTGTACCTGAAGCTGCCAGATGCATGCTCAAGCCGCTGGTGGAATACTATTCCAAAATCTACCCTGAGACCGACATCAGCATTCTGGAAAGGAGCATGGAAGAAGCAACCACGATGTTCAACGACAGGGAAGTCGACATAGTCATCACCGATATTCCCTGGAAAAATTCAGACAGTTCCGTCTTCGCAACCCTGACGGTCAACGGCTCCTCCACACCCATGTTTACCTACTACATACGCTGCACTCAAGAGCCGGCAAGTAGGAAGACCGTCGATGAGTTCCTATTATGCTGCAAGACATATAAGTAAATTATCTTTTCACTATTTTTGGCTTTTTGGATGAAAAAAGATAACTTTGTTTTTTTACAGACAAAGTTATTCACCGTATGAAGCTGAAAATACTGACCATTCTGGCTGCATCAGCATTATCCGCAGTCAATCTATTCGGACAGACAGTTGTCTATTCCCTTCCGTCCACAACCATTCACCTTACAGTAGAGGCGGTACGCAGCAGTTATACCCCAGGCCCCTATGCCGGATACGCGAAAAAATATCTCGGCATCGATGTCCCTCTGGAGGAAAGCGTGACCTATACCCTCAGCAACGTCAGGCTCACCCCCTGCCTGGAAGCCGACAGAAGCCGCAGTTATGTCATCAATCTCAACAGCAACGGCAAAAATGTCTCACCGCTGTCATTTCTGGAGATGACATCACAGGGACTCGTCGTGCTGTCAGATGACAACATCGGTGACGAGAATTTCTGGAGATTTCCTTCCTCCGCCACCGGTGACAGCGATATGCTGGCGTCCAAGGCCACCGGCAATCTGACATCTGCCGAGACCGTACTTTACCGGACTGAGCGCAACGACAGCGGTGGTTTTGAGCGCATTGCCTTCAAGCAGAGCCAGGTAGTGGAAAAAAGCACGGAGAAGAAAGCTCAGGAAGCCGCCTCCATGATTCTGAGCCTCAGACAGAACCGGGTCAACATAATTACCGGCAACACCGACGCCACCTTCAGCGGTGACGCGCTGAGGGCCGCCATAGAGGAGACTACCCGCATTGAGGAAAGTCTGCTCAAACTGTTCACCGGTTCCACTTCCTGCTCCGTCCAGACTATGAGCTTTGACGTCGTACCTGACAGCAGCAGTACAGAGGAGATGGTCATAGCCTTCAGACTTTCCGACACACAGGGGATTCTGCCGCCTGAGGACATCTCCGGAAGACCGATTGTCATGGAAATAGTTCCGGAAGCCGGCACACCCGAGACCGAACTTGTCCTTCCCGAGCCGACACATAACGGACGCTCCTACCGGAGCTACAACAACTCTCAGAACAACAGCATCCATTACAGGATTCCGGCCATATGCACCGTAAAGATAACTGACGGGCAGGAGCTTGTTCTGCAGAGCCGCATGCCGGTCTATCAGAAAGGCCAGGAGCTCACATTCCCCGCCAGTCTCCTGCTTAGATAACGCAAGGACTGGATTACTTATGCAATCTTGTTGCAAATATTGGTGAGTACTTTTGCTGACACTAACAATTTATTAAATATCAACTGTATGACTATTGACAATTTGGATCCCAAATGCGTATGGAAGAACTTCTATGCGCTGACACAGATTCCGCGTCCCTCTAAAAAAGAGTGGAGGGCCGTGGACTTCATGGAGAATTTCGGCAAAAGCCTCGGACTGGAAACCATCCGCGACGAGGTGGGCAACATCATCATCCGCAAGCCTGCGACTCCCGGCATGGAGAACCGCAAGGGCGTCATCCTCCAGGGCCACCTCGACATGGTGCCCCAGAACAACAACGACGTCCAGCATGACTGGGAGAACGACCCCGTGGAGACCTATATCGACGGTGAATGGGTAAAGGCCAAAGGAACCACCCTCGGAGCCGACAACGGATTAGGATGCGCTGTGGCCATGGCTGTACTTGAGTCCAAAGACCTGGTACACGGACCTGTAGAGGCCCTCTTCACCATCGATGAGGAGACCGGCATGACAGGAGCACAGGCCCTGAAAGGCGGCATTCTCGAAGGAGACATCCTCATCAACCTCGACTCTGAGACAGAGGGCGAGCTGTATGTCGGCTGCGCCGGAGGTCTGGACACCGACGCGGAGTTCCGCTTCAAGCCCGAAGGCATCAGCAAGGACATGGACCTGTTCCGCATCACCATAAAGGGACTGCGCGGAGGCCACTCCGGCATGGAAATCAACGAGGGCCGCGCCAACTCCAACAAGCTGATGGCCCGTATCCTACTGCCCCTGCTGCGGGACTTCAAGGGAGAGCTCGTCTCCATCGACGGCGGCAACATGCGCAACGCCATTCCCCGCGAGGCCGAGGCCGTAATCGCCCTGCCCGAGAAGAAGGCCGCCAAGGCCCTCAAAGCCGTAGAGGCAGCAGCGGCAGACATCAAGCATGAGTACGCTCCCATCGACCCGGGCCTGGAAGTCATCGTCGAGAAGACAAAGGGTTACAAAAAGATAATCCCCTCCGACACGGCTCTGAACATAGTAAAGGCCCTGCTCGCCTGCCCCTGCAACGTGGACCGCATGAGCCTGGCCATCCCCGGCCTGGTGGAGACCTCCAACAACCTGGCCATCGTCAAGACCGAGGACAAGAAGGTAGGCGTCAAGACCCTCATGAGAGGCTCCAGCGACTCGGCCAAGTACGCCCTGCGCGACGCCATCCAGAGCGCGCTTGAGCTCGGAGGCGCCAAGGTCAAGTTCTCCGGAGGCTATTCCGGCTGGCAGCCCAACATGGAGTCCGACATTCTCAGGACCATGAAGGAGACCTACAAGGCCCTTTACGGAAAAGAGCCCGAGGTGAAGGCCATCCACGCCGGCCTGGAGTGCGGCATCCTCTCGACCAACTACCCGCACTGGGACATGATCTCCTGCGGTCCGACCCTGATGTCCCCCCACTCTCCCGACGAGCGCCTGCTCATCCCCACCGTGGAGAAGTTCTGGAACTTCATCAAGGAAGTCCTCAAGAACATACCGGTGAAATAAGCAATCTCCCTACGACTTTATGCGAGGGTGTTCTCCTGAGGGCGGACACCCTCCTTTATTTTAATGCTGTTGACGGAATTTTGTAGAGCGTGTGCAGTTCTTCTCAAACCGTATCTGATTATCAACAAGTTACATTTTAGTTTGCACATTTGGGCATTTTAAAACCGGGCAAATGTGCACTCAGTTTTGTAATACACTGAATATCAACAATGATTTTTTCAGACTGCACACCCGGTTCAAATTTCAGGAATACTGCACACGAGGTGTAGTTTATTTTGGTATTTTGATGATTATTAGTATATTTGCAGCCCTTTCCCGGAAAAGGAGAGGGCTTATTTAATATTAATTTAATAACAATCAAGATGTTAAAACAGTACGAAACCGTTTTCATTGCAACTCCCGTTTTATCTGAGGAACAGATAAAGGAAGCGGTAGAAAAGTATCGCAGTTTCATCACCTCCGAGGGTGGCGAGATTGTGAACGATGAGGACTGGGGCCTTAAGAAACTGGCCTACCCCATCCAGAAGAAGACAACAGGGTTCTACCACCTGTTTGAGTTCAGGGCTGACTCTCAGTTCATCGAGAAACTTGAGACACAGTACCGCCGTGATGAGCGCATCATCCGTTTCCTTACATTCGCGATGGACAAGGACTCTATCGCTTACTCTGAGCGCAGACGCGCCAACAGGAAAGAATCAGCAACAGCTAACACAGCAAAGGAGGAATAAGCCATGGCCGTAAACAACGAAATCAGATATCTCAACCCTCCTACAGTAGAGGTGAAGAAGAAAAAATACTGCCGCTTCAAAAAGGCACACATCAAATACGTGGACTACAAGGACGCTGAGTTCCTCAAGAGGTTCCTCAACGAGCAGGGCAAGATACTTCCCCGCCGTCTTACCGGTACTTCCCTGAAGTTCCAGCGCAAGGTCGCTCAGGCAGTTAAACGTGCAAGGCATCTCGCCCTGCTCCCTTACGTAACAGACTTATTGAAATAAGGAGGACAGTGTATGGAAATCATTCTGAAACAGGACGTGCCCAATCTCGGGCATAAAGACGATATCGTAAAGGTAAGAAACGGCTACGCTGTCAACTACCTCATACCTCAGGGCATGGCTACTCTCGCTACCGAGTCCGCAAAGAAGGTGCTCGCCGAGAATATCCGCCAGAGAGCTCACAAGGAGGCCAAGATACGTGAGGAGGCCAGCGCTCTCGCAGCCAAGATCAACGGCATTACCGTCAAGGTGGCAGCCAAGATGAGCTCCAAGGGCAAGATCTTCGGCTCTGTGGGCAACATCCAGATCGCCGAGGCCATCGCCGCTCTCGGAGTGGAGGTTGACCGCCGCAATGTCACCATCGCCGGTATGGACAACATCAAAGAGGCCGGTATCTACGATGCAAGCGTGAAGTTCTACAAGGACATCAAGGCTGACTTCAAGGTGGAGGTTGTCGGAGACGGCACCGAGACAGCTGAGGAGACCGCAGCTCCCGCAGCAGAGACTCCCGCCGCCGAATAATCTTACGGAACAGACATACAGGAAGTGCGTCAACATATCTTGGCGCACTTTTTTTATACACCAATTCAGTGTCAGGACAAGTGGCAAAAAAGTATTTAGCACAGCTCTTGTCAGTAAATTGCTAAAATTATTGTACTTTTGCGGAAACATCCTCATATATTTTCCAGTTATGACCACGTCCCTATTACTTCTGCTAGCAGCTGTAGTCATCGTCCTGTGCGTGATACTCAATAACGTATCGAACAAACTCGGCATACCCATGCTGCTGGCATTCATCCTTTTGGGAATGCTTTTCGGCACAGACGGAATCTTCGGGATAGACTACAACGATTTCCCTATAACGGAGGATATATGTACGGTGGCCCTGATATTCATTATGTTCTACGGCGGATTCGGGACCCGCTGGAAGGAGGCCAGGCCGATAGCGGTACAGGCCGGCATCCTGGCTACATTCGGAGTATTTCTGACAGCCGGCATCACGGGACTGTTCTGCTGGAAAGTTCTTAAAATGGATCCCAAATTCGCCTTCCTGATAGGAGCTGTCCTCAGTTCCACGGACGCAGCGTCGGTATTTTCCATACTGCGTTCCAAGAAATTGGGTCTCAAATACAATACGGCTTCTCTGCTGGAAGTCGAGAGCGGTAGTAACGACCCGTGCTCCAATATCATGACCATCATTATGATTTCGATAATCGAAGGCTCCGTCTCAGGCGGCAGGATAGCCTACATGATATTCGCCCAGTTCGCTTACGGCGCTGCTATCGGGCTGGTTTTGGCAATAGCGGCAGTAAATATAATGAAACGGTTCAAGGCCTCCAGCTCCGGCTTCGACTCCCTGTTTGTCCTGGCCCTGGCGCTGCTGTCCTACGCCCTGCCCAGCCTTGTCGGAGGCAACGGCTACCTGAGCGCATATCTCGTCGGCATCATCCTCGGCAACTCGGAGATCAGGGGCAAGAAGACTCTCGTTCCGTTTTTCGACGGCGTGAACGGCCTCATGCAGGTGCTCATTTTCTTCCTGCTCGGTCTTCTGTCCACCCCGTCACAGCTGCCGCAGGTAGCGGTTCCCGCCATCCTGATTGCCATTTTCATGACTTTAATATCCAGGCCTCTCACTGTCTTCGGCATAATGACCCCGTTTAAGGCCCGGTTCAGACAGCAGTTGCTGGTGTCATTCGTAGGCCTCAGAGGTGCAGCGTCCATCGTATTCGCGCTGATGGCGACCTCCGCAGCGACAACTGTCACAGGCAGCAGCTCAGCCCTGTTCAACATAGTGCTGACAGTAGTGCTCATATCCATCGCGCTTCAAGGCTCACTGATTCCCGCTGTAGCACGCAGACTGAAGATGACTTCCAGCGAGGAGGATATCCTCAAGACCTTCACCGACTACTCTGACAACATGGACGTAAGTTTCGTCCAGATGGACATCACCGATAAGGATGCATGGAACGGCAAGGTAATCAAGGACCTGCCCATACCGCATGACACTATCGTCGCCGCCATAATACGCAACGGAAAGGCTATCATACCCAGTGGAAGGACCAAAATCCTGACAGGAGACAAGGTTATCATGAGCGCAAGAGACTTCGATGATGAGAACATCATGCAGCTCTCCGAACGGCGCATAGAAAGAGGCTGCGAATGGATTGGCAAGAAAGTATTCCAATATTCTCCGGACAGCAACGAGCTGATCGTACTCATAAAACGCGGCAACCGGGCCATCATACCGCGCGGCAACACTGTAATACACAAGAATGACGTAATGGTCATCAATAAGATCCGCAAGGAATCCCTCCAGACCGAATCAGTTCCGAAATAACAAACAGACTCACTATACATTATGGAAAAAGCAAAAGTTTACTTCACAGACCTGCACACCTCCACAAAGCTTCCTTTGGTGGAGAAAATGAAAGCAGTGGCCAAGGCAGCCGGGATAGAGAAGATTGATTTCAAGGACAAGTTTACAGCCATCAAGATGCACTTCGGTGAGCCCGGCAACCTGGCATTCCTGAGACCCAACTACGCCGCCGGCATGGCCGAGATTGTACGCTCCTTGGGCGGCAAGCCATTTCTGACTGACGCCAACACTCTGTATTCAGGCGGACGCTCCAACGCAGTAGATCATCTCGACAGCGCAATGCGCAACGGATTCAACCGTATCAGCGCGGGATGCGACGTTATCATCGCTGACGGACTCAAAGGTACCGAATGCCGCGAGCTTCCGGTTGAGGGAGGGACATACTGTAAAACAGCCAAAATAGGCGCGGCTATCGCTGACTCCGATGTACTTATAGCATTGTCACACTTCAAGGGGCACGAGCAGACAGGTTTCGGAGGCGCGCTGAAAAACATGGGCATGGGCTGCGCCAGCGTGGCCGGCAAGCTGGAACTGCACTCCTCATCCAAGCCAGTGGTCAAGGTGGAGAACTGCCGCTGCTGCGGTATCTGCGTCAAGCACTGTGCCCACGATGCCATCCACATCGAGAAGACAGAAACCGCTAATCACGCCGGAAAGAATGTCGCAGCAGTCATCGACTACACAAAATGCGTAGGCTGCGGACAGTGTGTCGCACTGTGCCAATACGAATCAGCGGTATTGAAGGACTGGGACACTTCCGAGACCCTAAACGGCAAAATCGCCGAATATACCAAGGCCATCATCGCCGGCCGTCCCTGCTTCTATGTCAATTTCATAGTCAACGTATCGCCTGAGTGCGACTGCTGGAACCACAACGACGCCGCAATCGTACCCGACCTAGGCATAGCCGCCTCCTTCGACCCCGTGGCCCTAGACCAGGCCTGCGCAGACATGGTGATGGCAGCTCCTGCCCTGCCAGGCAGCAAACTGGAGAAGAATCATCCCCATGAGCATCTCTGCGGAGAGGACAAGTTCCATATCCTCCACCCCGACACCAACTGGCAGTTCGGTCTCGAGCACGCAGAAAGAATAGGCATCGGCACCCGTCAATACGACCTCATCACCGTCTGATGAGATGTGCAGTACGGTAAAAATAAACTCTGCGAAAGCGTGGTGGCTGGCGGCCAGGCCGGAGCCGCCACCCCCGTTATAATGGGCGGAGCCTGCGCTTGGATGTGGCTGTGCGGTGACGGTGCTTCCGGATGGACGGATACCGCTGCAGTGGCTGCAGGCAGGTTCGATTGGACCGCTTTTATCCTGTGCATGCTTTTTGCCTGGATAATGCAGGTGGATGCTAATTTTGTAAACGACTATTTCGATTTCAGAAAAGGAGGGGACACGGAGCTGCGGCTAGGTCCTAAGAGGGCATGCGCCCAGGGATGGATAACGCCACAAGCCATGAAGACCGGCATCATCGTCACGACACTGCTGGCATGTGCGGTCGGCACACCATTGATATGGACCGGGGGTCTGTGGATGCTGGCTGTAGGTGCCGCCTGCGTACTGTTCTGCTTCCTCTACACAACGAGATTCTCGAGGATGGGACTGGGCGACCTGCTGGTGCTGGTGTTCTTCGGTATCGTACCGGTAGGATTCACATTTTATCTTCAGACAGGCACATGGACCCTGGCTACGGCCCTTGCCGGGCTGGGCTGCGGTCTTGCGATAGACTGCCTGCTGATGGTCAACAACTACCGTGACCGCACGGAGGACGCGGAACAGGGAAAGAAGACCATCGTCGTACGTCTCGGAGGACGCTGGCCCGTCATGCTGTACTGCCTGCTCGGCCTGGTCGCCACACTTCTTGCAGGAGCCGCCGTCTCCCTTTCCAGACCGGCATGGCACGCCGCTCCCCTGCTGCTGTACGCCGCCCTGCACCTGTACACATCCAGGCAGATCAGCACCGTAGACGGAGCCGCCCTCAATCCGTTTCTGGGCAAGACCTCCCGCAATTTTTTCCTGATGTCGCTGCTATTTGCCGCCGGTTGTATTCTTCAATAGAATTTCACTATATTTGACTTCGTCAACAGCCATTCAAACATCACCATGAAAAACAAAATGACTATTTTCCTAAGAAACACAATAGCCGCACTGACTGTCCTGTCTGCAGGTATGAACCTGATGGCGCAGTCTACTGCTGTAACCAGGACAGGCTCGCTCAGCATCACAAAAGAAATAAAGCCTCCCGTATTGGACATCGTGGACCTCAAACTTGAAGATCCGTCAGGCAACAATGCCATAGATGCCGACGAGACCTGCCGCATCCTGCTTACAGTCCGCAACGACGGATATGGCGACGGCATGGGACTGCGTGGAGAGATAAAGGCAAGAGGGACAGTCCAGGGCCTGAGTTATTACAGCAAAAGCATCCCGACCATACGTGTGGGAGAGACAGCGACAATAGAGTTCCCGATAAAAGCGGACATGAACACGGCCGACGGAAGGGCTGAATTCATGGTAAGGATAGACGAGCCTATGGGCTTCGGCACGGACAGTATGTTTCTGGCAGTGGATACGCGCAGCTTCGTCCAGCCCCTCGTCCGGCTGGGGGATTATTCGATAACAGGCGCACAGGCCGGCAACCTGAAGAAGATGCAGGTGTTCAGTCTGCAGATACTCGTTCAGAATACCGAATACGGGGATGCCGAAAATGTAAGTGTGGATATGACCCTGCCCAAAGGAGTCTTCCTTATGGACGGTAAGCAGGCGAATAACTTGGGCACGCTCAAGGCCGGAGAGACACGTTCGCTTGATTACTACCTGATAGTCAATAACGATTATTCGTCAGACAGGATACCAGTACACTTTGACATCACGGAAAAATACGGCCAGTACGCCGAAGACGGAGATATCACGCTGAGGCTGGACCAGCAGTTCGCCGCTCACAAGCTCGAGATAGAGTCCGTCCCCGAAGAGAAAGCGGCCATCTCCATAGCATCACTGCGCTCCGACGTAGACCGCGGCATCCCCGACAACAAGACTGAATACGAGAACAGGTTCGCCATAGTCATCGGCAATGAGGACTACCACTCCCATCAGCGAGGACTGTCCACCGAGGCAGACGTCCTCTTTGCGGCAAACGATGCGGCGGTGTTCGCCAGATACTGCGAGGATGTACTCGGCATACCGCATGACAACATTGTTCTGCTGATTGACGCGGGCCGCTCCGAGATGAACCGAGAAATCAACCGCATGACCGAGATTGTCAGCCTGTACGGTAAAAAAGCAGAGCTGGTCTTCTACTATGCAGGACACGGATTCCCTGACAAAGACGGCAAAGAGTCCTATCTCATACCCGTGGACATCCCGGGCACTGACTATCAGTCTGGATTCATGCTTTCAGATCTATACGACCGCCTTGCATCCACAGGCGCGGGACGAGTAACGGTCTTCATGGACGCATGCTTCAGCGGCGGAGGACGACAGGCGGGACTTCTGGCCGCCCGAGGCATCAAGATCGTTCCGAAAGACACACCGCTCAAAGGCAATATCGTGGTGTTCTCTGCCACCTCCTCCGACCAGGTGGCCCTGCCCTACAACGAGAAACAACACGGGATGTTCACATATTTCCTCCTGAAAAAAATGCAGAATACCGCAGGCAACTGCTCCTACTCCGAGCTTTCCGAGTATCTGAAAACAGAAGTGTCCGAATACAGCCTCCGGATCAACTATACCTATCAGAACCCAGAGACTTCCTGCTCTTACTCCATACGGGACGAGTGGGAAGAGTGGAACCTCATAAATCCATGACAGCCTCATGAACAGACTGATCAAGACAATATCCATCATTGCTGCAACGGTGCTGGCTCTATGCACGCCGGTGTATAAAGCACAGGCTCAGAATGTCTCCGAGCCTACTTTCCACCAAGAAGGAGACAAAGTGGCCGTCACCTTTCACCTGAGTTCGAAAGCGGATGTGTCACTCTATGTGTCCACGGATGGCGGCCGGACTTTCAAAGGTCCTCTAAAGCATGTGACCGGAGACGCCGGCCTTAATGTCTCCCCGGGACAGTGCCGCATAGTCTGGGACCCGATAGCCGAATACGGAGGCATCTCAGGAGACAACGTCTGCTTCAAGATAAAGGCAGAGCGGAGTAGAAACAGCACCACTGCCGGTTCCGGAGGAAGAGCAGGATCTTCCGACAAGAAAAAGGATCGGTTCATAAGATTCGGACTGGGTATGGGAAGCAGTATCTTCATAGTTCCCGAGAATATCAGCAGAAACGACAGTGACGGCTATTTCACTTTCGACATACCGGTAGAAATACTGCTGGGCAGATCCTCCCAGCTGTTCAATGTGGGAGTAAGCGAGACCGTATCCTTCTTCAAGAACACCATCAGGTTTACTACTCTGGCATCGCTGAGATTCAACCTGAAGGACATTGTCAGCAGAGGGAACATCTATCTGGGAGTGGGTGTGGGCTTCAACGCCAATATCTACACCAATAGCGACACTTTTCTGGACCTGGACGATTACGACCCTTTCTTCTCTGACGACTTCGACGACTTCAACGACTTCAACGGCTCAGGCACTTACATTCCGGACAACACACTCAAAGCTACCGTTATAACAGCGTGTATACAAGCCACATACGGAATATGGGCCGGACCGGTGAACATCGAAGTCTTCTACAGATACGATTTCTACCCCAGCGCCCTGAACATAGGCGGTAACCTTGGTCTGTCGGTAAAATACTTCTTTTAGTATTTATTGCACGATTTTTGCATAAGTAGGTCGGTTTAGCCTATCTTTGTACCCGCTATGCAGATAAATATACCCACAGAGAAGATTTCCAGGGCTGGCCATATAGCAGCCTCCAGAATCAAGAGAATACGCAGATGGCCCAAATGGGCATGGTTTATAGTACTCGGAGCAATTGTCGCCGGCGCAGCGGTGTGGATCATACTCACATGGCCGGAGCCGCCGAAGCCTGACTACCCGATAGTGGAGGCTCAGCCGGTGGTCATAGACGATGTGGAAATCTACGGCGAGTATGCCGGCAAGATAAGCGCGCAGCAGTTCGTGGAGATACGTGCCCGCGTCGAAGGATATCTGGAAGAAATGCTTTTCGAGGAAGGCACATACATAAAGAAGAACCAGGTGCTGTTCATCATCGACCCCAAGCCGTATAAAGCCAATGTCGAGAAAGCAAAGGCCCAGCTTAACAAGAACAAGGCGCTGGAGCTGAAAGCTGAGAGAGACCTGGAGCGTATCCGCCCGCTTTTCGAGCAGAATGCGGCCAGCCGTCTGGACCTGGACAACGCAATAGCCTCCTATGAGAGCGCCAAAGCAGAGGTGGTAATGAGCGAGGCTGACCTGACACAGGCTGAAATAGCCCTTGGATACACGACTGTACGCTCTCCCATATCCGGATTTATCAGCGAGAGGAATGTTGACCTCGGCACCCTGGTAGGTCCTGGTGGGAAATCCCTGCTGGCCACGATGGTAAAGAGCGACACCGTACAGGTGAACTTCAGCATGACCAGTCTGGACTACCTCAAAAGCCGCGAGCGCAATGTCAATCTCGGTCAGCAGGATACGGCCAGGAACTGGAATCCTTACGTAACCATAACCCTCGCGGACAACTCGGAATATCCTATGAAGGGCTTTTTGGACTTCGCCGACCCCCAGGTGGATCCCAACACCGGGACATTCTCGGTACGCGCCGAGATGGCCAACCCTGACCACATCCTCCTGCCGGGACAGATGACAAAAGTGCGCCTGCTGCTCGATGTCCGTGAGGATGCAATCATTGTTCCCACCAAAGCTCTGGTAATCGAGAAAGGAGGAGCATACGTCTTCGCCTGCAGAAGGGACAGTGTCGTGGAAAAGAGATTCATAGAGCTGGGACCTGAAATCGGCAACAACGTAGTGGTGGAACGCGGACTGGGTCCGGACGAGATGATTATAGTCGAAGGCTTCCACAAACTCAGCCACGGCATCAAAGTAGCCCCGGTCATTGTAAAGCCCGAGCCGGTGCCTACAGTGCCTGACAGCGAGGGACGCTACTCACTGGAAACAGACAGTACTGACGGAACAGCAGACACGGCAGAAAGTAAGGTTACCCCTGACAACACAGCCATAATACCGGCAGATACCACCACTAAAGTGACCAAAGAGAATGAAAAGTGATTTCTTTATAGACCGGCCGATATTCTCAACGGTCGTATCCATCGTCATAGTGCTGGTGGGACTCATTGGCCTGTTCCTGCTGCCTATAGACCAGTATCCTGAGATTGTGCCGCCGGTAGTACAGGTGTCTGCGTCCTATCCCGGAGCCGATGCGGAGACCGTATCACAGGCAGTTGCCACGCCTATCGAGCAGGAACTCAACGGCACCCCAGGCATGCTCTACATGGACTCCAGGAGCACCAACACCGGTTCTTTTACCGTTACAATCACATTTGACATAGACACCGACCCCGACCTGGCGGCCGTGGAGATACAGAACAGAGTGAAGCAGGCCGAGGCCCGACTTCCGGCCGAGGTAATCCAGAACGGTATCTCCGTGGACAAGCAGGCCTCCAATAAACTGATGACCATCACCCTGCTGTCCAACGACCCCAAGTTCGACGAGGTGTACCTGAGTAACTACGCTACCCTCAACGTACTCGACATGCTCCGCCGTATCCCTGGCGTAGGCCGCGTGTCCAATGTCGGCAGCCGCTACTACGGTATGCAGATATGGGTACAGCCCGAGAGGCTGGCCAGTCTCGGACTGACAGTGCAGGACATCCAGAAAGCCCTGCGCGAGCAGAACCGCGAGTCCGCCGCCGGAGTCCTCGGCCAGCAGCCCATGAACGGAGTGGACGTGACCGTGCCTATCGTGGCTCAGGGCCGTCTGTCCACTGTGAGTGAGTTCGAGGACATAGTCCTCAGGGCCAACCCGGACGGTTCCATCATCCGTCTGCGCGATGTGGCCCGCGTATCGCTTGAGGCACAGTCCTACAACACCGAGAGCGGTATCAACGGCGGCAATGCCGCTGTGATGGACATCCGTATGCTTCCCGGCATGAACGCCATGGAGGTTTCCGAGTCCGTCAAGAAGGCCATGGATGAGATCAGCCGCAACTTTCCTGAAGGCATTTCCTATGAGATTCCCTTCGATATGACCGAATATATCTCGCAGTCCATTCACGAGGTGTACAAGACTCTGTTCGAAGCCCTGATACTGGTCATCATGGTGGTATTCCTCTCACTGCAGAGCTGGAGGGCCACCCTTATTCCCGCCATTGCCGTGCCTATATCCCTTATAGGTACTTTCGGTGTGATGCTCATCTTCGGTTTCTCCCTCAACACTCTGACCTTGCTCGGCCTTGTACTCGCCATAGGAACTGTCGTGGACGATGCCATAGTGGTGGTCGAGAACGTGGACCGCATCATGAACGAGGAGAAACTGTCTCCATACGAGGCCACCAAGAAAGCCATGAACGGACTGGGCAGCGCGCTTATAGCCATGTCGCTTGTGCTCTGTGCCGTATTTATCCCGGTAAGTTTCCTCTCCGGCATCACAGGCGCCCTCTACCGTCAGTTTACCATCACCATTGCGGTATCCGTCATAATATCCACTATAGTGGCATTGACCATGAGCCCCGTGATGTGCGCCCAATTCCTCAAGCCCAAGCAGGAAGGAGATGAAGAACGCAAGAACTTTATTTTCCGCGCCATCAACCGCTGGCTGGCCAAAGGAGAGACCTATTACGCCAAGATCATACGCAACTTCCTGGCTCACTCCAAACGCTCGTTCGCAGCATTCGGAATAGCGCTCGTAGGCATCTGGGCCATGGCTCAGATTGTACCGCAGAGCTTCCTTCCGCAGGAGGATCAGGGATATTTCACCATTGAGCTTGAACTGCCTGAAGGAGCCACGCTCGAAAGAACCAGAGAAGTGACCAACCGTGCTATGGCATGGCTCCTGGAGCAGCCTGACGTACGTTATGTGCTCAACGTCACCGGCTCCAGCCCCCGTATCGGAACCAACCAGTCCCGCAGTCAGATGACAGTCATAATGAAACCGTGGGAAGAGCGCGAGAATCCAGACCTGCCGGCATTCATGGAGACAGTGATGGATGAGATGTCCAAATATCCGGAAAGCAAAGTATATCTGAGCACCCCGCCTGTCATTCCGGGCCTGGGTACCTCAGGAGGCTTCGAGATGTCTCTTGAAGCCCGCGGCGACATGACTTATGAAGAACTGCAGAGGGCTTCCGACACTTTGGTCTACTATGCATCACAGCGCAAAGAGCTCTCGCGTGTCAGCAGTTCCATGCAGGGCGATATTCCCAAACTGTACTATGACGTGGACCGGGACAGGGCGAAACTTCTGGGTGTCTCAGTTTCAGATCTCTTCACCACGATGAAGGCGTTCACCGGCTCAGTATATGTCAATGACTTCAATCTATTCAACCGCGTGTACCGCGTGTACATCCAGGCTGAGGAGCCATACCGCCAGTGGAGGGACAATCTCAACATGTATTTCGTGCGCGGCAACGGAGGCGCCATGATACCTGTAACATCCATAGGAACCACCGAATACACTACAGGCCCCGGAACTATCAAGAGATTCAACATGTTCTACGCGGCCAACATCACCGGTGAGGCCGCCCACGGATACAGTTCCGGCCAGGCAATGGACATCATGGAAGAAATAGTACGCGAGAAACTGCCGGACAACGTAGGTATCGAATGGAGCGGACTGTCCTATCAGGAGAAGCAGCAGAGCGGTCAGACCGGACTTGTCCTGGCCCTGGCGTTCCTGTTCGTCTTTCTTTTCCTTGCCGCCCAGTATGAGAGCTGGTCCGTACCTATTGCCGTCATCCTCTCTCTGCCCATCGCTTGCGTCGGCGCATTCCTTTCGATACTTATATTCGGCATGGAAAACAATGTATATTTCCAGATAGGTCTCGTCATGCTCATCGGTCTGGCGGCCAAGAACGCAATTCTTATCGTCGAGTTCGCCAAGGACGAGGTTGCCAAGGGTAAGGACATAGTGGAGGCTGCCATCGCAGCATCAGAGCTGCGTTTCAGGCCCATCGTGATGACATCCCTGACATTCATATTAGGTATGCTGCCTCTCGTTCTCGCCACAGGTCCCGGTTCGGCCAGCCGCCAGGGTATCGGTGTAGGCGTATTCTTCGGAATGATTGCCGCAATCACATTCGGAATAGTGTACGTACCGTTCTTCTTCGTCTGGATATACAGGCTCAAAGAACGTATCTCCAAGAAAAAGAAACTCAAAGCATGAGAAATACTGTAAAATACATACCGGCGGTTCTGGCTTTCGCTGCCGCAGCGGTGCTGCTGCAGGGATGTGGTGCCGCTGTCCGCAAATGCGAGGATCCGCAAGTGGACATACCCCAGACCATTGTTCCGGGTGAAGAGGCCGACTCTCTCTGCCTGGCTGATCTGGAGTGGTCCGAGATATTCTCTGACCCTCTTCTCAAGGATCTGATTGAGAAGACATTGGAGAACAACAAGGACATGCTTACCGCAGCGGCCCGTGTCCGCGAGTTGGAAAGGCGGCACAGAATCGTCCGCGCGGAACAGTTCCCCGAGTTCGGAGCCAGAGGCTACCTCAACCAGGAAAACTACACATATACCGATGAGGCTCCGGTCAAGGACAATGAGTTCGGGCTGAAAGCCTCCATATCATGGGAAGTGGATCTGTTCGGCCGCCTCCGCTGGGCTAACCGTGGAGCTATCGCTGAATACCTGTCCTCAGTCGAATCACAGAGGGCCATGCAGATGACACTTGTGGCCGCCGTAGCCACGGCTTATTTCGAACTTACCGCACTGGACAACGAGCTTGACATCGTACTGCGCACCTTAGACACAAGAAGGGAAAGTGTCAGACAGGCGAAACTCCGTTTCGACGGAGGTCTGACCACAGAGATCCCATATCAGCAGGCTCAGGTGGAATACGCGAGTACAGCGTCACTAGTCCCTGACTTAGAGCGAGATATCGCACTTAAAGAACATGAGATATCGTTGCTTGCCGGAGAATTTCCATCTTCTGTGGAACGGTCACTGCTCAATACGCACGACAAATTCCCTGACCTGATGCATGTCGGGATTCCCTCCGAGCTGCTGCAGCGCAGACCGGACCTGATGGCCGCGGAGCAGGACCTCAAATCCGCAATGGCCGATGTAGGTATTGCGTGGGCTGACAGATTCCCACGGCTGTCCCTCTCATTTACCGCAGGTGTAGAGAACAACACATTCACCCGTTTCTTCACCGGCCCCTACTGGTACCCGGTCATAGACCTTACATCCCCCCTGTTCGCCTTCGGGAAGAACAAGGCCAGGTATCAGGCTGCCATCGAAGCCTACAATCAGGAAAAATACCAATACGAGGAGAAAGTCCTGGAGGTATTCAAGGAAGTCAATGACGCAGTGACATCATACCGCTCGGCCCACGAGAAAGTGGCTCTGATGGGCAATCTAAAGGATGCTTCCCGCAAATACGTGGAGCTGGCTCTCTTCCAGTACCAGAACGGCTACACCAACTACATGGACGTGCTTGACGCACAGCGAAGCTACTTCGATGCCGAGATTGATTACAGCAATTCAGTCAGGGACGAGTTCCTGGCCATCATTGACCTCTACAAGGCCCTCGGCGGCGGCTGGTCGCTCCCTGAGCAAGAGCCTGAGTCCGTAAAAGGCTCCGGCAAGAATCAGAAACAGTAAGCCCCGCTTCAGCCGGCCTCCGCCTCCTGTACTGCAGCGGAGTGACGCCGTAATGCCGCACGAAAAGCCGGCTGAGGCAGCAGGAGTCGACATACCCCGTCTGGGCCGCTATCTCCTTGACCGTCATCCCGGTATTCAGCAGCAGATCCTCCGAGAAGTCACGCCCGCTGCCTGTCTCCCGGACAATCATCTCCATCAGACGGTCCAGCGTGCCGGTGTCATCCCCGGACAGGCCAATGCGGAAATCCGATTTCAGTTCCAATAGGCCTGCAAGTCCCGCACCTACGAAATCCGACAGGTAATTCTGAGTGAAGCGGATAAACACATAGCGGCTGTTCACCTACGCCTTCATCTGCATCCTCCCGTTCTCGGCGGACGAGCTGATGGCCACCAGATGGAACGAGTTGACACCCCAGACCATAGTCGGCATCCTGTTCATCGTGATAGGCGCGACCTTCATCAGCTACATGCTCATAGTGATAGGACAGAAAAACCTGCGCCCGACCGTGGCCGGCATGTACAACTATGTCCAGCCCGTCGTCGCCTGCATTGTGGCGATATGCTGCGGAATGGAGTCCCTCAACCTGATAAAAGCCGCCGCAGTCGTACTGATTTTCACCGGCGTGTACCTCGTCACCGCCAGCAAAAGCCGACAGGACCTGGAGAATCATGACGCAGATAAAACCCCCGTCCGAAATCCTTGAACGGTTTTGAACGGGACAAGTCCGGTTTGCATATTGGATATTATTTTGTATTTTTGCAAACCACACTATAACAAGCAACACCATATCAAAAGGAGGATTATGGAAAATGTTTTCGGTAAGAGACTTGCCAATGCCCGCAAAATCAAATGCCTTTCGCAAAGAGAACTGTGTGAGCAGATGGGCTGTATCGTATCAAGCAATGCCATAGCGAAGTATGAGGCAGGAAAGATGCTGCCTTCCAGCACAGTCCTCATTGCCTTGTCAAAAGCCTTGGACATGGAAGTTGACTATTTTTTCCGTCCGTTCACTTTTCAGATAGATGCCGGCAAGTTCGAGTTCCGCAAGAAATCATCTTTAGGAGTAAAACAGGAAAACGCACTGAAAGAAGCTATTGCCGCACAAGTTGAGAAATACTTGGAAGTGGAGTCCATCACCAATGATTACAAGCGTTTCGACATTGATTTCCGGGATGAAACCATTTCTACAGCGAATGATGCGAGAGCCCTGGCAAACAGGTTGCGGGAACAGCTGGACTTAGGGACTGACGGCATCCCCAACCCAATCGATGTACTGGAAAACCGTGGTGTGAAAATCATAGAGATAGAAGTCGAGACCAATGGCAAGTTTGACGGCAGTTGCATCTGCGATAACGAGATACCCGTCATCGTATTGAACAAGAACAACAGCCCGGAGCGCAAACGGCTGACCATCTTCCATGAACTTGCCCACCTGATTCTTTCATTTGCGGACAATACTGACACAGAGAAGTTGTGCAATATCTTCGCAAATGAGGTACTGTTGCCCTCTGCCGTACTGAAACAGATTGTAGGAGAAAGAAGAAAGGACATATCGCTCGTGGAATTAAAGGACATCCAACGGCTGTACGGAATATCTGTAGAAGCCGTTATGATCAAGGCTAAACAGTTGAGCATAATAAACGAGAACCGATACCGCAGTTTCTGTATCTCACTGAACAAGTCGGCCATACTGAAAGAGAAAGTCAGAGAGTCTGTATATCCGGAAGAACATACGACCAGATATGAGCGCATCGTCTACAAAGCACTCTCAGACGAACTCATCAGCGTATCCAAAGCTGCAAACCTGCTGAACGAATCCATTGACACTGTACTCGGACATATAAACATGGCATGAGGGAGATTGTTGTAAACGACACCAATATCTTGATAGATATGCACACCGCCGGCCTGCTGGAATATATACAGAAGTCCAGCGTGAGGTTCCACACGGTGGATTTCGTGATAGACGAGCTCCACCGCTCCCCCTACAGACGTCCGCTGATAGACGAACTTATACAGAACGGTGTTCTATATGTAGCGGAAACTTCCCCGGATGAAATGTCTGAGATCATATCGCTGCATTCGGGCTATTCAAACAACACAAATCTGTCCTTCGTTGACTGCACTGTTATGCACTACGCGAAAAAACACAATTACAGGCTTCGGACTGGCGACAAGAAATTGCGGAACCATGCTATCGACGAAGGCGTAATCGTATCGGGGCTTCTTTGGACAGTAGATTTGTTTGTCAATGAAGGGATTGCACCTCCTGACGAGATAATTCCCAAATTGCAGTTTCTACTTGGGGTCAACAGCAGATTACCCAAAAAGCTCATTGAGGAGAAGATACAACAACTGACTGAAATGCGGCATTCCATATAGTTCAGGCAAATATCAGAGTCTATCAGCCAGAGCCGAAGTCTGCCATTCCTCTAACGTAAGGCGCATGAAATGCTCCGTACGCACGTCTCCCAACGGCGAGACATTGCCGGTCTCGGTGTGGTGGTACTTCAGTCCGCATTTCTCCATGACCCTTTGGGACTGCCGGTTCCCGTCGTAATAGCCGCACCATACGGCGGAGACTCCCAGTTCTGTGAAACATCTCCGTATCAGGCAGCGCACCGCCTCGGGGATCAGGCCACGGCCCCAGTAAGGCACCCCTATCCAGTAGCCGATCTCGGCCTCCCCCTCCTGCATGGCCGCGCTGTGCATACCGTCCCCGAACATGATGCCCGCGCTGCCCACCGGCTCACCGGTCTCCTTCAGCACCACGGCGTAGGTCTCGGGAGCGGCGAACACCGTATGGATAATCTCCAGGCTGTGCTCCACTGAGACATGCGGCGGCCAGCCGGCAATAGGACCTACAGCCGGGTCACTGGCATATTTGAAAAGAGCCTCCGCATCGGCTTCCTGCCAAGGACGGAGGATAAGTCTGGCTGTTTCCATGTTGTCAATAATCATCAGGACGGCCGATACCATAGCCGTTTCTGCTATAAGTAAAACTATACTGTCTCGGGCCGCAACATGCATGCCAGCCCTATGACCGTCTGCCTTGTCCACGCACTTCTTCTGCTGCACAACGCAAGAAATTGAGCTTCACGGCAAACACCGTATCGGGACAATCCGTTATCTTTGTACCTATACATTTATAGCAAAAGTCATGGACACAGACAAACCCAACGGCATCAACACCTTGCGCTACTCGGACATATTTCTGGCGATGTACTCCGACAACGGCATGAGCTGCCTGCACCGCAACCATTCCCACGTGCTGGTGTACATGTACTCGGGAGAGCTGGAAATCAACGAACGGAACAGGATCACCCGGCTGCACAGGGGGGGACTGTGCCTTCATCCGCAAGGATTTCGGAGTACAGCTGACCAAGCAGGCCTGGAAAGGAGAGCAGTTCAAGGCCACATTCCTGATGCTCACCACCCGGTTTCTGCGGGATTTCTACAACAGGCTGGACAAGGGCACTCTGCCCGAAAAGGCCAGAAGGAACAAGGTTAGCCTGCTGAAGCTGCCGTCCAGCCGGCCCGACATCGTAAGCCTGTTCGAGTCTATGACCCCCTATTTCGACTCCGGCGTCCAGCCCTCTAAGGAACTGCTCTACCTGAAAATGACCGAAGGCGTCTACGTGCTGCTGAACACGGACCAAAGCCTCTACGCCTCGCTCTTCGATTTTGCCGACCCGTGGAAGCCGGACATACTGGAGTTCATGGAAAAGAACTACATGAATGACCTCACTCCCGGGGAAATAGCCAACTACACCGGACGCAGCCTCGCCACATTCAAGCGGGATTTCAGGAAGGTAAGTGATCTCTCTCCCCAGAAATGGCTCATCCGCCGCAGACTGGAGGCAGCCAGGGAGCAGATCCTCTCCGGCAACAGAAAAGTGACGGAAGTCTGCTTCGATGTCGGATTCAAGAACCTGTCGCATTTCTCCAGAGCCTACAAGGCAATGTTCGGCTGTTCCCCAAGCACTGTTTCCGAACCTCGTGCCGAGCCTCCCGGCAAACAAATTTGAGCCTGCCGGCAAAGCCCGTCTATACCGGAGACCCTACCTTTGCGTCTGAATTGAAACATTCAGCGTTATGGAAGATATTTTTCAGAAAGACCTGTCCGGCGAAATGGTATCGCCCGACGAACTGAATACGGGCCACCACACACCCGATGAGGTGCGAGACTTTCTCTCACGCATCACCGGGCGGGAGATTGACCCGTCCGATTGTCATCGAGGACAAGGTCTGGATAGGCATCGGCGCCACCGTCCTGCCCGGGGTACGGATAGGCTACGGGGCAATTGTCGGGGCCAACAGCGTCGTGACGCACGATGTTCCGCCCATGACGGTTGTCGGAGGCAATCCCGCACGGTTCATCAAGGAAATAAAGCCCAAGGCGAAATAATCATGGAGAACACGGACAATATTCTAGTTAGGAACAAAAACCTGACCCGCAAAGGCAGGTAGGTTTCTGACATAATGGAGTGAGAAATGCAGTCCGTCTTGGAGCACCCTCATTAACAAGCACTTGCAAAACGCTCTGCATTTTTCACCCTGTCATGAAAGCTTGTAAATTGCAGTCCATTTTTCAAATCTCTGTCAATCAACACATTGCAAAAGGGTCTGCATTTCTCAACGCCTCAGAAGTACCCGAAAATTGCACCATACTTTGCACGAATCTCATAATCAAGCACTTGCAAAACAAGCTGCATTTCTCACCCTGTCATGAAAGCCTGTAAATTGCAGTCCATTTTTCAAACATCTGTCAATCAACACATTGCAAAAGGGTCTGCATTTTTCAACGCCTCAGAAATACCCGAAAATTGCACTGTGATTTGTAGACACCTCATAATCAAGCACATGCAAAACGCCATGCATTTCCCGCTCGGGCATTTATGTGAGGAACGTGACGCAAGACCATCCAGCAGTCGAAAAGACCAGGCCCTCCCACC
>ERZ780212.812-NODE-812-length-28633-cov-3.734026_pt1 | contig 28633 bp, 26 predicted proteins | sample MGYA00511364_ERZ780212 | MGnify/ENA primary metagenome ERZ780212 (study PRJEB29588, sample SAMEA2147991) | human gut metagenome | biome: human gut; feature: human-associated habitat; material: faeces | place: Denmark | collected 2008/2010 ... | reverse complement strand
GCGCCTACTTTCTCCATTCTCTTCACGAGCTCCTCACCGTACTTGGTGGGATGCAGGGAGAGGAATGCAGCTCCGAAGCAAGCGGAGAAGGTGGGGGTGGGCTCGGTGATGCCGCGCTCGGTTCCTGCGAGCTTGGCGGTGAAGCCGCTCAGGAAGTAGTATTTGGTCTGCTCGGGGGTCAGCTTGGATACGGGAGGCAGAACTCCGAACGCATCTGCGGTCAGGAAGATGACCTTGGAAGCGTGACCGGCCTTCGATACAGGCTTAACAATGTTCTTGATGTGGTAGATAGGGTAGGATACGCGGGTGTTCTCGGTAACGCTCTTGTCGGCGAAGTCAATCTTACCGTTGGCGTCCACAGTCACGTTCTCAAGGAGAGCATCGCGGCGGATGGCGTTGTAGATATCGGGCTCGTTCTCCTTGGAGAGGTTGATGACCTTGGCGTAGCATCCGCCCTCGAAGTTGAAGATACCGTCATCGTCCCAGCCGTGCTCGTCGTCACCGATCAGGCGGCGCTTGGGATCTGTGGAAAGGGTGGTCTTGCCTGTGCCGGAGAGACCGAAGAAGATGGCTGTGTCACCGTCCTCGCCGCAGTTGGCGGAGCAGTGCATGGAAGCGATGCCGCGCAGGGGGAGGAGGTAGTTCATGTAGGAGAACATACCCTTCTTCATCTCACCGCCGTACCAGGTGTTCAGGATTACCTGCATCTTCTCGGTGAGGTTGAATACTACTGCAGTCTCGGAGTTCAGACCGAGCTCCTTATAGTTCTCTACCTTGGCCTTGGAGGCATTGAGGACAACGAAGTCAGGCTCGCCGTAACTTGCCAGCTCCTCGTCGGTGGGGCGGATGAACATGTTCTTTACGAAATGTGCCTGCCATGCCACCTCCATGATGAAGCGGATCTTCTGACGGGTATTCTCGTTGGCACCGCAGAATGTGTCCATCACATAGAGCTTCTTGTTGGAAAGCTCCTTGGAAGCGAGGTCCTTGAGGACTTTCCAGGTCTCCTTGGTCACGGGCTTGTTGTCATTCTTGTATGCGTCCGAAGTCCACCATACGGTGTCCTTGGATGTCTCGTCCATTACGAAAAACTTATCTTTGGGAGAGCGTCCGGTGTAGATACCGGTCATCACGTTAACGGCTCCGAGCTCTGTCAGCTGTCCTTTCTCGTATCCAGTCAGCGAGGGGTCCATCTCAGCCTCGAAAAGCTGCTCGTATGAGGGGTTGTAGATGATTTCAGGTGTCCCGGTGATACCGTACTTGGTCAAATCGATTTTAGACATTGTTTATAGAATTAATTGATAAATACTAATCTTGTAAAATAATTCAACATCGCTCCCTCTCTTGCAAAATTTTTGCCAGAATATTTAATATCTTTGTGTTTGTGAAAGAAATCTTGAAAAAATACTGGGGATACACTTCTTTCAGACCCAAGCAGGAGGAGATAATATCTTCCGCACTGGCCGGAGAGGACGTGCTTGCGATTCTGCCTACAGGCGGAGGCAAGTCTGTCTGTTTTCAGGTGCCGACGATGATGAGAGAGGGACTGGCGGTGGTGGTGTCTCCGCTCATCTCCTTGATTAAGGACCAGGTGCAGAATCTGAGGGCGAGGGGGATAAAAGCAATGGCCGTGCACTCGGGCATGACCCGAAGGGAGATAGATATAGCGCTGGACAATGCGGTGTACGGGGATTACAAGTTCCTGTATCTGTCTCCGGAGAGGCTGCGCACGGACCTGTTCCGGACCAGGGTGCAGAAGATGCAGGTCTGTTTCCTGGTGGTGGACGAGGCGCACTGCATCTCCCAGTGGGGCTACGATTTCCGGCCGGACTATCTGCTGATATCCGATGTGCGGGAACTGCTCCCGGATGTGCCGGTAATCGCGCTTACGGCAACTGCGACGCCGGATGTCGCGAAGGATATCGAGGATAAGCTCGGCTTCAGGAAGGACAATATCATCTGCTCCGGCTTCGAGCGTCCCAATCTGTCGTATGTCGTGCGCAATACCGAGAATAAGTTCGGGACTCTACTCTCGCTCTGCAATGCGGTGCAGGGTACCGGTATCGTGTATGTGAGGGAGAGGAAGGCGGCAAGGGACATCGCCTCTTTTCTTGTGTCCCAGGGAGTGAATGCGGGTTTTTATCATGCCGGTCTCAGCAAGGAGGAACGCAACGATGTACAGGAGAGGTGGAAGAGGGGAGACCTGAGGATCATCGCGGCTACCAATGCATTCGGTATGGGTATTGATAAGCCGGATGTCAGGTTTGTCTGTCACTTTGACTTGCCGGAGGCTGTTGAGTCGTACTATCAGGAAGCCGGGCGTGCTGGCAGGGACGGGTTGCACTCCTGGGCCGTGCTACTGTGGAACAAGTCGGATATCAAGCGGCTGGAGGCCATATACCAGAGCAGTTTCCCGGGACTGGACTATATCGCGGACATATATCAGAAGGTGTTCAAGTTCCTGGGGATAGCCTATGAGGACGGGGCTGGGGCAGTATGCAAGTTCAATCTGCTGGAGTTCGTGAGGCGTTACCGTCTCAACGCTGCCATGGCCTACAACGCTATCAAATATATCGAGATGTCTGGATACTGGACACTGACTGAGGAGATTGACAATCCCACGCGGATCATGTTCACGGTCAACAGGGACGACCTGTACCGAGTGCAGCTGGCGGACCAGTCTCTGGATACGTTCGTCAAGGCCCTGATGCGTATATATCCCGGACTGTTCTCGCATCTTGTGGCTATCGACGAGGACTATGTGGGCAAAGTTACTATGAACTCAGCAAGGGCTGTGAAGCTTAAACTGCTTCAGCTTTCCCGCAGCGGAGTTCTCAGATATATTCCCAAGGTACGTTCTCCGCTGATATGCTTTGCAGGGGAAAGACTTACCCCGGACAATCTATATCTGTCCGAGACTGTCTATGGAAAGCGCAAGGCCATGTTCAAGGAAAGGCTGGACGCCATGTACAGGTATATCTCACCGATAAGCGACAGCTCGGCAGCCCAGTCGGCCTGCCGCAGCCGGCGGTTGTCCGCGTATTTCGGACAGGAGCAGTGCAGGCCCTGCGGTATCTGCGACCTCTGCGCTCCTGACGGGACATCTCTTATCCTATAATAGAAAGAGTCAGAGTTTCCATGACTTCCAGTTCTCGTCGATACCTGGTCCTGTTATTGAATAATAATTGCTTCCCGATAGGCAACCCTTTCATCCGCGGGTATGGTGTACAGCCATTTCAGAACTGTGTCAAAAGTGACCTCGTCTTCAAGGAAGGGAATATCGCGCTTTGTGGCGACGGCAATGATGTTGATGGTCTCCATCTTATGTGATTTGTCCAGTTTCTCCATTACGTACTCGATACTGGGGTTGAGCGGGAATGTGTACTCTTTGTCCTTTTTAAGGGTCGCGTCGTTGTCATAGCTGCTTGGATACAGGAGCATTCCACCGCTGTCATCGAACCAGAATACCCTGAGCCAGGCATCGTGGCCGTAGAGCTTGACCGTAAATGTCATATCGTCTCCGCTCTCATAGACTCCCTTGATACCGTTGACTTCCATCTGGAAAGTCAGGTCCACCTTGGTGTCGACCAGTTTGACGTCGGCGTCTATGGTCGCCACAGCGTACCTTCTGCCGTCGATGACCTGCTCTGAGTAGGCGAGAGCCCTGACAGTGATAAGACCGTTGATTTCCAGAGTTGTCATGCGCGATAGGACCTGACTGAACTCGCTGCCGTCATCCTCGTTGATCAGGCCTGTTACAGACCATAGCCTCTCAGAGACACCTGCCTTGCGCATAGCGTTGATTTTTGCGTCTTCAAGTGCCCTTTCCTCTGCCTGTGCCAGAGAAAGTTCCCTGGTTATCTCGCAGCGTCCAATGACATTGTGAACTTTCTTGTTCTGAGCGTAGCAGCATACCTGAGTAGTTGCCAACAACAAGATGATGGCTGTGAGCGATAGAATACGTTTCATCGTTTAATTTAGTTATGCAAATCAAAGGCAAAAATACGAAAATCAGAATTAGTATAAAAAAACTGCCGAAGATTTGTGTCTCCGGCAGTTTTGTCAATACATCGTTATGTTATTTGATAATGACCGTCTGGTTGCCCTCGGAATTGAAAGGCTGCTCGGCCTCGCCTGCACCCTTATATGTAAGCTGCTCTGCCGGTATGCCCTGGCTTATGAGGTATTCGTATACCACACGGGCGCGTTTTTCGGCCAGAGCTATGTTTTTGGCGCGTTCGCCAGTCTTGAAATCCGCATAGCCTGTAATGGTGTAGACATAGTCCTGAGGACCTTTCTTGATCTGGTCGGCAAGAACGGTCAGACGGATCTGATCCGCAGGTGTAAGGACTGCCATGCCGAAATCAAAGAAGACCATCTCCTCCGGTGTGGCGGCATCAAGGGCCTGCTGACTGCGCAGCTCGTCAAGAGACTTGTTAGCCTTTTCCAGTTCTTTTTCGGCATTGTCGGCGCGCTGCTGTGCCATGGCTGCATTTTCCTGAGCTTCAGTAATCTGTGTCTCCAGATTGCTTTCTTTTTGCTGAGCGTTCAATGCGGCTTCCTCAGCTTCCCTCTTCAAGGTGTTGATGTCTTCAAGAGTGTAGCCTGCGGCACCGCGCTGGAAGTCTCTCTTGCCGAAACGGTATGTCACACCGACAGAGATGTCTCCGTTGCCGAGGAAGCGTCCTCTTCCAGAGTAAGAAACGGGATTAAGACTGGACATACCGAGTATGCCTCTCAGTTCCAGGTTGATATCCACGCTGGGAGATACTCGGAACTTGTTGGTCAGACCGGCTGTGAAAGCGAAGTTGGCAGGTGCGCTCATCGTGCCGGAAGCTGTCTTGGACGCATCGGTGAAATTACTGCCGTACAGTCCCATACCGGCGAAAAGCACAGCGTAGTAAACTCTGTTCTCCTTGTAACCGCCAATCCAGTTGGACATATTCAGCATAGCGTCTACGTGCCCGTAGAGGAAAGGCCATTTGATCTTATCCTCACCGCGGACGGTATTGAAATTTCCGCCTTGCAGTCCGGCCCTGACACCCACTACGGGATGCAGCCATTTCGCAACGGAGAACTCACCGTTTACACCGAAGCGGTCTCCCCAAGCGCCCTGGTTGTTGCTGCTGTAAACAGAGAAGCCTGTTCCGAAGTTGAGTGAAATCTCCCAATTGTCCCAGAATTTATTGGTCACGAATCCCTTAAAACTGGGATAAGGTGAAATCTCGGCATTCAAAGTGTCCTTGCCGTCGCCAGCTCTAAGTGACAGAGCAGAAAGAAGAAAAACGAGCACAAAAGTTGTAAGATAAAACTTTTTCATATTACCCTTTTTAGTTTAAAATTTAGTCTCCATAAACTTTGACAAAAATAGTAAAAATAATCTGAGGCAGTATGCTTTTTTATGAAAAAGCGATGTCGTTTATCATGGACTGTAGACAGGCCGCGACAGACCACGATAAATCACGGGTATGAGTTTAAGGTATGTCAGGTACTAAAGCACATGCTTAATATATATATAGGTGTTATAAGCAAGCGCCCCTGTCAGGGCAATAAAACCGTTTGATATAAATCGACAACTTTTTAACACAGGACTTTTTGACAGGGTGTAACACTGGCCGCACTTTTTATTAAGGTGATATGTTGCTCCATCAGAGTGCTTTTAATCAGATTGTTATACTGGTAATGCCTCAGCCCGCCGGAATCGGCATGCTAAAAAATATCAACAATTGTAAAATGATTGTCTTTAATAGAAGAATATCTTTTATCTTTGCCATCAAAATGTGCCAAAAGCATATTATGGTACATATTATGGAAGACAGATTATCGGATAAAATGGAGCAATCGATTGGAACTCAACAGTTTGTAACTGGCTTGAGGAGCCAGAGTGATAGTCAGTCCGCAGAAAAGTCATTGTGGTGGGCTATGAGCGCACCGTACAGGAGAGAGCTCAAGGCCAAGGCAATATTGGACAGCTGCGGTATAGAATGTTTTGTCCCTATGCGCAATCAGCCCGTCCGCAAGAGGTCCGGGGCAATGGTCAGAGAATTGCGCCCCGCTGTGCACAATTTGATCTTCGTGCATGGAACGAAAACCCACATCTATCGTATAAAGCAGGAAATCACATGGTTGCAGTGGCTGACCAGGCCGGATAACGGTAAAAATGTTCCTGTCAACGTTCCGGACAGAGACATGGAGCAGTTTATAGCCGTAACCAATACGTATAACGAGCACCTTATATATATCCGGCCGGAAGAGATAGACTTGCGCAAAGGGACTCCTGTACGTATCATAGGTGGGCAGTTTGACGGATTCGAAGGGGTCTTCATTAAGGTGAAAGGTGCAAGGAAGAAGAGGGTAGTGGTCATGCTCAAAGGAATCTTGGGAGTAGCGATGGCGGAGGTGACACCGGACCTGCTGGAAATTTTGTAATCGAAAAATCAATAATCAATGATACATAGAAGAAGTATACCTATCGTTTTGATAGCGGCCCTGATCGGTGTCGTTATGCTGAGCTCCTGCAGTGTTGCCAAGCAGGTGCCGTATTTTCAGGATATAATGTCGGACAGCATACTGGCCATAATACCTGAGCCGGTGCCCATCAGGCTGGCCCCTGAGGACAAGATATCGATTCTGGTCAACAGCCGCGACCCGCAGCTGATGATGCTGTTCAACCTGCCGGTGATCCAGCGGTACATCGGAAGCGACAATCCCTCGCTGAGCAGCAACAGTTATCTGACGGGATACACCCTGGACGGCAACGGGGACATAGACTTCCCGGTGCTCGGCAAGATTCATCTGGCCGGTATGACCAGAGAAGAGGCTGCCGTCCACATCAAGGACCAGCTGGTGTCCAACAACCTTATAAAGGACCCCGTTGTGACCATCGAGTACATGAACCTGACGGTGTCGGTGCTCGGAGAGGTGAACAAGCCGGGCCGGTACAGCATAGACAAGGACAGGGTCACTATCTTCGACGCTCTGAGCATGGCCGGGGACCTTACCATCTACGGCCTCAGGGAGCATGTGACCGTCATGCGTGAGGAGAACGGAGAGCAGAAGATATACGAGGTGAACCTCACATCCGCGCAGGAGGTTTTCGCCTCTCCTGTCTTCTATCTCAAGCAGAATGACTTCATCTACGTGGAGCCGAACAAGATGCGCGCTAACCAGGCAACGGTCAACGGCAACAGTTTCCTGTCATCTTCATTCTGGGTGTCTATAGCGTCAATATTGGTATCAATAGGTGTGTTGATTACGAACATACCCGGGGTTATGGGACAATAGGAACTGAGATGGAACTATATTGAAGTAGTTCTGCATGTCAGATTTAATAATTATAAAGACAATTTGATTTGCAATGGCAGATAATCAGACAAACGCGAGCTTCCGTCAGGAAGATAGCCTGAACATAAAGGATTTGATGTTGCTGTACCTCTCCAAGTGGAGGTGGTTCCTGCTTTCATTGGCAGTATGTATCGGACTGGCGGTGGTGTACCTTCTCAGGACTCCGTCCGTGTATACCCGCACGGCAACACTGCTGATAGAGGACAACGACAAGGGCGGCTCGATCTCCGCATCGGAGATGAGTTTCGCAGACCTGGGACTTTTCCAGAGCAATACCAACGTCAACAACGAGATCATAGCCATGAGCTCTCCGGCACTGATGCAGGACGTGGTCAGGCGTCTCCACCTCGACATGACATACTCGGCGGATGGACGCTTTCATGATGAGGTGCTTTACGGATCCACATTGCCTGTAACGGTGGCTTTGAATGAGTTTACCGACGGAGAGTCTGCGTCCCTTACCATGTATGTCGATACTTCTGGGGCTGTAAGTCTTTATGATTTCCGGACTGTCCTTAACGGGGAGAATGTGAGGTACAAGGATGTAGTTCAGGGAAAGGTAGGCGAGACGGTGGAGACACCGCTGGGAGGCATAGTCGTCAATCCGACAGCCTTCTTCCACAGAGTAGGAAGCGGTATGGAGATAACAGTCTCGAAGAGCACACTTTACGGAGCAACAACAGCTTATTCGTCGAAGCTTACGGTGAGTCTGCTGCAGAAAGAGGCCACAGTCGTGAGTCTCTCGATGAAGGATGTGTCCGTGCAGCGTGCCGTCGACGTGCTCAACACTCTTATATCGGCCTATAACGAGAGCTGGGTGTCGGCGAAGAACCAGATAGCTGTGAGCACGTCCGCGTTCATCGATGACCGCCTGCGCGTCATAGAGCACGAGCTCGGGGCGGTGGAGGAGGACATCTCGTCCTACAAGAGCAAGAACCTCATACCTGACCTTCAGGCCTCGTCAGACCTCTACATCCAGCAGAGCAGCGAGACCGAGGTCAAGCTGCTCGAACTGAGTAACCGCATGTATATGGTCAGGTACATCTCCGATTATATGAGCCGCGAGGAGAACGCATTTGAGCTCCTGCCCGCCGGAACCGGCATTGAGAGCACCGGTATAGAGGGACAGATCTTGGAATATAACAACAAACTGCTGGAACGTAATTACTTGGTGGCAAGCAGCTCCACTTCCAATCCTCTTGTCGTGGACGCAGACCAGGCACTACAGTCCATGCGGGCGACTATACTGACCTCGCTTGAAAACTACACGGTAATGCTGCAGAACCAGATGGAGTCTCTCCGCCAGCAGGAGTCCAAGGCGACCGACCGTATAGCAGCCACGCCGGACCAGGCCAAGTACCTGCTGTCCGTGGAGAGGCAGCAGAAGGTGAAGGAATCACTGTACCTGTTCCTGCTGCAGAAGAGGGAGGAAAACGAGCTCTCTCAGGCGTTTACGGCGTATAACACCAGACTCATTACGCCTCCTGTAGGGAGCATCGCTCCCACGTCACCGGCGAGGATGCAGATACTTCTAATAGCATTTGTCCTGGGTCTCGTAATTCCGATGGGTGTCTTCTTCCTGAAAGAGAACGGCAATACCAGACTGCGCGGCAGGAAAGACCTGGAAAGCATGTCTGTTCCGTATGTAGGCGAGATTCCGATGTGTGACGGTAAGAAAAGCTCTATAAGATACCGGTTGCGTAACCTGACCCGGCGCGGAGCGAAAAACGATGATGTTGAGGTCGTGGTGAAGGAGGGGGACCGTAATGTTGTCAACGAGGCATTCAGGGTTGTGAGAACCAATCTGGAGTTCATGCACGTCCCGTCATCAGGCCATGTGTACATGACGACATCATTCAATCCAGGTAGCGGAAAGACATTCGTAACTGTCAATGTGGCCGTCTCCCTGGCTATCCGGGGCCGGAAGGTGCTGGTGGTAGACGGAGATATGAGACGTGCTACGGCCAGCAGGCTGCTGCACTCTCCTTCTATCGGTATCAGTGACTGGCTCAGCGGGCGTGAGACGGATATGGATCGTATACTGTTCCGGACTGATATACATGAGAATCTGTGGATGATGCCCGTGGGAACCATCCCTCCCAATCCGACGGAACTGCTTCAGGACGGAAGGCTGAAGGAACTGTTCGACGCGTTGAAAGACAGCTTTGATTATATCTGCATAGACTGCCCTCCGATCAATATAGTAGCTGATACCCAGATTATCAGTAAGGTGGCAGACAGGACTGTCTTCATTGTCAGGGCCGGGCTGCTTGAGCGCAGTATGCTGCCCGAGTTGGAGGCGGACTTCAGGGACGGCAGGTATCCGGGCCTGTGCATGGTGCTTAACGGTACTGTCTCAAAGGGCGGCAGATACGGATATAGTTACGGATACTCGTACGGTTACGGCTATTATCATCAGTCTTGAACTGTATGATTAGGCATCTATGTTTGGTTTTCTTGGACGACATACGATAGGGGAGGCCGGTCTATTGCATGGCATGACCGACTGGCACTGCCATATCCTGCCTGGGGTGGACGACGGCTTCAAGAGACTGGAGGACAGCCTCGCGGCGCTCGGGAGGTATGAGCTGCTTGGCCTGTCCGAAGTGTGGCTCACACCGCATGTCATGGAGGATGTCCCGAATGAGACCGAGGCCCTGAGATCCCGTTTTTCGGAGTTGTGCGATGCTTACGGGGGACCGGTGCGCCTTCATCTGGCAGCCGAGTACATGATGGACAACCTGTTTGAGGGCAGGCTTGAGGCCAGGGACCTTCTTCCGCTCGGAACAGGCGGAAGGCACCTGCTGGTGGAGACATCCTACTTCAATCCGCCTGCAGGCATGGTGGAGACACTGAAACGCATCAAGACCGCAGGATTCTTCCCTGTGCTGGCCCATCCGGAGAGATACATGTACATGGACATGGATGACTATACAGCACTGATGGACAGCGGGGTAAGGCTCCAACTCAACCTCGGCTCGCTCACCGGACTGTACGGGAAGGAAGCGCAGCATAAGGCTTGCCAACTGCTGAAAAAGGGCTGTTTCAGCATAGCCGGTACGGACCTGCACAGTCTGAGTCAACTGGATTTTATAACAAAAGCCAGAAGTCTTCCAGGCAATATATTTAAGAGCTTATCTAAAACAGATATGTTGACAACAATATAAACTTTATGCATAGACTTATTGAAAAGTTTCACTTGGACCGTTTCCTCAGTTCCGGATCAGTGCTGCTTCTGGATACTGTAGTGTCGGTGATTGTTTCCGTCTTGGTACTTTTCCTGTCAGGCATCTTATTCACTTCTGATGTGCTGAACCGCCCGACAGAAGTGTGCTGGATATGCGGTTCACTGGTATTCTCAGTTGTATCGTTCCTGCTTTTCAGGACGCACAAACTGATCATCCGTCATTCTTCCCTGCGCGAGATCGGAATGCTCGGTCTTGCAGTCATCCTGAAAGGAGTACTTCTGGCACTGATGGTCTGGGTGCTGCCTTTTGCCGATCTGAACAGTACAGGTATCAAGGTGGTGCTTATACTGGATATATTGGGTACTATATTTGTCCTGCTTAGTGTGAGAGTCATCATGCTTTATGTTTACGATGCTCTCAAGCGCCGCAGTTTCAACTATAAGCCCCGCAGGAGAGTTCTTATATACGGAATAGGTGACAAGTCCATATCCATGGTGACCAGGTTGCAGAATTCTCCGCATTACCGTGTGGTGGGATTTCTTACCTATGGAGCAGCTCCGGAGCGTCATCTTATCTCCGGATTCAGGGTTTTCTATTTTAAAGACGAGAAGAGCATTGTCTATTTGAGGGAAAACGTAGGGCTGGAGGCAGTTCTGTTTGCAAAGGGGACGGAGGCTCGGGAAGAGCAGTCCAGACTGATACAGTACTGTGTAAGCAATAAGATTAAAGTCTTAATTGCCCCTGAGATAGACGAGGTGGTGGACGGTCGTCTGATGAACAGTCCGGTCCGCAAGATAAGGATAGAGGACCTTCTTGGACGTGATGAGATACGCATATCGATGGATGAGATCATGGCCGACTTCAAGGGAAAGACAGTCATGGTGACGGGAGCGGCCGGATCCATCGGCAGCGAGCTGTGCCGCCAGTTGGCTACGTTCGGTATCTCCAAACTGGTGCTGTATGACAACTCCGAGACCCCGATGCATACTCTCCGTCTGGAACTGGAGGAGAGATTCCCGGAACTGAAGTTCGTACCTATAATAGGCGACGTGCGCCTGCCGCAGAGACTGGACTTCGCATTCAGAAGCCACCATCCTCAGGTGGTCTTTCATGCAGCGGCCTACAAGCACGTGCCCCTGATGGAGGAGAATCCCTGCGAGGTCATCTATACCAACGTCATAGGCTCGCGTTACGTAGCAGACATGTGCGTTAGGTACGATGTGGAGAAGATGGTGATGATATCCACCGACAAGGCTGTCAATCCGACCAATATCATGGGGTGTACCAAGCGTCTGGCTGAGATATACGTCCAGTCGCTCGGTCTGGCCATCGAGCAGGGCAAGGTGTCAGGCAAGACAAGGTTCGTTACGACCAGGTTCGGCAATGTGCTGGGCTCAAACGGCTCTGTAATACCTCGCTTCAAGGAGCAGATATCCAAGGGCGGTCCCGTTACGGTCACGCATCCGGATATCACAAGGTTCTTCATGACCATCCCGGAGGCCTGCCGTCTTGTGATGGAGGCGGCTACGATGAGTACCTGCAACCAGATATTTGTATTTGATATGGGTAAGTCTGTCAAGATAGATACCCTGGCCCGCAGAATGATTGAGCTGGCAGGTTTCGAGCCAGACAAGGATATAAAGATTGAGTACACCGGTCTGAGACCCGGTGAGAAACTGTACGAGGAAGTCCTCTCCGACAAGGAGAACACCATACCCACGTCCCACGAGCGCATCCTCGTCGCGAAGGTTCGCGAGTACGACTACACCACGGCCTGCGGCGTGTGCGAGTCCCTGCTGTCGCTGTCCAAGGCGGTGGACATCCCCTCGGCCGTGCTGCTGATGAAGCGGACCGTCCCCGAGTTCAAGTCCCGCAACTCCCCCTACGAGCAGTACGACCTCCAGGTCGAGCGGGAGCAGCAGTCAACCGCGCAGCAGACCGCCTGACCCGCGGATTTTTACGGAAGTGGTTTTTTATTCCGCCCCGAATGACTTACCTTTGCGGGTGAATATTAAATGACAACTGGTATGAATGTAGAGTTTAAAAGCGGGCCGATCTTGACCGGTGAGTCAGCGCGGTGCTTTCTGGAAGAGAAAGCCAGAGTGGACAGCCTCCCTTACAGGAGACTGCCGGAGGGTTTCTTCGACGAGTTTGACAGATTCATGGAACGTTCTGAGAGATACTGGAGGGAGCATGAGGCGGGAGAGATTCAAACTGGCAGATAGAGCCGTATTTACAAGACTGAGTTCCCTGAGGAATCTGGATAAATTCTCATGCGGAAACGAATATATAGACGCATTTTTCAAGGATGAAGCGGTAAAGTACGAGGAAGAACTGCTTGCAAAATCATATGCATTCTGCGACGTGGAGAACGACAATGCCATAATCTGCATGTTCTCAGTGTCGTGCGACGGTATCCATACGGCACTTCTTCCAAGTTCGATAAAGAATAAAATACAGCGTGCAATACCCAATGCAAAACGGATGAGACGTTATCCGGCGATACTGATAGGCCGTATAGGCGTCAGCAGTCAATACCGCCGGATGGGCGTGGGATCACAGGTTCTCACTTATATTAAGGAATGGTTCCTGCATCCGATGTCCAAATGCGCATGCAGATATCTGATAGTTGACGCAGTGAATGACGATGATGTCATGACCTACTATGAGGCAAATGGTTTCAGGCTCTTATATCTGGACGAGCAGGCAGAACGCACAGCATTCTCCATCAGCGGAGACGAACCGCTCAGAACCCGCATGATGTGCTGCGACCTGAGGCTCTGGCTTCTTCAGCAGAGCGTCTGACATAAGTTAAGAATTTTAAAGTACAGCCATAACGATGATGAAGGATTACAGAATCGCGGTAGCCGGGACCGGCTACGTAGGGCTCAGCATGGCGACGCTGCTGTCCCAGCACCACCACGTGACCGCGGTGGACGTCATACCCGAGAAGGTGGAGATGATAAACTCCCGCCGCTCGCCGATCCAGGACGAGTACATAGAGAGGTATCTTGCCGAGAAGCCGCTGGACCTCACCGCCACATTGGACGGCAGGAAGGCCTACGCCGGCGCCGACTTCGTGGTCATCGCGGCCCCTACGAACTACGACCCGGTGAGGAACTACTTCGACACCTCCCACGTGGAGGAGGTCATCGACCTGGTGCTGGAGGCGAACCCCGATGCTGTGATGGTCGTCAAGTCCACGGTCCCCGTGGGCTACTGCCGCAGCCTCTACGTAAGGTACTGGAAGCGTGGCGTGAGGAGGCTGAACCTGCTCTTCTCCCCCGAGTTCCTGCGCGAGAGCAAGGCGCTTTATGACAATCTGTATCCCAGCCGCATCATCGTTGGAGTACCGAAGACGATAGACGGCCCAGGGTTTGAGGAGGAGAACGGCGCGATAGAGGCCATCGCCGACATCCCGTTCCTGGAGGAGGCCGCGCGCACCTTTGCCGGACTGCTGCAGGAGGGAGCGTTGAAACAGGATATCCCGACCCTGTTCATGGGGCTGAAGGAGGCCGAGGCCGTCAAGCTCTTCGCCAACACGTACCTCGCTCTCAGGGTGAGCTACTTCAACGAGCTGGACACCTACGCCGAGGTCAAGGGCCTGGACACCCGCGCCATCATAGACGGTGTGTGCCTCGACCCGAGGATAGGGACGCACTACAACAACCCGTCGTTCGGCTACGGCGGCTACTGCCTCCCCAAGGACACCAAGCAGCTGCTGGCCAACTACGCCGACGTGCCCCAGAACATGATGACCGCCATCGTGGAGAGCAACCGCACGCGCAAGGACTTCATCGCGGGCCAGGTATTGCGGATGGCCGGGGCGCACGAGTACGACGGGCAGTGGGACCCCGCGAGGGAGCACGAGACCGTCATCGGCGTGTACCGCCTGACGATGAAGTCCGGCAGCGACAACTTCCGCCAGAGCAGCATCCAGGGCGTGATGAAGCGCATCCGGGCCAAGGGCGCCACCATCATCATCTACGAGCCGACCCTCGCGGACGGCAGCACGTTCTTCGGCAGCAGGGTCGTCAACGACCTTGCCGAGTTCAAGCGCCTCTCCAAGGCCGTCATCGCCAACCGCTACGCCCCATGCCTCGACGACATCAGGGACAAGGTCTACACACGCGACATCTTCAACAGAGACTGACGGAAGAGTTTTTGTCAGAAGTGGTTTTTTATCCCGCACTGAAAGACTTACCTTTGCGGAAAACAGTAGAGAGCTATGGCGATATTGGGAAACAGATGCGCACCGGTGCTGACCGGTGAGTCGGCGAGGCGCTTTTTGGAGGCGATGGAAAAGGCTGACCGTTTGCCCCGAAGGGAACTGCCAGAGAACTTTTTCAGCGATATAGAGAACTGTCTGAGAAGGTCTAAGGAACAGGCCGAAAAAGACAAATTAGAGACTGCAACCGTGGGAAGGCATGAGGAGAGCGGATATAAGACTGACAAATGACTGCACAATATCGGTCATCAGCGACAATATTAAAATCGACTCATTCTCGTGCGGAGACAGGGAGCTGGATGAGTATTTCAAAGAACGTTCTGTCAGGTATACGTCAGAGCTGCTGTCAAAAATTACGCATTTGTGACTGACAGCGGAGAAATTGTCACCGCTTTCTCATACTCCAACTACTGCATCAATTCACAGCATCTGCCAGGCAATGTCAGAAACAGGCTGCAGAGAAAGATACCGAACTTGAAAAGGATGAGGTCCTATCCGGCGCTTCTGATCGGACGCTTAGGGGTTGATGTAAGGTACCACGGACTTGGACTCGGCTCCCAGACACTGGATTTCATCATGCGGTTGTATCTGCACCCGGATGCGGGTGTGTGCATTGAAAGCAGCGGAAATGAGACAGCAGACAGGCCCCATACGCATTTAATCCATAGCGGACAATTGTCCGTTTCCGACAACAACAACTTCATCATGCTTCAACAGAACATCAGACTGTCCGGCGCCACAGTGGTGGTGACCGGAGTTGCAGGCTTCATCGGTGCCAGCCTCACAAGGAGGCTGCTGGACGAGTACCCGGACTGCCGCGTCATCGGCATCGACAACATCAATTGAAATTAGACTAAACATACATGATATGAACATCTTAGTGACCGGCGGCGCCGGATTCATAGGCTCCAACCTCTGCGAGCATCTTCTGGAGGAAGGGCACACGGTGCGCTGCCTCGACAACTTCGCGACGGGACATATTGAGAACATCCTGCCGCTGTTTGAAAAACACCCCGGACGTTTCCGTCTCCTGGTAGGAGACATCCGCAACATGGAGGACTGCCGGAAGGCGGTCGACGGCATGGAATACGTCCTCCACGAGGCCGCCCTCGGCTCGGTGCCGCGCTCCATCAAGGACCCCATAACCACCAATGCCGTGAATATCGGCGGCTTTCTCAACATGCTTGTCGCGGCGAGGGACGCTGGTGTCAGGCGTTTCGTCTTCGCCGCCAGCAGCTCCACATACGGTGACAGCAGGACCCTGCCCAAGGTGGAGGATGTCATCGGCAGGCCCCTCTCTCCCTATGCCATAACCAAATACGTGGACGAGCTCTACGCGGATGTCTTCGCGCGCACCTACGGGACGGAGTATATCGGCCTGAGGTACTTCAACGTCTTCGGCCGCCGTCAGGACCCCAACGGGGCATACGCCGCCGTCATTCCGCTCTTTGTAAAGAAGTTCATGAGGCACGAGGCCCCGACCGTCAACGGTGACGGCGAGTACAGCAGGGACTTCACCTATATCGACAACGTCATCCAGATGAACATGCTAGCCCTCAGAACGCAGAATCCGGAGGCCGTGAACCAGATTTACAATACGGCCTACGGGGAGCGCACCACACTCAACCAGCTCGTAACTTATCTGAAAGAGTACCTGAGCGAGTTTGATCCTGAAATAGCTGGAATAGAACCTGTTCACGGACCCAACCGTGCCGGCGACATCCCCCATTCCCTCGCCGACGTGGACAAGGCCAAAAGGCTTTTGGGCTACGATCCTCAGTTCAGCATGAGGCAGGGGCTGAAAGAAGCCGTAAGGTGGTACTGGAACAATCTGTAGTAAAAACTAAAATTCAAAATAATTATGAAGGAAATTAAAATCTGTGTTATAGGCCTTGGATATGTGGGCCTTCCTCTTGCAAGACTTTTCTCGACAAAGTACAGAACCGTAGGGTTCGACATGAATCCAGCGAGGGTGGCGGCTCTGATGGCTGGCCACGATGCCACCCTCGAAGTGTCCGACGAGCTGCTGCAGAGCGCGATACGCGACAACGGATTTGTATGCACATCAGATTTGGAGGAGATACGCGGCTGCAATTTCTACGTGGTGGCCGTGCCCACTCCTGTGGATGAGAACAACAATCCGGACCTGACTCCCCTCTACGGGGCAAGCACCACTGTCGGCAAGGTTATATCCAAGGGCGACATCGTTGTCTATGAGTCTACGGTATATCCCGGAGTAACGGAGGATGAGTGCATCCCGGTGGTGGAGAAGGTGTCCGGTCTGAAATTCAACGAGGACTTTTTCGCAGGCTACTCTCCAGAGCGCATCAACCCCGGCGACAAACTGCACACCGTAGAAAAGATAAAGAAAGTCACTTCCGGTTCCACTCCGGAAATAGGCAAAATAGTGAATGACGTCTACAGTTCGGTAATTGTCGCCGGAACGCATCTTGCTCCGAGCATCAAGGTTGCTGAGGCGGCGAAGGTGATAGAAAACTCGCAGAGGGATATAAATATAGCTTTCGTGAACGAGTTGTCGAAGATATTCAATAAATTGGGCATAGATACTCAGGATGTACTCGAAGCGGCTTCTACAAAGTGGAACTTCCTTCCGTTCAAGCCCGGACTTGTCGGAGGGCATTGCATAGGCGTTGATCCTTACTATCTTGCACAGTGCGCCCAGAGACACGGCTATAATCCCGAGATAATACTTGCCGGCCGCCGTATGAATGACGGTATGGGCGAGTATGTGGCGAACGAGACTATAAAGCTGATGCTGAAAAAGGGTATTCAGGTGCTCGGCTCGGACATCCTGATCCTCGGATTCACATTCAAGGAGAACTGTCCGGACGTGCGCAATACCAAGGTCATCGACATCTACAGGGCATTGAAAGAGTACAATGTAAATGTAACCGTATATGATCCGTGGGCCAATCCGGAGACGGTCAAGCATGAATACGGCATCCATGTGACGAATGAGCTTCCCAATGGCAAGTTCGATACGGCAGTCCTCGCAGTCGCCCACAGGAAGTTCGAGGGCCTGGACGTACCGTCGCTGCTGAATGACAGGCACGTCATATTCGATGTCAAGGCATTCCTCGACAGAAAAATCGTAGACGGAAGGCTGTAAATGCTAAAATATCAGTTAATAAATTTTGCGAATTCAAGAAAGAAGGTCTATTTAATTTCAAGCATTATAGAATATGAATTAGTAATTTGAATCAGTAGTTGAAAATAAGGTATAAAAAAGCGACGGCAATCTTACCCATGGTATGAATCAGTAGTCCGCAAGTAGAGCGGCACTTACAGGCTCTTTGAATATTTGTTTTTTCGTTCAGCCAGCTCTGAAGAGGGCCTCAATTGGTTCCCTGACAGATGAAACGGCCTGGGCATAAAGGTCATCAGCGGCCTTGCCGTTATGGTTGCTTCCGCAGCATGTGATTATCGGCATTGAGTCAATGATGATGGTATCTTCTTGATAATCAGAGGACTTGAACATGCTTAACAACTGCGGGGACAATTCCGTGACAGCACCGGCCATCCTGTTGAGACGGTAATTGAATGTCTGATAGGGCACCAGGTTCGGGAACCAGTCACGCAAGTACTTTTTAACGAAGTTGTTAATATCCTTGATGAGGGTGTACTTCTGCTTATGACCGACAATGAAATAAATCGTGAGTATTTTCTCGTCGGAGAACAACTGTTTAGAATTATTGCTGTATCTTTCTTTGGCAATGGCATTTGAGACTTTGTTCGTACATATCGCAGATATACATATAGATTTTAATTAGTCTGTACTCTTTGTCCTTGGGAATCATAGCAAGCAGAAAACAGGGGTGTTTTTTAACTTCAAAGTTGCTGATTCTAAAGGACTTTTGCAGGTACTTTATCCCGTAATCCTTAAATATTTACAACAGATTTTGAGGCCTGAATGACCTCGGTTAAACTTATAAATCACAGCTGTTCAACTGCTGATTGGAATTAGTATGTTGAAATTATCTTCTATCGTCAAATAATTGAATTTTACTATGGGACAAGGGAAAAGCATAGTCATAAATACTGCTGCGTTGTATGTTAAAATTATAATTGCAGGAGTCGTTACTCTTTTGTCCACAAGAGTAGCATTGAAATTATTAGGAGTAGATGATTTCGGATTATACAATTTGATAGCAGGAATAATAGCAATGCTCTCGTTTTTAAACGGAGCATTGCTGGTTTCTACACAACGTTTCCTTTCTGTTGCTATGGGGAAAGGAGCTTCGATTAACGAATTAACAAAAATATTTAATTCTAGTTTATTTATACACATTTGCCTGTCATTATTGTTAGTCGCAACTTTGCTTATCCTTAAGCCGATTATGTTTTCTTGCATATTGAATATAAGGCCTGATTCAATACATATTGCCAAGAAAGTATATGATATAATGATAATAAGTTCATTTGTGACAATATTGACAGTTCCGTACAATGCGGCTATCAATGCTCATGAGGAAATGTGGATGTTCGCTTTGATAGAGTCTCTTGTCGCGTTAATGAAATTAGCAGCGGCGTATGCTTTGTATATTACTCCATATAATTTACTTATAACTTACACTGTTTTAATGATGTTTGCTATAGTAATCGGCGGGATATTTAAGTATGCATGGTGCAGGTATAGATATCAAGAAACTAGAATTTTTATAAATAAAATGTATAATCGTGAATTGATTAGTCAACAGATAGGATTTGTAGGATGGAACACTCTAGGATCAATAGCTGTTTTGGGACGTAATCAAGGTATTGCTGTAGTGCTAAATATGTTTTTCGGCACATTGCTTAATGCAGCGTACGGTGTTGCCAATCAATTAAATGTTTTGGTTTCTACATTTGCTGCTACCATAACAACGGTTTTCAGCCCGATAATTATGAAATATAAAGGCCAGGGCGATAAGGAGCAGATGCTGTACGTAGCATCACTATCGTCTAAAATATCGTTCTTGTTATCCTCAATAATGGCATTGCCGATACTATTGGAATTGGATAATATATTAAACATTTGGTTGGCAGAAGTTCCAAAGTATACATTGCAGATTACCAGTGGTACAATTATTACATTTGTCATAATGCAAATGTATCCAGGCTTGACTCGTGCTTTGTATGCAGAAGGAAATATCAAATGGTATCAGATAGTAATATCTATAACAATATTGCTCGTATTGCCATTAGGTTATATATTGTTCAAATTGAAATATTCACCCGTTTCCATTATTTATTGTATGATATTTGCGCAAATAGTAGTTTTGATAGAAACGGTTTATTTTTCATATAGATTATTAGGGTTTGGATGGAAAAAATATTTTATTGAAACGTTAAATTCGGCAATCTGTTTTTGTTCTGTTTTTATTTGTGGATATTTTCTTAAAAGAATATTAAATGAAATCAACATATATGCCAGTATTGCAGTTGTTGCATTATTTAGCTTGATAGCTATGTTATTGCTATATTATGTTTTTCTTTTTTCATCAAAAGAAAAGAAAATCGTAGTAAATTCATTTATAAATATATTTAACAGAAAATAAAATGAGGATAATCAAGTATATCTACATGCATTATGTTTCTTATAGATTAAAGAGAAAGGTAAAATTGGAGGGAAACGATCATAAATTTAACAGTCACAGTAGAATCTCGTACGATGATGGAGCTAAAAAAGGACAAATTATTTTAAAAGATCATGTGGATATGTACGGTACCATAATCGCATCAAACGAAGGTCAAATTGTAATGGGTGAATATTCGAAAATTGGGACCGGATCAAAATTACTTGCTGTAAATAAAATCATTATAGGTAAGTATACGGCAATTGCTGAGAATACTACTATTGTAGACAACAATAATCATCCAATAAATCCTGAATATAGAAAACAAATGAGAGTAACACCTCATGGCTCTGATATGCGAAAATGGAAGCATTCGGTAAGTTCTCCAATAATAATCGGCGAAAATGTGTGGATTGGCAGTAATGTCCGCATATGCAAAGGCGTTACTATAGGTGACAATTCTGTAATTGCAGCATGTTCGGTAGTTACGAAAGATGTTCCTGCAAATTCAATTGCGGCGGGAAATCCGGCTAAGATCGTGAAGACTGACATAGATAAAATTATTGATGTTAAATGACTGCTATTTGGTACAAAATAGACTCCAGGTTTACTCATATTTTACTAATAATATTTTCTATTTTGCTGGCAATGGGAACATGGAATCCATTTTTGCCAGCAACTGATATTGAAAATGAAAATAGCGGGTTCAGCTTGGCTCAGATATATAGTGTCATTTTTATAACTTATTTGTTCTTTACAAGGTTTTTTAATTATGGACAATTAAGATTTGCAAGTTGGAAGAAACCTATTGTATTGTTTTATATCACATTGCTGCTATCGACAATTTATTGGAGTATAAATGAATTGTCGATATCTTCTGCTGTATTTTTCTTGAAGTTCTTTTTGTCCGTATCGCTTTGCTTTTTACTACCGGAAATTTTTATTAGAAATAAGAAATATCTGTATTATTCATTAGCTGTATTCTCTTTTACATGTGGATTTATATCATTGTTATTTTCTGTAGGATTATTGGATGAATTTACTTATATTTCAAAAGGAAGAGTTTTTATTTTCGGCGAGAATCCCAATTCGACAAGCGGACGTATAACTATCGCGTTTTTACTGTTACTATATCTGATATTTAAGAATCCTTTAAAATGGGGAAGAAGGCGTTTTTGGTTGTTTTTATTATTTTTTCCAATGCTAATGATGATAATAGCAAGCGGCTCTAGAGGAAGTTTTCTAATATTATGTATGGGAATTATAGCCTTCTTTCTTTTGAACCCTTTGGTGAGTAATATTAAAAAATATGTGATTTTTATATGTTCGGTAATTGTGCTGGGAATAGCGGTTTCTTTAATATCATCAAGACATTCTGAATTTTCATTGTTTTCTAGATTAGAGAATTCATTTGAATATGGTGAAACTGGCGGTAGAGAAAAATTAAATAGCTATTCTCTCCAGATATTTGAAGAAAGTCCATTAATTGGCAAAGGAACAATTGGATATTCAAAGGAAATGAGTGTAAAATTCAATGAATATAGAAGTGTTCATAATTTGTATATATACGTATTGGCAACATCAGGAATTATAGGATTTAGTCTTTTCATGTTTTTTATGATGACATTATTAACTAAATCCATTCAAATTAGAAAATCTAATCATTTGCCATTGATAATATTTGGATATGTCTTTCTGTTAGCCTATAAAACAGGTGGAGTTTTGACATATTTGTTGATGTGGTATTTGTTTGCGGTGATAATTTCAATAATTGATTTAGAACTTTATGAAAGACAAAACGATAACGTTGTTGACCGGATGGAATCTAACAAGAGTGTGCAGTAAATATTATATTTCAGGCACTCATTACACGTATTTGGAATTTATTTCTACAAAATATGAGAAGATTTATTTATTAAGTTCCGTATCACCGGTATTGAATGAGAGAAATTCTAAAGAAATAGTATTTTCAAATATCGAGGTTGTAGAACTTCCATATAGCGGCAGTTTTTTAAAGGCACAGAAGAGTGTAATTAAGTATTATAAGGCAATAAAAAGTATTGTAGGCAAGACGGATTTGTTTTATTGTAGGGTTCCGGATCCTTTTTGTTGGATGCCAAGACTGATTTTTCACAAGAGAACCATAATGCATTTTGTCGGCGATACGATTGATGCTACCAAGTATAACGAAAAATGGAGTTGGATAAAGAAGAAGATAATGATTGCGGGGTATTATCCGGATTATCTATTGACAATACTGGCTGCAAAAAAGAGTACTGTTTATACGAATGGATTCCATATAGCAAACCGTTTGAAGCGGTATTCTGTGGACGCTAACCCTGTCGTATCTTCTACAATTTCGGAGAAAATCTTTGATGATAACTTGCCTGATCTAAATATGCAAGATTCTCCGATTCGTATAATTTATGTGGGATACATAAGGTTTGCCAAAGGAATGAACTGCTTGATGCACATTTGTAAAAAAATGCAGGACTCAGGATTTGATTATATCTTTGATATTGTCGGAAATGGAGAGATGTTTGATGAATTGAAGAATTTTGTGGAAAATAATAAGTTGGAAAATAAAGTAATTTTGCATGGGCATGTAGATGATAAAGCAAAGTTACTTCAAATGATAAGAAGTTCACATCTGTTCTTTTTCCCGTCTTTATCAGAGGGTTCTCCTCGTGTGGTGATAGAAGCCATGTCGCAAGGGATTCCGGTTGTCTCAACGCCGGTGGGTTCTTTGCCCACAACTTTTGAAGACAAGAAAGACATTCGTTTTTTTGACTTTAATGACTATAATATGGCATACGGTATAATAAAATCATTTTTATCAGAAAGAATTTCTTTTGAGAAAATGAGAGATGAAGCATATAAAAAGGTTAAAAATAATTATACGATAGAGGCTTTTCTCGGGAAAATATTCGAATGTTAAAATTTTAAATATGAAACATAAATTTCTTCTGTTATATTCTTGGTTTGTTCGGACTATTATGTATTTTTTGCCTGATATTCCGTTTATTATGAGATTTAGAGGTTTCTTGTATGGGTTGGGTATGAAAAAATGCGGAAAAGATTTTCAGGTTACTCATAACGCAATAATAAAAGAATTAGAAAGATTGAGTGTCGGTGATAATTGTTTTGTCGGAAACGGGAGTATTATAATGGGAAGTGGAACTGTAATTATAGAGAATCAAGTTTTAATTGCTCCGAATGTCATTATAATAAGCGGAAATCATACTTCGCAAGGTGGCTCATATCGTTATGGTAAAGGTAATGCGGGAATTATTAAATTAGAATATGGATCATGGGTGGCAGGCAACTGTGTTGTTCAGAAAGATTCAACATTGCCATCAAATTCCGTATTGGCGGCAAATAGCGTATTGAATACAATATTTACTGTATCTAATGGAATATATGCAGGAAATCCAGCTAACTTAATAAAAGTTAAAAATTACAATGCTTAGAATCACTGGTGACATAAATTTTACTGACGGTTTTTTCGATACAGGGTTCGGTATCGGTTCTTCGATAAAAAGCGGGGCGGATCCGTTCGTGCATATAGACCGTAAGGAATCTGATTTTTGGTTCGGAAATTTCGAATGCGTGTGTTCTTCTGTTTCCGACAAGGATGGGATTTACATGAAACAATTCAGAATTTCTCCTGAGGACATGTCCCATATCAGGCACTTTGACCTTTACGGGGTGGCCAATAACCATGTTATGCAACATGGTTGCGCGGCCTATGAGAATATGCTGGATTATTTGGAACGCAGTGGATGCCTTTATGTCGGCAGTAAGAGTCGTAAATCATTGATAATCAAGCATCAGGACAAGATGATAGGGATAATCGCATTCAGCCTCCGTCCTGAGAATTTCTCCGAAACTCCGTTGTACTGGTCCATGCCTGAATATTCAGAAATTGAAGACGGGATTGGAAAATTATCTGGGTGCGATTTCAGAATCGTTTATGTGCATTGGGGTAACGAATTTATAAATTACCCTTATGTGGATCAGAAGAGCCTTGCCCATTTGATGATAGACAAAGGCGCGGACATGATCATAGGCATGCATCCGCATGTGTTGCAAGGGTTCGAGGTTTATAAAGGCAAATATATTTTTTATTCATTGGGAAATTTCGTATTCAACATGCCGTGGACACCGACAAAATATGCAGCTATTGTGAATGTGGATTTTAATGGATGTCAGCCTGAGATTTCATGGGATTACGCAAAAATAGGAATTGATTATTTTCCGCGTCTCTTGGATGAAAATCAAGTCCCTGAAGAATTCCGTTTCGATTATCTTAACTCTTTGCTTCAAAAAGCGGATGAGAACGAGCGTTATTATTCCAATGTCTTTGCCTGCATGAAAAAGTATCGCAGATCGAATTATTTGGATATATTGCATAATGTTACTAAATTCAAGATTTCTGATTTGCATTCTATATTAAGAGATTTTATAGATAGAATTATCAAATAATAAAATAAGATGAATATCTCGACAAACAAGACATGGTCTTTCATATTGGCTCCTGTGATTAAATTTTGTGAGTATTTGGGAAATCACTATCCTGTTTTACTGGTAAAAATCAGATATTTCGCCAAATTCAAGAAATTGCCTGATTTAAGAAATCCACAGGACCTGAATGAAAAAATTCTATGGTTGAAATTGTTCTCAGATACAACCAAATGGACGGAATTAGCTGATAAATATAAGGTGCGTAACTATGTTGAAAGTTTAGGTTTGGAGAAATACTTGGTCAAACTATACGGACATTGGATAAATGTAAAGGATATAAATTTCGATGTTTTGCCGAATTCTCTTATTTTCAAAGTTAATAACGGGGATGGGAAAGGGACTAATTATATCGTGAAAGATTTAAGAACGGAAAATAAAGAAGAATTATGTATTCTTTTTGAGAAATGGCTAAATAGAAAAAATATTGGGGCTTTATCAGCCGAGCCCCAATATAAAAATATGATACCTTGCATAATTGCGGAAGAATTGTTACCGATTCCCAGCGGATACAGTTCTCTCGTTGATTATAAGATTTGGTGTATTAATGGTGAGGCGAAATACATATGGACATGTTGTGATAGGGACGAAGATGGAGGTGGGGCCGATGTGATGACTTATGATCTTGAATGGAATCCGCATCCTGAATTTTCAGTTTTCACTTCTGAATATCGTAAAGGCAGGCTTTTGCCTAAGCCTGATAATTTGGATGAGATGTTGGAATTAGCAGAGAAATTGTCAAATGGTTTTCCACAATTAAGAGTGGATCTTTACAATATTGAAGGTAAAATATATTTTGGAGAATTGACTTTTACATCGCAAGGAGGAATGATGGATTTCTATACGCCTGAGTTTCTGTATAAAATAGGTAAAGATGTAAAATTACCTAAAAAATAGGATTCTATGATTACAGTTGTCTGTCCTATATATAACGAGGAAAAGTATATCGCAAGGTGCATTGAGTCCATTATGGAGCAGGATTATCCGAAAGATGATATGGAAGTGTTGTTCGTGGATGGAATGAGTACAGATCATACGAGGGCGATAATCGAGGAATATCTGCCGCGTTGTCCTTATCTGCGTGTGATTGATAATCCGCAGAGGATTGTTCCGTATGCAATGAATGCCGGAATAAAAGCCGCAAAAGGAGATGTGATAATCCGTTTGGATGCTCATGCCTTGTATCCGTCAAATTATTTTTCGGAACTTGTCCGTAAATTATATGAGCTGAATGCAGATAATGTAGGAGCTGTGTGCAGAACACTTCCTGCAGATGACTCACCTAAGTGCAGGGCAATTGCCGCAGCATTGAGCAGCTCTTTCGGCATGGGAAATTCCTATTTTCGAATAGGGGCGAAAGATATCATTAAGGTGGATACTGTTCCTTTTGGATGTTACCGTAAAGAAATATTTGATAAAATCGGTCTATATGACACAGACCTGATACGCAACCAAGATGATGAATTAAATGCTCGTTTAATCAAACATGGAGGAAAGATTTACCTACTGCCATATCTGATCGTAGATTATTTTGCACGGAATACAATAAAAAAAACCGGGAAAATGTTCTATCAGTATGGATTGTATAAGCCGTTGGTAAACAAAAAGCTCGGCAGTCCTGCTACATTAAGGCAGTTTTTTCCAGTGGCATTTGTTCTTGGGTTGATTTTCGGGTTAATATTAAGTATCTTCAGCAAATATATCCTGATTGCATATTTGGCCATCGTTACCATGTATTTCTTACTTGCACTGATATTTAGTGTCAAGTCCTATTCATCTATACCCCAGGTGATGTGGCAAATTGCAACATATATTACAGTGCATGTAAATTACGGTTGGGGATATTTAGTCGGAATTTATAAAATACTGACAAAGACAAATTTTCAAGCTAAAGTCAATCGCTGATAAAATAATTTTAAATCATGAGAAAAATTCCGTTTTCGCCTCCTGATATGACGGAGGCTGAGGCCGCTATGGTGGTCGAGGTACTGAGTTCTGGATGGATTACTACCGGACCTAAGACCAAAGAGTTTGAGAACCTGATATCCATGTGCTGCAATACACAGAAATCGGTTTGCCTCAATTCTGCTACGGCATGTATGGAGATGGCACTTCGGGTCCTTGGCGTCGGTCCTGGTGACGAAGTTATTGTTCCGGCCTATACTTATACAGCGACGGCGAGTGCTGTCTGCCATGTAGGCGCAAAACCTGTGATGGTGGATACTGCTCCGGATTCTTATGAGATGGATTACGACAAAGTCGCAGAAGCCATAACTGAAAAGACAAAAGTAGTAATACCCGTAGACCTTGGAGGAGTTATATGCGACTATGATAAAGTGTTCAAGGCCGTAGAATCTAAGAAAGGGCTTTTCAGACCGTCAAATGAGATCCAGAAAATATTTGAACGTGTGATAGTACTCGCCGATGCGGCACATGCGTTCGGGGCCAAGTGGCACGGTAAGATGTGCGGCGAGATAGCTGATTTTACATCATTTTCATTTCATGCTGTTAAAAATCTCACTACGGCTGAAGGCGGCGCTCTGACTTGGAAGTCTCATGAAGGACTGGACGATGAAGCCGTTTATAAGCAACTGCAGTTACTGTCGTTGCATGGACAGAGCAAGGATGCATTGGCAAAGACCCAGTTGGGCGCATGGGAATACGACATCGTGGCTCCATATTATAAATGCAACATGACCGATATTATGGCCGGAATAGGACTTGCCCAGCTCAAGCGCTATCCAGAGTTGCTGCACAGGCGCAGAATGATTATCGGAAAGTATGATGACGCACTAAAAGGATATGGTGTACAGACTCTTAATCATTATGGCCCGGAGCATTCGTCATCCGGACATCTGTACCTTGTACGCCTACTTGGCAAGGACGTGGATTACCGTAATGAAGCTATAGTAAAGATGGCTGAGCGCGGCATTGCATGCAATGTACATTATAAGCCACTGCCGATGATGACTGCATATAAGTCAATAGGTTTCGATATCAAGAACTTCCCCAATGCGTACAATCAGTACCGCAACGAGGTGACTCTTCCGCTTCACACCCATCTTTCAGATGATGACGTGCGTTATGTGATGGACAATTTCACTGACATAATATCTGATCTGAGAAAGTGAAACGATTATTTGACATTATAGCCAGCGGACTGGGGTTGCTTATCCTAAGTCCGCTTTTTTTAGTCGTGGCCGTATGGGTAAAACTCGACTCACCCGGCCCAGTATTTTACAAACAGATAAGAGTTGGACGAAACAATAAAGACTTTTTTCTTTATAAATTCCGTTCAATGAGGGTGGGCTCTGACAAAAAGGGACTTATTACAATCGGAGGCCACGATCCAAGGGTCACGCGCTCTGGTTACTATATAAGAAAGTACAAACTGGACGAATTCCCTCAGCTTATCAATGTATTCAAAGGTGACATGAGTCTGGTGGGGCCTCGTCCTGAGGTCCGTAAATACGTAGACTTGTATACACCTGAACAGATGCACGTTCTTGATGTGCGCCCGGGTATCACGGACTTGGCATCCATCCGCTATCGCAATGAAAACGAACTTCTCGAACATGCATCAGACCCAGAACAATACTATCGTGACGTGGTCATGCAAGACAAACTGCGCATCAACCTCGAATATGTCCGCAACCATTCATTTTTAGGAGATATACGTCTAATATTCAATACCTTTATCGCTATTGTCAAAAACTGATTTGGTAGTGTTTCAAAAAGTGTGTCTGGATTGAGTCTTCAGACCTTTTAGTTTTGCA
>ERZ780212.808-NODE-808-length-28741-cov-7.647006_pt1 | contig 28741 bp, 21 predicted proteins | sample MGYA00511364_ERZ780212 | MGnify/ENA primary metagenome ERZ780212 (study PRJEB29588, sample SAMEA2147991) | human gut metagenome | biome: human gut; feature: human-associated habitat; material: faeces | place: Denmark | collected 2008/2010 ... | reverse complement strand
AATTTAAACAAATTATTAATCAGAATTCTGTTGCATTTGCAAGTTGAATTCAGCACTTACCATTTTTGTACTTTTTATCTTCATTGTAGGTGCGTTTGCTTTGGGCGCATTTAACCGCAAGGAAATACGTACACCTGATTATTATGAGGTGAATACCCGCTCTATGTTCAAAAATAATCAATGGGAAGAAGGTAAACGGATGCTTGATGAGGGCATGCAGTATTATTCTGATGCAAGCGGCTTGAATGAACTTATGGGGCGTTATTATTATCAATATAAGCGTGATTATGATAAAGCGAGATATTATCTGGTAAGAGCTGTTCGAGAAAATCCAGAGAATGTGACGGCCAAACAGATGCTTGTGAATGTGGAAGAAGAAAGTGGAAACTACTCCAGTGCAATTTGTTATGTGAATGAGTTACTTGAAATTAATCCGTATTGGCAAGGGTTGTGGAGGAAAAAAATTGGATTGTATAGAAAACAGAATAATCATGTGGAAGCTGACCGTTTGCTGAAGCGTCTGCATCAGATTTATCCAAATGACTCTGTAGTAACCAATGAATATGCCTATAATCTGGAAGAGAGCTATATTAAACAACGAAAGGAAGGTAAGCCAGAGTCTGCGATTAGTTCATTATATGAGCTTGTGAAGGTTATGCCAGAAAATGAAACATATTATATGGATTTGGTTAACTTACTTTTGCAACAAGGAAATGTAGAAGAAGCTCTTGAAGTTTCAGGAAAGGGGGTATCCCGAATGCCGTACAGTTCCAATCTTATTATGAAAAAGGCTGGAATATTGGCTGAGGAAGGACGTTATCAAGAAGCAATTGCTTTTGTTCAGTCGAGGATGAAATATAATCGGAGTGCCCGTTTGGCAAGTTTCAGCAATGCATTACTTGCAGAGGCAGCCAATGCTGCTAAAATGAATGACCCTTATCTTCTTTATGGACGTTTATATGAGAAAACAGCGAGTGATGAGGCACTTGATTATCTGATTTCCGCTTCGATATTGAGGGGCTATGATGAAGATGCTTTGTCTTATTTGGCTGAAGCTAAAAAGCGTCGTGGAGAACAACCTTCTTTGCTATATAAAGAATATGTCGTTTATAAGCGGATGGGAAATGCAAGTAAAGCCTATTCACTTCTTTCTACGCTTGTAGCCATGAATCCTAATGATAAAGACCTTGTTGATGAATTAGCATTGAATCGGTTACAGCAGGCTGAAAATCTGATGACAGACGGCTTTTATTCGGAGGCATTGCCATACGTTAATTCGGCTGTGCGGAATAGTTCTGATAGTGAGCTGAAGGCTTCGGCAATGAGTAAAGCTTATGCATGTAATTATGAATTGAAGCGCTATGATGCAGCGATGGAAATACTTGATTCGTTGCGTTTGATTTATCCGGATGATGATACATATTTTGTTAAGAAAGCAGATATTATTTGTCGTAAGGGCAATACCGGAGAAGCATTGGCTGTGCTGGATTCAGCAATGCAGGATACGACTAAGCTGGAAATGCGAGCTATGTATGCTTCTGCTTATGAAGAAATGGCGGTTCCTTATATTAAGGATATGATTGAAGAAGGAGCAAGTGGGTTTGCATTTGATGAAAGTGTCAAATTGCTTCGGGTTAATCCTTCCTCAGTTGAAGGATTACAATATGCTTTGACTACGTCAGATATGCTCAAGCGTTATGATGCTTATGATTATTATGTAGCACAGGCTCGTTCAATTTATCCGGAAGAAACAGTTTATGTGGTAAAGCAGGCTGCTTCCTATCTTCGGGAGGAGGAATATGACCGTTCGATAGATATGATACGTCCTTGGCTCAATGATTATCCGAATAATCAGGGACTGGTAGGGGCTTTCTCTGAAAATAGTGAAAGAAAGGCTTATCAGTTGATAAAAGCACATAGGGCCGATTCGGCTTTGGCAGTTGTAGATGCAGCATTGACGTTTGATTCAGAAAACCGGTCATTGCTGTTGGCGAAAGGTGTGGCATACGAAGCACTGAAGCAATATGATTCTGCTCATTACTATCAAAAATACTATGTGCCAGGAATAACAGAAGCGGCTGATTTTGAACGTCACCTGAAAGGATTGCAAAGTAAATCATTTAATAATGAACTGGTTGCGGAATATTTGCAAGGACGTTATGGGGAAGCTGATGTTATAACAGCAGTAGGTACTTTGTCTTATACGCGTCGGGGTGAAAAAAACGCTTATACTGGGCGTATTAATTATGCGGGACGTGACGGTAGTGCTACAGGAAACGATCCAGAAGATCAGGTTCCTGGAGGGCAGGGAATACAGTTGCAGGCAGAATGGGAACACCGGTTCTCGTCCGACTGGGCTGCGACACTTTCTGCAGCTTGGGCAAGCAAGTATTTCCCTAAATTGATGGCTGATGTAAAAATTACCCATGAATTTAAGAATGATTGGACACTTGATGTGCATGCCAATTACAGGCGTATCAGTACCTATTCTAAAGAGTACCGCTGGGAAGAAGGGGAAGTACAGGATTGGACTTTTAATGGCTGGAAAAAGTATGACCGTAACCTTATTAGTGTCGGTGCGGGGCTATCTAAAACATACGAACAGTTTTATATGGGTGGAAAAGTTGATGGTTTTTTACTTTCGTCAAATCTATATTTCAATGCTTCTGCCCAACTTAAATATTTTATGCTCGATGATGAACGTACAAGTGTTACGATTACGGGTGGCTTAGGTACTGCTCCGGAAGCAAATATGATAGATTATGCTATGCCGGCTACTTTTGATAAACTTAATACGATGGTTGGATTAGGGGGAACGTATATGTTTAATAAGAACCTGTCGTTAAGTGTAATGGGTACATGGCATACGTTTTATAGCCAGTTAAATCAGCGGTATGGAACTTTGGATAATCCTTATGAACAAATAGAAACAAAATATAGAAATTTATATAATGTACATGTGCAACTCCATATTTATTTTTAGTAAACAGTCGTTCAGGGTATTTTTGTACCTCTTATTCCTTTTATTTCAATGTTCTGCATGCTCTCAGTCTGCGGACGCTTATGATGTGTATTGGGTAGTATCAGGTACAGATAATCCTGTCGATGTTCGCTGGGAGAATTATTTGAGGGATCATTTGAACCGTCGTTCAGGGAATAAGAATATTGCTGTGTCTGATAATCCATTGACTGACGATTGCTTACAGGTGATGGTGCATATAGATAGTTTGCATGACTATGATTATTCTTTATTTCGTGATGGTGGCACGGTGCGTCTTATAGCACGAAATGATGAGAAAATGCTCTGGTTGATTTATCAGTTTATTTCTGCCCTTGGAGACGAACGTGTAAATGTTTCAGATCTTCCTCCTGCTATAATTAATCTGAAGGGATGTGAAGGCGATTTTGCTTTTGAATACCGTGGTATATATTCTTCTGCCAATTCAAATCCGGAATTGATGCCTATCACAGCTTCTCACAATATTGATTATGACTGGGGACTGTGGGGGCATAATCTGCGCCGTGTTTTTTACGATGATATTCCTGAAGATGTCTGGGCACAGGTGGATGGGACACGTACTCCGGGACAGTTTTGTTTTTCATCAAACAACCTTTATAAGGCGATTGAATCGTATGTGGTGGATAATTTCGGAGAAGGAGAGAATGAAAAAGGAGCTGCCCGTTTTGTGATTATGCCTGAAGATGACGAAACCATTTGCTCTTGTGATCTTTGTATGAAAGCTGGGAATACGTCTAAATCAGCGACACCAGCGGTCAGTAATCTTTTACGACGGTTAGCAGCAAGATTTCCGAATCATCAGTTCTTTACATCGGCCTATCTTTCCACTTATACGCCTCCAACAGGTTCTTTGCCTTCCAATGTAGGTGTAATAATCAGTGCGATGGAGCTTCCGATGCAGGCTGGACTGTCTGTGAAATCAGCAAAAATCAAGAACTTTTCACGGATGGTGGAACAATGGAGGAAAGTGACGAATAAAGTATATGTATGGGACTACATGCGTAATTTTGATGATTATCTTACTCCGTATCCCTGTCTTTCAATGATTGGTGAACGTTTGCGCTATTTTCGTTCTTTAGGTGTTTCTGGTATAATCTATAATGGAAGTGGTACAGACTATGCTTCGTTCGATGATATACAGACTGCAGCTATTGCTGCTATGCTTATTAATCCAGATTTACATGTGAAGAGTTATGCTGCCAGTTGCATTCATCGTTATTATCCGGTTTCGGGAGATATTTTAGAGAGAACTTATCGTGATTGGGAAACAAAAGCTTGTGAAAGAGAAAAGATATTACCTTTTTATGGAGGGATTGAAGATGCTGTGAACATTTGGCTGAATCCTGAAGACTTTGAAGCATTTTGTGATACTCTTGATAAGAAATCAAAGGATATAACCGATGAAGAACGAGTGAGACTCAATAAACTGCTTACTGCTTTACAGTTTACCCGACTTGAGTTACAGCGTATGCCTCATGGGAATTATAATCCTTCTATTGTAGAGACTTGTCTGGAGTCTTTAAAAGGACATACAGCTTTTGATTGTATGCACAATTATCGTGAAGCAAACGGAAGTCTTTCCAGATATATTGAGGAATGGAAAACATTGAAATCAGAGAATGAAGATTCCCATAGTCTATTGAAAGGAGTCGGACTGAAAGCGAAATATAAGATGGATGCTGGCTATACGGACTTATCTATATTAACTGATGGGCTCTATGCCTTGCCGTCTGATTACCATACGGGATGGCTTATTGCTTCTGCAGAGATGGTAAACATAGAAGTGCCAGCCGGAAAAATTCGGAATGGGTTGCAGATGGGGCTTTCATTTCTATATGTTCCTTCTTGGCGGATTTATCTGCCAGAATCTATAGAAGTCTGGCAGTCAGGAAAGTGCTTGTATAAAGTGCCCTTGAAAGCTAGTGCTGCTAAAGAGCCGTTTACCAAGCATCGTATACAGTTCAGTTTAAAGGATATTGATGCGTCACAGGCTTTGGAGTTACATGTGTTACAAGGAAAAGGCCGTCGTCCGACTATAGCTTGTGAAGAAATAGAGTTATATTGATATGAAAAGGTTTAGTGTTATCTTTTGGGGGCTTATATCAGTTTTTGCGCTGTTCTCTAGTTGTAAGCAAAAAATTGGTTGGACAACAGTGTCTGTGGCAGATTCTGTGCGTCACTATTACCCGATTATTGCAGGGGATATTCTCAATTTATCTTATGAGATTGAGAATACTGGGGAGGAACCGCTGATTATTCGTGAAATTCAGCCTTCTTGTGGTTGTATAGTTCCCAAGCTAACTTCTCGGATGGTGATGCCGGGTAAGTCTAAGAGGCTTTTGTTTAAGTACGAAAGCGCTAAGAACATAGGATTTGTGGAACATGTTATACGTATTCATTGCAATGTGAAGCCAACAGGAATTATCAAGCTCGTATTTGATACCAATGTGGTTCCTCATGCTGATTATACACGTGACTATGAGGAGTTGTATAAAGAGGCAGTAGAACGTAATGCTATGATACGTGGACTTGTGGATGGTGATGAAACAGAAAAAGGGTATTATGTAGATTCTCCGTCGCATGATAGTCGGGAGCAGAATCCTTATCCATGGCGTGAAGAGGAATGAAATTTGAAAAACAAAAATTTAAGTGATTGTGTGATAATATAATATGATATGATGTGCTCTGCGACTAGTGAAAGATTTGTTTTTGTAGCGGGATATTCTAGTTCGTCGAGATGTGGGGAAACAGCTATCGGGCTGAGTATTATGTGGGGACGGCTGCTTGAACAAGTGCCAGGTATGCTGGAATCATTATTGATTTAAGTCACGATGTGACTTCGTATTTCTGAAAGATTAATTTAATATTTATTATGAAGAAGAAAAATTTACTTTTTGTTCCGTTCCTGGCGATGGCTTTGGTCGGATGTAACACAAGTGATGAGATGGTAGGGGTTCCTCCAACTGAATCTTTACTTGGAGTGAATACGGTTTCGTTTACTAATAATACTTCGCTTGTAATTGGTGAAGGACAGGCGGATGTCAAGGCGGCTGTATCGCGTGCTGCTAATCCGGCTACAGAAAATGCTGCATACGGGCTTGGCATGTGTGCATCTATGGATGAAGTTCTGACAGAGAAGGGGATTACTCGTAGTGATTACTTTATGCTTACAGTCAGTGGAAGTTACTCAGAAATTGTTGCGCCTGCTTTGGGCAATTATAATTGTGTTTATGTGCCGGCAGGTATTACATTGACAATTGATCAGAATTTGGAATCATCTGTAACTTTGTTTGTGGATGGAGCATTGAATGTGAATGCAGAAAGACTTTCTAATATTGAAATTCAGTGCTGGGGTGTTTTGAATCTGAGTAAAGACGTAAAGTTGTATAAGTCTAAAGTCTTTGCTGCATTTGGCATTTCTGGTAAGAATGTAGATGTAGCTCTTGAGGACGCTTCTGTTTATTCTGGTGGTGATTTTGCTTGTAAGAAACTTACTACTAATAATGCTGTGTTGCGTGTAGACGGTCAATTGTCATATTCAGACTCTTTGAGTGAGTTTAAGAAGACTGGCATTTATGTAGACGATGCACTGACTCTTGATCATTTGAATCTGACTGATGGTTCTGAATTATACGTGAACTGTTTGCTGAAAGTTAATTCTGAAATGAAAGTTACAGCCTCCAAGGTGACAGCACTTTCTATCTTGAATAAGAATGCTAAGCTTTGTCAGGCTACCATTGCCCTTCCGGCTGCGGGATGTGCTAAATTTACTACCCTTGACTTTGTGAATTATGACGCTACAACAAGTAATTATCTGAAATTTGAAAATGTTGCAGGTAATAATGTGACAAGTGGCACGCAGGTGGCATTGGTAGTATGTGATGAGTTCCGTTTTTACAAGACAGATGCTGTAAAAGAATTAACTCTTGGTGAAGATGTTTATTTGAATTACAACACGGCTTGTTTGGCCTATAATTATGAGCCAATTGACTTGAGCGGTGAATATATTAATGCAGAAGGCGTGGTATATATAGGTGGAGTTAAGGATTGTCACTTAAACTTTAAAGTTCCGGCTGAAACTCCGTCATATACAGATGCAGATGTAGTCTTGACTATTCCTACAGAAATTGCTGCGGAAGAATGGTTCTTGAAAGCAGATGATTTCGCTATCCGCGTAGACGGCCAATATCAGGATGTGATTCAGGTGAAAGATGGTGTAACAGCTTTGGAAGACATCCGGTTGACTGAAGAAGATTTGAAAGTTGCTGTGAAAGGTGTGGCCAATTTGGAAGCTGACAAGGACTACACTTACGAGGTATGGCTTTGGATTGATGAAAATACCTGGTTGGAAACTTTCACGGATGCTGATAGAGCTGCTTGGGTAAGCGGTGATGGTGCTGGTACAGATATTACTGAAGCTTGTACGATTGTAGGTCCTAAGGGGTATACTTTACGCAAGAATGTATATAAAGGCTTGTCTGGACATGCTGATACTCCGTACATCAAGGTATCTATTCATATCACCAAGGATAAAGAATGATAGATTGTAGTTTATAACAAATATATTTGTTTATTGGGCGAGACACTTTCCTTCTGGAAGGTGTCTCGTTTTATTTATACTATTACCTTTTGAGTGGATCGTTGGAAATCTATATGATTGTCATTCAATGCCCTTTTATGTATAGCGAATGTAAAACAAAGATGATTTTCAGTAAAATTTCAGGAGTCTTCGTAGAAAAAGTGTATCTTTACAGCCTTAATTTTTCTAAACTCAAAGCGTACGAAAGAAAATTATACCACAATGACTATCACGATTAAAAAAGTCACTACGAAAAAAGAACTGAAGAAGTTCATTCGTTTTAATTACGAACTTTATAAAGATAATCCCTATTCCGTTCCCGATTTGTACGATGACATGCTGAATACCTTCAATCCCAAGAAGAATCCGGCATTTGAATTCTGCGAGGCAGAATATTTCCTGGCATACAAAGGCGAGGAGATAGTGGGGCGTGTGGCCGCCATCATCAACCACCGTGCAAATGACACCTGGAACAAGAAAGAAGTCCGTTTTGGCTGGCTGGACTTCATCGACGAAGAAGAAGTGTCTTCAGCCTTGCTGAAAGCCGTAGAACAATGGGGAAAAGAAAAAGGTATGGAAGCCATTGTCGGTCCGCTGGGATTTACAGATATGGATGCCGAAGGAATGCTGGTAGAAGGATTCGACCAGCTGAGCACCATGGCCACCATCTACAACTATTCTTATTATCCGGAACACATGGAGCAGCTGGGCTTTGAGAAAGAAGCCGACTGGGTGGAATACAAACTGAGCGTGCCTCACCAGCTTCCGGAAAAGTTTGTGCGCATCTCCGAAATCATTCTTCAGAAATACAACCTGAAAATCAAGAAGCTCAAGCGGAGCGAAATCAAGAAGCAGAACTACGGGCAGAAAATTTTCGATTTGATTAACGAAGCTTATGCGCCTCTTTACGGATATTCGCAGATGACGCAGGGACAGATTAACCAATATATAAAGATGTATCTGCCGCTCATCGACCTGCGCATGGTGTCGTTGGTAGAAGATGCGGAAGGCAACCTGGTGGCAGTGGGAATTGCCATGCCGTCCTTGTCGAAAGCCTTGCAGAAAGCCAAGGGAAAGATGCTTCCTTTCGGCTGGTACCACCTGTTGAAGGCCCTGTTCATCAAGCGTCCGCGTGTGCTCGATTTGCTGCTGGTAGGCGTGAAGCCCGAATACCAGAGCAAGGGAGTCAATGCCCTCCTGTTCTACGACCTTGTGCCTATTTTCCAGCAGATGGGATTTGAGTATGGGGAAAGTAATCCGGAGCTTGAGCTCAACAAGAAAGTGCAGGCACAGTGGAGCGCATTTGAATCCGTGCAACACAAACGCCGCCGTGCTTATAAGAAAATGATTTAAAAAACAGAGGGGGAATAGATATGGAAGAACTCAATGAACAAACCGTTTCCTCTGTAGCTTATACCGAAGAGAACATTCGCCACCTGAGCGACATGGAGCACGTACGTACCCGTCCCGGTATGTACATCGGTCGCCTGGGCGACGGCTCGCAGGTGGAAGACGGAATTTATGTGCTGTTGAAAGAAGTCGTCGACAACAGTATCGACGAGTTCAAGATGGGAGCCGGAAAACGCATTGAAATCCAGATGGAAGACAACCTGCGGGTGTCCGTGCGCGACTATGGACGAGGCATTCCTTTGGGAAGTCTGGTCGATGCCGTTTCCATGCTGAACACCGGAGGAAAGTACGATACCAAGGCCTTCAAGAAAAGTGTCGGTCTGAACGGAGTGGGAGCCAAGGCGGTCAATGCATTGAGCAGCCGTTTCGTGGCCTGGAGTGCCCGCGACGGACAGATGCGCAAGGCCGTGTTCGAACGTGGAGAACTGGTCAGCGACGAGACCTGCGCCACCGACGAAGAAAACGGAACCTACATCTTCTTTGAGCCCGACGATACCCTGTTCCAGAACTACCACTTCCGTCCGGAGTTCATTGAGACCATGCTCCGCAACTATACCTATTTAAATACGGGCCTTTCCATCTATTATAACGGCCACCGCATTGTGAGCCGTAACGGACTGGAAGACCTGCTGAACGACAACATGACTGCGCCGGGACTGTATCCCATTGTGCACCTGACGGGCGAAGACATTGAGATAGCCTTTACTCACAGTGCGCAGTATGGCGAGGAATACTATTCCTTTGTCAACGGTCAGCATACTACGCAGGGAGGAACTCACCAGAGTGCGTTCAAGGAACATATAGCTCGTGCCATCAAGGAGTTCTACGGAAAGAATCTGGAGTTTCAGGACATCCGTAACGGACTGGTGGCTGCCATTGCCATCAACGTGATTGAACCTACGTTCGAGAGCCAGACCAAAATCAAGTTGGGCTCACTGTCCATGGCACCGGAGAAAGATTCCGAAGGCAACCCCTATCCCTTGTCGGGCGTCAGCGTCAACAAATTTGTGGGCGACTTCGTAAAAGAGCAGGTAGACAACTACCTCCACAAGCATCCCGATGTGGCCGAAGTCCTGCTGCAGAAAATCCAGGAATCCGAAAAAGAACGCAAGGCTATTGCCGGCGTCACGAAGATAGCCCGTGAGCGTGCCAAGAAAGCCAACCTGCATAACCGTAAGTTGCGCGACTGCCGTATCCACCTGAACGACCAGAAAGGCGGAAAGAAAGAAGAAGACGATCCCCGTCTAGAAAGTTCCATCTTTATCACCGAGGGAGACTCCGCCAGTGGTTCCATCACGAAAAGCCGCGATGTCAATACGCAGGCCGTGTTCAGTTTGCGCGGTAAGCCGCTGAATTCTTTCGGACTCACCAAGAAGGTGGTCTACGAGAACGAAGAGTTCAACCTCCTGCAGGCTGCCCTGAACATTGAAGAAGGGCTCGACGGACTCCGATATAATAAGGTAATCGTGGCCACCGATGCCGATGTGGACGGTATGCACATCCGCCTGCTGATGATTACCTTCTTCCTGCAGTTCTTCCCCGACCTGATTAAGAAAGGTCATGTGTACATCCTGCAGACCCCCCTGTTTCGCGTGCGTAACCGCAAGAAAGGGGTGTACGAAACCATCTACTGCTATTCGGAAGAAGAGCGCGTGGCTGCCATCGAGAAGCTGAGTCCCAACCCCGAAATCACCCGATTCAAAGGATTGGGAGAAATCTCGCCCGACGAGTTCCGCCATTTCATTGGCAAGGACATGCGTCTGGAGCAGGTCACCCTTCGCAAGACCGACGCCGTGAAGGAACTGCTGGAGTTCTACATGGGCAAGAACACCATGGAACGCCAGAACTTCATCATCGACAACCTGGTGGTAGAGGAAGACCTGATTAAGAATGAGGAATGAAGAATTAATAATTAAAAACTGCCAGTCATCAGTGATGAAAAGAGCGATATTTCCGGGCACATTCGACCCGTTTACTATCGGGCACTATTCCGTGGTGAAGCGTGCCCTGACCTTTATGGACGAAATCATCATCGGCATTGGGGTGAACGACAAAAAGAAAACCTGGTTCCCCACCGAGAAGCGCGTAGAGATGATTCGCAAACTTTATGCCGACGAGCCACGTATCAAGGTCGAGGCATACGACAACCTTACCGTTGATTTTGCCCGCGAGCACGAGGCCGGGTTCATTATCCGTGGCATCCGTACCGTACACGACTTTGAATACGAAGAAACCATTGCCGACATCAACCGCAAGCTGGCCGGCGTAGAAACCATCCTGCTCTTTACGGAGCCCGAACTGACCTCCATCAGTTCCACCATCGTCCGTGAACTCCTGCAGTATGGCAAGGATGTATCCGACTTTCTGCCCGAAGGCATGGAAGTGGAATAAAATGAAAGAATGCACATGAAAATCAGAAAATACCTATTCGCTTTATTGGCAGGATGTGCGGCATGGACTGCCTTGCCTGCCCAGAACAAGCTGCTCGATTCGCCTTCGCGCAAGCTGCAGCTGGCCGAGTTCGCCATCTCCAATCTCTATGTAGATAAGGTAGACGAAGACAAACTGGTGGAAACCGCCATTGTCAGCATGCTGGAAGAACTCGACCCGCACTCCACCTATTCCGACCCGGAAGAAGTGAAGCGGCTCAACGAACCCCTTCAGGGAAATTTCGACGGCATCGGTATCCAGTTTAATATGGCCACCGATACCCTCTTTGTCATCCAGCCCGTATCGGGAGGACCTTCCGAGAAAGTCGGCATCCTGGCCGGCGACCGCATCATCGAAGTGAACGACACGGTTATTGCCGGCGTGAAAATGAATACCGACGAAGTGATGCGCCGCTTGCGTGGACCGAAAGGTTCCACGGTGACGGTAAAAGTGCTGCGTGCCGGTGTGAAGGAGCTGTTGCCTTTCACCATCAAGCGCGACAAGATTCCCGTGTACAGCCTCGACGCTTCGTACATGGTAGAAGGAAAAATCGGTTACATCCGTGTGAACCGCTTTGCCGCTACCACCGGACAAGAATTTACCGATGCCCTCCACAAGTTGCAGAAGCAAGGCATGAAAGACCTGATTCTTGATTTGCAAGGCAACGGAGGCGGTTACCTGAATGCCGCCATCAGCCTGTGTGACCAGATTTTGGGTAAGAAAGAACTCATCGTCTATACCGAAGGCCGCCGCAACCCCCGTTCGGAATTTGAAGCCAAGGGCGACGGCGATTTCCAGAAAGGCCGTCTGGTGGTGCTCGTCGATGAATTCTCGGCTTCCGCCAGTGAGATTGTCACCGGAGCCATTCAGGACTGGGACAGAGGTATCGTAGTAGGCCGCCGTACCTTCGGAAAAGGACTTGTGCAGCGCCCTATCGATTTGTCCGACGGTTCCATGATCCGTCTGACCATCGCCCGTTACTACACTCCTTCGGGCCGCTGTATCCAGAAACCTTACGAAAGCATCGAACAATATAATAAGGACTTAATAGACCGTTACAACCGGGGCGAGATGATGAGTGCCGACAGCATCCACTTCCCTGACTCGCTCAAGGCCAAGACCCTGAAGTTAGGACGCACCGTGTACGGCGGCGGAGGCATCATGCCTGACTATTTTGTGCCTATTGACACTACGATGTACACCGACTATTATCTGTCATTGCGCGACAAGGGTGCCATGGTGCAGTTGAACATCAAGCTGATTGACCGCCACCGGAAAGAATGGCTCCAGCAGTACAAGACGTTCGACCGCTTCAACCGCGAGTTTGAGGTGAGCCAGGCCATGCTCGACGAGCTGGTGGCACAAGGCACCTCCATGGGCATCACCTACAACGAGGCACAGTTCCGCACGGCACTTCCGCTGGTCAAAACCCAGCTGAAAGCCCTGCTGGCCCGCGACATCTGGGACATGAACGAATACTTTCAGGTGATTAACACGCTGAACGACAGCATGAAAAAGGCCATTGAACTACTGCGCAAGCCCGGCATGAATTTTCCCAAAAGATAGGCTTTGGAAAACGTACTTGCGTTTGATTTAAAACACAAGTACGTTTTACCTAAAACGCAAGTGCGTTTGAATTGAAACTCTTCGGCGTTTTGATTCAAACGCACTTGCGTTTTTTTACGTGTGGCTCACGGCCTCCGATTACAGAATTTTTTCCATAATCTGTTGTGTTATCTCAATAAATCTTCTAATTTTGCATCATAATTTAGACCTTTGAGTGCGAATTTATAGTTCTAACAATTAAATAATTTAAATTCAATCATTTATGTGGTTAAGTAATTCATCTATTGGAAGGAAAGTGGTGATGAGTGTTACTGGTATCGCCCTTGTCCTGTTTCTGACATTTCACATGGCGATGAACCTTGTTGCATTGTTCTCGGGCGAGGCGTACAACATGGTTTGTGAGTTCCTCGGTGCCAACTGGTATGCGCTGGTAGCTACTGTCGGACTGGCTGCCCTGTTTGTAATTCACATCATCTACGCTTTCTGGCTGACGATGCAGAACCGTGCAGCTCGCGGTCACGAACGCTATGCAGTGACAGCAAAACCGAAAAACGTGGAATGGGCATCTCAGAACATGCTGGTACTGGGTATCATCGTAATCCTGGGTCTGGCTCTTCACTTCGTAAACTTCTGGTACAAAATGCAGTTCGCTGAAATCATCGGCAACCCGATGATGGGTGGTCTTCATGCAGCCGACGGTTATGGCTACATCATGCAGACATTCTCTAATCCGGTGTTCTTCGTGTTGTATATCATCTGGCTGATTGCCTTGTGGTTCCACCTGACTCACGGATTCTGGAGCTCTATGCAGACTTTGGGTTGGAACAACACCATCTGGATTAACCGTTGGAAATGCATCTCTAACATCTATTCTACCATCATCGTACTTGGCTTCATGCTGGTAGCCGTTGTGTTCTTCCTGAAAAACATGATGGGTTGCGGTGCTTGCTAATTTAAGTGTAACTGATTAAATTGAAAAAACATTATGACTAAGATAATCGATTCTAAGATTCCTGAAGGCCCGATAGCTGAGAAATGGACCAATTATAAAGCTCACCAGAAACTGGTGAACCCGGCTAACAAACGTCGTCTGGACATCATCGTGGTAGGTACAGGTCTGGCAGGTGCTTCTGCTGCTGCTTCTTTAGGTGAAATGGGATTCCGTGTGTTCAACTTCTGTATCCAGGACTCTCCTCGCCGTGCACACTCTATCGCTGCACAGGGTGGTATCAACGCTGCCAAGAACTACCAGAACGACGGTGACTCTATCTATCGTCTGTTCTACGATACAGTGAAAGGTGGTGACTACCGTGCTCGTGAAGCTAACGTTTACCGTCTGGCTGAAGTATCAAACAACATCATTGACCAGTGCGTGGCACAGGGTGTTCCTTTCGCTCGTGAATACGGTGGTACACTGGCTAACCGTTCATTCGGTGGTGCACAGGTATCTCGTACATTCTACGCTAAAGGTCAGACAGGTCAGCAGCTGCTGCTGGGTGCTTACTCTGCATTGAGCCGTCAGGTAGGTGCCGGTACTGTAAAACTGTACACTCGTTATGAAATGCTCGACGTAGTATTGGTTGACGGTCGTGCACGTGGTATCATCGCTAAGAATCTGGTAACCGGTAAGTTGGAACGCTTCGCTGCTCACGCAGTAGTTATCGCAACCGGTGGTTACGGAAACACTTACTTCCTGTCAACTAACGCCATGGCATGTAACGTAACAGCTGCCATGTCTTGCTACCGTAAGGGAGCTATGTTCGCTAACCCGGCTTACGTACAGATTCACCCGACTTGTATTCCGGTACACGGTGACAAGCAGTCTAAGCTGACTTTGATGTCAGAATCTCTGCGTAACGACGGTCGTATCTGGGTTCCGAAGAAACTGGAAGATGCCAAAGCATTACAGGCTGGTACAAAGAAAGGTAGCGATATTCCTGAAGAAGACCGTGACTACTATCTGGAACGCCGTTATCCGGCATTCGGTAACCTGGTTCCGCGTGACGTGGCTTCACGTGCCGCTAAAGAACGTTGCGACCACGGTTTCGGTGTAAACAACACAGGTCTGGCCGTATTCCTTGACTTCTCTGAAAGTATCGAACGTCTGGGCTTGGACGTAGTTCGCCAGCGTTACGGTAACTTGTTCGATATGTACGAAGAAATCACCGACGTAAATCCGGGCGAACTGGCTCGCGAAATCAACGGTGTGAAATACTACAACCCGATGATGATTTATCCGGCTATCCACTACACAATGGGTGGTATCTGGGTAGACTACGAACTCCAGACTTCTATCAAGGGTCTGTTCGCTATCGGTGAATGTAACTTCTCTGACCACGGAGCTAACCGTCTGGGTGCTTCTGCATTGATGCAGGGTCTGGCCGACGGATACTTCGTATTGCCTTACACTATCCAGAACTACCTGGCCGACCAGATTACTGTTCCTCGCTTCTCTACTGACCTGCCTGAATTTGCAGAAGCAGAAAAGGCTGTTCAGGACAAGATTGACCACCTGATGAACATCAAGGGTAAGAAGTCTGTAGACTCTATCCACAAGGAACTGGGTCGCGTAATGTGGGAATACGTAGGTATGGGCCGTACAGCTGAAGGTTTGAAGACCGGTCTGGCTAAGCTGAAAGACATCCGTAAGGAATTCGAAACAGAACTGTTCATCCCGGGTTCTAAGGAAGGTTTGAACGTAGAGCTGGATAAGGCTTTCCGTCTGAACGACTTCATCACAATGGGCGAGCTGATTGCTTACGATGCATTGAACCGTAACGAATCTTGCGGTGGTCACTTCCGTGAAGAATACCAGACAGAAGAAGGTGAAGCAAAACGTGATGACGAAAACTTCTTCTATGTAGCTTGCTGGGAATACCAGGGAAGCGACGACAAGGCTCCGGTATTGTACAAAGAACCGCTGGTTTACGAAGCTATCAAGGTACAGACTCGTAACTACAAGAGCTAATCAGTGAAGTTAAACAATTAAAGAATCTAAGTAAAATGGATAAAAATATATCATTTACGCTGAAAGTTTGGCGTCAGAACGGACCTAAGGAAAAAGGTCATTTCGATACATTCCAGATGAAGGACATTCCGGGCGATACTTCCTTCCTGGAAATGCTGGATATCTTGAACGAACAGTTGATTGAAGAAGGAAAAGAACCGGTAGTGTTCGACCACGACTGTCGTGAAGGTATCTGCGGTATGTGTTCTTTGTACATCAACGGACATCCGCACGGACCTGCTACAGGTGCTACTACCTGCCAGATCTACATGCGTCGTTTCAAAGACGGTGATGTAATCACTGTAGAACCGTGGCGTTCAGCCGGATTCCCGGTTATCAAGGACTTGATGGTAGACCGTACAGCTTACGACAAGATTATGCAGGCCGGTGGTTTCATCAGCGTACGTACAGGTGCTCCTCAGGATGCCAATGCTATCCTGATTCCGAAACCGATTGCTGACGAAGCAATGGATGCCGCTTCTTGTATCGGTTGTGGTGCTTGTGTAGCTGCTTGTAAGAACGGTTCAGCCATGCTGTTCGTTTCTGCTAAGGTAAGCCAGTTGAACCTGTTGCCTCAGGGAAAACCGGAAGCATTGCGTCGTGCAAAGGCCATGATTGCCAAGATGGACGAACTGGGCTTCGGTAACTGTACCAACACCCGTGCTTGTGAAGCAGAATGTCCGAAATGCGTTTCAATCAGCAACATCGCTCGTTTGAACCGCGACTTCATCAAAGCAAAACTGAAAGACTAATCTTCTTTACAGACAGATAACGATTCGCCCCGAAGCACACGCTGTTTCGGGGCGAATTCTTTTTGTCTTTTAAAAACTTTTAAAAAGCTGAAAATCAAGGGCTGGATGTTTGCACAGAATAAGTGTTATTCTTACATTTGTCACGTGATTTTTTTCATAGTATTAGATTTAAGGTTAACAAGGTTGGGAGAAAGCGTTCTCCCATTTTTTATGTCCTTTGCAATGCTGTTGCAATGCACAAGGAAATTTATTAAATTAGTCGGGAAGTTAGTTTTTAGGGGATTAAAATGAGGGACATTATATGAAGCGTTTCGCTATATTGGTTTTATACAATTTATTGGCCTTTTCCATTTATGCAGGTGTCATACCTTTTCAGGGGTTACGCGAAAGGATAGCGCGCGACCCGGAAGGCTCTTTGCTGCTGCTGGATAGTCTGGAAGAAAGAGGCGCCTTGCCCCAATACGGCATTGATTACCTCCGCGCCTTGTCCTATCGTACACAGTCCAGGTATTACATGTGCATGCACTATGCTACCCACGCATTGAACAATCTGGAAATACAGCGCGATTCCGTGCTTACTTCATACACTTATATGCTTTTGGCCGAATCTTCGGTCGTCTCCTTCCAGCTTGCCGAGGCGGCCGACATGATTACAAAGGGTAAGGAATACGCAGAGAAGGCCAATGACCAGCTTTTAAGGGCCAATATGCTGCAAATGGAAGGCGGGCTATACCGTAACATGGGCGTACTGAATAAAAGCTATGAATGCCTTCAGGAGGCCGTTTCCCTACTTTCGGACATATCCAACGCTGAGGCGAAGTTTCTGTTGTCACATTGCATGGGTTACCTCATGGGCTATTATATCAGCGATAGGAAGCCTCAGAAAGCTTGGGAGGTGGGCTTGCAGCGTGAAAGGTTACTGCGTTCCCTCGAATCGCGGACCGATGTAGATGTTCATGTGCTCGATCGTCACAAAGGCTTTTTCTATAGTAAGATGGCCTATTTGTCTTATCAGGTAAAGAAGCCGCAAATGGCAAAGAAATATGCCGATATGTTTTACTCTACTGTCTTTTCAACTACCTCAATGGGACAGCTTGAGATAAACGATTTCTTGCTGGAGAGTGGCGATTACCATTCCGTATTGGTGCATAGCAAGGCCTATTTTTCCGAGTTGGATGCGAGCGACTCACTGAACGTCATTTATCTCCGCACGCTTTATCAGAGTGGAAAAGCCTACAGCGCATTAGGCAAGTACAGCGATGCATATAACGCCATGATGCAGGCGTATGACATCCGTAACAAGATGCGTGTAAACATGGAGCGTAACCAGATTTTCGACCTTACAGACGTGACAGATGCTGTATCGCGTGAGTACGAACTGGAGAAAGCCGCTTACCGGGTGCAGATGCAACATCGCATCATTATCGGACTGGTGGGCATTATGGCGTTTTTGCTGCTGCTGTTTGGAGGACTTTGGCGGGCGCTGAGCGTTATCAAAAGAAAGAACCGTAAGATGGCCGAGCTGATTCTGGAACTGGACGACCAGCGCAACGCACTTCTGGCAAGACATGCCTTTCCGCAGTTGGAGATGGCAGAGGAGCCTGGTGAAGAGGAACAGCCGGATGAGGTAGATGCAGCTATCGGTACCGATGCAGACACAGATACATCCGGCGCGACCGTTCCTGAAAATGAAAGCCTGTTTCTGAAGTTCGACCAGCAGGTAAAGGAGCAGAAACTCTATTTGAATTATAAGTTGACGCGCGATGATTATGCACATCTGATGGGAGTAGACCGCAACCGTTTTGCTACCATCCTGAAGCTGTTTACTTCGGGAGGAAATCTGAGCGTGTATTTGAATGAGCTTCGTCTGGAATATTCAGTCAGCTTGTTCCGCAACCATCCGGACTGGCCCATCAGCAAGGTCGCAGCGGAGAGTGCGCTGCCCAGCTTGTCTACTTTTTATCGTTTGTTTAAGGATAAATACGGCATCAGTCCTAACAGTTTTCGCAAGACTTTTTTAAAGAAAAAATAATTTCCCTCTTTGTCAACCCCTGTAGGATAGCTTTCCTGAGGGGAAAGCTGACAAAATAAGAAGTTTTCTGATAAATTGGGAAAATATTTCTTTTTTGAGTTTGTACTGATTATTTATCTTTGCAGAAAAACAAAAATATGCAAAGATAAAAGAAATAGTATTATGAAAAAGACACTGGTATGGATATTGTTTCTGTTTGTCTGTATATCGGTTTCTGCCCAGAAAATAGCCGTGAAGACAAACCTGCTTTACGATGTGACCACTACGCTTAATTTGGGTGCAGAGTTTCGTGTGGCTCCGAAGTGGACAATTGATTTGTCGGGTAATTATAATCCCTTTAATTTAGGTGATGACCGCAAGATGAAGCACTGGCTGGTGCAGCCTGAAGCGCGCTATTGGTTCTGTGAAGCTTTCAACGGCCATTTCCTGGCACTTCATGCGCTGGGCGGTCAGTTTAATGTGGCCAATATGGATCTGGGCATTTTCCCTTCTTTTAAGAATTACCGTTACCAGGGTAATATGTATGGCGCCGGCATTGGCTACGGTTACCAGTTCGTGCTGTCCAAGCACTGGAACCTGGGACTTGAAATCGGGGCCGGCTGGATACGCGCCGACTATGACAAGTATGACTGCCCGCATTGCGGTGAATGGCGCGGCAGCGACAAGAAAGACTATTTCGGTTTGACCAAGGCCGCCATATCCTTGATTTACGTAATTAAATGATGGAGGAACGTACGATGAAAAAATATATTATCTCTCTCGCATTTGTACTGGCAGCCGGCATTCCCGTATTCGGCCAGACTTCTTATCTGAGTGAAATAAAGATTGTGAACCGTGAGGTGGTGAAGACGGGTGACCGTCAGGCCAACGTGAAGATGACGGTGAGCCTGGACAATCTGGATATGAAGAACCAGCATTCGCTGCGCGTGGTGCCCGTGATTCTCTCTGCCGACGGCAGTCAGCAGCAGGAACTTCCTTCTTTCGTTATCAACGGAAAAGTGCGCGACAAGGTGCAGCAACGTACCGAAGCCTTTGAAGATACGAACCTTAATCCGGATGCCGTGGTGAAGGTACGCCGTAAGAATGGTACGGCCCAGACGCTCGACTATGACGCCTCTGTTCCTTTCAAACGCTGGATGATTGGAGGTGACCTTCGTCTTCGTGCCTACGTGACGGGTTGTGCGCTTTGCGACGAAGGTGACGAAAATACCTCTACAGGCGATATTTTCCCGCCGATGAATCCGGCTTACTATTCTCCTTTTATCCAACCGAAGGAAGAGGTGGTGAAACGCCGTTCCGAAACCCGCAGTGCCCGCTTGCAGTTCCGTCAGGACAGCCACCGTATCGATCCGAAGTTCAAGAACAACGCAGCTGAACTGGATACGGTCCGCAACTCCATTACGCTGGTAAAAGACAACAATGACCTGACCATAACCGGTATTTACGTAACAGGTTACGCTTCACCGGAAGGAACCTTTGCCTATAACATGAAGCTGTCTGAACGCCGTGCGAAAGCCTTTACAGAATACATGAAGGATGACTTGAAGAGCGTAGACCCGAAGCTTTACCATGTAGACTGGAAGGGTGAAGACTGGGCAGGCTTGCGTGAAGAAGTGGTGAAGCACCCCAAACTGCTGAAAATTGATGAAGTGCTGAATATTATTGACAACTGTGGTGACGACAAGGATGCCTGCGAAGAACAGATTAAGGCCTTGGTACCGCCCGAAATCTACCAGCGTTTGCTGAACGAGATGTACGGTCCGGTTCGTCGCAACGAATACCGCGTAGAATATAACGTACGCCATTTTGACTTAGCAGAAGGAAAGGAAATGATCAAGACCCGCCCGGACCTGATGAGCGTAAGTGAAATACAGAAGGTGGCCGACAGCTACGGCAAAGGCAGTCCGGAATACATTGATTGCCTGATGCGCGGAGCCAAAGCTTATCCAAACGATGTAACGGCGGTGAACAATGCCGCATTGGCACTGATAGACGCTAACCGTACGGACGAAGCCATCCGCTTGTTGGAAAACGCACCGGCAGAAGGAGAGTTGCTTAATATGAAGGGGGTAGCTTATGCTAAAGCCGATCAGTATGACAAGGCTTCACAGGCATTCTCAGAAGCACAGACAAAAGGATACAGCCAGGCCGGGGAAAACCTTAAGCTGCTGAAGCAGTATGTGGAATACATGGCTGAATAATTATAAAAAAACAAATGAGATTGAAATAAAAATGATGTTTAATTTAAATTTTAGTTTACTATGAAATTGTCTAAAAGTTTATTTTTGGCATTTGCGGGCTTGGGTTTGTTCGCATGCTCTAACGAAGATGTAGCCGATAATGGTATTAAAGGTGATGCTACAGTTGGTATACATATTGCTGGTGTTGCTTCAAGAGCTGAAGGAACTCAGGCTGTTGAGGTGGGAACTGTAACTGTAACTTTAAGTGCTAGTTCTGCAAAAGAGGAGTTAACTAAAACATTTACAACTATTGAGGACGCTAATCAATGGAAGTGGACTGAAGTACGTAATCCAAGAAGTATAACAGTTTCTGTAAATGGTGGTAAGCCTGCAGATCAGACATATACAATTCAGGAGGTTCAAAAAGACAATTATGCTGCGCCTCTTTATGGAACTACATCGTCATACACTACTACAAATGATGAGGGTACTCCGCTGTATACTTATTCATTAGAATTGGAGAATACTACTATTGCACGCGTAGAATTCTCTGATATTTCTCACGGAACAAAAGATCATGCAAGTCTTGGATGTTATTTTAGTCAAATAAACTGGAATGGAGTGTTCTTGAATAATATTAAAGCAGTTTCTAATGAAGGGCCAACTAAGTATGAATCTTGGGATAAGGCAGTATTGAAAACAAGCATTGAAGGTTCATTCATGGGTGCGTGGGCCTCTAGTAGTACCTATGCGTGGAATGTTTTTCCGGGTACTCCAACATTGACATTTAGTTTTAAAAATATAGAGCTTGCAAACGGCGTTGAGGGAGGTAATACATTTGTTAATGGCAATGGATATGCTGCTGTAACAGGATATGTAACAGAAGAAGGTGAGCCGATTACTTCATTTGAGGCTGGAAAAATTTATAAGATTACAGATATTGTAATAGAGGATAGTTATATTGGTGGTACAGTAGATCCGACTAAGCCAGTAAATGTACAAGCTGTAGTTACAATTCAGAATTGGAGTATTGTAAACGGTTCAGTTACATGGAATTAATGTAAAAGATTAAATGATTTTCAGTGGAATAAAGTCCACTGAAAATCATTATTAAACATACAGAAAATAAAAACCTTAAAGAAAATGATGAAATCAATAAGATACATATTAATGACGCTGTTCGCTACCGTCCTGACGACCAGCTGTATTAAAGAAGATCTGGATGAATGTCACAATGTAACCATTTATTTCCAGTATCTCGCCGACGGCGATAAGGACGTATTATACCAGTATATGAGCAAGGTAGACCTGTATGTTTTTGATGAAAGCGGTCACATACTGGGAGTCGGCTCATATAATCAGGACGAATTGACTAAATTTGAGGCTGTTCCGTCTTTTAAACTTCAGCCGGGACGGCGTTATAAGGTGGTGGCAGTGGGTAATGCGTATGACCATACCGAGGTGGTAAACTATGCTACTGAAACAGACTTTGCAAATATTTATCTTCAGAATCCGGCATGGAGCGATCCGGATGTACCTGTAACCAATCACGACTACAATTACCTGGGACAAAAAGAGTTTGTAATGCCTGATCAGGAAGGGGTGATGTATCGTGATACGGTGACTCTTTATAGTTCACATATTAAGGTGGATGTAGAAATTCATGGACTTCCTGCTCCCGATGCTTCACGTCAGGATGCCGAAATTCCTTATCAGCTGAGCTTCGAAAATTCGAATGCGCAGACATCGTTTGAAAATGAAGTTAATTTAAGCGAAAAGGGTACTATCTATCCCGATTTGATTTATGATAGTGAGAACCAGTGCTATCGTACACAAGACTTGGCTTTGTTCCGTATGGATGATACCACAGGAGAACTGAATGCGGATTATTGCGAACATATATTGGTTTTGAAAAATAAAAATACGGGTCAGGAACTTATTCGCGGAAATCTATATAATTATCTGTTGCGTAATGAAGATGCCATTGATGTCACGAAACAGGAGGCTGAATTGCCTATTGCAATTGAATTTAATGGAGTGAATGCAGAAATTAAACTTCCGGATTGGGTGATTGTAGATGGTAAACCAGAATGGAATTAACCTTAAGGAGGAATGCGTATGAAAAAAATAAAACAATATTTAGGTTTTATATTACCTATGTTTGTTGCAATTGCAATGAGTTCATGTATTAAGGATAGTTTGTCAGAGAACCCCGGCAAGGTTAATGTCACACTTTCGTTAAATACTAGGGCTGAAAGTGGAGAAGCTGCATTGAATGAGGGCATAAAAACTTTACGAGTTATTATAGCGGATAAGAATAATATTGTAAAGCGTAATATTAAAAAGGAATATGATGATAATGAAACCCTAAAAAATCTGTATATTATAGGCCTGGAGGAAGGGATTAATAAATTCTATGTAGTGATTAATGAAAAAAGTTTAGGGTTAAACTTAGATAATTGGACACCCGAAGAGGAGTACTCAGTTCAAAATGAGAATTCTGTTTTTTTCCCAAAATCAGTAATGGATGTAACGGACGGGGTACCAGCAACAGGGAAGGAGCAAGTGAACCTATTGGAGGGTACAGATAATGTAGTGTCCATCAGTTGTACTTATGCTGTTGCTAAAATTGTATTAAATGTGACAAATAATAGTGGGCGTGATTTTGCTGTAAAGAATGTCAAATTTGGTCCTTTCTTTCAGCAAGGTACCTATCTTTTCAATCAGGATGGAAAGGTCCCTTTTGAGAATTCTAAAGAACATTCTTTCCCGTTAGAAGATGTGAAGATACCTGTCACCTCAGAGTCTGGTACTCCCACACAAACATTGGTTTGTTATCTGTTTGAAACAGGACAGAACATATCTTCTGAGAACTATACGGTTGCTTTGGAAGTAGATGGAATGGACTTCTTAAACACACCAGCACAAATTCAATTTGATTCTAATAGTTTACCACGGGGATATCAGTTGAATCTGAATGCAAAAGTGACAGGCACTGAGATAACCTATGGACCAGTAACAGTGGAACCCTGGAAGGAACAAAATATCGAGTTAGAGTAAATAAACAACATTCAAAGACAGTAAACTATGAAAAAGATAAATTTATTATTCAGCATTGCTGCTTTGGTGTGTATGACTGCATGCAGCAATCAAGAGTTCACAGATATATCTGCGGAACGTCACGAACTGCAGTATATCTCTCGTACTCCTATAGAGAATGAAGCTCAACTAGAGAGTTTTTATGTATGGGCACAGCGGGATAACGCTTGGCAGTTTGAGAAAGTTCTTGTTAGTCGGCAAGGGGACACTTGGAAATCAAATGAAACAAATCTTTGGCAAGCGGGTACGTATAATTTTTATGCTATTACCGGAACGGAACCTTCTTCTGTTACTGCTAATTTGAATGGAGACTTTGTTATATCAGTAGGAGAAAATGAAACTGATTTAGATCTTATGACTGCAGTATCTTCAGGAATTGCGTATCCGGTAACTGAAGGCGATCCTTCTCCTGTGGCCTTTCATTTTTATCATGAAAAAGCTCAAATAGAAATAACCGTAAAAACTAGTGCTCAATTACTTGACGGTGTGACAATAAAGAGTATTACACTTTCTAACTTTTATAAAGGAGGAACGTTTACACGTACATTTTTAGGAAGTGGGATTTATCGTGGAACTTGGAAATTTGGAACAGATACAGATTCGTGGAAAACAGGTTCTGAGCAATTCTTAGAAAGTGGAAGTTCATATAAACCATTAGAAGGATATATGATTCCGGCACAGCAATTAAGTGGTGTTACTTTGTCATTTGATTATAAGATAGGAAGTGAGTCTTATAGTAAAGAGTTTGAGTTAACTAAAGCTACAGGAAGTGGTAATTGGCTTGAAGCTGGAATAATATATGATTATAATTTTACTATTCGACCTGAAGGTATTGTCTTTGATGGTATTACAATGGACGAGTGGAAGGAATCACATTCGGGAGGAGATATTAATATAGAGGAATAACCTAAAATAGGAAGACAAATGAAAATAACTAATTATATAGCGACCATCTTTCTGGGAGGTTTGTTGTGCTTATCTTGTCAACAGGAATATCCTGATAGTTCTATCTATGTGGGTGAAGGTATTGTTTTTACAACTCCATATAGTTCTCGCTCTACTGTATACACCGCATGGGAAAGAGGTAATCAAATAGGAGTAATGGGATATTGTGATGGTAAGAATGGTGGGCAAGATATTTATGCTGACTTATGGGATGCTAAAAAGGATTTTGTGACTCCAGATATTTTTTATAATCAACCATTAACTTATGATGAAAATGGTAATTGGGCTTATAATTGGAATAGTCAGGGGCTTCATCCTTGGTTAGGAGTCGGAAAGGAGAATGCAAAATATACGTTTATAGCTTATTCTCCTTATACCGATAATGGTGCTATAGGCAATAGGGAAGGAACTTTCTCATTTAGTGACCAGAGCTTTAAAGGAGAACCTACTTTTAAGTTTACAATGCCTCATACTGGATGGTCTGAACAATCAGAATTAGGTTTGAATGTGGCTGACGTTATGATGGCAACTCGAAAAGATCATACAAAGGCGGATGGTACAGTAGGACTTAATTTTGAGCATATGCTTACTGCTATGGAGTTTGAAGTAAATAATTATAATTTAGATAAGGATGTTACTATCAAAAAGATAGCAGTAAAGGGAAGTGGTTTTTATAAGGAGTTCACGGTAAAAGGAGTTAATATAGAAAATTATACAGTGGAAGATGGTACATATATGGGAACATTTAATGTACAATCTGAACCTATTACCCTAAAAATGGCCGAAGGAAATCTTGAAACAGGTGAGATAATCCCTACTACTAGAAAGATAGCTAATGCCGATGGTACTCCGTTGGATTTATTGTTTATTGTTGATCAAAATCATAAGATTTTTTCGGAAAATGGAGAATGTTCTGTTATTGTAACAACGGAAAAGGGTGATTCACGTTCTTTATCTTTAAAAGAGGGTAATGTTACCTTTACCCGTGGAGTTAAAAATATATTTAGTATAAATTACGTGGGAAATGACTTCTTGCTTCAAGTTCGTGCGGATGAGAATTGGGAGATTGGAGGCGATGATAATATTTATTTTGACTGATAATATAGAAAGGGCATAAATTATGATAAACAGTTTTGGACATATCAAACAATGGGTAGCAAGTTTACTGGTATGTATCTTTGCTGCATGTTCGTCTGAACAATTTGAAACTGAAAATGGAACATTGATGTTACGCGATGGTGAAGTTGCTTTGCAATGGGTTCCAGCTCAACTTGGGGTATATCGAGTATCGAGAAGTAGGGCTGAAGAAGTAAAAATACCAGAAGAAACTCAGATTAATACGGTGCACATTTTTATTTTTGATGAGGATGGTGAGTATCTAAAAGGTGGTTCAAATGCTTTTCAAGGTTATAAATTTCTGGATGGAAGTCAAAACTATGTACTTAGTACTAAATTATTTGAAGATGAAACTAAAGCTTCTAGTGCAAAGGTGTATGCCGTAGCAAATATGCCTCAGAATCAATTTGGGGAAGTAAATGAAATGAATGGAATACCTGCATCTGTACAAAATGAGGAAGACTTGTTAAGCCAGATTTACAAAGTGAATGAATCGGATTTTACGGTTAATATTCCAGAAGGTGGGATTCCAATGTTTGGAATGTTGGTTGCTAATCTTTCTCCGGAGGCTACGACAAGGGTGTTAGCTGTAAATCTAAACTCGATGATGGCTCGAATTGATCTGGATTTCCAAATGATACCGGATCAGGAGTCAGATGATGGCCGTAATCCTTCTTTAGTATTTAATACTGTGATGGTAGATGGATTTCCTATGGGAGGAACGCTCGAAAAACAGATTACAGCCAATGATCAAAATACCGATGATGTATCAAAAGGAATTGCTTTAACAGAGAAACGTGAGGTAAGCGTGGAGGGGCTTACGGGACGAACTTTTCGTAAAAATGAACCTTTGGAGGGGATTCATATTTATATGTTTGAACATTCACGTTCGCATAAAACTGTGGCAGAAGCTTTTCCTGAAACCGGTAAATATCCTGAAGGAATTGATGACGAAGAAAACTCCGACTCAGAAGGGCATAGTAGGGAACTGAAGCAACGTTATAAAAATCGTTTTGCTAAGGAGGGGGCTGCTAATATTATTTTAAAAGGAGCCTATACCAATCATAATGGACATACATATCAAGTGACCTATACGTTATATCCTGGAGCATCGCATATTGGTGATGAAGAAGGAGCTTTTACAGTGAAGAGTAATTTCCTATATAAAAATAAAATTACTGTGACTGGAATTACTGCTAATAATATTGGTCCGGAGGCATTATTGGATACACGTGTTTATATTGATGAAACTACTAATCCATATTTTATTGAGATGTTGCGTGAGCGAAAGCATGACGCGCATTTTAATGTAACTCCAATGGATATATATAAAGATGAAGGTTCTACTGTACGAGTCAAAATATTAGATGCAGAAAACCATGACTGGATTCGTATGGAACCTATGTCAGTGGCAGTGACAAATTTACGAAGTTTATATGCTTTACGAAGTGGAAACATATATGCTACTGAAGCTGGTGATGGTAAAAGAAAATATTTCACGGAGAATTTATTGGATGAATTGAATCGGCAGAAATATTCTACAGATTATACTACTGCTAGTGATAATGATGAAGAACGAATCTATTTTTATATTGATGAGAATACAGAAGGAATCGAAAGCTTACCTGATGTGATACCTAGTCGTGAAGCCATTTTAGAAATAACTTATACTAGTCCTAAGGGGGAAGTAGAAACTCGTGAGATTCCAATTCGTCAAGCGGGAATGAGGAGAGTTTATTTTGATAAATTCTCAGATGGAGGTCCTTACGATATGGGCCGACCTCCTTATTCTTTTTATATTGAAGAATATGAAGAGTATTTACAGCACTATGATGGAAAAAATGAATATAAAGAAACCCTTAATGGATTGGAGTGGGGATTTATGGGTCTAAAAACTGGTTTGGGTGCCGAAGGATGGGCAGATTATCTTGGATATGGTTGGTATAATACAATGGAGATGATGAAGAAGTTCAGGAATAATCTTCCTTCTGGAGAAGCAGAGGATATGGATTTGAATACTTTACCTCGTGGAGCGGCTGAATATTGTTATAATAAGAATAAGCGAAATAGTAAGGGACAAGTTGAAACTGTTCATTGGTATTTACCTACTATTTCTGAGCTAGAATATGCACTAGAAACATATTATACATCATTTGAAGTTTTTCAAGATAAGTGGTACTGGTCTTCTAATCCGGGAGCTGCAGGTTTGACAAAAGCAACTGGCTGGTGGGAAAGTGATGAATGGGATACCACCGCTGGTGAAAATATTGATTTTGCACGTGCTACAAGAGTAAAATATGAGCCTAGTGATCCAGAGGCAGATAAGCAGACTGGTTATGTGCATTATCATAGTGAGGCTGATTATCCATATGATAAAACGGAAATACCTTGGGAACTAGAAGGAAATCGTTATAAAGGATATGGTGGTTATGCTAAGAGGGATAATGTATTCCGTATTCGTGCTGCCTATATTTATGAGAGCCCAGATAGTAAGAAAGGTTTAGATAATAGGGGGAATTATTAGTAGATTTATCTTGTATTGTTATATATTAGAGGATGTGTCAAAATGACGCATCCTCTTTTTCGTTATATAATCATTGCTTTCT
>ERZ780212.779-NODE-779-length-29349-cov-2.970369_pt1 | contig 29349 bp, 22 predicted proteins | sample MGYA00511364_ERZ780212 | MGnify/ENA primary metagenome ERZ780212 (study PRJEB29588, sample SAMEA2147991) | human gut metagenome | biome: human gut; feature: human-associated habitat; material: faeces | place: Denmark | collected 2008/2010 ... | reverse complement strand
ACATGCCCCGTGAGTTTGCCACTGTCGTCCGTCCCGGCGAGTTCTCCGGGCTGAACGAGCGGTTCCATCACTTTGCCGTGCGCGAGGCCTCTATGCGTTAGTGTATTGAGTGAGTGGTGCTGTCCTAACTTACGAGAAATGCAGGCTCGTTTGCAAGTGTCTGATTGTTAGATGCCTGCAAATCTATGCGCAATTCTCGGTCGCTTCTGGAGCAGTGAAAATTGCAGGCTTATTTTCAATATGTTGATTTACAGCGCCTTGAAAAAAGGCGTGCAATTCTCGCATGCAGAATGACTGCGGAGCTTTTGAGTAAAACGTGAAAACAGTTGTCCGGTAAGGGCATCGACTGCTTCACGGCTTCCAACGGAAATGGAAAAGTGCGCCAGTCCTTTCAGGTTGCCTCTGTTTGCCGGCGTATCCATATCGGGCTTGTGCATCAGCTCTATACGTGCCCCTCCTTCTCTGAAATGCAGAAAATAGGAAGTGATATATCTTAAAGGGGCTGCATCAAAACATTCATTTTGACGTAGCCCCTTCTTATACAGATGGGAGAATTCTTGGGGAAATGGATTAGAGCTTGCGTTTTATCTCTACAATCTGGTAGGCCTCTATGGTGTCGCCTACCTTGATATCGTTGAATCCGTCGATGTTCAGACCGCAGTCCAGGCCGGCAGCGACCTCCTTGACATCGTCCTTGAAGCGTTTGAGTGAGCCGAGCGTTCCGGTGTATACCACGATGCCGTCGCGTATGACACGCACTTTGGAGTTGCGGGAAATCTTGCCTTCCTTGACCATACAGCCGGCGATGGTGCCTACTTTGGATATCTTGAAGGTCTCGCGAACCTCTGCGGTAGCGGTGACTTCCTCTTTCTCCTCGGGAGCAAGCATACCCTCGATACCGCTCTTGACCTCGTTTATCGCGTCGTAGATGACGGAGTAGAGACGGATTTCGATTTCCTCTTTCTCAGCCAGACGGCGGGCGTTGGCCGAGGGTCTTACCTGGAAACCGATGATGATGGCGTTGGATGCGGCGGCCAGCAGGACATCGGACTCGGAGATGGCACCGACGGCCTTGTGGATTACGTCCACGTGTATCTCCTCGGTGGAGAGCTTGATGAGGGAGTCGGAGAGGGCCTCGATAGAGCCGTCCACGTCTCCTTTGACGATGATGTTGAGCTCCTTGAAGTTGCCGATGGCAATACGGCGTCCGATCTCCTCGAGCGTAATGTGCTTCTGTGTTCTCAGACCTTGGATACGGAGCAGTTGCTCGCGTTTGTTGGCCAGATCCTTGGCCTCACGTTCATCATCCATGACGTTGAATGTCTCTCCTGCCGTAGGTGCTCCGTTGAGACCGAGTACGGATACAGGTGTGGAGGGATCTGCCTCGTCGACTTTCTGGCCGCGCTCGTTGAACATGGCCTTGACTCTGCCGTAGAAACTTCCGCTGAGGATGATGTCGCCAACATGAAGTGTTCCGTTCTGTACGAGAACGGTGGCCAGATAACCGCGGCCCTTGTCCAGGGACGATTCAATGACAGTACCCTTGGCCTTGCGTTTTGGATTGGCCTTGAGCTCCAGCAGGTCAGCCTCAAGCAGGACTTTTTCAAGAAGTTTGTCCACGTTGGTGCCCTTTTTTGCTGATATCTCCTGGCACTGATATTTACCGCCCCAGTCCTCCACAAGGATATTCATGTTGGCGAGTTGCTCGCGGATACGGTCAGGATTGGCTCCTGGCTTATCTATCTTGTTGATGGCAAATACCATAGGTACACCTGCCGCTTGTGCATGGTTGATGGCTTCAATGGTCTGCGGCATGATGGCGTCGTCCGCTGCCACAATGATGATGACAAGGTCGGTGATCTTTGCTCCGCGGGCACGCATGGCGGTGAAAGCCTCATGGCCAGGTGTGTCCAGGAAAGTGATGCGCCGTCCGTCCGGCATCTTGACATTGTATGCTCCGATGTGCTGGGTGATACCTCCGGCCTCTCCGGCTATTACATTGGACTTGCGGATGTAGTCCAGCAGGGAGGTCTTACCGTGGTCCACATGACCCATGACGGTGATGATGGGAGGACGCTCGACCAGATCAGCGGGATTGTCCACTTCCTCTTGAATCTCGCTTTCCTCATCGGCCGATACGAACTGTACTTCATAGCCGAATTCCTCGGCCACCAGCACCAGCGCGTCTGCGTCCAGGCGCTGGTTGATGGATACCATCAGTCCCAGGTTCATGCAGGCCTCAATGACTTTGGTCACCGGGATGCTCATCATGACTGCCAGATCGTTGACTGTCACGAATTCGGTCATCTTGAGAATCCTGCTTTCAAGCTGCTGCTGCTCGCGGGCCTCTTCCATCTTCTGGGAGAGCATTTCGCGTTTCTCTCTCTTGTGCTTGGAACTCTTGGTTTTTCCTTTCCCTTCGGTCATACGGGCGTAGGTCTCTTTGATCTGCTTTTGTATCAGATCCTCATCTATCTCCACACGTACGGGTTTGGGCTTTTCCTTATTGCGGTTTTTCTTTTCTTTATTGTCTCCGCCTTTCTTGTTGCGGTTCTTCTGGTTGACGGAATCCACTTTCGTTATGTCTACCTTCTCGCCCTGGCCTTTGATGCGCTCCCGCTTGCGGTGGCCGTTCCTGTCGCTTCCGGAAGTGTGCTTTTTCTCAAAAGCGGACAAGTCAATCTTACCGCTGATAACAGGACCTGCGAGTTTCTCGACCTTGGTCTCTATGTGCTCGACCTCATGTCTTTCCGGACGTTTGTCATCGCTGCGGTCTTTCCCTTTTTCATGCACCGTCTCCTTTACCGGATTTACTTTTGCAGGGGCTGGGGCCGGGGTAGGCAGGGGCTGGGGTTTGGATGGCTTTTTATTCAAGTCGATCTTCCCGAGAATCTTGGGACCGATATGAGCGGAGCCGCTGTCTGCGGCGACTGGCTCAGGCTTTACTTTGGGCTCTTCCGGAGTTACGTCTGCCTTAACCGGCTCTACCGGAGCAGGAGTCTCTGTAATCGTAGAGACAGTTTCCTGGACCTCCGGAACAGGGGCCGGCTCAGGTATGTGTTCGTCATCATCTTCTTTTCGGGGAGCAGAATCGGCCTTCTTCTCCGTGTTGGCGGGTTCAGGAGTGGAAGGATGATCGATGGTTGTGGTCTTGATGATGACCTCGTCCTCAAACGGTTCCTCTTCAGGTTCCTGTTTCTGGGTATCTTTCTTGGTGATTTCCTTAATCTTTATGGATATTTTCGCAGACTCCTCCTTTATGCGCTGGTCTTTGGCATACTCCTTCTTGAGAAGCTCGTATTCCTCGCCGCTGATCTGCGCACTGGGATGGGCCTCCACCTCATATCCTTTCTTGCTGAGGAACTCCACCAGAGTTCCCAGTCCGATATTGAATTCCTTAAGTACTTTGTTGATTCTTATTTTCTCTTGTCCCGCCATATATTATTGTTTTAAATTATTGTTCAAATTCAGCTTTCAGTATCTTCTGTACCTCTACCACGGTCTCCTCATCGAGGTCGGCCCTGTGGCAGATCTCCTCTACAGGAAGTGCGAGCACGCTCTTCGCGGTGTCACATCCGATGCCTTTGAGGGCATCTATGATCCACTGCTCTATTTCGTCGTTGAACTCGTCGAGCATCACGTCCTCTTCCTCATCACCGTCTTCGCTCTCCCTGAATACGTCTATCTCATAACCGGCAAGCTGTCCTGCCAGCTTGATGTTGCTGCCGCCCTTGCCGATGGCCAGGGAGACTTCCGAGGGGCTTAGATTGACGCGGATGTGCTTGGTCTCCTCGTCTATTGACATGGACGATATCTTGGCCGGACTGAGTGCCCTTTGGATGAGAAGCTGGGTATTGGATGTCCAGTTGATGATATCTATGTTCTCGTTGCGGAGTTCCCTGACGATACTGTGGATACGCGAGCCTTTTACTCCGACGCATGCTCCTACCGGGTCAATGCGCTCGTCGTAGGACTCTACGGCCACCTTGGCCCTGTCTCCTGGAATCCTGACCACTTTCTTGATTGTGATAAGACCGTCGAAGATCTCCGGTACTTCCTGCTCGAACAGTCTTTCCAGAAATGCCGGAGACGTTCTGGAGAGTGTAATCACAGGAGTGTTGTTCTTCATCTCCACATTCTCTATAACTGCCTTCACGGTCTCGCCTTTCTTAAAGTAGTCGGAGGGAATCTGCTCTGATTTGGGCAGAACCAGCTCGTTGCCGTCCTCGTCCATAACCAGGACCTCTTTCTTCCACACCTGATAGACTTCTCCAACGAGAATCTCGTGTATGCGGTCCTTGTATTTGTTGTAAAGATTGGCCTTTTCTATGTCGGCGATGCGTCCCTGAAGGTTCTGGCGCAGGTTGAGGATGCCTCTGCGGCCGAAGTCCGACAGTTTCACCTCCTCGGGGAATTCCTCTCCCACTTCGTACGAGGGGTCGATCTTGTGGACCTCCTCAAGCGATATCTGGGTGTTGGGATCCTCGACTTTCTCGACCACTTCCCGATTTCTCCAGATCTCAAGGTCGCCCTTGTCGATGTTGATGATGATGTCAAAGTTGTCGGCCGAGCCGTACATCTTAATCAACTGGGTGCGGAAGATGTCTTCCAGCACGCTCATCATTGTAGGTCTGTCGATGTTCTTGAGTTCCTTGAATTCGGCAAACGTACTTATCAGGTTTACTTCCATGTCGGTTGTTGTTAATTGTTATCTATTCATTTTCATTATTGTCGTCGTAATTGTCCCCGGCTGAGCTTACCGTCAGGGAGAAGTCCTCCTTGTCCCGGTCCAGTCCGGCTTCTATGAAACGGCTCAGGGCCACGCAGTCATCAATGCACACCGGCCTGTCCATAGCCCTGAAGAACACTTTTATGTTGTTGGCCTTGTTGACTTTCACGCTGACGAGGACCAGTCCGTTGTCCTCCATGTATTGCTCTACAATCTGTTCTATGGTGTGTTTCTCAATCATCTGGAATATGTTTTATCTGAGTCGCTAAAATGACGAAAGGGACTCACCGTCCCTTTCCACGTTCCTTTATCGCGACAAAAGTAATAGTTTTGTGCTGATAATCCAAAAAAAATTATTTTCTTTGCACAATTCTTTAAAAGGAAGTGATAATGGAGGTAAGCGCAAAACAGATAGCAGAGCATCTTGGAGGAGAAGTAGTCGGCAATCCCGACGTGACAGTCTCTTCAGTAGCCCGTATTGAATCGGGCAAGCCCGGTACGCTTTGCTTTCTGGCCAATCCCAAGTACGAACATTACCTTTATACGTGTAAGGCCAGCATAGTTCTCATAAACAAGTCTTTTGAACCTAAGGAGGCCGTGTCTCCCACATTGGTGAGGGTGGACAATGCCTATGAGGCAGTCGCATCCCTTCTGGACTTGCTGAATACGATGAAGGCAGCCAGGCGTCGTGGCAGGGCCTGGTCTGCGCATGTTGCTTTCTCGGCCCGGCTGGGAAAAGGAGTCTATGTCGGCCCCAATGCCTATGTCGGCAGGAAAGCTGTGATAGGCAGGGATTCCCAGATATATCCATTAGTATATATTGGAGATGGTGTCACAATCGGTGAGAACTGCATTATATACCCGGGAGTGAAGATATACAGGGGCTGTAAGATAGGCGACAACTGCATCATACATGCAGGCGCTGTCATCGGTTCCGACGGTTTCGGCTTCGCTCCCACGGAGGACGGCTCGTACAAGAAGATACCTCAGACCGGAATAGTCACTATTGAGGATAACTGCGAGATAGGGGCCAATACGGTGATAGACCGGTCTACTATGGGAACGACTCTTATTGAGAAAGGTGTGAAGTTGGACAATCTTATACAGGTAGCACACAATGTTGTGATAGGTTCCAATACCGTTATAGCCGCACAGACCGGTATCGCCGGCTCCACCAAGATAGGACGTTCGTGCATGTTCGGCGGGCAGGTCGGCATAGCGGGACATCTGAGTATCGCGGACGGCACGAAGCTCACGGCTCAGGCAGGAGTCCAGAGTGATATCAAGGAAGAGGGAAAAGTGTATATGGGAAGTCCGGCCATAGAGCATATGAATTTCATTAGGTCGTATGCCCTGTTCCGCAGAAGCGGTATGAAAAAGTAATTAAACTAAAATTTATGTCAGAAAGACAGAAGACTCTTAGGAGAGAATATATATTTGAAGGAAAGGGACTGCATTCGGGACAGAATGTGAGAATGAAGCTGTCGCCGGCACCAGTGAATCACGGAATCAGATTTCTGCGACAGGATCTCGGAGATAATCCAGTTATCGAGGCTGTTGTAGATTATGTCACATATACGCAGCGCGGGACGACTCTTGAGAACGGGGAGGTCAGAATCTCGACTCTCGAGCATCTGATGGCCGCTTTTTATGGTCTGGGTGTCGATAATGTTCTGGTGACCATAGACAATTTCGAGGTACCGATTCTGGACGGAAGCGCGTTGCCGTTTGTCAGGGCGATAGCTCCTGACGGACTTGAGGAACAGGATGCCGACAGACAGTATTTCGTAGTAAGGGAACCTATTCATTACAAGGATGGCAAGACGGGCTCAGAGATAACGGTTCTTCCAGCAGAGGATTTTTCCGTAGACTTGACAATAGACTTCAACTCCCATGTGCTCGGTGTCCAGAAATTCCACTATGACAGCAGTGTCGACTTTGCGAAAGAGATAGCTCCCTGCCGTACTTTTGTGTTTTTCCACGAGCTGGAGTTCCTGTTCAAGAACAACCTTATAAAGGGCGGTGATCTTGAGAATGCCCTGGTAATAGTGGAGCACCCGGTTCCGGAAGAGGACCTGGCCCGTATGGCCGCTCTTTTCAACGTGGATAAAGTAGACCGGCTTCCAGAGGGTTATCTGGACAATGTCCGTCTGCATTTCCCCGATGAGTGCGCCCGCCATAAGCTGCTTGACCTTATTGGAGATTTCTCTCTGGTCGGAAGACATATAAAGGGACATGTGATAGCCGACAAGTCCGGTCACAAGATCAATACTGCGGTGGCACGGATTATGAGGGAGGAGATTTTAAGAAACGAAAGTAATAAATAACAGATATGATGCAATTTTCGTCAGTACATCCCAATGCCAGGATTGCCGCGAATGTGGAGATAGGTCCCTATTGCTACATTGCGGAGAATGTGGAAATAGGCGAGGGATGTGTCATAGGTCCTCATGTGACTATATTCGATTATGTTAAGATAGGTAAGAACTGCAAGATATTTCCAGGCGCCGTTATCGGGGCCATACCTCAGGATATGAAGTATTCCGGGGAAGTGACCTGGGTTGAGATAGGAAACAATACCGTCATACGCGAGTGCGCCACCGTTAACCGCGGAACAGCCGCAAGCGGCAAGATGCTGACCAAGATAGGGGACAACTGTCTGATTATGTCCTACGCGCATGTGACTCACGACTGCCGTATCGGCAATCATGTAATCCAGGTCAGTTATGTCGGACTGGCAGGGGAGACCGATGTGGATGACTGGGCTATCATAGGAGGCGGCTCATTGGCCCATCAGTTCACCCGCATCGGCATGCACGCCATGATACAGGGCGGCTCCAAGATAGCCAAGGATGTACCTCCATATGCTCTGGTTGGACGTTCTCCGCTGTCTTTCTGCGGACTCAACAATGTGGGACTGCGCCGAAGGGGATTCACCAACGAGCAGATAGACCGTATCCGCGAGATATACCGTATCATCTACAACAGTGGACTCAACCGCAGTGATGCCTGCCTGGAGGTGGAAAGAGAAGTGCCGCCCTGCATAGAGAGGGACAACATACTCAACTTCATCCGCGCTTCCAAGAGGGGTATCGTAAAATACTCAGACCTCTCTGCCGATGATTAGCAGCGGGTGTGCGGTGGTGACCACTGCATATTTTCCACCTGTGGAGTATTTCATGGCTGCGGCTGCGGCCGGAGAACTCAAGGTAGAGGACAGTGAGTCCTATGTGAAACAGTCTTATAGAAACCGTTGCAGGATATATGCCTGCGACGGTGTTTTGTCTTTGACTGTCCCTGTATCCGCTGCGGATGGCGGCAAGGGGATAAGGGGGATGCGGATAGATTATACGAAACCGTGGCTTCAGCAGCATGAGCGGGCTTTTATATCCGCCTATCGGACGTCTGCGTTTTTCGAGTATTATCAGGACGAGCTTTTCGCTATTCTGGAGTCTCGTCCGCAGACTCTTTTTGAACTCAATACGGCTCTTACAGTCAAGTTGTTGGAACTGTTGGGACTCAGGTGCCGTGTCTCCTTCACCGGAGAATATGTCCAGGAGTATGGTCCGGATGTCCTGGACCTGCGGGAAGCTATACATCCTAAAAAAACGGTCCCGGAGATGTTCCGGAACCGCTTTAAGCCATATTATCAAGTATTTTACGAAAAGTTCGGATTCATACCCGGACTGTCAGCGCTGGACCTGCTCTTCAACGAGGGCCCGAATGCCCTGTCCTTTCTTTAGAATCTCCAACCCAAGGTCAGCAGTATCTTCCAGTCGCGGAATCTCTCATCAGCGATGGGCGCTGTGAAACTGTCGTAGTTGTCGTAAAGCTGGAAGCTGCTGAGACTCTGGTTGCACTGCTGCTGGTATGCCAGGTCTATGAAGAATCCGGACAGAGCCCTGAATCCGATACCGGCGGATGCGTAGTGGCGGCTGAGGTCGAAGTCCCTGTCAGGAGAACTGTAGTAATTGTATCCAAGCCTCAATGCCAACTGGGGGATGGGCCATGCCTCGATACCGGCCCGGACATTGTTCACGGCGCGGTAGTATGTGGAGATATATTCGTTGTCAGCCTGATATAAGCTGCTGTTGCCGCTGTTGTCGGCCAGGACTATGTTGGAGTAGTTAGTCCTCTCGTAGTCCACGGCTATGGCCAGGAATCCACCAACGGTGTAGCCTACGCCTACATTCCACCTGAAAGGAGATGTGATTCTATATGAATTCTCGCCTAATGGAGAATCGATGGCTGCCCTGCCCAGACTGGTGTTTCCGTTCATGCTTTCCATCCACGTCTCGTTGAGGAACATCCATGTCGGGGTAGAGATAGAGCCTCCGATGGTCAGGCCAGCTACGGGACGTACTATGAAACCGGCCTCGACATTGACTCCCAGTCCCGACGTGGTCATGCGGTATTCATGGGTGAAGTCGGTGAATCCGCTGTCGAACAGACTCGGATTGGCTGCCGTCTCTGAGATGGATGTGTATTCGTTCATCCAGATACTCTGCAGGGTCAGGTTGACTCCGAAGAAGAAGATGTCGCTCACGTTGCCTGCAAAGTTGAATATGATATCCTCCACGTAACCGGTCCGCTCTCTGTAGTAGCTTTGGTTGAGACTTCCGGGAATGTTGAAGTTGCTTCCATTGACATTCTCTGTGGCGCCTTTGAACGTGCCGTTTGTAACGGTGTCTATCAGGCCGGTGTTCCATCCCAGAACCCAGGAGCTCGGGTTGCGGTAGAAAGGCAGAGTCGGATCATTTTCGGGCATTGTAAGACTGTTGGCGTCAACGCCAGTTGCGCTCATCCCCGCTGCGATACTGCCCAGATAACTGGAAGAGTTCTGGATGCCGCTGCCGGAACTGCGCCATGCGAAATTGTTGGACTGGTTGGCGGTGATGGCGAAATTGAAGTTGACCAGTCCCCTTGTCCTGCCGGTCTCGAAAGAGCCTACCCAGCCGACGTTGGACAGGGACAGGCGGCTCTTGTCAGACTGCATGGTGTTGTTGAGGAAAGAAGAGTTGGCGATGCTGGAATAGACGGACGGAGTGAGTGTGATTTCCGTGTACCGGTATACTCCTGAGGCCGCCGGATTGTACGACAGTGCTCCCAAATCCCCTCCGAGTGCGGTCATGGCGTTACCCATGGCCACGCTTCGGGCCGTTCCGTCATAGAACTGGCTGGAGAAGAGCAGGGCATTGTTGTAGTATTGCGGGGTGAGCTGGGCATATGCCTGCAGCGCACCAGCAACAAGTGCTGTAGCTATAATGATTCTCTTGTACATTGTCGTGGTTGGCTAAAGTTATCTTCTAACACTTCTGACACTGCCGCCGCTGCTGCGCGAGCCTCCGCTGAACGACCTGCTGCCGCCTGTGAACGATGACCGTGAAACGCTTCTGGTCGCGGAGGTGTTGAAAGTCCTTGACGAAGAGGATGTGTTTCTGTTGAATACGGCGTTCCCGTTGCTGTTGTAACTGTTGGATCTGACAGTTGATGTGGCCGTTCTATTGAATCCCGAACCGTTGACGCTGCCGTTTACGGTTGCCGCGGCGCGGCGCATCTCGAACGGATTGCGGAAGGATGTTGATGTAGAGGCAGCGGATCTTCTATACGATGAGTTTGCAGTCCTGTACGATGTGCTGGCCATCCTATTGACTGTTCCGGTCCTGACAGCCGAGCCGGCCTGTACGTATCTGTTTCCGGAGTTGACATTGCCTACAGGCTTGAAATTTCCGACAGCTGTCGCCCTATTGTTTACGGCGACTGCGGTGCCGGTATTGGCTACTCTTGTCGCAGTAAGTCTCTGAGTTGTGGAACTATTGCCTCTGACGATGGATACAGCCGGTCTCGCAGTGACAGTTGCGGTTCTGTCAGCGGCAGTCGGTTTTCTGACATTGCCGGTCTGGCGTATGGCGGAGCTGGTCTGGCGTATATTGTCAGAACTGCGTACTGAGCCGGTTGATGCTGTGAGCCTGCTTCCAGTGAGGCCGGTGCCTGTTCTCAGGCTTGTGCCGGTGTCCCGTCTGCCGTAGTGGATGACAGGCTGTGATGCCACGGGGTAGCCCCACGGGCCGTACCATGGATCATACCATCCGCCCCAATAGCCGCCCCACCACGGGCCGTACCATCCCCAGCTGTTCCAGGCGAAGCTCCATGTCCAGCCGTAGCTTGGATACCACGGATCATATATGCCCGGGAACCAAGGTGAGTACCAGTTGTACCAGTCGGCCCAGCTGGAGTATCTTCCCCAGGGACCGAACATGTCCCAGTATTTCCAGTCCCAGTACGAGCAGTAGGTGTCGTAGCCGAGCAGGTTGTATTCATACCAGTTGTCCACATTGATGTTGACCGGAGTGGCTGTGGCCGCAGCGGTAGAAGTTATGCTGTTGGTGCCGTTTATGCTAGCCAGCATTATAGTGTCCGAGAAATGGGCTGCCTCCTGTCTGGTCTTCTCGATAAGGCCCTGCACTTCCTGACGGTCCGCTTCCAGTTCCTGGCGGGTCTCCTTGTCAGGTCTGTAGTATATGCCGTCTTCAAAAGCGGAAGAGGCATAATAGGATGATGTTCCGCAGGAGGACAGCAGCGCTGCGGAGCACATGGAAAGGAAAATCAAACTTTTTTTCATACCTACCTCCTTGTTTTGTCAATAATTGCTACTTTTGCATACAAATTAACAAAAATCATTCCATATAAACAACACGTACATGGCAAAAGAAGTTACAAGCAAGGAGGAGAATTACTCACAATGGTATAACAATCTGGTGGTAAAGGCTGATCTGGCGGAGAATTCCGCAGTGAGGGGCTGTATGGTGATCAAGCCCTACGGATATGCCATCTGGGAGAAGATACAGGGACAGCTTGACAGGATGTTCAAGGCTACAGGACATCAGAACGCGTATTTCCCGTTGTTCATACCTAAGTCCTTCCTCAGCCGCGAGGCGGAGCACGTGGAGGGATTTGCAAAAGAGTGCGCAGTGGTGACCCACCACAGGCTCAAGGCCAATCCCGACGGTCCTGGGGTGGTCGTGGATCCGGATGCCAGACTTGAGGAGGAGCTGATAGTAAGACCGACTTCCGAGACTATTATATGGAACAGCTATAAGAACTGGATAAAATCATACAGGGATCTTCCTATCCTTGTAAACCAGTGGGCCAATGTGGTGCGCTGGGAGATGAGGACACGTCTTTTCCTCCGTACAGCGGAGTTCCTGTGGCAGGAGGGGCATACTGCCCACGCCACTGCGCAGGAGGCTATGGAGGAGGCTCAGAGGATGGTTCAGGTCTATGCCGATTTCGCCCGCAGCCATATGGCTCTGCCTGTCGTGGTCGGCCACAAGTCAGAGCATGAGCGTTTTGCCGGAGCCCTGGATACTCTCTGCATCGAGGCCATGATGCAGGACGGCAAGGCGCTGCAGGCAGGTACTTCGCATTTCCTCGGGCAGAATTTCGCCAAGGCCTTCGATGTAAAGTTCGCTGACAAGGACGGCAAGCTAGATTATGTGTGGGCTACCTCGTGGGGTGTCTCCACCCGTCTTATGGGTGCGCTCATCATGGCCCACGGTGACAACAACGGTCTCGTGCTGCCTCCGGCCATCGCCCCGATACAGGTGGTGTTCGTACCTATATATAAAGGTCAGGAGGAGCTGGAGCGTATGGTGGCTTATATGAAGGACATTGCTTCCGAACTGGAAAAGGCTGGCATATCCACCAAGATAGACGACAGGGACAATGTCCGCTCAGGCTTCAAGTTTGCCGAGTGGGAACTCAAGGGAGTGCCTGTCAGGATAGTCATAGGCCCCCGTGACCTCGAGAGAGGCGAGGTGGAGATCTGCCGCAGGGATACTCTGGAGAAGTCGGCGGCTTCCCGTGAGGGACTGGCCGGCCATATCAGAGGCCTGCTGGATGAGATTCAGACCAATATCTACAATAAAGCATTGGCGTTCAGGGATTCCAAGACTGTTAAGGTCGATACCTGGGAGGAGTTCAAGGAGCGGATTGAGGAAGGCGGTTTCCTGCTCTGCCATTGGGACGGTACAACCGAGACCGAGATGAGGATTCAGGAGGAGACCAAGGCCACTATTCGGTGCATACCCGTAGACAGTTACGTATGCGAGGAGCCCGGCAAGTGCATTTACTCAGGCCGGCCTTCCCAGAGGAGGGTTATATTCGCAAGATCATATTAAACAAATGGACATATAATGAACAGTGATGACTCAAGCCCCCGGGCCAAGATAATCAACCTATTGAATGTCAAGTCTGTAATCAAGTCTCAGATCTTCGACCAGTGCCTGGAGGTGTTCGGTGTGCTCAAGGATGTACTGGGCGAGATGAGCAATGACTTGAATGACATGCTGGAGAACCACGGAGCCAGAAGGGTGCGTCTGGAGTACAGGGACAGGGGCAAATTCGAGGCTGAGCTGAAGTTTGCGGACGATGTGCTGATATTCAGTCTGCATACGGATGTGTTTGAGTTCGACAGGGATCATCCGGTGTGGAAGAATCCTTACGCGAAGAACAATCCCTACAATACTTACTGCGGGGTGATAAGTGTGTACAATTTCCTGTATGATTCCATGAAATATAACCGCAATGACGATTTGGGATATTTGGTGGCCAGGATGTTTGTCAATAAGGACAAGGCGTTTTTCGTAGAGGGTAAGCGGCAGAAGCGGCAGATTACCGACCAGTTCGGCAAAAGCACTTTGACCAGGGATGACCTGGTGGCATTTGTGGAGTCCGCCATACTGTACTCCCTGTCCTTTGACCTGCTGGTGCCTCCTTTTGATATGGTGAAGGAAGCCACTGTGGGCGAGATGAATGTCAAGATAGAGTCTTCCAAGATGAAGACGGGCAAGCGCTTGGGCTACAAGTACAATTCTGATGATGTGTTGAACACTGAGGGCCATGAGTAGAAGTTTTATTTTTTCGCTGATGCTGTTTACTGCTTTCTGTGCCGGAGCCGCTCAGGCATCTGACAGAAAGAAGAACAGTGACAACGATGTCGCTTATAAGGAAATCAAGGAAGTCGAGATAGACCCGTCCGCACTTGATGATGCCCAGAAAGTATGTCTGGACGTAGTGTCCTCGATAGACGAGGCTGCGGTGGATACGACCGAGAAGAAAGAGCCGCCCAAATACTGGACCAACGGAATCCTGACGCAGATCGGATTCTCCCAGACGTCCCTGACCAACTGGGCAGAGGGTGGATCGGCCAACATCTCCCTGAATGCCCTGATAGACGCCAATGCCAATTATTCCAAGGACAATATGATATGGGAGAACCGCCTGAAACTGTCTTACGGATTCATCCAGTCGTTTGACAAGAATACCCCGCTCAATCAGCAGTTCGACAAGAGCGATGACCGTATCCAGCTGGACAGCAAGTGGGGCTGGCAGTTGGTGGACAAGCTGTATTTCTCGGCTCTGTTCAACTTCAGAAGCCAGATGACACCGACATATGAGTTTGTCACCAATGACGACGGGTCTGTGGATCGTAATGTGCAGTCACGGTTCATGGCTCCCGGATATGTGTCTCTCGGTGTCGGTATCAACTACAAGCCGTTCAATTTTCTGTCACTCAACCTTTCTCCGGCTACGGGCAATCTGGTAGTGGTGACCGAGGAGAGACTCCGCGAGACATACGGCAATGCGGTTGATCAGCCTGTCAGAGCTGAGTTCGGTGCTCAGTTCAAGATGGATGTCAATTATGCCTACAAGATATTCAAGTTGTCATCTGCGCTGACTCTGTTCTCAAACTATCTGCAGAGTCCGGAGAATATTCAGGTGTACTGGGATGTGGATGCGTCTCTGGCCATTACCAAGATACTGACTCTTACCTTGAGGACCAATCTTATCTGGGATGAGAACATCAAGATAGCTGATGCGGACGGCAACAATCCGAAACCGAGAGTTCAATTCAAGGAGATAGTAAGTCTGGGACTGACATGGACATTCGGTCAATATGTAAAACCTGAGTAGGTATGACGATTGAAAGAGAATTCGCTTCAGCTCTGGAGTCCTTGTCCGGCGGAGCAGTCGGCGGCCGCCGCTATCTGCTCGGTGTAAGCGGAGGTATTGACTCGATGTGTATGGCGGAGTTGTTTCTCCGTTGTGAGCTGAGGCCTGATTTTGCATTGGCGCATGTCAATTTCTCTCTGCGCGGTGAGGAAAGCGACGGGGATATGCGCTCAGTTCAGGCCTGGGGCGAGCGCAACGGTGTGAAGGTGTACACGAGAGTGTTTGATACGAAGACCTATGCGGCGGAGCATTCGCTGTCCACGCAGATGGCTGCGAGAGAGCTCCGTTACGGATTCTTTTCGGAACTGATGGACTCCGATGGATTCGATTTCCTGTCTATAGCCCACAATCTGGACGACAGCATTGAGACAATATTTCTCAATATTGCCAGGGGAACCGGTCTTAAGGGCCTTTCCGGCATACCGGTGCGCAACGGGCGTATCATCAGGCCGCTTCTGGGTGTATCCAGGGCGCAGATAAGGGAGTATGTGGAGCGCAACAGCATATCGTACAGGGACGACCACACCAATTTTGAGTCGCACTACGCCCGTAACCGGGTGCGCAACATCATTTTTCCGGAATTCCGCAAGATCAATCCATCGTTTCTGGATACAGTCCGCCGCGATTCGGAGTATTTCCGTCAGGCATCGGAGATTATGGATGACTTGCAGAAGGATGTTTCTGACCGTGTTTGCCGCAGGGACGGAGATGTACTGCTGATAGACGCGGCAGGTCTTACCGCCAACCGTCATTACGGCTACTGGCTGTATATGATTCTCCGCGATTACGGTTTCAACAGTACACAAGTCTCGGATATTGAGCGGTGTCTGCGCTCAGGACAGCCCGGAAAACTGTTCCGTTCCGGAAGCCACGAACTGGTGCTGGCCAAGGACAGCCTGAAAGTATATCCGCTGCAGGAGGAAGAGGACACGGAATTTCTCATCGAGGGCCCTGGTGTGTACAACTTTAAGGGTACGCGGTTCCGGATAGACTTCTTCCCTAAACCGGCGGATTTCAATCCGGTCTCGGACAGCAGCTCGTTGTACTTCGCGGCCGACCGTCTGCGGATGCCCCTGCTCTGCCGTGGATGGAAGCCGGCTGACCGGTTCAGACCGTTCGGTATGAGGCAGGGCTCCAAGAAACTCAGCGATTTTTTCACTGACCTGAAGCTGGACCGCGTCCGCAAGCTCTCCCAGCCGGTGATACTCGACGCCGCCGGACACATTGTCTGTCTGCCCGGTCTCCGCATCGATGACCGCTATAGGATCAAGACCCCGACGGCCTCGGTCGCCGCAGCCCTCATCCTCCGTTAACTGCTTCGTGCCCGCTGTCAGTCGCAGTACAAATCCATCTCCCTGATTTTTGAGATGTGGTCTCCGACCCTTATCCTTATCTTGCCGTTGTAGTCGAACCTGTCCAGTTCCAGTCCGTTGATTCTGATTGTGGAAAAGTCGTGCTCCTTGCCTTAATTTTTTGTAAAATGGCAGAATATGAGGAAACCGTCACCCCTGTCCTTGGATCACGTTTAGTATGTGCTTAGTAAACAGTGAGTTGCTTTTATGTAGCGCAGGATAGATATCGCGGACAGAAGTGTACCCCAAAAGTTTTATGTCCAACTTTTGGGGTACACTTCGATGTAAGGTGAGGTGGATGTCTATTCGAAGATGTAGACATAGGGGAGGAGGGCGTAGATGCCGGCCTCGGCCTTGATGGACCCGTAGATCTTCTCTATGAGTGTCTCGGGCTCGGACATGGCCTCAACGGTCTCTGAGGTAGTGCTGATGTTCTCCATCAGTTTGTCCAGACTGGTCTGTACTGCCGGATAGGACACTACCCGGTAGCTCTCCAGTCCTGCTGAAGCCGCTGCATAGTCCAGGGCATCGGTCAGACCGCCGATCTCGTTGACAAGGTTGATTCCCAGTGCCTCGTTGCCGCACCATACGCGTCCCTGCGCTATCTCGTCCACTCTGTCCTTGGAGATGCCGCGTCCGTCAGAGACGATGGTGATGAACTTATCGTAGATCATCTCTATCTGCTCCTGGGTGGCCTCGGTCTCGCGGCTGTCCAGCCGGCGGGAGGGAGAGTACATGTCGGCGTGACTGTGCGAGCGTACGGTCACCGGGTTGATGTGGGCGATGTCCTTGAATGTCTTCTCGAAAGACGGAATCATGCTGAATACTCCGATGCTGCCGGTAAGTGTGGAGTTGTTGGAGTATATCTTGTCGGCGCCGGCCGAGATCCAGTAGCCTCCGGAGGCCGCCATGGTACCGTACGATACTATCAGGGGCTTCTCCTGCTGGAGCAGCTCCAGCTCCGTGCGGATGATCTCGGCGGGCTGTACGGCTCCTCCTGGAGAATTGACCCTGAGTACTACGGCCTTGATAGTGCTGTCGCTGCGGATGTCCCTGATGATGGGCTGGAACTTCTGGGCCGTGATGCCGTCCCCTTCGACATTGATCTGTCCGTCAGCATAGATGACGGCGATTTTGTCCTTGACCTTATAGTCTGTCTTGAGGCGGGCCTTGGCGTATTTGTCCAGGGTAATCATCTTGACATCCTTGATCTTCTCTGCTCCGGAGAGCATTCTGAGCTGGTCTTCCATCTCGTTTACCGTGTAGACGCCGTCGATGAGACCGGCATTGAGCATGTGCTCTGCCGTGTTCAGCTCCAGATTGTTGACCATCCTGTCCAATGCGTCCGGCGTGATGCCTCTTGACCTGCAGATGCCGTCTCTGACTGTCTGCCAGAGAGCGTCTACCATGGCCTGGTTCTGCTCACGGTTGGCCTCACTGATGTTGTCGGCGATAAACTGTTCGCCGGCTGATTTGTATTTGCCGTGACGGATGAGCTGCATCTCCACACCGAAGCGGTCGAGGATGTCCTTGAGGAAGAATATGGTGGTCGAGACTCCCAGGATCTTGTTGCTGGCGAACTCATCGGAATAGATCTTGTCCGCCACGGATGCCAGATAGTATCCGCCGAGGGAGAAATTCTGCCCGTAGGCGATGACGGGCTTGCCCGAGGCTCTGAAACGTTCCAGGGCTCCGCGCAGTTCCTCCATGTAGGCCAGGCCGCTGGAGTATGCGCAGTTGGTCAGATAGATGAACTTGATGTCCGGATCCTGGGCAGCATGGTCTATGGATTTGACAGCGTCCAGAATGCCCAGGGATGACGTGCTCCCTGAGTAAGGAACTATAGTGCTGAAATCCAACGGCTCGGAAACAGTCTGCTCTCCTATGGCGGAGCTCAGGTCTATTTTAAGCACTGAGTTGGGATAAACGGTGACGGGTTCACTGGATGACATGAGGCCTCCGACAAGTCCGCCTATGATTCCAAACGTCAGGAGCATCAGGAATCCGAACGCGATGAGCGAGCCGATAAAGGCCGCAAGAAGATTTTTCAGGAATTTCATAAGTAAGATGTTGTTTAATTATAGAACAAATGTAATCAATATTCGGGATAAGACAAACAAAACTGCACCGCAACGGAAAATGTATTATCTTCGCAGCCGGATTGAAAGGACAACACGGACGGATTACAGGTTATAATGCTTAAACAGTAATCTTAATGTTGTTATGAAAAAGTTTTTGTTAACAGTCATTGTCGCGTTTTGCGCCGTTCTGTATGTGCGGGCGCAGGATACCGTCATACTTACGGGTGACGTCTATGCTCAGGATGCGGACGGAGGCCGGGAAGGAGTGTCGTTCGCCACTGTTTACTGGGTGGAGTCTGGACAGTATACCGGCTGTGACGAGAGCGGAAGATTCTCTCTAAGCCGGCGAGACGGTGACAGTACGCTGGTTGTCACTGCGATAGGATATGCTAGGGATACCCTGTGCGTGCCTTCATCTGTACCGTATGTCGAAATCTGTCTGTCCTTGGTGGACAATGTGCTGGATGAAGCAGTGATTGTGGCCCGTTCGGATGCCAATTATCTTTCCCGTCTGTCCAATGTCAGGACAGAGGTAATATCGTCGGCCGGACTGAACAAGATGGCCTGCTGCAATCTGGCCGAGAGTTTCGAGAACTCCGCATCGGTGTCGGTCGGTTACTCTGATGCAGTTACAGGGGCACGGCAGATACGTCTGTTGGGACTGTCCGGAATATATACGGCCATGCTTGATGAGAACCGCCCGGTGATGCGCGGTCTGGCCGCTCCGTTCGGTCTGTCGTATATCTCAGGTCAGTGGTTGGAGAGCATACAGATAGCTAAGGGGCCGTCTTCTGTAATCAATGGAGTGGAGGCTATAACAGGACAGATTAATGTCGAGCACCGTAAGCCTACTGATGAGAAGCCATTCTTTCTCAATGTGTTTTTGAACAGTATGCTTATGGCTGAGGTCAATGCGGCCTCATCGCTGCAGATGGGCGACAGATGGAGTACGGTCCTGCTGGCCCATGCCTCGGCTTCGCAGATGGCTCACGATGGTGACGGAGACGGCTTCAGGGACGACCCCAATACCTTTCAGCTTAATTTTGCCAACCGCTGGCTGTATGTTGATGACAGCGGTGTACAGTTGCGTTTCGGAGTGAAAGCTCTGTATGACAATCGCATCGGTGGACAAATGGGGTTCCGCAGGGAATATGCGGATTCTCTGTGGACCGGTAATATGCCGTGGGGAACGGACATCACCAACAAGGGGCTCAACGGTTATGTGAAAATAGGTATACCTCTCAATGCTGACAATTCCCGCAATATCGCGGTCGTCGCCGACTATACGTATCATCAGTTCGATTCTTATTTCGGTCTGAAGAGTTTTTTCGGCCGGCAAAACTCGGGCTTCATCAATGTCATGTACCAGGGTATACCTAACAGCTCCCACCGTTTTACCTTCGGTGTGAGGAACTTTTTCGACGGTTACAGGCAGGTGCTGAATGATGGCTTCTCGGTGACGGAGGGAGGCCAGAGAAGAGTGGTGAGAGCAGAGCATGATCTTTCCCGGAACGAAAATTCGCTTGGAGTATATGGGGAGTATACCTACACGTTGGATGAGCGGCTTTCAGTCGTGGCTGATCTTAGCCTGGACTGGAACAATATATACGGTCTGTTTCTGTCTCCCAGGCTCAATCTGAGGTGGACTCCGGTTGACTGGCTGGTCATCAGGGCGTCAGGTGGGCGTGGTGTCCGTTCGCCCAATGTCGTCACGGACAATCTGGGAATGATGTCGACCGGCCGCAGGATAGAAATAGCAGGTAATCTGGACATTGAGTCCGCATGGACATATGGCGGTAATGTGACGGCCTATATTCCGGTCGGTCATGAAGACAACTGTTATATTAGTCTTGATTATTTTCGAAGTGATTTTACAAGTCAGGTGATAGTTGACCAGGAGTACGATCATTCCTGTGTCTCTGTATACAATCTGGACGGTCCTTCTTACACCAATACCTGGCAGGTGGATTTTTCCGTAGAACCGCTTGAGAGATTCACAGTGCTGGCAACTTTCAGATATACGGATTCCAAGGTGTCGCTGAAGGAACAGGGACTTGTGGAAAGACCGTTGGTGAGCCGGTATAAAGGAGTGCTTAATCTGCAGTACGCCACAAGGATGCGCTTGTGGACATTCGACTTTACCGTGCAGGTTAACGGCCCGTCCCGCCTTCCGGATTTCGCCGTGCTTCCAGGTGAGAGCGGTTACAGTCCGGTGTATCCAGTCCTGTATGCCCAGATAACACGTAAGTTCAAGGGAATAGATCTCTATGTCGGAGCGGAGAATCTCACCGGCTACAGGCAAAAGCATCCGATAATAGAGGCGGGTGATCCTTATTCGGAAGGATTCAACGCGTCAGTTATCTGGGGACCGCTTATGGGTGTCAAGGTCTATGCCGGGATGAGACTGACTCTTTGGAAATAAAATTGTAGAACAAATAAAATAGAAGGTATGAGAACTTTTGTGATTTTGCTGAAAACCGTTGTCGTCGGACTTTTGATCCCGGTACTCGTTTTTACCGCATATGCTGGAGAACGGAAGAAAACACCTCTTCAGGAAGTTACTTTTGTGGTCAGCCTGCATTGTGAGAACTGTGTGAGGAAAGTGCAGGACAATATTCCTTTTGAAAAGGGAGTTAAGGATCTAAAAGTGTCATTGGAAGACAAGACGGTGTGGATACAGTATTCTCCGGACAAGACGTCGAGGGATAAGCTGGTGTCCGCCATAGAACGTCTGGGCTATGAGGTACTCGGAGAGGTAGAGACTGATAAAGAAAAAGAAAAGTAAAACAGCATAGGAAAACACACTATATTTGGTTATGTATAAGATATTGAAGAAGAAATTTCTGACGCCTGCCATCTGTCTCATGGACGTGGAGGCGCCGCGTATCGCGCACTCCGCGCGTCCCGGACAGTTCCTCATCGTGAGAGCCGGGGAGAAAAGTGAACGGATACCGTTGACTATCTGCGATTATGATACGGAAAAAGGAAGTGTGACCATCGTTACTCAGGAGGTAGGCGCCTCGACCAAGAAGATATGCCATTATGAGGAAGGCGAGTCATTCGCCGATGTGGTAGGTCCTCTCGGCCAGCCCTCAGAGTTTGTACACAGTACACCCCAGGAGCTTGCGGGCACTCGCTGGCTGTTCATAGCCGGCGGTCTCGGTACGGCTCCGGTCTATCCGCAGGCTAAGTACCTGCACAATGCAGGCGCTTATGTGGACGTAATCATAGGCGCGCGCAACAAGGACCTCATCATCATGGAGGATGAGATGAAAGCGGTGTGCGATCATCTGTATATCTGTACGGATGACGGCTCTGCGGGGGAGAAGGGTGTCGTTACCGCAGTCATGGACCGTCTGCTCGGAGGCGGGGAGAGATATGACCAGGCCGTGTCCATAGGGCCTATGATCATGATGAAGTTCGCTACCCTCAAGGCCAAGGAGTATAACCTGCCGCTAGTTGTCAGTCTCAATACCCTCATGGTGGACGGTACCGGTATGTGCGGAGCCTGTCGCGTGACGATTGCCGGCAGGACAAAATTCGCCTGTGTTGACGGTCCTGAGTTCAACGCATACGACGTGGACTTCGACGAGGCCATGAGGCGTCAGGGCATGTACCGTGACATAGAGAGGGAAGAGGATCACAAATGTAATATAGGTCTGCATTAAAAAGGGAGGAACAAGTAATGGCGAACAAGATACCAAGAGTGCCGGTAAGGGAACAGGACCCGGCAGTGAGAGCGCACAATTTTGATGAAGTGTGCTATGGATACAACGAGGAGGAAGCTCTGCTGGAGGCTTCCCGCTGCCTGCATTGTAAGAACCCGCGCTGTATGGCGGCATGTCCGGTTTCCATCAAGATACCTGACTTTATCGCGAGGATAGTGGCGCATGATTTTGACGGAGCGGCTGGCGTCATCGCTCAGGACAGCTCTCTGCCGGCGGTATGCGGCCGTGTCTGCCCCCAGGAGACTCAGTGCGAGGGCTCTTGTGTGCTGGGAGTCAAGGGAGAGCCGGTGGCTATAGGGAAACTGGAGCGTTTCGTGGCGGACTGGAGTCGGGAAAGCGGCAAGGTCTTTCTGGACAAGGCTCCGTCCAATGGTATAAAAGTGGCAGTGATAGGCAGTGGCCCGTCTGGTCTGGCCTGTGCTTCTGATCTGGCAAAGTGGGGCTACGACGTGACCGTATTCGAGGCCCTGCATAAGGCAGGAGGTGTGCTTCAGTACGGTATCCCTGAATTCCGTCTGCCCAAGCAGAAAGTGGTGGAGCATGAAGTGGACAATCTTCGTAAGTTGGGAGTCAAGATAGAGACAGACGTGGTTGTGGGCAGGACAGTGACCGTGGACGAACTTTTTGACAAGGAGGGTTTCAAGGCCATGTTTATAGGTTCGGGAGCCGGACTGCCCAGATTCATGGGCATTCCCGGAGAGAATCTCAATGGGGTGTCTTCGGCCAATGAGTTCCTGACGCGTAACAATCTCATGCACGGCTATGATCCTGATTATGATACACCGGTGTTCTCAGGAAAGCATGTAGTGGTGGTCGGTGGCGGTAATGTGGCCATGGACGCGGCCCGTACGGCCTTGCGTCTGGGCTCGCAGGTGACAATAGTATATCGCCGCACAGAGAATGAATTGCCGGCAAGGCGCGAGGAGGTGCATCATGCAAAGGAGGAAGGCATAGAGTTCAGAATGCTTACAAACCCTGTGGAGATACTTGGAGACGATAGGGGTTGGGTGCGCGGAATACGCTGCATCCGTATGGAGCTTGGAGAACCGGATGCTTCCGGCCGCCGCTCTCCAGTGCCTGTCGGAGGTTCGGAGTTCGACATAGAGGCAGATACGGTCATCATGGCTCTTGGGACGTCTCCCAATCCGATGCTTCCACGCTCGACGCATGGAATAGAGATCAATAAAAAAGGCTGTATAGTGGCTGATGAGAGCGGCATGACCACGCGTCCTATGGTATATGCCGGAGGCGATGCCGTAACAGGTGCCGCAACCGTGATTCTGGCCATGGGGGCTGGCCGCCGGGCTGCCGCCGCCATCCACAAGGCCTTGGAACTACAGAAATAATTTCTAACTTTGCCCGGATAAATGTATTAAACCTAATGAACGACAAGTTGAAAATCGTTGTCCTGGCCAAGCAGGTGCCGGACACCAGAAATGTAGGAAAGGATGCGATGAAAGAAGACGGAACCGTCAACCGCTCCGCATTACCTGCTATCTTCAATCCGGAGGACATGAACGCCCTTGAGCAGGCTCTCAGAATCAAGGATCGTCTGAAGGACGTGGAGGTATATCTGCTCACAATGGGACCCGGAAGGGCTGCCGACATCATCCGCGAGGGCCTATTTAGAGGTGCTGACGGAGGTGTGCTTCTGACAGACAGGAAGTTTGCCGGTGCAGACACTCTCGCTACATCATACGCTCTGTCCCAGGCAGTCCGCAAGATCGCTCCGGACATGATTATCGCCGGCCGTCAGGCTATCGACGGTGATACCGCCCAGGTAGGCCCTCAGGTGGCAGAGAAACTGGACTGGCCTCAGATTACTTACGCAGAGGAAGTATTGTATATAGACAACAGCCGTGTAACTGTCAGACGGAGGCTGGAAAGAGGTATTGAGGTGGTGTCCTCACCTCTTCCTGTACTGATCACTGTAACCGGTTCGGCCGCGCCCTGCAGGCCCCGCAACGCTAAGCAGCTTATGCGCTACAAGAGTGCGCGTACGGTATCCGAGGAGCAGGCGTCCGGCTCCGAGTACGCTGCTTCCGGCAAGTGTACCGCTCATCTTCAGATTCCGGAATGGGGATTTGCCGAGATAGGCGGGGATGAGAAGAGTTACGGTCTGGCCGGCTCTCCTACGAAGGTAAAGAAGATTGAGAACATCATCCTTCAGGCCAAGGAGTCACGGACTCTTACAGACTCCGATGCCGACATCGAGGGACTCGTTAAAGAGCTGATATCAAGTCATACAATCGGTTAATCTGTTAAAACGAAGGAACATGAACAACATTATAGTATATTGCGAGACAGACGGAGGACATCTCTGTGACGTGAGTCTCGAACTGTTGACCAAGGCCCGCGACCTTGCGGCAGTGCTTTCCTGTGATGTGGAGGCCCTTCTTATCGGGTACAATGTCAGGGGGCTGGCTGATGAACTTTATGCTTACGGCGCAAAGACCGTGCATCTGGCGGAAGACCCGAGACTGGAGTATTTCCGTACATTGCCTTATGCCGCCATCATCATTGACCTTTTCCGCAGGGAGAAACCCCAGATAGCCCTTTTCGGAGCCACTTCCGTGGGCCGTGACCTTGCACCCAGGGTGTCAAGTGCCCTGCACAGCGGTCTGACCGCAGACTGCACCGCACTGGAAATCGGTGATCATCAGGACAAGGAGAAGCAGTACCACAACCTTCTGTACCAGATCCGCCCTGCATTCGGAGGCAACATCATAGCCACTATCGTCAATCCCGAGCACAGGCCTCAGATGGCCACTGTCCGCGAGGGTGTGATGAAGAAGGCTCCTTTAGCGTCTCCCGTGGCCGGCAGGATTTCCGAGGTAGACGTCGCATCCATCGTTAAGGACAGTGACCTGACAGTGGAGATAGTTGCCCGGGAGATTGAGGAGAGGAAGATAGACATCAAGGGCGCCCAGATTATCGTGGCCGGAGGATTCGGAGTAGGCAGCAAGGAGAATTTCGACCTGATATTCGAACTGGCCAGGACTCTTGGCGGAGAGGTGGGAGCATCCCGTGCCGCTGTGGACGCAGGCTTTGCGGACCATGCCCGCCAGATCGGCCAGACCGGAGTGACGGTGCGTCCCAAACTGTTCATCTCTTGCGGTATATCCGGACAGATACAGCATACCGCCGGTATGGACCAGTCATCTATGATTATCTCCATCAACAGCGACCCTGAGGCTCCTATCCACAAGATAGCTGACTATGCCATAGTGGGAGACCTCAATGTGGTGATTCCCAAACTCATCAAGTTCTACAAACAAAACAGCAAATAGTCATGGCAAACTTTTATACAGACAACAGTGATTTGAAGTTCCAGCTTTCCCATCCGTTGATGAGGAAGATTGTGGAACTGAAGGAACAGGATTTCAAGGACAGCGGCGTATATGATTATGCTCCCTGCAACGTTGAGGACGCCATCGACTCGTACGACAAGGTGATGGAGGTCATGGGCGAGATATGCGCCGACACCATCGCAGCCAATGCCGAGCAGGTGGATCATGACGGCCCCGTCTGTGAGAACGGCCGGGTGACATACGCTGCCGGTACGGCTGAGAACCAGAGAGTGCTGACTCAGGCCGGTATGTACGGTATGTCGCTTCCCCGCCAGTACGGTGGACTTAACTTTTCTCTCGTGCCTTACGTGATGGCTGAGGAACTGGTCTCAAGGGCCGATGCCGGATTTGCAAACATATGGGGTCTTCAGGACTGTGCCGAGACTATCCATGAGTTCGCATCAGAGGAGATTAAGGCAGAATTCCTGCCCAGGATTCCCCAGGGTGATACCTGTTCTATGGACTTGACTGAACCCGATGCAGGCTCAGATCTTCAGGCAGCAATGCTCAAGGCGGAGTGGAATGAGGAGAAGGGCATGTGGATGCTCAATGGCGTGAAGAGATTCATCACCAACGGCGATGCCCAGATTAAGCTCGTCCTGGCCCGCTCAGAGGAAGGTACCCGCGACGGCCGCGGCCTGTCGTATTTCGTACACGACCAGAAATGGGGCGGCGTTACAGTCCGTCGTATCGAGAACAAGCTCGGTATCAAGGGCTCTCCTACCTGTGAACTGGTGTTCAAGAACGCTCCTGCCAAGCTTATAGGCGAACGCCGCATGGGATTGATCAAGTACGTGATGTCTCTGATGAACGGGGCCCGTCTCGGAGTGGGTGCGCAGTCAACAGGTATATCCGAGGCTGCTTACCGTGAGGCTTACAAGTACGCCTGCGAGCGCCGTCAGTTCGGCAAGGCAATCATAGAGTTCCCGGCTGTGTACGAGATGCTGGCCGTGATGAAGGCCAAGCTCCAGGCTTCCCGCGCCATTCTGTACGAGACCACACGTTTCGTGGATATATACAAGTCTTACGGCTTCATCGCAGAGACCCGTAAGCTGACACCGGAAGAGCGCCAGGAGATGAAGAAGTATCAGCGCTACGCCGATATGTTCACTCCCGTGCTGAAGATGATGTCCAGCGAGTACTGTAACCAGAATGCCTACGATGCCATTCAGATTCACGGAGGCTCCGGCTATATGAAGGAGTATCCCGTCGAGCGTATCTACCGCGACGCCAGGATCACCACTATATATGAAGGTACGTCCCAGCTGCAGACCGTGGCCGCCATCCGCTATGTGACCACCGGCGCATATCTGGCCAAGATCCGTGAGTACGAGGCCGAGGAGACCGCTCCTGAGTTTGCTACTCTCAGAAAGACGCTTGTGGATATGGCTGCCCAGTATGAGCAGGCCTGCGCCATCGTACACGGACATGACACCAATTATATCGATTTCCATGCCCGCCGTCTTGTTGAGATGGCCGGTCATATCATCATGGGATGGCTGCTTGTGCTGGATGCTCAGAGATGCTCCGACTTTACCAAGTCGGCCCGCGTCTTCATCGGCAAGGCCAGGGCCTGGAACCAGGAAAGATATGACTATATTGCCGGTTTCACCGAGGATGACATGGCTGACTTTCAGTAACAGAATGATATGAGCAGAAGACATATTCTGATATTTGCGCTTTCCCTCATCAGCGGCACGGCTGTCGCGGATGAGGGAATGTGGCTTCCGTCCCTCATCTCCGAGAGGATAGAGGACATGCAGGCCAAGGGCTTCGAGCTTTCGGCCGAGGATATTTACAGCATTAATCAGGCTTCCCTTAAGGATGCCGTGGTGCTTTTCGGCAGAGGCTGTACCGGAGAGCTTATTTCCCCGGAGGGACTGCTTATTACCAACCATCACTGCGGCTATGCCCAGATACAGCAGCACAGCTCGGTGGAGCATGACTATCTCCGCGATGGCTTCTGGGCCATGACCCGGGAAGAAGAACTGCCCAATCCGGGCCTGACCGTCAGTTTCTTGGAGTATATGGAGGATGTGACAGAACAGGTGCTGGACGGTTATGAGGCAGGAATGACTGAGGGGGAGCGGACGGCTCTGATTGATGCCAATGCCGACCGGTTGATAGAAAAGGCGACTGCGCCAGGCAACGGACTCAGGGCCTCAGTGGAGTCCCTGTACTATGGCAACAAGTACTACATGTTCGTCTACCGGGAGTATTCAGACGTGGAGATAAAGGCGTTCTATGGCGGTAACCAGTATTTCATGTTCACAAAGAAAATCTATTCCGATATCCGCCTGGTAGGAGCTCCTCCCTCATCGATCGGAAAGTTCGGCGCAGATACCGACAATTGGATGTGGCCGCGTCATACCGGAGACTTTTCCATTTTCCGTATCTACGCCGGCAAGGACAACAATCCGGCTCCCTACTCGGAGGACAACGTGCCTTATAAGCCCAGGCGTTATTTCCACATCGCTGCCGGCGGTATAAAGGAGGGTGATTTCACCTTTGTATACGGTTTCCCCGGAAGTACCAGAGAGTACATTATGTCCGAGGGTGTCCGCTATGTGTCCGAGGTGTCCAATCCCTTCAAAATAGCCCTGCGTACCATGCGCCTGGACATTCAGAAACGGTATATGGACGCTGACCAGGCTGTCCGCATACAGTATTCGTCCAAAAACGCCAGTGTTGCCAATGCCTGGAAGAAGTGGCAGGGCGAGATGCGCGGCATCAACCGTCTCGGCACAGTGGAGCGCAAGCGCGCGTACGAGGCCCGCTTCATGGAATGGGCGAAAGGCACGGAATACGAGGGCATCATCCCCGCTCTGGATTCGCTTTACGGATTGTATGTGCCTTATATGTGCGCCCTTGAGTATTATTATGAGGCTCCGAGGACAATCGAGCTTACTAATTTCGCCTCAAAGGTTATGAGGATTGCCGAAGACGGTGGCTCGGACTCGCTTCTCAGAGCTGCTGTGGAGGCTTTCTACAAGGACTATTATCTGCCATTGGACAAGGCGTCCTTCATAGCGGTGATGAACTACTATAAGGATCATGTTCCAGAGAATTTCAGGCCGGAGTATTTTGACAGTACTTTGTCCGCTTACGGCAGTGTGGAGGCCTGGGCTGATTACATGTTTGCCCATTCTACCTTTACCGACCGGGAATTCGTGTCAGCTATGGGGATTGCGGATGTATCCGTTCTAAATGACGATCCGGCTGTGGAGTTCCGCCGCGAGTTCTCTTCGTGGGCAGAGGCAGAGATATATCCTCATGTGGACAGACTCGGCAATGAGATAACTCTGCTTTACAGGGATTATATGCGCGGTCAGATGGAGTTTGAGCCGGGCAAGGCCTTTTATCCGGACGCCAATCTGACTCTCCGTGTGGCTTACGGTCATATTAAGGGCTACTCTCCGGCAGACGGAGTGGATTATCTGCCGTTCTCGACCATAGACGGTATCATGGAGAAGGACAATCCGGAGATATTCGACTACAATATACCGCAGAGATTCCGCGACATAGTGGCAGCTGGCGATTATGGCCGCTGGGGCAGCGACGGCTCCGTACCTGTCTGCTTCATCGCCACTAACCACACTTCCGGAGGCAACTCCGGCAGTCCGGTCATAGACGGCAAGGGCCGCCTGATCGGCATCAACTTCGACCGAGTGTGGGAGGGCACCATGAGCGACATCGAGTTCGACCCGGATTTCTGCCGGAACATCAGCCTCGATATCCGTTACGCCCTTTTCGTCATCGACAAGATCGGCGGTGCCTCACACCTCATCGACGAGATGACCATCGAGACCGAATAGCATTTCAGCCGTAAAGAACAATATTTTTTTGTTAAAAAATTTGGTGATAAGAAAATATTGCTATCTTTGCGGTCCGATTCGGGATGTGGCGCAGTTGGTTAGCGCACCACGTTAGGGACGTGGGGGTCGGACGTTCGAGTCGTCTCATCCCGACGAAAGGGGTCTCCCGAAACCGGAGACCTCTTTTTGTGAGATATATAATTGAGTTTCGGGAAGTGGCGCAGTTGGCTAGCGCGCTGCGTTCGGGACGCAGAGGTCGGGTGTTCGAGTCACCTCTTCC
>ERZ780212.776-NODE-776-length-29380-cov-3.217289_pt1 | contig 29380 bp, 28 predicted proteins | sample MGYA00511364_ERZ780212 | MGnify/ENA primary metagenome ERZ780212 (study PRJEB29588, sample SAMEA2147991) | human gut metagenome | biome: human gut; feature: human-associated habitat; material: faeces | place: Denmark | collected 2008/2010 ... | reverse complement strand
CCCCGAAGCCCCGGTGACAGAGTTCAGCACGATGAACAGCACCCCGGCCAGACTCACCCCTAATCCCAGCACCCCCTGCCACGTAATCCGGTCCTTCAGCACCACCGCCGCCACCACCATTGTCATAACCGGCGTCATCAGTCCCAGCACCGAAGCATCTACCGCCGTCGTCATCGTAATCGCCTTCAGAAAAGCAAACTGCGTCAGAAACAGCCCCAGGAGCGAGGCCACCGCTATCTTCCAGAGGTCCCCTCTCTCCACCCTCTCCCGCCTGGCCTCGGGCAAGCACAGCGACATCACCCAGAACAGCACCAGCGCCCCGGCCGACCGCATCAGGAACAGCGACATCGGAGGCACATGGCCGTCATTAGCTATATTCTTGCAGCACACGATATTGAACCCGAAGATCAGGTAGGCTGCAAGGCAAGCAAGGTTGCCGGTGAGGGCGTCTTTGGCGGTTGAGTTCATGGTCGTTTCTATAAGCGGCGCAAATATACATCATTCCACCAATTCCTCTCTGATTATCCTTCGACTTTCTTTCTTGTATTCCCTGCGGTTATACTTTTCTCCCCTACAAATCCAGCAACTGCACGGTGTTCCCGTAGTCCTGTATGCCTTCGCCCATCTCTCACGGGCTATTTCGAACCAATGAGGATGCTCGTTCCAGCTGCCGTCATCATTCCTAATACTGTGTCCACAAGCAGAAAAATACATCATACGGGCCTTGAACACCCGCATCTGTTGTCTCTGTCTCCAGAGTCTGTTTCGTTTTTTGTCCATCATCTCTTTGAATTAAAGTCAGTAGGAAGGACAAAAATTCTTTGATTGAATAATTCTGCCTGTTCATATTATTCGTTTACTTTAGTTTGTTCGTCTAATTCTAAATTGCTCAATAGGATATGTGGAGCGTGGACGACCTTGACCGGAATATCTCCACCCAATATTATGAGCGACGGCTGGCAGCCCAAAGGGAAAGTTCGACTCTGCCCGTACCTTATACCGGCCAGGCAGATCCGTTGGAATACATAAAGAATCCAATAGTAGCTGAATTTATGGGATTCCACCGCGATACCAACTATTCCGAATCAGAACTGGAACAGGCATTGATTGACGAAAGGCCTGCTGCAGAACTTGATAATGCCCTCATGGTGGAAATGCGTGTCGGATGTAAAGTACAATCCCTCTTCCTTAAATCTATAATTCATGGTCTTCGCTTTTTTGCGCATCACTGCGCGGTTAATAATACATAAAAACGCCGGGAAGCTTGGCAAGGACTTTCCGGCGGCATTCATTTATCACTTCAGCGGGATATCGGCATCATCGTATCCTCGATGGTCTGTCAAATACTCGTCGGAAAATATTATTTAACTGTTTGGATGAAATGCCCGAAGCAATGGCACACGGCATCCACCCGAAGCATTCCGAGCCTCGAACCGAAGTGGATATCTGTATGTTCACTCTACTTTGCCGCATTGTAATCAATATGGTTTGTTCAAAACAAGTGCAAAATAACGCAATTTTTCTTTATCTCATATTCAGAAATACAAATCCTCCCCATCCGGCACCTTGTTCTCCAGGAACATAACATAATAGATCGGGAGATAAAGGATATTTCCTTTTGTCTTTATTTCCCTTTCGTTTGAAAGGACAATAGATGAAACAATATGGTAGTCCTGAATTGCCATCAGGTTGTCCAATGCACTATGAACCGTATAATCCTTTCCTGATTTAACCTCGATTGGCAGCACACTCATGGTGCTACTGTCATCAACAAGGAAGTCTACCTCTCCTTTCTGCTTATTGTCGTAGTAAAACAGTTTTTCGTAATGTGCTTTCAGTTCCTGGGCAACAGCGCTTTCATAGACAGAGCCAAGGTTAATGCTGGCAATGTCGTTCAGTATTGGCTGGATATTGTAATGATACAACTGTGAAGTAAGCATACCTACATCGTTCATGTACAGCTTCAACAAATTTTTCTGCTGGGATTCTGCCAAGGGATATTTCGGATTGCTGATTGCATGGGATGGTATCGTAATACCTGAATTGATCAGGTACTCAAACTCCTCTACATAATTGCTGAATCTGTCTCCTTTCCGGTCCAATATATCTTTTGCTACAATCCGCTTCTTCTTATTCTCCATCTGAGAAGGAATCATATCATAGATACGGCGGATATACAGTTTCTTGGCAGCGTCCTCTTCGTAACGGGAAGCATCGACGCCATACAATTCTCTGATAGCCTCCTGAACCGCCCTCACTTTGACGATATTATGACTGTTCAAATATTCATTTACCGCATCCGGCATACCTCCTACGAGCAGGTATCTTTTGAAAAGACTCAACACTTTATCATGAACCTCCGGAGCCAAAGGCTGTTTCTGCTCAAATGATTGTCTCAGACGCGCAATCGCATCCTCGCCGAAATCATTTGCAATCAAGAATTCTTCAAAGTCCAGCTGATACATTTTCCTGGGAATAATGCTTCCGACTGGAACCGAAACGGTCTTTTTCAATGCAATTCCCAACAGGCTTCCGCTGCAGATAAACCGATACCTGTGTTCTTGCCTCAAGAACTTGAGCATCGTCAGAAATTGCGGATAGTGCTGAATCTCATCAATGAATACCAATGTATTTTCATATCTGTCCAACTTAGACCCAGCAACCATACTTAAGTTCAGGTAAAAGTCTTCCGTTGTGCGGACATTCTTGAATATCTTGTCGCCCGCATCATCTTCCACGAAATTTATCTCCACATAGTTGCCATAGAGCTCTGTCCCTACATCTCTTATGATGTAAGACTTGCCTATCTGCCGCGCTCCTTCAACAAGGAGAATCTTGTCCTCATTAGACCTGAGGTGGTCATCTATATACGATCGGATCTTTCTGTACAGCATTGCTTCTACACTTTTCTAAAAGATTTAGCAGTGCAAATATACACTTTTCCATGGAAATAACTCTTGTGGTTCTACACTTTTTCTACCCTTCCGTGTCTACTTTTTCGAGAGCAGCAACTTTTTCGAGAGCAGCTGCCCCCAGGGAGGTATAGCCGCCAAATTGACGGGCAGTTATAAACGCACATTCATAAACAATCTTTTTTCCGGCAGCGGATGTTTTTACGATGTGGCAAAAAACACTTACCAGGCATTGATTGTCGATGAGGCCCATCGCCTCAATCTCAAAAGCGGTTTGTACGGAAACAATGGAGAAAATCAGATAAAGGAAATTGTAAATGCGGCCAAATTCTCGGTATTTTTCGTAGATGACCGCCAGAAAATCCATATTAAGGACATCGGCTCGAAAGCCTCTATTTCGCAATATGCCGAATCGTGCGGAGCTGTTGTTCATCATGCAAAACTGAGCTCACAATTCAGATGCAATGGATCAGACGGATATCTGAACTGGCTGGACAACACTCTCCAGATAAAGGAGACCGCCAATACGAGACTGTCTCCGGAAGATTTTGACTTCCGTATCTTTGATGATCCCAACGAATTGTTCGACACCATCAAGGAGAAAAACCGCATAAACAACAAGGCGAGAGTAGTAGCCGGTTACTGCTGGGACTGGAACAGCAAGAAGGACCCTGCTGCGATGGATATAGTAATTCCTGAGCATAATTTTAAAAAGCAGTGGAATCTCAACTCTCAGAAAAACTTGTGGATTATTGACAAAGATTCTATAGAGCAGATAGGATGCATACACACCTGCCAGGGACTGGAAGTCGATTATATAGGGGTAATAATCGGTCCGGACCTGAGATTTGAAAATGGCCGGGTCACAAGACGTTCCGGTAACGATAAGTCTGTAAATGGTTTCAAAACCAGATTCAAGTCAGATCCGGTACTTGCAGCCCGGGAGGCTGATGAAATTATAAAAAACACTTACCGGACTCTCATGACCAGAGGCATGAAAGGGTGTTATGTATACTTTCCACGTGCGTCGAGTAGAGTCCGGAAACAGGATCGTACGCAGCATCTACATAGAGCCGCGAAGGCCGCCCCATCTCACTGCCCTGACTCACCGTATAGCTGAGACTGCGTCTGTCCCCGAAGAAGCCGTACCGCAGCAGCCAGCATGCCAGGTCGCCGTTGGCGCTGCCGGTGGCCGGATCCTCGAGAAATCCGGGATCCTCCATGAATACCCTCACCCTCAGGCTTCCGTCCTCGGACGGCGCGAAATACAGCAGGCTGCACGCATAGTGCCGGTCAATGAACCTCTGCCGCTCGTCGTAATTGACCCTGCAGCGCTCAAGTGCCTCCACCGACTTCAGAGGGGTGATTACTGCCTCCAGCCCGGTGGACACCCATTGTACCGGAAAATCCTCCCGGACATCGTCCGCCGAAAGCGATACGGCTGCCACCGCCGCTTCCCGGGGCAGAACCTCCCCGAATACGGGCTGGTTCTGGGTCATGATTCCCCTGCCGTCCGGGGTAAACTCCACCGGTATCTGTCCGGCCTTCAGATTGAGTATCACCTTCGACGGACATCCGCTTTCCAGGATTTCCCTTATGACATACGCTGTCCCGAGCGTAGGATGCCCGGCAAATGGCACCTCGCAGGAGGTCGTGAATATCCGCACGTCGTAGCCGCCGTTGCTCCGACGGCCGGACATGATGAATGCCGTCTCGGAAAAGCCTGTCTCTATGGCTATACGCTGCATCTCGCCATCGTCCACCGGCCGGTCGGGAATGAGCACGGCCAACTGGTTGCCCTGGTATTTCGCCTCTGCGAAACAATCCGCGATATAAAACTTCATACAGATGATTTTAACTCAGCAAATGTAGCACAAAATCTCCTGCAACCGCACGATAAGACCGCTTCTGTCCCGAAATATGCACGAGAAAGAATATCCGGTTCAATATTTTTCGTAACTGGGGCAGATGAAGGCAATCGGTCTGGATCGACGGGGACTCATACCTGCAGCCGGTAAGGCTGGAATGACAACCGGGTACACGGGAAAGAATGGTCCAGGGAGCAGACAGCACGCTACTGGGCAGAGACTTACCATAAGCCGACCGACCAGACTCATCCTGGGACCGATGACTACAGCGGCCTGCTGCAGGAAGTGCACCTGTTCTTTGACCTCGGATACCGGCTGGCACAGGAAACCGGATATCCTGAATGGAAATCCGGTTCCGAATTTGCAGATATACTGGAGAGATAGCCAGCCGTCCTCTCCTACCCGTAAGTCTCGATAAGGTATTTCACGAACTGAGGGTCCGAGAAGTTCACGGTACCGGCGTCATGCTGGTTGAGCGTACTGATCTTCCGCATTTCCTCCTCACTCAGAGTGAAGTCGAAGATATCCAGGTTCTGACGCATACGCTCCACGTGCGTGCTCTTGGGGATGGCCACGATGCCCCGCTGCGTGAGCCAGCGCAGTGCCACCTGTGCGGCGGTCTTCCCGTAGCCCTCACCGATGGAGGCGAGCAGTTCATTCTTTACCACACCTTCGGCACCTTCTCCGCCGAGCGGACCCCAGGCCATCATCCTCGTGCCGTGTTCCGCAAGAACCGGTCCGATGCCCTGCTGCTGGACAAGGGGATTGCATTGCAGCTGGTTCACCATCGGCTTTATGTCCACATAGTGGGCGAAGTCGAAGAAACGTCCAGCCTGGAAGTTGCTTACGCCGATGGCGCGCACCTTGCCTTCGCGGCAGGCTTTCTCCATAGCCCTCCACGAGCCGAACACGTCGCCGTATGCCTGATGGATGAGCAGCAGGTCGATGTAGTCAGTCTTCAGCTTGCGCAGGCTCTCGTCGATGCTTGCCGCTGCTTTCTCCTCGCCGGCATTCGATATCCATACTTTCGTCACTAGGAAAATATCCTGCCGGGGGACACTGCTCTTGCTGATGGCGTTCCCCACGCCTTCCTCGTTGAAGTAGGCCTGAGCCGTGTCTATAAGACGGTATCCGACGCCCAGGGCATCGCTCACGCACCGCTCGCATTCCTGCGGGGCGACCTTGAACACACCGTAACCTAAAAGCGGCATTTCCACGCCGTTGCTCAATGTAATAGTATTCATCATCATTCGTGTATTTTATAAGTTCCTATTCCTCTTACTGTCTGCAGGTCCATATCGTCATAGATAGGACTGCGGCCGGTATCCAGTCCGGCAATGGCCCGCATCTCCTCCTCCGTCAGGGTGAAATCGAAGATGTTCAGGTTCTCTATCATGCGTTCGCGGCGCACGGTCTTGGGGATTACCACCACATTCCGCTGGTTCAGCCAGCGCAGGACGACGTTGCCCACCGTCTTGCCGTGCCGGGCGGCAATGGCTTTAAGGACGGGGTTGTTCCAGATGTCGTTCTGTCCTTCCGCAAACGGAGCCCACGCCTCGTGCTGTATGCCTTCCTGACGGAGAAATGTGTTGGCTGCCTTCTGCTGGAAGAACGGATGGGTCTCCAGCTGGTTGACGGCCGGTTTCACCTCATTGTGCAGGAAGAGGTCCTGCAGGCGCTCGCTGCTGAAACTCGTCACTCCGATGGCACGGATGCGTCCCTCCCTGTAGAGCCGCTCGGCTGCCCTCCATGCCGCATAATAGTTGCCGTAGGGCATTTCCCACCTGTTCCTCATTGAAATAGGAGGCAGCAGTGTCAATCATCCGGTACCCGGCCTCCAAGGCGTCGGTCACGATACGTTCCGTTTCATTCACGGGAATCTGGAAGACGCCGAAACCGATGGACTGCATCATCGGACACCTAAGCCTCTTGCAGAATCCGGTGATGAGGCTCTCGCCACACGACTTCGGCAAATGCGTCTGCGACATGGAGCGGCTCCGGCAGGTCTCGGAACATACCGCCAGACTGAACTTCTCGTCCTTTTCCTATTTCAGCAGGTACGTATCCAGGCATTTCGGCATTTCTCCCAATGCCTACAGGGAGTCATTAAACCGAGTGCGTTAAAATAGGCGAAATACAAACTATAACTCGATGTCTCCGTCAACACTGCCCTGCTGCCCCCATCCTTCTATCTGCACCCCGTCAAGCTCAATCTTATCGGAGGATACTTTTATTTGAACTGTCAGGCATCTTCCTCCATCAAGCATGCTGCTGACGGGCCTGCCGTCCTGATCATTGTCGGGAACACTTAGTGTACGCGCCATGTCACCGAAACGTACTTCAAGCGTCACATTGTCTTTTTCCTGAGGAACAATAAAGCATGATACCTGACTGCCCTGCATGGTTCCCACCTCTGACAATCCGGAGGCCGTACCGTTCTGTATTGCTCCTTTTGCCAGATCTATGCCGCATGAGGAAAGAGCCTTGACCGATGTGGATATCTCAGACAGCTGCGCATCCGTCAAATCATCGGACACATACTTTACCACAAGTTTGTGCAGAGCGTGCTTGAAGACCAGACTCACTGCATCTTCTGAGTCTTTCCCGACCTGCACCGCCTCGGCCAGCAACAGGTCGGTTTCTTCCGCCGGGGAGACGGTAAATGTCAATATTCCGTCCACTGCCGTCCCCTGGACAGGATAGCAGCCGGAAAAATATACATTCCCGGCATCTTCCGGCAGATTAAGATCCGCCCATGAGAGCTCAGTCGTCCCGACAGTGTAGCTTGTGCTTATATTCGGGAAACCGCTTCCCGAAACCACAAGCGTAAAGATATCCCCGTTGGAGAAATTTCCTTCTCCGTTCCCGTCAAGTGCGGGTGATTTGGTCAGGGCCTCGATGGATGTCCGGATATCTATCATCCTGTCAGTCTCATCTGTACCGTTGCCGTTGTCCTCAGGGAATTTCTCGCAGGAAACAGTCATCATTGCAAACAGGACAACCACTGCTATAATTAAACTGTGATATTTCGTTGTATTGTTCATCGTTATTTCAACTTATTGAATAAAACTTTCATTAATCTCAACTTCGGGAAATTCCTTCTGCCAGATATCCCGTTTCAAATCCACAACCGTTATACAGGATATGGGAAATATGCTGGAATCTCCCATCATCACTTTCCAAGGTCCATCATCCCGATATTTAATCTCCTGACGTATCAGGCGGTGGCGCTGGTAATTATTGGAGCCTCCATTAACCTCAAAGTTATAATGGTCATTATTGTCTACATAATATATGGCGGATACATAACCCTCATCATCAAATTCCACACCCCAGATTGTCATAACGTGCGTAACCCCTTGGCTCAGGTTAGACTGTTCGAAACCCAGCCCCTGCTTATTTTCCAGAGCTTCTTTGATAATCCTGCTGAAACTCTCTTTATTCATGGCGTCTTCAGGTCTGACCGCAACATCTATGTTGTCGAATATTTCCGTGAAATATCCTCCGTAATTGTCATCAATATCAGGATCCGGAGATGATATTCCCGGAGTCCCGCAGATAAACCAGTTAATTCCGACGGCATCCGAACCCCCTCTGTTTCTGGATATGTCTCTGAAAAAGTCGAAAATTTCACTGCCTTCAGTATCGGAAAACCCGAAAGAGGGGCGCGGATATGCCGGCCATGGATTTGAACTGTACCTTGCATCATACGCCTCGATATACGGTTCATTGAGCCGTGTCCACCAATGCAGCAGATTTGACGCGCCCGCCGCCCAGCACATATTGCTGTCATGGTATCCAGGACGGGATTCACTATCGTCCGGATCGTCCTTATCGCAGTCATACCATAAAAAGTCGCTCTGCCAGTTCAGATACGCAACGCCGGATACTTTGTACCATATACCGTTGGGGAAGTTTTCAGGCACCAAGAAACTGTACTCAGGAACGGACGCGCTGTCTTTTGGATAATCGGGCAGGCTGGCTGTCTTGACCCCGTAAACCCAGCACGTCCTGCCGCTATAGTCTGTATCCGGGTCCGGGTCAGGGTCGGTTCCGATATCTCTGTCGGGTTTGAGACGCAGATTGAGTACGGTCTCCTTCCCGCTCTCCAACACACTGCTTTCTCCGATCGTTGCCGGCGCCTTGTAGACGGATGTCTTTCCACCTGAGGAAATCTCCACCCATCCTTCGGCATACGCCCCAAGATCCCCGGGGAAAAGAATTGCCGAATACTTTCCCTCGGACAATATGCGGGGCGTTATGTCCTCCATTGTACCGGAAGGAGTGTCAATACCGCCTGTTGAGAGGTCGAATGAGCCTTCCGTAATATTCCTCACAGTGACAGTCAGATCATCAGGAAGAGAGCCTCCGTCACTTGATATATTGATTGACAGACGGTGCATGCCGTGCTCAAAGGGCATCTCTATCACGTCCCCGGTAATATCTTCCTGCTCTATGTCAAGATGGCTCCACAACAAGTCAGAGTCCTCATACCCGTCACCGGTCTGGTCGGTGTCCACACGATGCGTGTGCAGGTTTGTCTCAGGCGAGACATCCTCTCTGGCCGGATAGTATGCTGAAAGGCGCACAGTACCCGAGCCAAGCTCACTTTTCTGCAGTTTCGGAGTCCATTGCCCGTCCTCCATGGTCAGTATGACCTGTCTTGTCTGCTCTCCATAGATATAAAGTCCGACTTTGTCTCCTTCCGTGAAAGATCCGCTGCCGTCTTCTCCAATCTCAGCTTTCGTACCCTCATTGTCCTGCGTGAAGACCATCTCTACATACTCACTGCCATTCTTCAAGGATGAATAGTCCTCAGATTCCACGCATCCGGACAATAACACCGGAACTGCTGCCAATAACCGGAGCAGGCGTTTACTTGTAATCATTTTTTTATTCATTTTGTGGATAGTTGATTTTCTCCGCAAAAGTAGTGAAAAAACAACGCATAGATATGATTTTTAAAAACCGTTTGATTTTTTCTAAACGGAAGTACCTGGGCGCGGTCCGATGCGGTACTGGCGGGGAGTCTGACCGGTTCTTTTCCTGAAGAACTTGGTAAAGGATGACTGGTCGGAGAAATGGAGTGCCTCAATTATCTCCTTGATGCTCATATCCGAATAACGAAGCATATTCTTTGCCTCTGTGATAACATAGGAGTCTATCCAGTCCGCGGCCGTCCTGCCAGTGGCCTTCTTGACCAGCTTGGACAAGTATTTGGTGGACATACACATCTCCCCCGCATAGAAACTTATATCCCTGTGCACGGTATGGTGCCTGGCGACGAGCTTGAGGAAACTGTCGAACGCAGTCCGGCACCTGGCCGTAGTGCCTGCGGCCGGACAGTGATGCGCAGAACCGCGATTGCGGGAATATATTCCGGCTGCAAAATAGAATACAGAAGACAGCAACTGACCTATACACTCCCGCTTGTACGGCATGGCAGATGTCAGCAGGCGTTGAGCCAGTTCCAGATAGGAAGCCGCCGTCTCTTTCTCCTGCGGCATAAGTTCCGAACAGGGATTGTCTATCAGACGCATGCCCTCCGAAAAAAGTCTGTCTATATCCACGTGTACACCTGAGAGATAGGCCTTGGAGGCGGCAACCACTACAAATCGCAGCCTGTCTTTCTGACTCTCCTCTATGTACGCCACATGCATGATATCTCCCGGGATATTGATGAAGAGGGTATTTTCCCGTACCTCAAACTCCGTCATGTTGACATTGAGGCGTAACCGTCCCGATATGCAGAAAAAAGCCAGATAGGCGTTCAGGCGGCAGGGATGCGTCAACACCTCCAGACATTTGTCGTATTTCATGTCCACGATACAGAAGTCATTGCCTATACCTATGCTGTCAGCCGAGGCAAACGCCCTTCTGAACCTGGCGATATCTATAGTGTGGAAAACAGGAGTGTCAATCATATCTTCAGTTTTTGAATTCATAGTGCAAACATAGCATCTTTCTCCCTTTTGACAAAAAACAGTCCCTTTCAGGCACTTTTTGGCTCCTTTTGGGCATTTTCTTTGAATTGCCACCGCACAAAACTACGAAATTGCAAATTGAAGATGAGAATGATTTACCGTATCATCATGCTTACAGGCGTTGCACTGCCGGCAAGTCTTTGCATGGCAGCGGCCTCGGAAAAAGAGCCGCGTACGCTGACCCTGCAGCAGTGCCGCGACCTGGCTATTGCCGCCGACAAGGAACTTGCAATAGCAGGCAGAAAACAGGAGATTGCCGGTTACGACAGAAAGAGCGCCCTGGCCAACTGGTTCCCGGAGATATCGGCCACGGGCACTTATCAGTACAACAGCCGCGACCTGTCACTGCTTCCCGAGAGTGTGTCAGAATTTCTGAACGCAGAAGGTCCTCTGTACGACCTCCGCGTGGAGGTTGACAAGGCACTGACACTGGATGTGACAAATGTGTTTGCCGGAGCAGTAACTGTGGTGCAGCCGGTCTTTATGGGCGGGAAGATAATAAATGCTGACCGGATGGCCCGTCTGGCCGTGGACATTGCGGACATCGGGTACGAGGACAGACTCCAGCAGACTCTGCTCAGTGTGGATATGGCTTACTGGCAGACAGTGTCGGTGGCAGCCCGGAAACGACTGGCCGAGAGTTATTCGGAACTGCTGCAGCAGGCTGTCTCGGATGTCACACTTCTGGAGGCGCAGGGTATGGCTACCGGTTCGGACGTGCTGTCGGTCAAGGTCAAGGCCAATGAGGCCGATATACTCTGCACGAAGGCCGACAACGCCCTGACCCTTTCCAAGATGTTTCTGGCCAGGCTCTGTGGCATGGGCACAGACAGTGATTTCGTCCTGTCCGACGAGAACGCGGACACGATAGTGACATCCGGACCAGTACCGGAACGGACCGACAAGGAGATAACGGCTGCCAGAGCGGATCTACGCATGCTGAGTCTTACCGCTGACATATGTGACCGGAGAGTGGCTGCTGTCCGGGCCGATATGCTGCCGCAGGTCGTACTGACAGGAAGTTATGTGGTGACCAATCCCAACATGTTCCACAGTTTTCAGAACTCATTCGGAGGCTTTTTCAACGTGGGTGTAAGTGTACGCATACCCATAACCCATGGAGGAGAGAGACTGCAGAAAACTCGGAAAGCGAAGGCCGAGGCGGCTATAATGAGGGAGAAACTGGCACAAGCGGAGGAGATGGCGGCCATGGAGGCGGCACAGCTCCGGCACCGTTGGAACGAAGCTGTCCGCAGAGTCGGCATGGCCGGGGAAAATCTCTCTGCCGCCGAGGAAAATCTTCGCACCGCCACCGTAGGGTTCAATGAGGGCATAATAGCCTTCACAGCCCTGTCGGCAGCTCAGACCGCATGGCTTCAGGCCAATACGGAATATATCGATGCCTCTATAGAATTGAACATATGCAGCTCGGCTCTTAGGAAAGCCGAGGGTCTTCCCTTAAATTAAAAATACTGATGTCATGAATACCAAATCCAGAAAACGATACAATCTGTCGGCCGGAATAGCCGCACTGCTGGTCATAGTCATAGCGGTCGGCGTGGCCGGATATATTGTCTCCGCACCGGAGACTCCAGTAATTCAAGGAGAGGCAGAGGCTGCCGAATACCGTATCTCCGGCAAGGTTCCCGGCCGCATCGGGCATCTGCTTGCCTGTGAGGGACAGGAAGTACACCATGGAGATACGCTCGTCGTGATAGACAGCCCGGAAGTCCGTTCCAAGCTGGCCCAGGCCATGTCCATGAAGAGTGCGGCTGATGCCCAGAACCGAAAGACGGCCTCGGGAGCCCGTCAGGAACAGATAACAGCTGCATACCAGATATGGCAACAGGCCGCTGCCGGAGAAGAGATAGCGAAGAAGACGTTCGACAGGATGCAGCGGCTTTACATGGAAAAAGTAATAAGTGCCCAGAAATGGGACGAGGCCACCGCCCAGTATAAAGCAGCCAAGGCGGTGTGTGCGGCGGCCAAGGCCCAGTACGACCTCGTGCGTAAAGGTGCGGGAGAAGAGGACCGCGCGACGATGGAGGCTCTGTCTTCACAGGCCGCCGCAGCCCTTGAGGAAGTGGAATCCTATCTCGGAGAACTGTACCTCACCTCCCCTGTGGACGGTACTGTATCGGCTGTCTATCCCATGACGGGAGAACTGGTCGGACAAGGTGCTCCAATTATGACTGTAACCGACCTCAGTGATATGTGGATTACTTTCAACATACGGGAAGACATGCTCAACGGCCTGCGCTGCGGTGACAGACTCAGAGTACGCATACCGGCTCTCGGAGACAGTCGCATCTACGATACGGAGGTTTACTACATCTGCGTCCGTGAATCATACGCCACATGGCGGGCGACCAAGGAGTCAGGCTCATACGATGCTAAAACATTCGAGGTCCGGGCCAGACCTGTAAACAGGATTGACGGACTCAGACCCGGCATGACAGCGATAGTGGAGGACAGAATATGATGGCCGTTGTCAGAAGGGAACTGAAGATGATGCGCCGCAGACCGCTGTATCCGCTGGCCTCGGCAGGTACGCTGGCTTTCTGCATGGTATTCTTTCTGACCTTTTTCAGAAACGGCATGCCGCATGGACTGCCTGTAGGCGTAGTGGATCTGGACGGATCGTCCCTGTCCAGGGAACTTCGTCGCCAGATCGACGCAACCGATGCCGTAAGCATCTGTGAATTCGGCAACTACGAGCAAGCCCGCAAAGCCATGCAATGCGGACGGATCAATGCTTTCTGCGTGATTCCTGAAAATTTCGCCAGAAAGATGCAATCCGGACGGCAACCGGTGTTGACCATTTATACCAATGCGCAATACTTTGTGGGAGGTTCTCTGGCCTACAAGGATCTGATCACCATGGCCAATCTGGCATCCGGAGCGGCACAGCGTGAGATACTTTCAGCTAAGGGCATGAATGAGACATCCATGGCCGGCATGATACAGCCGATAGCCATAGACACCCACCAGATAGGCAATCCGACTGCCGATTACGGAGTATATCTGGCCAACATCCTGATTCCCGGCATCATGGAGATGATCGTCATCCTGATAACGGTCTATGCCATCGGATCAGAACTTAAATACGGAACATCCAGGCAACTGCTGAAAACAGCCGGCGACTCCACTGTCAGGGCCCTGGCCGGAAAAATGCTGCCGTACACCCTTCTATTCACCCTGATGGGACTGGCCTGCGACATTGTCCTGTACGGAATTGCCGGATATCCGCTCGCCGGCAATATACTGAACATGATGGCTGGAATCACACTGCTGGTATTGTCCAGCGAAGCCGTAGGGATATTCCTCATAGGGACATTGCCGGTACTGCGACTCTGCATCAGCATATCTGCACTATATAGTGTGCTGGCATTCTCAATGGCAGGATTCACCTTTCCGGTAGAAGCCATGCCGCCGTATGTAAGAGGCCTTTCCGCAATATTCCCGCTGCGGCACTACTATGAGATGTATGTGCAGGAGGCCGTTTTCGGAGCCGGCTTCACAGCATGGTGGCCCGAGGCTGTGCATCTGCTGATATTCCTGTTTCTGCCTTTTACTGTCCTCAAAAGACTCGGCAAGGCTTTCAGAAAATTGAATTATCCCAAAAACTGACATGATACGATATCTCAGACAATGGCGCAGGGACTGGTACTACGTATTCACCAATGAGCTGCGCATGATATTCTGTGACAGCGGGGTGATGGTCATCTTTTTCCTGGCTGGACTGGCTTATCCGCTGATATACGGAATAGTCTACAGCAACGGTACTGTGGACGATACACCGGTGGCTGTCGTGGATCTCTCGCACAGTACCGAAAGCCGACGGTTTATCCGAAAAATGGACGCAACCAGAGAGATAAGCATAGCTTACACTTGCACGGACATGGAGGAGGCCGCCAGACTCATGCGGGAGAGAAGGATCAACGGCATCGTGCTTTTCCCTGAGGACTACGGAGACGCCGTCACCTGCGGGAGACAGGCCCGTATCTCCACCTATGCGGACATGAGCAGTTTCCTCTACTACAAGAATCTGCTGATGGCAGTCAATCACGTAATGCTCAGTGAGATGCACGATATACAGATACAACGTTTCTCTGCCATGGGCATAAGCGGCCAGAGTGCTATCCAGCTGGTAGAGGCAATGCCTTATGAAGAGAACATCCCATACAACAGAGGATTCGCATACGGGTTCTTCTTTATTCCGGCAGCACTGATGCTTGTCATACAGCAGACCATGTTCTACGGCTCTTCCATGCTGGCGGGAACAAAAAGGGAACACGACCGTAACGCCCTGCTTATGCCGGAACTGAAGGGGCGCGACATATCCCGTACCCTATTGGGCAGAGGGGCAGCATATTATCTTATCTATACGGGCCTGAGCATCTACATAGCAGTACTTGTACCACGAATCTTCGGTCTTCCCCAATATGGCCGTTTCGGAGACATCCTGGTATTCCTGCTTTTCTACCTCGCGGCCTGTGTCACATTCAGCCTTACCTTCAGCAGTCTCATCACCCGCCGCGAAACCGTATTCGTACTATTTCTGTTCATGTCACCTGTATGTCTGTTCCTCACTGGATTCTCATGGCCGGAAACAGCCTTCCCCGCTTTCTGGAGGCTGTTCTCCTATATCTTCCCATCCACTTTCGCCGCACATGCTTTCATCAACCTGAGCAGCGCCGGCTGCACCCTCGCCATGATTGCCCCCCAACTCAAGGCCCTTGCCATCCAGACTGTCATCTACTACACACTCGCCTGGACCGCAACATACCTTGAGCACCGAGACACCACCAGCCCTGATTTTCCTTAATATTGTTACCGTATTCTGTAAAAGTGGTAACTACGGAAACAGAAGACAGCATATATTTGCACTGATTTTTACAGACAGCTATGGGATGTCATAAGACACTGGATATAAAGACCGTTTGCGAGTGCAACAAGTGCCTGTGCACCGAGACCCTGCACCCCCAGGCCACACTTATCAACCTGGAGAAACCCGACTTGGGAAGCGAGGCGGTCAAGTTTGAATTCTACGCCATCCTGTTGATTGAGGAGTGCCCGGGAGGATGCAGCTGCTGCGGCCGGATGTACTACGACTACAACAATGCGACCATGGTCTTTCTCAAGCCAGGTGAGATATTCCGCATGACCGGAGACAATACACTGCCGGACAAAGGATGGCTTCTGGCCTTCCACCCGGACCTCATATACCGGACAACCCTGGACAGCCATATACGTAACTACACTTTCTTCAACTATCGGAAGGAGGAGGCCCTGCACCTGTCCAGACGCGAGACTGAAAGCATCACCTGTTGCCTTTGGAACATTGAGGAGGAACTGCATCATCCGATAGACACACATACCGGAACTATTCTCTCCCGTCATATTGAACTGCTGCTGGACTACTGCAGCCGGTACTACGAAAGGCAGTTCATTACCCGTGAGAACACTAACAAGGATATTATGGCCCGGCTGGAGCTTATGGTGGACGAATACATCACATCTGGACGTATTCATGACACCGGCATGCCCTCACCTGCCGCATTCTCAAGGCATCTGAACCTGTCCGCGGCCTATCTCTGCGACTTGCTGTGTTTCGAGACCGGCAAGACTTTTGCTGAATACATCCAGCTCAAGCAGATTGGTATGGCACGTAAAATGCTGTGTGACAGCAATACCGCACCCTCGGACGTAGCGCGTATTCTCGGATTCCAGAGCCTGCAGTTCTTCAACGCCGTCTTTAAGAAACTTACCGGCACCACTCCCGGCAAATATAAGAAGCCTGGCGGAGAACGCCTCTCATAGCCATCAACGACATATCTGATTCGCAACCGTTTCCGCCTATTTTGCTTCTTGTTCCTTCTTCGGGTTGTGTTTCAGAACCTTGGCATCGATATAAAAAACTATCTCCTCCGCGATGTTGGTCAGATGGTCACCGGTGCGCTCAAGCTTGCGGAAGATGCTGCCGAGTCCCATGGCCACAGGCAGCTCGTCCAGATGGCCCTTGGCATAATCCATAAGGATACTGTCGGAAGCGGCCTTGAGCCTGTCCAGCTCGTCATCCATGTCGATGACTGATGAGGCTTTTGCCGGATTCTCATCCATAAGAGCATTCTGCAGCTCGTTCATCATCTCCAGCACGACAGCGAACATCCTTTCCAGCTGCAGTTTTTCTATCAGACCTGCATCCAGACTCTGCACCGTAGTCTCCTTGACGAAACGGGCGATACTGTAGGCATAGTCGCCGATGCGCTCCAGGTCGTTGTTGATCTTGAGCATGGCCAGGACGAAACGGAGGTCCACGGCCACAGGGGTATAGAGGGCGATGAAGTCCTCCACCTGCGTGTCTATCTTGATATCCTGAGCATCCACCAGACGCTCACGCACCCATATCTGCTGGGCTATGTTGCGGTCAAGTCCCAGCACCGCCTGACGGGCCTGGTCCATCTGATTGTACACCATCGTCCACATGCGGTATACCTCGTTGCGGAGCTGTGTAAGTTGCTGATCTACGAATTTTACCATATCATGTTACTGTTTTTGTCTGTTAACCGAAGCGTCCTGTGATGTAATTCTGCGTCGCCTCCTTGTGCGGATTCGTGAAGATGGTCCTGGTATCGTCGTACTCTACCATCTCGCCCATATAGAAGAAGGCAGTCCTGTCGCTGATCCTCGCTGCCTGCTGCATGTTGTGCGTGACGATGACGATGGTCACCTGACTGCGCAGCTCGCTTATCAGCTCCTCCACCTTGGCCGTGGATATCGGATCAAGAGCCGAAGCCGGCTCGTCCATAAGCAGCACGGACGGGGAGACCGCCATTGCCCGAGCGATACAGAGCCTCTGCTGCTGCCCTCCCGAGAGCGCGAAGGCCGAATCATTCAGCTTGTCCTTCACTTCGTCCCAGAGAGCCGCCCCGCGCAGGGACTCCTCCACTCTCTCCCGGATGTATTTCTTGTCCTTTATCCCATTGACCCGCAGTCCGTAGGCCACATTGTCGAATATACTTTTCGGAAAGGGGTTGGGTCTCTGGAAGACCATCCCCACATTCTTGCGCAATTCGTCCACATGCACGTCCTGACCGTATATGTCCTGTCCGTCAATCAATATCTGTCCCTCAAGCCTTGTACCTGGTATCAGGTCGTTCATCCGGTTGAACAGCCGCAGGAAAGTGGACTTGCCGCAGCCCGAAGGACCGATGAAGGCGACCACCTGATTCTGCGGAATCTCCATCGAGATGCCTTTAAGGGCATGGAAGTCCCCGTAGTAGAAATTGACGTCTTTGGCTTCGATTTTTTCCATTGATGCTATATGTCGTTATTTGAGTTTCAAACGTTTTTCGAAGTATTTCCTGAGTCCTCCCGCCAGCAGATTGATTATCAAAACTATGATTATCAGCACAAGAGCCGTGCCGAAGGCGATGGGCTGCTGCGCCTCGATATCCGTGCCGCTGGTGGAGATGACGTAGAGGTGGTATGGCAGGGCCATACACTGGTCCAGGATGGAATTGGGCAGCTGAGGGAAGAAATACGCGGCGCAGGTAAACAGAATCGGAGCCGTCTCCCCGGATACGCGGCCCAGGGAAAGAATCAGTCCCGTGATGATGCGGGGCATGCCCATAGGCAACACCACCTTCCATATGGTCTGCAGCTTGGTGGCTCCGAGAGCAAGACTGCCCTCGCGGATTCCGGCCGGGATGTCCTTCAGGGCCTCCTCCGTAGTGCGGATAATCAGAGGCAGGGACAGCAGTCCGAGAGTGAGGGAACCGGCCAGAATACTGTCTCCGAAGCCCATGTATTTTACGAACAGGGCCATACCGAAAAGTCCGAACACTATCGACGGCACTCCGCTTAGGTTGTTGGTCATCAGCCGGATGAACTTGACCACCCAGCCTTTGGAGGCATACTCATTCATATATATGCCGCTCATGATGCCTATGGGGAAAGCCACCACCGCACTGCCGAGCATCAGCAGCAGGGTTCCGACTATCGCAGGGAAAATACCTCCGGAGCGCATGCCGTCCTCGGGAGCCTTGGTCAGGAAATCCCAGCTCAGGACTCCCGCTCCCCTGTAAATGATGAATCCGAGAATGGCGAAAAGCACCAGTACAATGAAATAGCTGAGGATTCGGAAAACAGTGAAGGCTGCTGTCTGCGAGCGGCGCTTGCGGAGATGGTAGCCGGTGGGATATACAGGTGAGTTCATGTCGGACAGTTACGAATTTTTTGCCTTATTGCGATGGGAAATGTACTCCACGCAAAGGTTGATGAAAAATGTTACGAAGAAAAGTATTACACCCAGCAGGAAGAGAGACTGGTAGTGCGCTCCGCCGGCCGGGGCCTCCCCGAGCTCGGCGGCAATCGTAGCCGGAATGGTCCTCAAAGGCTCGAGGATAGAATGCGGTATGACGGCGGCATTTCCGGTCACCATGAGCACCGCCATGGTCTCTCCTACCGCACGTCCGATACCAAGTACCACACCTGAAGCGATTCCGGACATAGAGGACGGTATCACCACCTTTGCCACTGTCTGCCATCTCGATGCGCCGAGAGCCAGAGATGCTTCCCTGAGAGCTCTGGGACAGTTGCGCATGGCGTCTTCCGCGACCGTGACTATGGTAGGCAGAGCCATGATGGCCAGGACAATACTGCCGGCCAGCCCGCTCTCACCCACCGGCAGGCCGAAAACCTGCTGCAGCATAGGTACTATGACTATCAGGCCGAAGAAACCGTACACCACCGAGGGTATGCCGTTCAGCAGCTCAATAACCGGTTTCAGAAAATTGCGGACGCGCTCGGAGGCCACCTCGGACATATACACCGCTATACTTATACCGAAAGGCAAGGCAAAGAGAATGGCGAAAAAACTCACCCACAATGTACCCGCCAGCAGAGGCCACATGCCGAACAGTGGAGCAGGCGTCGCTGTCGGGAACCATTCCGATCCGGCCAGAACCTCCTTCACGGAAATGTTATTGTCGTCGATGAAGCTCAGCTGCGCCCCTTCCGGAATCATGCTCTCCGGCACGAATGCTACCATTCCAGGATGCTCTCCTATCAGGGCCGCTATCATCTCCGGTGCATTCTCATACTGTTCCCCGAGTTCCTCCTCGGTAAAATATTTGTCCATGTCTTCCAGACGGAAAGCAGTGATGGGCAGGTCAGGGCCTCCCAGTTCCTTCCAGTTGGTCACATCCTCGTCGAAGACAGCCTTTATCTGAGCCGCGTCCATCTTCCGTACCGGATTGTCCTTGTGCAGGGCCAGGACATATCCCTCCTCGATGACTTTTTCACGGAACAGACCGGCTCCCTCAGTGAACAGGAAGCCGATTATCAGCAGAATAACCAGACTGGTGACAAATCCGCTGGCCGTCAGCAGCCATCTGACCGCCTTCTCCATGAAACGCTTCATCTTCCAACGGCCTCCTCCCCGTTGTCCGCCTCATTATCCTTGCCGTCCCCCTGCACAGTGCCCTCATCGCTCTCCATTTTCACCGGGATGAAACCCTGCGCCAGGACTGACTGCTGCCCCACCGGCGAGAGTGCGTAGGAAATGAACGGACTCACCACAGCCTCCTTGGCAGAGTCATAATAATAGTACAGCGGACGGACTATGGGATAGGAGCCGTCCGCGGCAGTCTCGACCGAGGGCAGGGCATAGTGCCTGCCTCCGTCGTAGGACACCGCGAGAGGTTTCACGTACTGATTGAGATAGGCCAGGCCGATGTAGCCTATGGCCCCTTTGGTCTGCCTTACCGACTGGATGATGGCCCCGGTGGCCGGCATAGATAGGATACTGCTCATATAGTTCTTGTTCTCCAGGACACTCTCCTTGAAAAACTCATACGTACCGGAGGATGTCTCACGGGAATAGACCACTATCCTGCGGTCCTCTCCGCCGACTTCCTTCCAGTTGGTGATCTTGCCCCGGAAGATGGCCTCCAGCTGCTCGCGGGTCAGCTTCGAGACGGGATTGGAGGGATTGACCACCACCGCGAGGGCATCATATGCCACGATCACCTCCTCAGCCTCCAGGCCGGCTTCAGCGAATTTCATTTTCTCTCCGAACTTGATGCGGCGCGAAGCCATGGCGATGTCGGTGGTGTTCTCCATCAGAGCGGATATGCCAACACCCGAGCCTCCGCCGGTGACTATCACGCTGCTGTCGGGATGCTCTTCAAGATATTCCTCTGCAAGTTCTTGTGTAAGTGGAAGAAGTGTGTCACTGCCCTTGACCCTCTGGGCCTGTGCCGACCCGAAAGCGGTCATAGCGACAAATACGGAAATAAGAATCTTTCTATGGTTCATCTTCTGTATTGTTGTCTGCCCTGATTTTACCTGGCAGGCCGCAAAGATATCAGCCTCTTCCGAGTCCACAAGACCCTCATGTCATGTTTCACCTTCCCGTAACAGCATTTTAACCGTTTCGTAACATCGGCACACCCCATGAGTAACACCATGGCAGCTGTATCACAGACACTTTCTTATGATGGGTATGACCTGTATGTCGGCTGGCAGCCAATCCACTGACTCCAGTCCGTCCGCCGACAGCCACCTGGCTGACTCATGCTCCTTGAGTACCAGAGTCCCCGACACCACACTGCAGAGATAACAGTGCATCGTCAGGTGAAATGCCGGATAGTCATACTCCACCGTGCAGAGCAGCTTTCCAACGGCAATCTCCGCATCCAGTTCCTCCCGGATCTCCCTGCGCAGAGCCTCCTCCCTGCCCTCCCCGGCCTCCACCTTGCCGCCCGGGAACTCCCATTTATCCTTGAACTCCCCGTATCCACGCTGCGTCGCGAATACTCTGCCGTCTCTCACAAGTACAGCAGCCACAACTTCTATTTTCCTCATTGAAGAATCCTATTTATCATTGAATCACAATCTAATCTTGACATGAAAACCGCCATGAGCAGAACTTTATTCCCCGCGAATATAGTTCACTTTCATCTGCATGACAAGCATTTTTGTTATATTCGCATATTGTTTATCCTTAAAAGACAATATGACTAAACTCAGACTGGCACGCCTTACATCGGTTTCTGCTGTCATGGCCGCAACCGTCACTACAACACAAACACACTTAACACGATCAACATGTCAAATACACTGATAAGAGAGACCCTGATTGCCAGTTCGGACGAGGACATGGAGCGCCTGCATGCAAGCATAGTCGCGGGATTTGACCCGGATAGAAATTTCGTAATCCTTATGGAGAAAGTCCGTGACAATACAGGAGAGCCTTTCCGGAATGAAAGAGACAGTATGGTTGAGCGGATCCTGACTAAGGCTATACTGGACAAGGAAAATACGACCTTGCTATGTGACAAGCTCCATACAAGTCTTCTTGACCTTCCTGAAGCTGTATGGCAAGAGTTCGGTGATGACTGGCCGAGCTACAGACCCTCCGAGATTGAGTCCATTTTCAAGAAGATGACGGACTTCTTGGTGGACAATGGATGCCGGTTCAATGTAATGACCGGAAAGCAGGCTTGACTTCCCTGTCTTTCAGGAAAATATGATAAAGAGTCTGTTCCAGTGACTCCAAGGTCTGCTGACGGACAGAAGGACGCAGGCTGCATTCCCAGATGACGACCGTGTGCCAGCCAAGACGTGCAAGGGCATCATGATCACGGAGATCGCGTGCCCGGTTGCGCTCTATCTTCGTACGCCAGAAATCCACATTGGTCTTTGGAAGACGAAAATATCTGCAGCCTTCATGTCCGTGCCAGAAACAACCGTTGACAAAGATGCATGTACGGTATTTACGAAGGACGATATCTGGATGGCCGGGCAGTCCACGGTGATTGAGACGATAACGGAAACCCCTGGAATGCAGCCAGCGGCGGACAATCATCTCCGGCCTGGTATCGGATGAATGAATCGCCGCCATGTTGGCATGACGCTGCCGCGGAGATACCTTATCCATATATGCTATCTGCGTACTTTGCGGCCATGGAAATATGTGTTGAAAGCATCCTTGGCATATCCGTCACGGGAAACCTTGAATGACGACGGCATGGCACCGTCTAGTATTTCTCCACGCCAGAATACGTGAAACGGGTCTTTTGCGTACCCCCAGCCCAGAGACTCGAAAGACATGGCATGAGCGTCATCCATTACCCTCCCATTCCAATACACGTTGAATGAATCCTTGGCGTACCCGTCTCCAAGAACCTCAAAACTGGACACATGGGCATCAGATATCTCACGGCCTCTGAAGTATACCTCAAAACTGGTTTTATAGTAACCGCCGTTGTCGTACTGTCCGTATCCATCGTGACAGCAATCTCCACCATACCCGGGACGCATGTGGCCATAAGCCTCATCTGAGGCGAACTCCGAGGAAACCCTGAACGATGACGGGTCAACATATTCCAGAACCTCACCGAATCTGTAAACATGATTGCGGTCCTTTCCATAGCCGTACCCGAGATCTACAAAGGTTGACGCATCCGCTCCGCGTACAAATACATTTTCATAATACACTTCTCTGTCTAGTCTGTCAACGGTATACGATCCTGAATGCTGCGCCAGTAAAGAAGGTGAAGCAGTGAATGTCAACGCCATAAGTGCGCATAGCATGATACTGTGTCTCATAATCCCAATTCTTTAAATCTGTTTCCGCAAATTCAATGCCCTAAGGTATATTTTTCAAAAAAATCAGTAATTGAACTGTGATTTTAAAAACTTATTTTTCTACACATTCCCAAATAAGATGTCATACCGACAACCCCCTATACCGCAAACAGATATATGTTTTTATAAAAAGTCATTTTTTTATAATGGCCTAAACATCCGGCTATTGTACGGAAGTGGTTTTTTTGTTCCGCTACATGCTCTTACTTTTGCAACCGAAAGCCGTCCCTGGCATAAAGTGACCTTTTATCAACTTTATAAACAACAAAAAGATGAGAAACACTTTTAATTACACTGTCAGGGCATTACTCCTGACCGCACTCACCGCAGGGCTGACTGCCTGCGAATTACAGAACTGCAGCGAATGTCCCGAAGAAGGCCGGCCGGCCACACTTTCTCTTACGCTCAGCTCCTCAGATGTCAAAAGCACCGAGACACCCGTAACAGCCGAGGACAACGCTGTTAACACCATTGACGTATTTATCTTCAACGGAGGGACATCGTCAAATTACGGACAACTTGATGCCTACAGGAGATTTGAGGACGGATCGGACGTGATGGAAGTCCATACAACCACTGGGGCTAAAAAAATCTGCGTCATCGTGAACTATACCGGACAGGATATGAGCAGCATCACTGACATCAGTCAGTTACAGGCTTTGACAACAAGTCTGCAGGACGAGACTTTCGGCAATCTGACCATGTACGGGGAAAAGGACGTGACCATGAAGGCCCAGACCTCAGAGACAATAACTGTCTCACGCTTTATCTCCAGGGTGGCAGTCAATTCCATTATCACTGACTTCGACGGGACACCGTATGAGGGAGCAATACTCTCCAATTGTAAGATTTATCTTACGAACGTACACGCTGACAAGCTGTTATACAACGGAAATGAATCCACTTACCCGATTGTTCTCAACGAGACACGGTTGAGTGAGGACGATGTTGAAAGTACTGCGCAGCCGGGAATTCTTATGGATGAGATTACGGTAGATATAGATGACGCAGGATACACTGTACCTCATTATCTTTATTGCTATGCCAATGAGACCTCTGACATTACCTCCAGTACAAAGCTCATACTTCAGGCCGACCTGAACGGAACCACCTACTACTACCCGGTACCAGTCAATCAGGAAGGTTACGGACAGCCGGAGGAGAACGGACACTACGGTATACGCAGAAACACCGTATACACCTACAGCATCACAGTAACCAGGCCCGGATCACTGGAACCCGACATACCGCTTGAGCCGGGAGTTCTGGACCTCAACATCGTCATAGAAGACTGGACACTGATTCCGGAATTTGAGAAAATATTCTGATAAAACCATTGAATCATGAGACAGATCAAAGCGATAGCGGCAGTCGTCATGGCTGTGGCAATAAGCCATGGATGTATCTTCGAAGACCGTAGCGACTGCCCCTCATTCCTGACTCTGGACTTCTCCAGGACACCGGAGGATATCTCGGACATTCACCTTGTCATCACGACGGCGGATAAGAGAATCATCAGAGACACCATTGACAGGAATGAGTTTATGGTCCCCTACGAGGTGAGCGTCAGGCGCGGAGAGACCGGCATCGCCGCATTTGGCAATATCGACAGAATGATATACGGCAACGGATACCGTGTGGCTGAAGGAGAGGATGCGGACAATCTGTACACCTGTTTCATCAAATCCGTATACCGTGGCGATCTGTCTTCTGAGAAAGTGACTGTTCTTAAAAACAACATAGGCCTTCATGTCAGGGTACTGGGCAGTTCTTCCGACAGCCTGCACATTGAAGTAGTCTCATCCTCTACCGGTTATGACCTTCAAGGGCATATTATGGAAGGGATATTCAGACATTTGCCGGACGCAATCCACACTCCTTCTGACAAGGAGGCCTATTTTGAGTTTCTAACAAGAGTAACCAGACAAAAAGACGACGATCTCACTCTGAGCGTATACACAGGCTCGGGAAAGGAAATCACCTCTATCTGTCTATTACCGCTGCTCACAGATGCCGGAATAGACATGGACGACGAGATTCTTCAAGACCTATACATAACAGTGGATGTCGCGCTTTCCTGCCTTACGGTCAGTCCGGAAGGCTGGAATCACACCGGACATACAGAAATATTCTTTTAACATGAAGCACAGTGTATTTATCATAACCGCATTATGCCTTTTGCTCTCTTGCAGCAAGGGAGACAGTCCGGAACAGAGACCGTCAGGACAGACGGTTAAAATCAGACTGCTGGTTCAGGAGACCGCATCGACGAAGACGCTCCCGCAGGTAAGCGAGGCGCTGCTGGCTGATTTGAATCTCCTCGTATACGACAGCAAAGGCTCACTTACCGAACATATGTTCATAGAAAGTCCTGGAAGCGAAGTCATAGTGGAGATAGACAGGAATGACGACAGTATGTTATACGCCATTGCTAACACGGGCGATCTGAGCGACTCGGAGGAGATACTCTCCGTCAACGGGCTCCTGGGCCTGAGATGGCGCATAGAAAACCCCGGGGACATCTCCGGCCCCGACGGATGCATTCCGATGTCCGGGATACTGCCTTTAAAGAATGTCGACAACAATACATCCCTCACTCTTTATCTTACGAGACTCCTCTCCAAGTTCAGAATCATCGTGGACACAAGCGGACTGGATGATGATGTCACGACATTTGACATAACACGGGTCACAATACGGAACATGAACAAGAGCGTCGGCTATTTCACTCCAGCCGGAGCGTCTTCTGACTACGACATAATGGACATAGGGCTGACAGCGGAGGATGATGAACTGGACCGGCTTTTCACATACGGACTGGATTTCTATGTCCCTGAGAATATTCACGGAGACCTGCTATCCGGCAACGAGAGCGAGCAGGATCATATCCCACCGTCATCGCACTCAGACCTGTGCACTTATGTTGAATTCTATGTAAAATACCGTAATTCGGAACATTACAATGACAATCTTATCTACAGGTATTATCTGCACGACGGAGACAACCTTGACAATTTCGACATAGTCCGCAATACAATGTATACATGCAGAACATTGTTCAATGGCACCGGACTGGAGGATAACTCATGGAGAGTGGATCAATCCGGCATGAAGGACCTGGTAACTGAAATCACCGTCATTCCGTCAGAAGTGACTTTCGTTGAAAAGGGTAAACTTAGAAAACTAACCGCACTCGTCACTCCTGCATCAGCCGAGAATCCGGAGGTTGTCTGGTCTTCCGATAATGAAAAGGTAGCGACTGTGACTCAAGACGGTATTGTGATGTCCACAGGAGACGGACGTTGCACGATAACAGCATCGGCTACTGATGGAAGCGGAGTCTCCGGAAGCTCGGAAATAAGTGTGTTCGCAGACAGTAAGTACTTCATTATGGATGATATCCCGGATGTAATATATCACCGTTATGATTCCCCGTACCAGCTCCGCTACAATGTATTTCCATTTACAATACCGATACTGTCAATAGAATGTCTCTCAGGAAACGCGGACGGAGCGGCGGAAGCATCAAACATGATAATGACATACAACCCTACCCGTCAACAGGGTGAGATAGGCACTTATCGGCTCACTGCCCAGGCAAATGGAATTACGGTACAGGATGAGTTCAGTGTAAGCGCCGGATATGTCGACATCAATAATGTATTCAGCAATTTTTATCTTGGAATCCCTTCAAGACTAAGTTTCAACAGACTGGAACCGGCGGACGTAGAGCTGACCCTGACAGCCTCCGACCCTTCTATGGTTGACATACTACCGGATGGAAGGATTATTCCACAAAAAACCGGTAAATGCACAATCACTGCGACATCCGTAACTGAAGCCAGCGATATCATAAACATCAATATACTGGAACCTTACATATCGTTTGTTGATGTCACGATGTACGAAGGCGCGACATGGGAGCTGTCATCAGGGCTCAGACCTGTTTCCGCAGACCTTCCCATAGAGTATTCCGTTGTACAGGGTCATGAACATGTCTCCATATCCGGAAACCTAATGAAAGGCCTCAAACGGACAGACGGTTTCAATGATGTGATTATCAAGGCCTCACTGGTGGATTATCCTCAGGTTTACGCAACAGCCAGAGTCCGCGTGGTACCTGCCGTACAGGCTACCCTGACAGGGGACAACAAAGTCGTCAATACCTACGGTCTTACTTCTGACGGAAGCTCCTGGAACTTCAAGAACTACCTTAGCCTTGACATCGAGCATGCCCCCAATGTCTCTATGACATGGGAAGTCAGGGATGAGGACGGGCAGCTCAGCAGCGAAATACAAATATCTGAAAACGGAACAATCAACCCTTATTCATCAACTGCTAACGGAAAATATTTCATCACAGGATGGGATCACCTGCACCGCTTCTCCACAGACAGGATAGAGATTGAGGTTTACAGGCTGCTGGAATATGAATGCGGACTCGGTGCGTACGGCTCTACAACTGTAAATGGAAGAAACGTGTATGTCGTGACCCTCATTGCAAGATGGAGCAATCCCACATGGAATATTATCCTGAACAACGGATACACTTCCGCCATGCTGCAGAATAGCCTTATAACATACCCGCATGTTTCTACAGCATACCACAGCATCGGCTCTCCTACCAGTGCAAAGCCTTACATTCAGAACTTTACTACAAACATCGCTTACTACAGCACCCAGAATGTAATCAATGCTCTCAGTTCATTAAAACCGCTTAGCTACCTGAGAGATGATTTCAGCACACATGCCGGCAATTCATCCGGAATCAACGGCAAATACTATAAGTTCACAACAGCACAGAACGGTTTTGACGGATATTTCTTCATCAAACAGCGCAATGAGTCCTTCTACAACAGTAGTGACTATCGATAAACAGACTGCGTCAGTCTCTGCCGGACCGCCTCGAACAGCATGAGCGAGGCGGCCACGGAGACATTCAATGAACCGATATCTCCATGCATGGGGATTCGGGCCTGCACATCGCAGAGAGCCAGCACCGATGAAGAGATACCCTTGCCTTCGGAGCCCATGACGAAAGCCGTGGGCTTCTTCATATCCACTTCATAGATAAGACCATCGGCTTTCTCAGTTGCAGCCACTATCTGAAATCCTCTCTCCTTCAGATAATAAATCGGAATGCGCAGGTTCTTGCACTTTGAGACCCCGATGCGCAGCAGGGCTCCTGCCGAAGCCTTGACCCCGTCGGCGTTGATGGCTGCTCCGCCCTTCGCCGGAAGGATGATGCCGCCGGCTCCGGCACATTCGGCACTGCGGGCGACAGCCCCCAGGTTGCGTACGTCACTGACCCCGTCGAGCAGGACAAAAATGGGTGCAGGGTCTTTTTGGAAAGCCATCTCGACCATTTCCTCCAGAGGAATGTAGTCTATCTGCGGCAGATATGCCACCACGCCCTGATTCCTGCCTCCGCGGAAACGGGCCAGTCTCTCTGCGGGCACGAACTGGAAGGGTATGCCGCGGCTGTCCAGCTCCGTAAGAAGCTGACGGAACTGCTGCCCCTCCAGTCCCTGCCTGAGCAGCACCTTCTCTATCTGCCTTCCGGACAGCACGGCCTCCAATACGGGATGCATCCCGTAGAGGTGGTATCCTGTATCCTTTTTCTCTGTATTTTCCATATTGTCTTGCATTTATCTCAGTTACTCAGTTCTATCCACTCCTCCATCGTGCGGTCGAGGGTACGTTTCAGCTCCAGATACTCCCTGGTCAGCTTGTCGATGTCAGTATCTGCCGACGGAGCCGCCAGGACCTTCTCCAGTTCCTTCATCTGGCCCTCAAGGTCGGCTATTTTCTTCTCGCAGCTCTCGATGCGCTTCTGCTTGCGACGCTGATCCTTCTGCTCCTGAAAGGAGAGGTTGGAGGCTGTCCGGGGCTTGGGAGCCTGGGCTGACTGAGAAGATGATGCCTGAGAGTCTGACGGTTGTCCGGTTGCCGAAGGTTT
>ERZ780212.761-NODE-761-length-29697-cov-2.821739_pt1 | contig 29697 bp, 31 predicted proteins | sample MGYA00511364_ERZ780212 | MGnify/ENA primary metagenome ERZ780212 (study PRJEB29588, sample SAMEA2147991) | human gut metagenome | biome: human gut; feature: human-associated habitat; material: faeces | place: Denmark | collected 2008/2010 ... | reverse complement strand
ACATCAAAGCAGGGGCAGGCTTTGTTAGCAAATTCATTATGACCATGAATCGTGGCTAATGGATATTCCTCCTTCAGCTGCTCGATGAGAGCCCGCATTGAGGCTTTCTGGTCTCGGGTTCTTGTATCCTTCGGCTTACCTTTCTTTGATAAGCCGCCGATGTAGCAGACGCCTATACTGATGGAATTATGGCCCTTGCAATGGGCGCCAACCTCCTCTATCGCACGGCCTACATGAATGCTGCCGTCACGATAAATCACGAAATGATAACCTATGCAGCGCATTCCGCGCTCGCGGTGCCAGCGGTCAATATCCGCTACGGTGAAGTTGCGACCTTCCTTGGTCGCACTGCAATGAATGATGATTTCCTTTATCTTACGCATGATATTGCTATTTTAAATGAATGAATGTTAGGGTGGAAATCCTAAAATGCTATCGAGATATCATCACTACCCCAATCTATGATACGTAACTTGATACACTCCATTTTTTTAGAAGCCTTCCTTAATCGTTCACAAAGTCGGTCGAAGTATTCCTGAGAATGAATTACAAGCCCAGAGGCTACAGCCTTACCCAGAATGATGCATCCATATTTCAGCGTCATCGGACCATTTCCGGGCTTGAGACAAGGAGAATTGATGCCCACTTCCCAAACAGCCTGTCCCTTCCTCAGGATAACAGGCATTTTCCTACTCTTATTAGCTATAGAAACAAAAGCTATCTCATAGTCTCCTGCAGGCAAATAACGCTCAGGATGTTCTATGGTATTACAAACTTTCGTACCCTTTATTACTAATGTGCCATCTACTCCCCATCGGGTAAAGCGACGGCGATAAATGATTATTTCCATAAATATTGAAAAATAAAATTGATTGATTGATAGGGTCATCAAGGATTTCCTTACTGAAAATCCTTAATGACCGAAAATGACCGTGACCGTTAATGACCGGATGTATTAATAGTCACTTATTTTGAACCTCTATTATACAGTAGGTTGAACCTTCTGGTAACGCATATCGGGCAGCACACCTATCAATCCCTGCCGCTTCCAGTTTTTCAACATCTGTCTAACAACCTCACGAGTTACGTTTGCCCCCTTTACTGCTATACTTTGCTGCAATGCCTGCTCGAAGGAAAAAGTAACGTCAAGCCGCTCGAAGATGGAATCATTTTTGCCGCGTCGGGAACGATCATAAGTTGTCTGACCGCAATAACTCTTGGATGAGAATGCATCCTCTATGCGACTACGGAAGAAGTAGAGTGCATTGTCCAACTGATAATCTGCCAGTATATTGAAGGCTTCGAGCATGGTTGGTGTCTGCGTCTTTACGATCATTTCTTTCCATAACAGCGGATTCTGTTTCAGCTGCTTCTCGGCACCCTGGAAACCATGTTTCTGAATCAGCGTCTCGGCCACCTTACAGAGCATGATGCAGGTCAGCATTCTCATGGTCGTAGGACAGATACGGAAACGCTGGCGGGCTTTCACCTTGTCGTCATTTTTCATGGTCTCCAATCGTATCTGTTCCAGCCACTCCCTGCCCTTATTCTCCAACTTAGGCAGAACCACCTCGCCCTCCATCAGGGGCAAGAGATGAGCTATCTGCCGTATGTGCTCACGTTGAGTTTCGGTCAGCACAAAGAGATTGTCTGTTAGCGGAGTGAACGTGTTGTCCGGCGTTCGCGCCACGACAATACGGCTTTGGAAACCATCCGTATAATTGTTCACTACTCGATAGAGTGCATCAGGCGTTCCGCACATCACAACGTTCCACAAAAGATGTTCGATATGAACATTCACCGCATCTGCACTTCTTGCCTCGCGCTCATAGCTTGTTCCGTCGTAAGCCTGTCTCAACATAACTGAAAAGTCGCTCATCGCCGATTTCCACTTCTGTGCTACAGTGTCAGCTTCCGGAGTGAACGAGAAGGCGTGCTTGCCTTCAGTATTAGCCAGTCGTTCTGCAAGATTCGCCACCGTATTATTTAAAGTAAGACATCTTACAGGCAGCTTTGGTTCTTCCGGCTGCTCCTTCTTATTCTTAGCCGCACGCTTCTTGGCTCTCCATTCATCCTCCTGCTGCTGATACATTTTGTCCATCTGTTTAACTTCCGAAGTCCAGGTATCAACCACGGGGTCAATACTTCCCTTACCCGAGGCGAAATCACCGGCAATGTAGGAGATGAGGTTCAGCGAGTTCATCTTGCCGTGAACGGAAACCTTCACGCCAGTAGCAAGCATTCCGATTGCAGGACAGATGGCTGTAATCACTGGCATTGCCAGAGCCGGTCCAACAGCACTGATGGAATCACGCACGCCTTGTGGCATCTTGGGTAAAGCATCGTAATAGAACAGATCATCCTTGGCGTTAGCTTCGTCCAAGGCATTCACCAGCGCCTCGCTGTCTTCATCTGCATTCCCGTTCGAAGACCCCAGTTTCAGCTTTTCCTGTCTCAGCGCAGCGAGCACATCCTTCAGGCGCTTAGGCATTTGCGTGATTTTCTCATTCAATGCCGAGTTGATGCAAGCCATCTTTTCCTGTTCGGGAAACCCATCGTAGCAGGGAATAATCTGAGCCAGCAGATTGCGGTCAAAACCACAGATGTGGCGCAGGTTCACAGCCAGCTCAAAGGTCAGCGTATTGCGGTTGGAGCGCATCGGCTCCTGCCCATCATTATACATCTGCCACCACTTCTTAATGATTTCCCCATAAGGAATCCCGAGATAATTGTCCTGAGCAGCAGAAGTAGTTGAAGTAGAAGAAGTTGACGAAGCAGAGGCTGAAGCAGCAGAAGTAGAAATTCTCGAATCCTTAAATTCCTGACCCTTAAAAGCCCCTTGAGAAGCTTTCTGAGAATTCTTAAATTCCTGACCCTTAAAAACCCCTTGAGAATCCTTCTTGAATTCTTCCTTCCAGGGCTCATAATGCTTGTTTGCCTTGTGCGCTCCTTCCGGCAGTTCCTCGTTTCCGTATCTTTCACGCTCTTCCAGGACCTTCCCTTCAGCTGCCACGGCAGCCTCATCATATTCATCCTTAAAGAGTCGTGGCGAAAGGAATAGCAAATCTTCGTCATCCGATGTAGTAGTGAAATAAACCCGGTTAATGTCGTGAGCCGAAGTATCCATTTCACACTTGAGCATCGTAGCAATTCGTACCTGATTCTCCAGAACCGTCTTGCCCTTTTCGCGTTCAAACACCGCATGTCCGCCTTGTCGAGCACTGCGTTCCAGCATCAGCAGTCCGTACTTGTCCGGTTCCTTCAGCAGCAGCTTGGCAGCCTTGGCGAAAGCCCCCGGCTCATCCATATCAAACCCGAATGCACCGCTTGGCAGTTTCATTCCCTTCACTACGCCTTGCGGATAATGGCCGGAGTAGTTAAACTGCACCAGTCTCCGTTTCGCAGCATCGTTTCCGGCACGAGCCAGGCGAAGATTCGCCTTCTGCTCGTTGCTTCCACGCAACTGCTTATACTCCTCTTCCGAAGTGATGGAGCGGGCAACCTTGTGCCCATTCTCCACCTTAATTAAATAACAACTCATCTATCTTATTACTTATCGTTTTAATTGATAATCCACTAAAGCATCAGCCCCTTCAGCTGACTCAACAGTCAGCGTTTGGGCGATGTTGAGTCCTTCATGGCAGAACACCTTCAGCGTGAGCTGAATAGCCCCATCCTTGGTCTTGCTCACACGACCATGCGCCAGTTTCTTAATCAGTTCCGACTGGCTTTTCGGCTTAGAAACTGCTACGAAATCAAATGTTCCGTCTTGCATTTGCTGAGCCACGCCATGACGGCGAAAAGCTTCTACAACCCCCTGATTTACAGAATCAGGACTGAAGAGGAAATACTGCTTATCATCATAGTAAGCCATTCCTCCGAGCTGCACATGCTGGCAGCCGTTATTATTCACCTGCTGGTTCTTCACCAGCTTTTTGTTTGCTTTTTTCATAAATCTTAAATTAAAATTGAAGATGAACGAAAGAAGTGTCGTAAGTTTCAGTTTGCGCAAATTATCCCGGGACAATTCTCACGCCACCTATTTCAATTCAAGATTAGTTACTTGCCAAGTTTCTCTATGTCCGTAACCAGGATATCCTGATAAACCTGACCATTATACTCACGGGTCGTGAAGCGGAGCGTAACCGCTACCAATGTTCCCGGAGCAAACTTACACTGGGCAATGTTGCCCAGCATTGCAGCAGCATACTGGTTCTCATACTTGCCGCCCATCTCCTGGAGAACGATGTTGCATTTCATCATCTGTCCGTTCTCACTTTTCTGACTCTGTACAGCGAATGCCTCACCCTGCTGCACCACTCTCATAAACATTCCGTTCATAATCTATAAACCGCAAGGTCTAACCTTCCTTTAAGGTTTTCTTTAATCCGCCCAACCTTGCTAAAGCTGGTGCAAAGATAGCAACACTTTCGATGCGGCGGAATAGTTGGTGAAAGAATGCCCCCTCATCTTTTCACCACTTTTTATTTCAGCTCTGCTTCAAGGATGTTTTTCATCACGATAAGCAGGCTGACGGCTCCGTCGCCCCCACAGGCCATTCGCCGTTCATATTCCTTATTAATAAGGTCGAAGAAGAGTTTCAGATAGAACCGCTCCGTAGCTTTCTTCATCTTCTTCCCGTCTCTGATATTCCTCAGCGTAGGATAGTTGATGCTGCTGTCGAGCCTTGCCAGTTTGCTGTGCGTATAGCCCAGCTTGATGACGGCTTCATAGGCAATGCCCAGAGCCGTAAGCTGATGTTTTTTTTCTGCCATGATTCCTGATCGGTTTGCGAGAGAAGCCGTGGATTCCCGATGGCCATCTTCAATCACGTTGTGAGGTTCCCCGCCTCCGCTCAGGTTAAACTAAAATAAAAACACTCGGAAATGAGAAAACTGATTCCCAAATCCGAGTGCAAAGATAAGATAAAATTATATAAGTGCCTAAAAACAAAATCGGTCATTCCCGGACGACCGAAAATGACCGAAAAAGACCAGCATTTTTACTGGTTACCAAAGGGTTACCCTTTCTTCCTTTTCAATTATCATAAAAACATTTTTAAAAACATATAAAGCCTTTCAACGCATTTTTTATGTTTTTATACGATAGAGAGTCCATCTTTTTTGTCCCTCAGCAGTAATTTTCAACTCCTCAATTAGTGATTTGATTTGAATTTGAATTTTACGTAAAGGAATCTCTTTACCTATTCGTTCATGAATATCTGTTACAGAGCAAGGCCCATAAATTTTAAGGTCCTCCATTATAAGTTCCTTCAATCTGTAATTTTCAATCCTCTTCAATGTAGTTTTCCCCTTGTATTGACTATCTTTCAGAACTCTAGGATCAACTTGATATTCTTTAGATTTCGAACGTTTATCGGTAGCAACCACATACCCTTTGTCTATCAAAGGATGTAACCAAGAGCGCAAGGCATCAGCATCTTTCAAATGAAGTAATTTGATGAGCCCTGTAGCCGTAATACTTTCATTTTGAGCAATCAGGCCAAGACAGATAAGCTGCTTTTGTTTAAAAAGCATATTTCTCTCAGCATGATCAATAATCTTTATCATCTCCTGACTTATAATTCGACGATCAATTCTAACCTTAACCCAATCTTCACCTTCTTCTACATAAGGGACAGTCTTGCCATTAGACAACAATGTTTCATACATCATATCATATCCAGAACCTTCCCGCTCCATCAGGTGCAAAGCATAGAAGATTCCCGCCATGTGTTCGTTTCGTTTTTTGGTGCTATGAAGAATATTCTCCACAGTTATTCCAAGTGGTAACCGACCAGGATTAACTATCTCCATATATTCCGGATAGATATTGATGAATATATCACCACGAATGGTATAAGGCCTATGAACAAGAGCGTTGGATATCAACTCTCTTATAACACTCTCTGGATATGCAGGTATATTACGTCTGAACATTCCATCGCTGATTTCTGAACTTTCGCGCCATTCAGGAACCTCATTCCAAATTTCATTTATCTGCTCATATGGAGTCTTGCTAAAATCATCCCATAACCATTTATTAACTTTGTCCCCATATGAATCATATTTAATTACTTGAATCACAGGGGCATTCATAATTCTTCCTCTTTGTGTCTGCTTGCCTATAAATAATACACCTAACTGCGTCATCTTGTCAGAATCAGCATCAGTCATATAATAATAATCCAGCAATTCTTTTACATCCTTCTGTTTTACAAAAGAAGAGACACGATCAGAATGCTTGATAAGATACAAAAAATTATTCAGTTTCTCCTCATCAGCATCATGCCAGCTGAAAGTAGAAATTATATCCTCCCAGTTCAAACATCCTTTATCTGCAGCCAGACGAGCAATATCTTCCGACCCCACAGGCATACTATTATCACCTATACGAATATAAATTTTACCGGAAGAAGTCACCGCAATAGCACTAGGGTTTCTCTGAATATGAAGGCGTACAAATTCTCCTCCATTCTCTGCAATAATGATTTCTGCTGAAATACTAACCCCATGCGTTAATCCGGAAATTTTATTCACTATAATCGTAGGAAGTTCTTCTGGAATAACCTGTTCTTTAGGAGGTAATGTTTCTCCGTCTTCTATTCCTATATCCATACAACCACCCTGAGCATTACTAAAAGCAACACAATCCTTGGCTAGTTCAGGAAAATCAGCCTTTTTCCCAAAAACCGTCATTAACGACTTAGCATCATATATCGAATTTTCTTTCATTTTTCAAAATCCTATAGTTTTTTAAACACTTCTACCATCCCATTGTAAGCAGAATCATTGTAAGGCTGTTTGCAAGGGTTCGTATAATCCTCGAAACTAGACTTTGCAATTTTTGCGAATCCCTTTACTTCCTCATACTCTTTTAAAGTAGGTCTTTTTATAACCCCAGCATCTATGGCAGCCCTTACAGGCATAGCAGATCCTTAGGCTTCTTTTTTACCGATTGATATTCCCTAATCTTAGAAAGAATAACATCAGTTTGAGAAGGTTCTTTTACAAAAGGACACCCAGGAGAGGTTAAATCTTCTGTTGATGAATAATTATCAAACCATCCTTCAGGATATTTTACGTCTAACCTATATTTATCTGCATTACCTTTAAGTATATCTTCGATAATACAAATCTTGTCAAGCGTATAGAAGAATAGAGTTTCTTCTTCCTTTGTTAAACCATTAAGATGATGCATAAAATATTTGGCAACGTGTTCGATTCCATCTTTGTATTGCATACGTTGCATCCAACTTTTACCGAGAGTGGTTTCTCTAAAGCTAGTAATCAGATTATTGCGTTCTTCTTGCAAAACTTCAAGATTGAGCGGAGATGGAGACTCATCCAATATATCCTTTATTTCAGGCAAAGAGTCCTCATACGACATAAACAAACGATAGAGAAAAGCAATCTGTTCACATCCTTTAGGATAATTAGAAGTCTTAGGCTGTACAGAAATAAAAAAATTAAGCCGACTGTTATATTCTTCAATTAGGCTCCCAATAAACATATTTACAAAATTCCTTATACTTTCATCAGCCATATTGTATTCTATTTTACCACAAGCAGTATCAATGAACTGAGGTGAATCCAACGTATAATGATCAAAAGCTTCCTGACCTAAAATTTCCCTTAACATGGCACTGTAAATAGGAGATTTCAGAACTTCTCTCACATTTGGCCAGTTACCTTGGCGAACTATAAGACATTTGCTCTCATCAAGCAGATACTTAGAATAATCAACTTTAGTACAACGTGGGCAGATAAAAGAGAGTAATTCAGCATCGTGTCTTAGTTTAGTCTCAATATTCCACATTTTCTTAACAAAAAAATAGAGCGAGGTTATGAATTCTAAACTCTCTGTTTGAGTAAAGAATAATTCTGCATACGATTTCAGAAAGTCCAAATCTTCTATTTTTACATACAAGAGTTTTTCTTCATAATCTTTTTCTTCGGAAACACTCTTGCGACGACAGAAAGTTTCATATTTCTGTTCATAAGAATGTACCTCTTCTGTTTCAAATCCCAAATGAACATAGTAAACATCACAAAACGTTCTCCAATATTTCTGGTGAAGTTTGGTGATGTCAAATATCATTGACTGTGTTTCTGTCAAGGGCATAAAACTACTCATAGGCATAAATGATTTTTATAGGTTTACAGAATTATCTATTGTTTTAGAACTATATAGGCAAAATATGGGTTCAGAGAATCAAACAACATTCCTGCTTAATTTCTTCTGCAATCTCCTCAATTGGGGCTTGTATGAGTTCGCTCCCTTCAAAATCTCCCAAATCAAGAACTTCTCCCATTGCCTTGAGCAGACGAGCATAAAAGTTCTTGTCTCCAGTAAGATGTTGCCAAAAATCTGAACCGCACAACACTGGATAATGTGTAGCTATCGCCTTATAATAATCAGAAAGATTATCTTTCTCACCATATAAAACTCCAACTACGAGATCCTCAAACTGTAAGTCTAAACTTGGCTGGCTTATAAGAGGTTTGAAATGACAGAGAACAGAGGCAATATCATCCTTGTTTATCGTTTTGACTCCTGCCTTGAACTGACAGAATTTACGGCGACCGTCAACAGCATCAACAAATTCGAAATCAATACCATCAAAATTGGATGCTCCTCCGGTAACTTCCTGAAGCAGGGAAACTAATGACTGAACATCTTGTTCGCTACTTGCATCAATAACCTTATCAAATATATATGGATAAACTAAAGCCTTAGCTAAACCAATAATTTGAGAATCTTCCTTTATGAATGCTGCAAGATAGTTGATTAGAAACGGATTTATATCAAAGCTACTCAGATGAAGCTTATTCAGATTCTTCAAATGATTAGGAATGATAATAGAACGGAAATATTGCTTTCCACTTTCTATAATTGCTTGTTTTTGCTGTTCTGTCATTTCCTTATATATTAAATTTTATATTTATAGCCTGCTTTTTATAGCAGAATTGCCTTCAAAGGTACAAAATAATTGCGAAACATCTACATTTTATTATAAATATTAACACAAAAATGTAGAAAAAGACTTACCTAGGAATTTTAACCTTTTATACAAGGAAATGAGTATAAAAGCTGATTATGTAAATAATGCTTACCGCCCCAAAACAGAGCAATATTAAAGGAAGAAACTATTCAAAGGATAATAACATAAAAAATACTTAGGATAGCCATGTTCGATATTTTTACTCTTCTATATAAAGAAGCAAAAGAACTGATATCAAAGTGGTTTTATAGATTTCCAAAGGGAAAAACGCAAAAATGCTCTTCCTCACATCAATTCATGCTCCAAAGAAAGGGCATTTATGGCAGAAATGAGAGCGAAGGGAAGGCGAAAAAGTGGGGCAAAGAAGCAACGATATTGTAGGAAAGTACGCTGACATATGTAGTTTATTCCCATAAATTTATATACAGACAAAAAACTTAAATGTCTTATTATAAATCATCAATACAGAACAAATTACAAGTACAGTACTAGCATAAAAGAGTATTAATTAAAGCCTCAGAATCCGGTCATTAATGCCCGGTCATTTTCGGTCATTAAGGTTTTCGGGGGCGAAGAAGAGAGCTATAATATAATATTAAAATATTTAATATTATATTATAGGGGCTAAATGACCGGAAGTGATTTTTCTTAATGACCGATAATGACCGGTCACTAATGACCGGATGCAGCCCGTTGCCATGACTCCCCTCACCTACTCTCGAAAGGCTCCATTTCACAAGATTCCGGAAAACTGAATTCAAGTTGCCGGAAAAGTATTGCTTCCTACAGTGCTTTTTCGTACCTTTGCACCAGCAATCGAAAGAAAGCTATCTTGTACCTAAAGGCGGTCATCTATGAAGACCGAGACAGGGAGCAAAAGATGACAGGCGCCGGTCATCAATGAAGACTCTGAAAAGGACAAGAAAAAAGCATCTGGGAAATTGTGATTAAATAAACTCTTTAAAGCATAACATAGTATGATTAATTACAGCATCGTAATGCGTAGCGTGAACGCAAATCTTCTGGAAATCAACCAGGCGAAGTCACGCATCAACCAGGCGAAGAAGGAAGGCAAGAATCCTGACCAGAAGGACCTGGAACTTGTGAAGACCGAGAAGCAGAACGCTTTCGCCATCTCGCAGTACACCGACATCATGACCATCGAGAAGTTTGCCAAGCACATCACCTCTCATGGAAGTGTTTATTCGAGAGCCGACATCAGCGCCATCCTCTACATCGCCGTAGACTGCATGCGTGAGATGTTGCTTGAGGGCAAGAAGATTCGTCTGGGCGACCTCGGTGATTTCTCTCTCCTTCTCACGTCGAAGGGTGCTGAGGATGCTGACAAGTTCACCGCACAGAACATCACCGGCGTAAAGGTTCAGTGGGAGCCTGGTCAGGAGTTCAAGAACCTTCGCGATGACGCCGAGTTCAACCTCGTAGCCAGCCGCAGCGCTCAGGCAGCCGTTATCAAGGCGATTAAGGAGGGTAAGACCAACGTTGACCTCAACGCGCCAACTACTCCGGATAATACGCCAGGCGGTTCTACCCCAGGTGGTTCAAACACCGGTCAGACCGGCAGCGAAGGCCAAGGCTCTGAATCAGGCGGCAGCACTGGCGATACTGGCGACGGCCTTGAATAGCCCAAGGATAGACTGGCTAGGGTGCTAGCCCCTAGTCCAGCCTATCCGCCCACAAAAAATTCAACATTCAACACTCAACATTCAACATTCAAAAAAAAATGAAAGCGAACACTTGGAAAACAATTCTGCAGATAGCCATCAGCATTCTGACCGCTATCGCTACTACGCTCGGAGTAACGAGCTGCATGGGATAAAAACAAAACGACCGCTCACCTCTAATGAGGGAGGGGGTTCTGTTAATACTTGGTGTAATACTCGGGTGGTTCAAAGGTACTACTATTTTTCGTAGTAGCCAAATATCCAATACGAAAAATCGTAGTATTAACTATGTTTAAGCTTTCTGACCATCAGAAAACGGTTGCTTGTAAATCCGCTTTAATATTGCTCATGCAGGCGTTGAGTCGCTGATGTCCCCGGCACGGAATCGTGTCGGGGACTGAGTTGAGTTATCGAACATGTTAGCTATGCTAACTGCAATGCACTAATGCGATTGCTTATTTCCTTGACTGCCTGGTTAAAAATGCCTTTCTGCTCCTGGTTGAGCGTATAAATCTTTCCACGCACCTGATATCCGTTGAGACGCTGCAAAAGCCATGATGCGCTCTTATTGAAATAGGTCTTGGCAATATAAGAGATAGGAAGCAGTTTGTAAACCTCCACATCTATCTGGCTTCGGAGAGCTTTCATTTCGCTCTCTAGGCGAGTTACATTCTCCTCCACGAATGGTTTTGCCACTTCAGCAACAGCATCCTTATCCATCTTTTCCAACTTAGCGATAATTTCTTTTTTTCGCTCTTCGCTCCTTGCATCGGTATTACCAGCAAGAGACTGATATTCCTCCAATAAAATCTTAATATTTTCCATATCAATAATATATTTTATAATCTCCTCCCAAAGGAGGGGAAGTGAAACTTTACTTTCTATTCTTCATCAGTCTTGAAAGGTCATCTAAGAGATAATCAAGTCTCTTTTCGATTTCCTTCTGTGAAAGACCGGTGAATTTCACGATTCGGAGAAAGTCTTCGATTTCCTTCTTCTTTCTCTCGATTTCATTTTCTAAATCTTCTTGCATAGCTAAAAAATCTAATTGATTAAACATGTTCCTTAACTCGATTGCAAAGGTACATAATAATTTTAATATGTACAAATATCCCATAATAAATTTATTATGTATAACACATTTTTAACTTCTTGATACGGGAAATGAGCGGAAAAAAGCGTATCTTTGCAGGAAAGAAATGTTTCACCTATTTATATATATATAAGGTATGGAAAAGATAATAAGTAATAAGGCAGCCTCCTTTGTCAGCATGGAGCTTGCCAGATATGCGCTGGAACGGGCAGACCTGAGAGCCAGCAGCATCCTGACCGCTATCGCTACTACGCTCGGAGTAACGAGAGCATGGGATAAAACAAAAACGAGGGTGTGTCACAAGCCACACCCTCTCTTTGTTTGTTTCTACCTAAAAGCCGGTCATGAAGGGTCAAAGTCATTAAGGGTCATTATCATTTTCAAACCCCAAAAGATTCCGGTCATTTCCGGTCATGGTCATTTCCGGTCATTTTCATTTTCTTATGCCTTGCCCCTAGAGAAAAATCAAACCGGTGTATCGGTGGCTGAATCCTTGAAGAGGTCATCGGCTGATGGAATCTCATCTTCATCAAACCACTTCTTCAACTTGTCCTGAGCCTTTGCTTTTACATCTTCTGAAACCTCACCCCAAACTTTCTTGAGCACAAACAGCAATACGGCCAGGTCATCGCCCAAACCGGCAATAGGTATGGCGTCTGGAATCACATCGAGCGGACTGATGAGATAACCCAAGGCTCCTACAATCAGAGCCTTGTCCTTCAGCGAAACCTTGTCGCTCTCTAACGTATAATAGAGAATGAGCGCTGTATAAACCATCTTGGCACCGGCACGTTTGGCAACATGCGAAATCTTCTCGACAAATGCACGCTGGGTGAACTTGTCCTTATAGTCCATAAAGTCTGGTAATGTCATACTACTTATAGTTTATAGTTTATTATTTACAGTTTACAGTTACGACCGCTTCTCGTAGAAGAGGACTGCCTTGATGAAGGTCTCCATCTTAGGCTCCTTATGATGGTTCACGCGATAGGCGATGATCATCTGGAGAAGTGCCTTGACAAAACACGCCAGCAGCAGACCGATGATGACGGCTATGACCGTGGCGAGCATCTTGCCGTTGTCGTAGACGGGTGACTTATCCGGGAAACAGGACAGCACCAGTACGGGGAGGACGGTGATGAAACCGCCGATGGTGAGCTGGCTGCGCTTGGAACCACCCATGTCGAGTATCGCCTGCTTATCGAAAAGATAATCATCCAGCTCCATACGGGTAATGCCGTAGTTTTCAAACTTCGGGAAATCGGGCTCATTGCCATATTTCGCTATCTTGCCCGTTACCTTATGTTCGAAATCATCTAATATCTGCTTTTCCGGTTCTCTGAGTTTCATAATCTTGCTAGTTTTTAAAATCGTTTAAAATGAATGCATCTTATACCTTATTATATATAAAGGCTGCGATGCTGAAAAAAAAAGAAAAGCAGTGCCCCTATAAGCCGAGTTCTGTGTTCCTATTGAAAATAAGAATGTCTGTCATTTATCTAGTCCCAAAGTCACCCTTGGGCTCAAGCACTCTACCCTCCACAGCAGCCCTAAGGCAATCGGACGAGCCGCCCTCAATCTGCGGTATACATGAGCTTACAGCTCCCAGATGGCACAGCCTGACGATCACCCGCCAGCTGGTGGTCTCTTACACCACCTTCTCACCCTTACTCTCACCACCCCAGACTGGACAAACGGGATAAGTGAAAGCGGTTATTTTCTTCTACCGACACCTACTGTCACCAATAGCTTCTAGTTTCGGAAGTGGGATGCTCTATGCTGCCCGGACTTTCCTCTCGCACCTGAAAGATGCCAGCGACAGACCGGAGCACTGCTTTCGACATGCAAAAGTACAAAAAACTTTTGATACTATCGCACGATTCCTCACTTTTTTATGCATCATTAACTGAACTTTCGCATATCAGGAAGTTAAAGGAGTTAAGGAAGTCAAGGAGTTAAGACGTATGTCTTGCTTAAAAAACTACGCCAAAAAGACGGTTGTCTTAACTCCTCAGCGACTGTAGGAAGCGATAACTTCTTTAACAGATATTCAATAATTAGCAAAAGATAGTTTTGTATGCAGAACTAAGATTTTCATGCTTACATTCAAATATTTGTGAATTTAGGGCATTTCTTATTTAATAGCCGTTAAAGTGTTAATTTAAAATGTTAAAACGGAATAAATTTATGCTGAGAATGAAGCGTATCTCAAAAAATGACCCTATATTTGCAACCGGAAAACAGAGCGGTGCATGACAAGCTGACTTTTGGCATGATATTAGCTGCTGCAGTTTCAAGGAAAAGAAAAGTAAACAATAAAAAAATAAGAGACATGAAAAAATTAAGTAATTATGTTGTGGCTGTGCTCTGCGTTAGTTCGCTCGCATTTTCAGCCGGTGCTTTCATGAAAGTAAATGCTACACCTGCAGCTACCGCTGCGCCAGCAGGTCAGCCTGTAGACTTAACCTATGCTGCCGAGAAGGCGCTGCCTGCTGTAGTACATATTAAATACGTACAGAACTCGAAGGTGAAGACAGTAGATGTGCAGGACGACCCATTCGGAGGATTCTTCGACCCGTTCGGCTTCTTCGGCAACCCGGGACAGGGCAACGGAGGCACACGCAAGCAGAAAGTGCAGACTCCGAAGAGAGAGGCTACAGGTTCGGGCGTCATCATCAGTCAGGACGGTTACATCGTTACCAACAACCACGTGGTAGAAGGTGCTGACGAGCTGACCGTAACACTGAACGACAACCGTGAATTCTCGGCTCGCATCATCGGAACCGACAAGACTACCGACCTCGCCCTCATCAAGGTAGACGGCAAGAACCTGCCTACCCTGCCTATCGCCGACAGCGACAAGGTGAAGGTGGGTGAATGGGTCATCGCAGTGGGCAACCCATTCGGACTGAACAATACGGTTACAGCCGGCATTATCTCAGCCAAGGCACGTTCGCTCGGTGCCAACGGTGTAGAGAGTTTCATACAGACCGATGCTGCCATCAACGCAGGTAACTCGGGCGGTGCACTCGTCAACACCCAGGGCGAACTGGTAGGCATCAACGCCATGCTCTATTCACAGACCGGTTCTTACTCCGGCTACGGTTTCGCCATCCCTACCTCTATCATGAACAAGGTGGTAGACGACCTGAAGAAATACGGCAGCGTACAGCGCGTGATGCTGAGCATACAGGGAAGCGATGTGCTGAACTATATCAACGCCCAGAAGGAGAACGGCAAGGAAGTGAACCTGGGAACCAACGAGGGTGTTTACATTGCCAAGGTTGATGAAGACGGCAACGGTGCTGAGGCAGGACTGAAGGAAGGTGACGTGATTACCAAGGTTGACGGCAAGAAGGTAACCAAGATGGCTGAGCTGCAGGAAATCCTGAACGGCAAGCGCCCTGGCGACAAGATGAGCATCACTTACCTGCGCAACAAGAAGGCAAGCACCAAGACCATCACGCTGAAGAATGCCCAGGGTAATACTTCGGTTATCAAGAGTGCAGACCTCGACGTGCTCGGCGGCAGCTTCCGCCCTATTACTGAGAGCCAGAAGAACCAGCTCAACATCAAGTATGGTGTAGAGGTCATGAAGGTGAACAGCGGCGCCCTGAAGGATGGTGGCATTTCACGCGGTTTCATCATCCAGCGCATCAACGACAACAACATCAATACGATTGATGACCTGCAGAAGGCTGTAAAGAGTGCTTCTACCAGCAAGGACCCAGTGCTCTACATCCAGGGTATATGGCCAACAGGCAAGAAGGCTTACTTCGCTGTTCCGCTGCAGAAAGACTAAGGGTAAGCGTTTGAAGAGAAACGTCTCATGATTGAGTAGTGAAAAGGCATTTTTACTGCCAAAAAACTCAAGAAACAGACAAAAAACAATAAAATAGTAGGTATTTCAGAAAAATATCTACTATTTTTTTTGGTATTTAAACAAAAAAGTGTATTTTTGCAACTACTTAAAATTTGATGCCAGCATGAGACAATTAAAAATTACTCAGTCAATTACGAATCGCGCAAGCGCATCGTTAGAAAAATATCTTCAAGATATTGCTCATGAGGAGCTGCTCTCTACAGATGAAGAGGTGGAGCTCGCTCAGCGTATAAGAAAAGGTGACCGTAGGGCATTGGAGAGATTAACAAAAGCCAATCTCCGTTTCGTGGTGTCTGTTGCAAAACAGTACCAGAACCAGGGGATCAGTTTGCCTGATCTTATCAACGAAGGAAATGTGGGGCTTATCAAAGCCGCACAGAAGTTTGATGAAACCCGAGGGTTTAAGTTTATCTCTTACGCGGTATGGTGGATTCGCCAGAGCATTCTGCAGGCCATAGCAGAGCAAAGCAGGCTTGTGCGCCTTCCGCTCAACCAGGTGGGAAGCGTTAACAAGATTAACAGAGAGATGAGTAAGTTCGAACAGGAATTTGAACGCAAACCGAGTGTAGACGAAATAGCTGACCGCATAGACTTGCCGGAAGACAAGATAGAGGACGCCATGAAGGCTACATCGACAAGTCGCCACCTGAGCGTGGATGCGCCTTTTTCTGATGATGAAGATGGCAGCATGCTCGACCTGATGGCCAATTCGGATGATCCGACCGACAATGAACTGCTGACAGAGTCGCTGAGAGCTGAAATAGAAAGACTGCTCAAGACGCTGCCGGACAAAGACCAGAAAATCATTGCTGCCTTCTATGGCATAGGAACACCTGAACTGACGCTCGAAGAAATCGGAACCAAGTATCATCTTACCAGGGAAAGAGTACGCCAGATTAAGGAAAAAACGATCAGGCGACTCCGGAACAAAACGACAGATAAACTGCTGAAGTCCTATCTGGGATAAGGAAAGATCCTGCATGACTGATGGGGCAGACAGCACAAAACAAAATAAGACAGAAAAAGAAATGAAAATTACAAAAATTGCATTAGCATCTATTGCATTAGCATGTTTCAGCTCGCTCTCTGCATCAGCCAAGAACGAAGTTAAGACTGCATACATCTTTGGATTTGCCTCGTCGTTTAATGACTCTACAGTCTATTTCACAGACGTTCAGAAGGTTGATTCTGCCTATTTCACCCGCAAGAACAAGTTTCTGGTAAGCCGCGAGAACTATTCATACCAGTTGCGCGACTATCTGGAGCAGAAAGGTGCCGGCAACCGCACGTGTATCGTGATGTTTGACTTCAACCAGAAGAAGGCAGAAAAGAAATGGAACAAGCTCTATGCAAGATACATTCAGAAGCCAAAGGCTAAGAAGGCAAAGAACGGACAGCAGATGAACGATGCGCCTAGCCCTTATCAGGTGAAGACCATCAACTCTACAGATTTTCATTTTTCATCTGTTCAGCCAAACGATGAAGAGGTTGAAGAGGTAAAAGTGAAGAAGGCTAAAAAAGCCAAGAAAGAAAAGCGCAGAAAAGGCGCTAAAAATGAATAAGAAACCAAAAGAACCTTACTCCGCAAAGTAATAAGGAAACATAAAATGAAGAAGCCATTCCTATTTCCCATCAGGAATGGCTTCACTTTTTATATCATATCATTTTCTACTTCAAATTCTGCTTGAACCAGTTGGCTATCTGGCGAAGCAGATGGTTACGGGTATTGCCACCCGAAATGCCATGATTGCGGTTCGTGTACCACAGGGTCTTGAAGTCCTTGTCTGCCTGAACCAACGCCTCAGCATATTCGAAGGTATTCTGCGGATGCACATTGTCATCTGCCAATCCGTGACAGATAAGCAACGCACCATGCTGCTGCTTTACCCGCTCGATAGGGTTCACCTTGTAACCCTCTTCGTTCTCCTTAGGCGTGCGCATGTAGCGCTCAGTATAAACCGAATCATAGAAGCGGTAGCAGGTAGGAGGAGCCACAGCTACACCTGCCTTGAACACAGGACGGCCCTCGCTCATACTCATCAGCGTATTGAAACCACCATAGCTCCAGCCCCAAATGCCGATATTATCCTTGTCTACATAAGGCAGAGAACCCATGTAGAGAGCTGTCTCAACCTGATCTTTCGACTCTAAATCGCCCAGACGGAGATAAGTAGACTTCTCAAACTCAGCTCCTCTACCGCCTGTTCCACGACCATCTACGCAGGCAATGATGAAACCTTCCTGAGCAAGATAATAATCGAAAGCACCGCCATTGCCCATACTGCCCGTGCTCCATGAATCGAGCACCTGCTGGTTGCCCGGACCGGAATACTGGAAGAGGATGACAGGATACTTCTTGCTGGCGTCGAAATCTACAGGCTTCACCATCCAGCCGTCCAGTTTCACACCTTCGGAAGTGGTGAAAGAGAAAGTCTCGCGCTTGCCCCAATTATACTTCCGGGTCTTTTCGAGCAGCTGCTTGTTGTCTTCCAATGTCTTGATAAGCTTGCCCTTGTTGCTGCGTACGGTGAAGACATAAGGATGGCTGTAGCTGCTCCAGGTATTGACGAAATAGCGGTAATCGCCCGAGAAGTTAGCCGAGTTGGAACCAGCCGCATCGGTAAGGCGCTCCACCTTTCCGTTCTTATGAGCCACGTAAACCTGGCGGTCGTGCGCATTGAGCTTGGCAGCCTGGAAATAAACATCGCCCGTCTTCTCATCCATTCCGTAGATAGAGGTAACATCATAGTTGCCCTTCTCTACCTGGCGCAGGAGCTTGCCGTTCATATCATAGAGATAGAGATGCATGAAGCCGTCGCGGTCGCTAGGCAGCAGGATGTTCTTCTTGCCCACGATGCTGTTTTCAATCACCTCTTCCTTTACAAACTTAGGCACACTCTCCTTGATGAGCATCCTGCTCTTGCCGGTGAAAGGATTGACTGCATAGAGGCGCATGTCGTCCTGATGGCGGTTCATCGTATAGACAATCAGACTGTTGGCGTCTGGCGATGTCTTGATGCGTGGATAATAGCCGTCGGAATCTACAGGCACATCGAGCGCCACGGTCTTGCCGTTCTTCATATCATAGCTCCAGAGGCTCACCTTAGAGTTGTCCTGTCCAGCCTTAGGATATTTATAGGAATATTCTCCCGGATAGTCGTGATACTCGCTATGGGTAGGATGAGAACCTTCGAACATCTGCAGAGAATAAGTCTTTACGTGCGATTCGTCGAAGCGTATCCATCCGATGGCAGTTCCATCCGCATTCCATGCAAAGGCGCGGTTGAAGCTGAACTCCTCTTCGTAAACCCAATCAGGAATACCATTGATTACCTCGTTGAACTTACCGTCGCGGGTAATCTGGGTTTCCTTATCTCCATCGTTAACAAAGAGATTGTTATCCTTTACGAAGGCGATGTGGCGTGAATCAGGCGACCAGGTAGCCACCTGCTGGTTAACGCCCTGGGAAAGTTTCTTCAAACTCTTCTTAGCAATATCATATATGAAATACTCTGCCTTGAACGAGCGGCGGTAGATAGCCTCGCGATGGGTCATGATAAGCAATTTCTTGCCATCAGGACTAATTACATAACCCTCAATCTGTTCGAAGGGAGCCTTGACTGCGTTCACATCGAAGAGGATGCTCATCTGCTTGCCCGTCTTGAACGAATAACTGATAACCTGCTTGCCATCATTGCTGATAGAAGCATACAAATCGGTGCCATCAATAGGGTTAATACCGGTAACATAAGAGGCAGCAAACTCGCCGGAGGTAATGGCCTTCAGGTCGAGTTTATCTGCAGCTTGCATTGCTGAAACCATCATGACAGTTGCAATAAAAACTGGAAATCTTTTCATGTGTTAATCTTTATGTAATGCCTCAATAGGCGAATAATCTTCGTCCTTGAGCAGTTCTTTTACCGTTACTTTAGGGTTGCGCTTTACATAAGCGCAGATTGTCTTCACATACTTGGTCTTGAAAATCTCCTTGCCCATCGCCTTGTTGACAGCCCACATAATCTTGCCCATGTGCAGATCGCGGTCGAGCTGCGGACGGGTGTCGAACTGATCCATCGGATAGATGCTCAGCAGATAGAAGGTAAGGCAATCAGGCACAATATACTGGCGCGACATGGTGCTGCGCTGCTGCGGTGTATAGAATTTCTTGTAGAGCGGATAGTTTTCGCCCATGTATTTATCAAGCGAAATTCCTACTGAGTGCTGTCCTACTACGATGCTCTGGTCGAGAGCGCCAATCTGGGCATAGAAACAAGGCTGCTGGAGCTCCGGAATCCAACTGTTCAGACGTGAGAAGGCAGTTTTCAGCTGCTCGTTGATGTCTTCCATATTGGCAAATTCTGCCTCAGCATCGGCGATAAGTGCCTGCAGGGTAGAATCCTGATAGAACATGAGGAAACGGTTGCTGATATTGGCGTCGGTAATGGTGCCAAGCTGGAGCATTTTCTCTATCAGCGTACGGGTTTCTATCGGGTAATCGGTGTTCATCTGCTGCAGGGCTGAGAAATCACCGGTAGTAAGATATCTGCTTTCCAATCGGTCGTAACGCTGTACCGACAGGGGCACAGCCTCTCCTTCCTCGTTCGGCTTGAACTTAAACTCGCAGGCCGAACTGAGAAGCACGATTGCTAATATGACTATATAATTAAAAAACCTTTTCACGATAATTTACAAATCTTCGAGTTACGACTGCAAAAATACTAAAAATTATTTAAATTACCAAGCTTTTTTGCTAAAAAATCATACACATTCGCAAAAAAAATGGGTTTTTCTCTTAAATTTGTTTGCAAAATAGCCAGCAATGAGCAAAACGTAAGGCATTTTTGCTCATTGCTGACTATTTGCGCAGTTTTTCTGTTTATCAGATAACTGAACTTTCGCATATCAGGAAGTTCAGAAGTCTACAACTGCGAGAAGAGTTTCTTGCCCTTGGCGTAATATTGCCAGATGATAGAGAGATTGTAAACCTGCGGAATCTCCTCCTTCACCCTACTCGCCTGTATCTTTCTGCGATCTTCGTCAAACTCATGTTTCCATGCCTTGAAAGCCCTGCGCGCCTTGAAGATAGCCTTGAAGTCACCCCAGTTGCGATTCAGAACCAATGTCTCGAAAGCAGCAAGGTAATCCAGGAATCTACGCATACGCATTACATGAGCCAACTCCGTATCACTCAGATTCTTATAAAGCATGGTTAAATTATTTCTGAAATTCAGATAAGTCTTCATCGGATTGCTTTTCGGCAGGGTTCCACCACCCACATGATAAACCTCACTCTCAGGAATGCAATAGATTTTTCTGCCCATCAGACGCAAGCGCCAGCAAAGATCAATCTCTTCATTATGAGCAAAGAAACGGCCGTCTAAACCGCCGGCAGTCCAATAATCCTTTGAGCGGATCATCATACAGGCACCCGTAGCCCACAAGATTTCCTGCTGGTAATCATACTGCCCATTATCGCGCTCTACCGTATCAAAGATGCGGCCACGACAGAACGGATAGCCGTATTTGTCGAGGAATCCGCCGCAAGCACCAGCATACTCAAAGCTGTCCTTATCGTATTCGGCAAGCAACTTAGGCTGGCAGGCAGCCACCTGCTGATGCGAATCCATAAACTCGATGAGCGGTGTAAGCCAATGATGCGAAACCTCCACATCGCTATTCAGAAGCACATAATATTCTGCATCAATCTGCTTCAAGGCACGGTTATAGCCTTCAGCAAAGCCGAAATTCTGCTCCAGCACGATGGTCTTCACCTGAGGAAACTGAGTCTCCAGAAGGTGCATCGAACCATCAGAAGAAGAATTGTCTGCCACCCAGATTTCAGCATCCTGACGGGAATATTCGATGACATTCGGAAGATACTTTGCCAGCATCTTCTGACCATTCCAGTTTAATATAACGATTGCTACTTTTGCCATATTTATTGTAAACTCTTTAATCTGTTATTCAGGAGATTGGTAAACTCATAGTTCTTGAGTCCCCATTTGGGAGCAATCAGCAGTTCTTTGGGCGACTGACTGACGAAACGCTCCAGCACCAAATCCTTTCTGAGCAGACGGATGTATTTCACGATGACATCAATATATTCCTCTACCGTGTAAACATGGAAGGGGTGCTCAGCATATTCCTGTGCCAGCCGGGTGCCCCTGATAATCTGCATCTGATGAATCTTGAGAATATCAAGCGGCAAGGAAGAGATGAGAGGAGCCTGGCGCAGACTTTCTTCCGCATCTTCTCCCGGCAAACCGATGATGATGTGGCCGCCCGTAAGGATTCCCCTGGCATGAGTACGCTCCACGGCACTACGGCAACAGGCAAAATCATGTCCGCGGTTGATGCGTTTCAAGGTTTCATCATTGGCACTCTCAATGCCATATTCCACCAGCACGAAGGTTCGGCGGTTCAGTTCTTCCAGATAATCGAGCAATTCATCGCTCACACAATCCGGACGGGTTCCGATAACGATTCCCACCACATCTTCCACCTCAAGAGCCTCTTCATACATCTGCCTCAGTTGCTCCACCCTGGCGTATGTATTGGTATAAGCCTGGAAATAAGCCAGATATTTCATATCAGGATACTTCCTGCTGAAGAAAGCCTTTCCCTCCTCCAGCTGTTCAGCAATCGACTTTTTCCGGTCGCAATAGCTCGGATTGAAGGTGCGGTTGTCGCAATACGTACATCCGCCACTCGAAATCCTCCCATCTCTGTTAGGACAGGAGAATCCCGCGTCTATCGAAATCTTCTGAACACGGAAATCAGGAAACTGCTTCCGGATCCATGTTCCAAAATCGTTGTAATACATTGGACTTTGAACCATTTTATTTTCACAAGTAAGGGAATTAATTGAAGTTAAAGAAGTTATCACTCCCTACGGTCGTTCGGGAAGTTAAGAGACAACAGTCTCCTGACATAAAACCAAGTACATTTGTCCCTTAACTTCTCTCTAACTTCCCTTAACTTCCCTTAACTTCTAATTCTGCCTTCAGCGCCGTCTTATCGTGATTGAAATCACCCAGGCGAACCTTGATAAGCTGGTTGTCGTATTCTTCCTTGGCGAGAGCCGGTGAAAGTTCTACGCGGATATAGTTCTTGGTGAATCCATGCATTGCCTTGCCTCTTGGCGCCTTTTCGAAGAGAACCTCAGCCTCTGTACCGATGTATTGGGCATAGAATTCCTGCGTCTTCTGATCGCTCAACTCCAACAGTCGCTTGGAGCGCTTCTTCTTCTCCTTCTCGTCAACCACATACGGAATCTTCAAGGCAGCCGTGCCCGGACGCTCAGAATAAGGGAAGACGTGAAGCTGGGTAACAGGCAGACTCTTCAGGAACTCATAGCATTCTTCAAAACACTCCGGAGTTTCGCCACGACAGCCCACCATCACATCGACACCGATAAACGCATCAGGCATCTTCTCCTTGATAAGATTTACCTTGTGGGCAAAGAGCGCCTTGTCGTAACGGCGGTGCATCAACTTGAGCACCTCATCGCTTCCGCTCTGCAGAGGAATGTGGAAATGAGGCATAAAGGCACGGCTCTGGGCACAATACTCTATGAGATCATCATCACAGAGATCAGGCTCCAGACTCGAGATGCGGTAACGCTTGATTCCTTCTACCTGATCCATCGCCTTGACAAGGTCGATGAATCGCTCGTGGGTAGTCTGACCGAAATCGCCGATATTCACACCGGTAATGACGATTTCCTTACCGCCTTCAGCAGCCGCCTGCTCACATTGAGCCACAAGCGACTGGATGCTCGGGTTGCGCGAATTGCCTCGGGCAAATGGAATGGTGCAATAGGTGCAATAATAATTGCAGCCGTCCTGCACCTTCAGGAAATAACGGGTACGGTTGCCACGCGAGCAAGAAGGCTGGAAGGTCTTGATTTCCTTCGTCTTCACGCTATAATGCTGATGAAGAGACGCAGCATCGCCGTTCTGCGCCCATGCATCGCTGAGATATTGAATCAAGTGCGCCTTCTCGTTAGCACCCAACACGAGGTCTACACCCTCTATCTTGCTGACATTCTCAGATTCGAGCTGCGCATAACAGCCCGTCACGATAACGAATGCACCCGGATTGTTTCTCACCATCCGGTGGATAGCCTGACGGCATTTATGATCGGCAACTTCTGTTACCGAGCAGGTGTTAATCAGACAAATATCAGCTTTCTCCCCCTTTTTAGCAGTAATGACGCCCATGTCTTCGAGCATTTTGCCAAAAGTGGAAGTTTCAGAGAAGTTGAGTTTGCAGCCTAGCGTATAGTAAGCTGCCTTTTTACCTTGGAAGGCACTTGAATCTATCATATATTTATCTTTTTCTTTGGTTTCTTTTAAGCTTTTGCCCTTACAGGGCGCATTGATGATTGCTTTCATCCCCAGGGTGTTGCCCTGGGCTAGGAGCTTCTGCCCCTTCAGGGCGTTCTCCCCCAAAAAGACCTTAGGGTCTATAAAACGAAAAAAGCCGCTAGACCGAAGTCCAGCGGTTGTTTCTCTCATTTTTCGTTCGCAAGTAATTTCAAATTACTTAGCAGAATCAGCAGCAGCTGTATCAGCAGCAGCAGTGTCAGCAGCAGTTGTATCTACCTGAGCTGTGTCAGAATCAGCAGAAGCTGTGTTCTGAGCTGTTTTGTTACCACATGATGCGAAAGAGATAGCTGCGATAGCTACGAACATAAAAACTAATTTCTTCATTTTCTTTGCTTTTTTAAAATCTGTAAAACAATCATTTGTTCTTTTGAACGATGCAAAGGTAAGCATTTTTTTGATACGTTGTTCTTTTTTTTGCGATTTTTTTTTAGGTGATTTTGTAACAAAATTACAAATCGCTATAAATCAACCACTTACAGAGTGCTAACAAAAGTTAAAGTTTTTAGTGTGCTCGGAAACAGCCTAATTTTAACACTTTTCGGTGTTTTTTAGCGTAACAAGGGTGCGCACCAACATCTCTTCAGAGCAGCACTATATACATATAATAAGGTACGCGCGCGAGAGAAAGAACAGAAGATTTTCCCAAGAAATCGTTCCCAAAAACTTTGATTGCCGAGATTTTTTTCGTAACTTTGCACTCAAAACAAAGAAACAAACAGACAGAAAATGATACAGCTAAAAGAAAATCAGGGCATTCCCCGCAGCATTCTTCTGATGATGGCTATCGTCGCAGGACTCACCGTAGCCAACTGCTACTACAATCAGCCGCTTCTCGAACTCATCCGCCACGACCTGGATATTACCGAGCAGAAGGCTAACCTCATCACCGTCATTACCCAGATAGGTTATGCGCTGGGCTTATTCTTTCTCATTCCCTTGGGCGACATGCTTTCGCGCAAGAAACTCATCCTTGTCAATATGACCATTGCTGCATTGATGGCAATCGTGATGGCTGCAGCGCAAAACGTTTGGATGCTCTGGGGAGCTTCACTGCTGATTGGCGCCTGTTCAGTGATTCCGCAGTTCTTCATTCCGATAGCCGGACAGTTTTCGGCCCCCAAGAACAAGAGCAGGAATATGGGCATTGTACTCTCCGGACTGCTGACGGGCATTCTCGCCTCACGAGTAATCAGCGGTTACATCGGCGAATGGCTGGGATGGCGGGAGATGTTTATCATAGCTGCTTTCGTGATGGTGGTTTGCATGGGAATCATGCTGCTGATGATGCCTGAAATGAAGCGCAACTATGTAGGAACCTACAGAGGGCTGATGACCACGATAGCAGAAATATTCGTTTTCCATTCTTCTATCCGCATCTATTCCACCCGTGCAGCCTTCGGGTTCGGCAGTATGATGGCAATATGGTCTTGTCTGGCGTTCCATCTGGCGCAGCCGCCTTTCAGCGCAGGAAGTGATATGGTAGGAATGCTCGGACTTTGCGGAATCATGGGAGCCGTTGCTGCCAGTGGTGTGGGAAAACTGATTCCTAGGTTCGGCATTCGAAAATTCAATCTGTTCGGAGCAGGAACGCAGATCATCGCCTGGGCAATAGCCTTGCTTTTCGGCGACACTTACGCCGGACTCATCGCAGCCATCATCCTGGTTGACATCGGTCTGCAATGTCAGCAGCTCAGCAATCAGAGTGGTTGTCTGCAGGAGATTCCGCAGGCTTCCAACCGCGCCAACACCATCTTCATGACCAGCTACTTCATCGGTGGTTCGCTAGGCACTTTCTGTGCCGGTTACGTCTGGACGCAAGCCGACTGGCTCGGTGTCTGCATCGTAGGAATCGCCTTCGCCATGATTTCTCTGCTTATCACGCTAAACTGCAAGAAATAAACATATAAAAGAAAAGAGATTATATTCCCGACTTACAGGAACATAATCTCTTTTCTTATTTTGATAGAGACTGAAGCTGGCATTTCTGCCGAAGCTTCAACTACATCTTTTCATCACCATACATTTCCGTCCACCAGGAAGCATCGTCCTGCAACCACTTGGCAAACCAGGCAAAGATGGTGTTCTGCCATTTCAGTCGCTTCTCGTAGTCGATGATGTGATGATCCTGACCATCTACCAATACCATCGCCGTAGGACGGCCAAGGAGTTTCAGCGCTGTATAGAGCTGGATACTCTCGCCCACAGGCACATTATTATCAGCCGTGCCGTGAACAAACAGCAGCGGAGTATGAATCTTGTCGGCATTATAGAGCGGACTCTGATCTACAAAGAGATGCTTGTTGGTCCAAGGATATTCGTTCGCCATAGAAACTTCGCTGTAGCTGTAGCCCCAATAGCCCTCACCCCAATAGCTGGTGTGGTCGCTGATGCCTGCATGAGAGATGGCAGCAGCAAAGAGGTCGGTCTTGGTCTGAAGATACTGAGTCATGAATCCGCCGTAGCTGGCGCCGATGCAGCCTATCTTCTTACGGTTTACGAAAGCATGCTCATCACAGAAAGCCTGGGTGCTGGAGATGATGTCTTCAGCCACTCCCTCGCCTGCCGTATCTACATGGCGGGCTGAGAATTTCTGACCGAATCCGGTAGCTCCACTAGGATTCACAACCAGCACTACATAGCCCATTGCCGCATAAACATGATGAGGATAACGGCTCTGGAACATGCGGCTCGTAGGACTGCATCCGCCATAATAGTTCACTATCATCGGATACTTCTTGGCAGCATCAAAATGGGGTGGCAGATAGTAACGGCAGCAAAGGGTGTCGCCTCTTGAATTGACAAAATTCCAAGCCTTGCATTCGCCCAATTCAACATCCTTCAACTCGCGCGCACTCAAATCGTCAACCAATTGCGATTTCAGCGCCTTCGTATTCATCTTATAGAGTCGGTCGGCATTGGATGCACTCTGACCGGAGAAAGCCATTTCTGCTGCCGAAGATGCAAGCGAGAAACTCTTGATGTACTCTTCAGGAGTCTTGAGAAGCGTAAACTTACCCGATTTCGGATTGAGCTGGAAGAGGTGCACGCAGTCTTTATCTTCGGCTGTAAAATAGATGTTTCCATCGACCTTGCTCCATTCCACACTCTGCACGTTCGGATTGAAATCCCTGGTCAGCGGACGAACCTTCTTATCCGACAAGGTCATCAGATAGAGCTGGGTGTCGATCATGCTAGGTGTCTGTCCTTCTTCCACATTCTTTCCAATGCCGTTGAAAGCTTCTGGCGAAGCGCTCACGAGAATGCTCTTGCCATCTGGCGAGAACTGGGCGCTGTTCAGGAATTGGCCCTTCTCTATCAGGGTTTCTACCTTTGGCGTTGTGGCTGAAGATGCATTCATACTGCCCAAATCCAGGCGGTAGAATGATGTCAGGGTTGTAGGACGCTTGGTGAGTCGCTCCTCTCCCTTTCCTATCAGCAGATAACGCGAATCGGCAGAAATATCCATCAGATAGATGTTGTGGTAACCGAAGGTAAGCGGCTGGAGAATGCCCGATGCAAGGTCGTATTTGGCGAGATTGCTGCGCTCGCGCCAACCAGGCTGTCTGTCTTCCGGTTCTTTTACATCATAAACTTGCGGATCCTTTTTTCTGCCTTCAGTAGTGAGCGTATAGATGAGTGTTTTTTCATCGGGTGTAAACTGGAACCAGCCTTCAGGAATATTGGCAGCCAACACTTCGCGCTCCATCGTCAGCGGATTGATGGTAATGAGCTGCAATGTGCCATCCTGCTTTTCTTCTCCGGCAATACTGCTGTCGCTCGCCTTCTGGGTGAAATACAGTTTATTGCTTGAAGGCATCCATTTTACGTTCTCCTCAAATGTAGCCATCACTCTGTTAGTCTGAGAGTTGCGCAACTCGCTAATGCTATGGTTATTACCTTTTCTATCTACCCAGGTCTTCCGAACAACGATAAACTTTCCGTTTGGTGAGATAGAAACACTCGGATAGTTGGGCGCACAAATCACATCATAGATGTTATAGGCACGCTTGGCTGCCGCATCGCCTACAGAAAGCGGAGCGCCGTTGGCTGCAGTTACGGTCAACTTGATAGATTTCTTATCAGAAGATGCATTCTTCCGGGTAAGATATTTGATGACAACCGTATGCTGCGAAGGAGTCAGGATGGTTTCAGCCTTATCGCTGTTCACCGCTACCTGTTCGCCGTCTACGAACAGGCGGTATTGCTCCAATCCTTCTACCGCGATGGTTGCTTTGGTGCGCTGGGTGTTAGAAACGCAGAAAGAAGCCAGATGGAGCGCATCCTGCTTGTCGGCAAGGAGTTGGGCTGCACTCACCTCCTTACCCTTATTTAATAAGGTGAAAGACAGCGGCGAATCGAGCACACCCTCCATCGAAAATTTCTCCCCCTTCACATTTACGCTATCCGCCATCCAAGGGTTAGCCACAGGATAAGGGCCGGCATGCTTCAGCTTCTGCACTTCGATGGTCTCGGCATTCGCAGAAAACGACAAGCCGAGCGAAGCACAGAGAGCAGCGCTAAAAGTAAGAGCCTTGATACTCTTTGTTCTTGGTTTCATCATGATTTATTATATATTATAGTTTAATTGCAAATTCAATGCCTGTTGGAGCAACCGAAAGACTGAGATTATCATTCCCCTCATTCTTCATTTCCAACTCCCCATCCATCTCCTTTGCCTTCTTTTTTTTCTTTCCCAGAAGCCAGTCACCCAGCAGATAGCCAGCCTCAGCAGAAGCCACACCAATGGCGGCACCTGCCATTACATCACCCCAGTGATGGCGATTTCTTCTTACTCTATCCACCGCCACGGTAGTAGCCACAGCATAACCTGCCACACCAATCCAAGGCGAAACCTTACGGTATTCGTGCATCAGGACAGTGGCTCCAGAAAAGGCGAAAGAGGTATGCCCCGAAGGGAACGAATAATTGTCCGTTCTATCTGGACGTTTCTCATGGATAGCATGTTTCAGTGAATAGGTCACGGCAGCATTCACACCCAATGCCAGTACCTGGGCACCGATTCTTCGCTGCCAAGTACTTTCAGCCTCCACTCCACACGCCTTCAATCCAAAGACGGCAATGGTAGGAACAAAGCGAAGAACATCATCAATGCCATCGCCATGATAACGCTTGTCCTGGGAGTAAACAGGGAGTACCATCAGCATACTCAAAGCTATTATAATCACCTTTTTTTTCTTCATGGGTACAAAGGTACTGCAAAAAATAGAATATCCTGCTACTTCACCCCCAGAAAAGAAAGAAAACCTATCAATATTATATCTTTTTAAGCAAAATATCTAATATTTATATAGGAAAACTAGAGTTTTTTTTGTAATTTTACAACCAAAATAGATAGAAACGAGAAACAACCCAAAAGATTGTTCAATACACTCTTCAATTGCTTGATGCAAGAGATTAGTAAATACACATTATTATATATAGGATAAAATGAAGAAACAGACTCAAGCTATTCATTTGGAATATGAGCGCCGCGATGCATACGACTCGTTGAGCGTGCCAGTATATAACACCCTTGCCTACGAATTCGACAATGCTGCCGTCATGGCTGAAGCATTCACCGACAAGATCAAGGCTCCAGATTATTCGCGCGTAGAGAACCCTACGGTAACCAACCTAGAGCGCCG
>ERZ780212.755-NODE-755-length-29779-cov-2.746535_pt1 | contig 29779 bp, 27 predicted proteins | sample MGYA00511364_ERZ780212 | MGnify/ENA primary metagenome ERZ780212 (study PRJEB29588, sample SAMEA2147991) | human gut metagenome | biome: human gut; feature: human-associated habitat; material: faeces | place: Denmark | collected 2008/2010 ... | reverse complement strand
GAAACCTTCATCGTGAGTCTCGGTCTCGCCTTGGGCCTGTCGGCATTATCCTCCCGCAACATCTCCTTCGAGAACCTGTTCATCGACGAAGGCTTCGGAACCCTCGACCCCGATACCCTAGCCACCGTCATCGACTCCCTCGCCATGCTGCAAAGTTCGCAAGGCAAGAAGGTGGGCGTCATCAGTCATACCGACACGATGAGCGAGCGCATCACCACCCAGATAAGGATTATCAAGAATGGCAACTCCGGCAGCAGCCATATCGAAATCTATCCTTAACCCATCGCAATTACACCTTAAATTATATAGTAATAAAACAAAAGAAAGGGTGTGCCATAAGTCCATGACACACCCTTTCTTTTGTTTCCATTGAATATTAAACCCTGTTTCCCTCTTTTGGGAAAACTACGGTTGGCTTGAAGGTCTTAGCCTCCTCAAAGTCCATCAGGGCATAAGCGATGATGATGACGGTATCGCCCACCTGCACCTTGCGGGCTGCAGCACCGTTCAGGCAGATACAACCGCTGCCACGCTCACCCTTGATAATATAGGTCTCCAAGCGCTCACCATTGTTGTTGTCTACAATCTGAACCTTCTCGCCTGCTATCAGATTAGCAGCGTCCATCAAGTCCTCATCGATGGTGATGCTACCCATATAATTCAGGTTAGCCTCAGTTACGGTTACACAATGGAGCTTACTCTTCAATACTTCTATCTGCATTGTTCTGTTATTACTTGATCTGTTACGGATTAAACTTAATAAAGAAATCTATCGAGGAATTATCCCTTATACTTGATATGGTCGATGAGACGGATAGGAGTCTTACCGCAATAAACGGTGATGCAACCTACCACGTAGGCACTATCCTCCCATGAAGAAACATCCTGCAGGCTGTCGCCATCCACAATCTGGAAATACTCTACCTCCAGACCCTCTACAGCATTGATGTCAGCAACCACCTTATCGTGAGTTTCCTGTACGGTATGAGTCTTGGCATACTCCACACTCTCCTTCAGGGCCTTATAGATGTTTGGCGCAATGGCACGCTCATCAGGAGCCAGCAAAGTATTACGGCTGCTCTTAGCCAAACCATCCTCATCACGGACAATAGGACACTCCACAATCTGCACATCGCTGTTGATGTACTTCACGAGCTGCTTGATGACAGCAATCTGCTGCCAATCCTTCTCACCGAAATAAGCACGAGTTGGTCGAACGATATAGAAAAGACGGCTCACTACCTGACATACACCATTGAAATGACCCGGGCGCTTGGCACCCTCCATCACGGTAGAAACAGGTGGAAACTCAAAGTGGCGTGTATCTGGTGTAGGATACATCTCCTTCACCGATGGTGCAAACACATAGTCAGCACCACAAGCCTCCAAGAGCTTGCAGTCAGCATCGAGGGTACGAGGATAGCGATCCAAGTCACCCTGATCATTAAACTGTGTAGGATTCAGGAACACAGAAACCACAGTCACGCCATTATCCTTCACACAGCGCTTAACAAGAGAGGCGTGACCCTCATGCAGCGCACCCATAGTTGGCACAAGGCCGATTTCCTTTCCCTCCTTACGACACATGAAGAGTTCGTTCTGGAGGTCAACAATCTTATTGAATACTTTCATCGTCATAATCTGTTTTCGGGTGCAAAATAACAACTTTTTTCTCAAATGAGAAAGAAAAAACCTAAAAATATGCGAATTATTGCCGAAAATAATGAATTTCGGAGAAAAAATGCCCCTATTTGAAGTTTTTTTTGTACCTTTGCACGTAATTCGTAAGAATAAAATTTAAATTTTATGGCAAAAAAAGTATTATTTATCAATCAGGAGATCGACCCATACGTAGCCGAGTCTCACATGTCAATCATGGGACGCGAACTGCCTCAGAAGATGCAGGAAGCAGGTTTTGAGATCCGCACCTTCATGCCTAAGTGGGGCACCATCAACGAGCGTCGCGGACAATTGCACGAGGTCATTCGCCTGTCTGGTATGAACCTTATCATAGATGATACAGACCATCCGCTGATCATCAAGGTTGCATCTATACCAACAACACGACAGCAGATTTATTTCATCGATAATGACGACTATTTCAAGAGCCGCCAGATGGGTACCGATGAAAACGGAAAGGAATATGCCGACAACGGAGAAAGAGCTATCTTCTTCGCACGTGGCGTATTGGAAACCGTAAAGAAGCTCCGCTGGCAGCCTGATGTAATCGTCTGCCAGGGTTGGGCTAGCGCAGTAGTGCCTTTCTATGTAAAGACTGCCTATAGCGAAGAGCCTTCATTTGCAGAATCAAAGGTGATTACCGCTCTCTATACCAACGAACTCAAGGGTGAACTGGGTACCAACTTCAAACGTTGCGTTGCCTTCCGCGATGCCAAGTCTGAACTGCTCGACAGCTATCAGGACGACTTCAACTTCATTGAGCTCGGCAAACTCGCCATCGACTATAGCGACGGTGTGGTAGAAGGTGAAGAAGAAGCTAACCAGATTCTCTTTGATTATGCGAAGGAGAAGAACAAGCCTGTACTGGCTTATCCGGGAGAAGATATCCAGGAGCCATACGCAGACTTCATCAACAAGGTTTGTCCTGACGCAGAATAAAATTCCGACAACAGAGACACATACATACAAGGATAATGAAAATTTTAAGACTCTTAACAGTATTAGTAATAGCAGCGCTTACTTTCGCTGCATGTGATGATACCACCGAGGGAATCGGTGGTAGCATCACTAATAAGATAGACAACATTAACATTTCTGACTCAGCGTTCAATGTTACCACAAAGTCTATAGTTGCAGGTGCCGTATTGAGCCGCAACAACACGGGGCTCATCGGAAAGATGAAAGACCTGGAAACCGGCAACTATGTAAAGGGTGACTACATGACCCAGTTGAGCGTATTGCCTACTTTCTCTGTAGATACACTCGATTACATCAAGCAGGCAAATAAAGGTTCTATCGAAGCAGACTCATGCTACCTCCTGGTTTCATACAATGCCAGCTACGGCGATACCATCGCCCCAATGAAGGTGACAGCCTATGAAATGACAAAGCCGATGGCAGAAGATAAGGAGTATTACTCTGATTATGATGCCTTCAAGGAAGGCTGGGTAAGCGAAAACAACCAGCACTGGAGCAGTAATTACAACTTGAGCAATACATCAGATGTCAAGAACTTCAAGATTTACTTGAATAAGAAGTATGAGAAAGATGGTAAGACATACAAGAACTATGGTTCTTACATCATGCAAACATACGCTGAACATCCTGAGTACTTCAAGACCAACTACAAGTTCCTGCACAACGTCTGCCCTGGCTTCTATATCAAGAACGTAGGCGGTACGGGTAACATGGCTAAGATCTGGAATACAGAGCTTATCTTCTACTGGACCCGCCACAAGACCATCAAGGCTAAGGACGGCGTTACTGACAGTACTGCTGTAAGCATCGGATACAACCGTTTCGATGGTACAGAAGAGGTATTGCAGCTCAACAAGATTGAGAACGATACCGAGAACATGAAGAAGTTGGCAAGTCAGCAGAACTGGACTTATCTCAAGTCGCCGGCAGGTATCTTCACCGAGGTTACCCTCCCTATTGAAGATATCATGAAGGGACATGAGAAGGATACGCTCAACACAGCTACCATCTCTTTCCCACGACTCAACAATGAAAACGAAGACAACGCATATAACTTTGCTACACCAAGCACCATCCTGATGGTTCAGAAAGACAGTTTGCAGTCGTTCTTCGAAAAGAGCAAGTTGGCAGACAACCGTACTTCTTATACGGCAAGCTACAGCAGTACCGGCTCCTACAAGAATGCCTATACATTCCAGAATATCGCCAACCTGATTTCTGCCATGTATAAGAACAAGGGCAAGGGAGAAAACTGGAATAGAGTAGTGCTGGTTCCTGTAAACGTCATCACAACCACACAGGGATATACTACCGTTATCTCCAAGATCAATCACGATATGTCACTCGCTTCTACCCGACTCATCGTAGGTACGGATGATCCTGACAAGGATTATACCACAGACAAGAAGACTGGTAAGAAGGTGGCATCTGGTCCGATCCGAATCAAGGTGATTTACAGTAAGTTTAAAGAAGAATAAGTATTCATAACGCAAAGTAAAAAAGGAAACGAAACATGGCAGATAATTTTTTGGAGCGTCATCGCGAAGAATACGAGATACGCAAGGCTGCATGGCTCAAGAAGAAGAAACTATTCATGAAGTCAGGCAAGAAACAGAAGCCCCAGACACAGATGCCACGTCCTGAAGACGAAGCGTTATAAACACGAAAATATTCAGAATCCTGAGAAAGAGGGTGTATCATAAAGCATTTGAATGTTTATGATACACCCTCTTAACTTTGCCGGTTAATCCTTAAAAACCGCCGCATAAGTACTATAAAAGCCATTTAATACAAAATAAAGCAAAATTAATTTGGAGTTTACCCATTTTTTTTATATCTTTGCATTGTGAACTTAAAAGTATTTAATATTAAACAGACAAAAAGCAATAAAATAAAAATAATCAAGATATTAGTAGAGATACTGGTCTATGGGTTTAACTTTTCTAAGAACTTGCATTTAAGAATACAAGATATTTGCAGGATACAAGTTACTTGCAATATATGAGATACTTGGTTTATGTTTATAGATAATGGAGAAATTACTCTCATAAAGAATTTGTTTTTAAGTTTAAACAAAAATGCTAAAGTTAGATGTTAGTAATATAAGTCCCCGTAGTGACCGTGAGGCTACTGCGGGGACGCCTTTTCAATTTATAGTATATAGAAACAAAAAGGGCAAGACCAGAGATGGCCTTGCTCAATCTATTTTTATAACTCTTTATCTATATTATAAGATTCTACCTGTAAGAGAGAACTTCAAAACAGGATAAACCTTTAAATATAAACATCAGACTACTGAACTTAATCTACTAACGTAAACTTGGCATATTTCAGCAGAAGCTGTTTGGTGCCAGAATGAACGAACTCAACCGTAGCCTTCGTATTCTCACCAGTACCTTCAATCTTCAACACCGTTCCCCGTCCAAAACGTTGATGTTCAATCTTCATTCCCTCCTGCAAACCGCAAGAAGAACTGCCAGCAGATGATGCTGTAGAAGAAGAAACTGATGATGCAGAAGATCCAGTACCGCGAGAAGCAGGATGAGAAGAATGCGTCTCCATATAACGCTTCGCTGCATTCAGCGCTCTAACAGACTTGAAATTACCTTCAGAGAGAGATGAGCGTCCGGAAACAGACGAGCGTCCGGAAGTACGTGAAGTCTCCGGTTCATTATCAAAGAGAGAAGGCTTAGGATCTGCTACAAACTGCGATGCTACCGGTTTGGAATTCTGATACCTGCTACTGTATCTAGGCTGCTCAGCATCCTCCCACGGTCTGCGAGGACGCTGCGCTCTCGCCCACTCCGGCTGGTCAGATATCGAATCAGCTCTGGAGCCAAACAAGCTTCCACCAGCCTCATCCAGGCTATCAATCAACTTGCCGTCAATCTCATCGATAAACCGACTCGGATTATCAAACTCCATCTTGCCATATCGCCAGCGGTTCTTGGCGTTCGTCAGGATACAATGTTTCTCTGCTCGCGTAATGGCTACGTAAAGCAATCTCCGTTCCTCCTCCAAGTCTCTGAGCGAAGCAGCAGAAAGCGGACTTGGGAAGATATTCTCTTCCAAACCAACCACGAAGACCGTAGGAAACTCCAGACCCTTGGCAGCATGAACCGTCATCAGAGAAACACGAGGTTCATCCTTATCACCATCGCTGTCTGCATCGGTAAGCAGCGCCACATCCTGCAGATAATCCTGCAGGAAGAGTTCATCAAACCTACCCTCTTCACGGCGTTCCTCCACAAAAGCCGACATACCGCTCAAGAATTCCTCCAGGTTCTCCTGACGTGCCAGATCATCGGCATCCTTGCCCGACATGATATCCTGACTGATACCACTCTCCTTGATAATGGCATCACCCAATTCATAGACATCCGTGGTTTGAGCCCGTTCGATAAACGAAGAAATCAGCAATCTGAAGGTTTCCAGCTTGTTCATCGTACCCTTGTTTACCGCCAGTCCATACTGCTCAGGGGCACCGATTACCTCCCAGAAACTCACCTGGTTCTGATGGGCACAGTCAGCAATCTTCAGCACCGTAGTAGCCCCTATTCCTCGTGCCGGATAGTTGATGATACGCTTGATAGCCTCTTCATCATCCGGATTCGCCACCAGACGGAAATAAGCAATAATATCCTTAATTTCCTTGCGCTGGTAGAAACTCAGTCCGCCATAAATGCGATAAGGAATACCCTGCTTTCTGAACTCCTCCTCGAAGCTGCGACTCTGGGCATTGGTGCGGTATAGAATGGCAAAATCACTATACTGGCAGCCATCCTCGCGCCGGATACGCTTCACGTCCTTCGCCACAATCGCCGCCTCTTCCTTGTCGCTGTAAGCAGGCTTATACTGAATCTTCTCACCCTTCGCATTCTCGCTGAACACATCCTTAGGAATCTGGTTGCGGTTATGCTTGATCAGACTGTTAGCCGCCTCAACGATAGTCTGGGTAGAACGGTAATTCTGCTCCAGTTTGAAGAGACGCGTGCCCTGAAACTGGCGCTGATAGTTGAGAATATTATCGATATTGGCACCACGGAAACTATAGATACTCTGCGAGTCATCACCCACGGCACAAACACGCTGCTTCTCCTGACAGAGTTGCATGACGATAGACATCTGAACGTGATTGGTATCCTGATACTCATCCACCAGGACATAATCGAAGCGGGCGGCATATTTGTGGCGAATATCCTCGTGCTCCCTGAAGAGCTGATAGGTTAGCGTCAGCAAATCATCGAAATCCATGGCATTTGCCTGCTTGCAGCGCTGCACGTAAGCCACGAAAATCTTACCAACCTCAGGCATCTGCGCACGCTTGTTCTGCTCGAAGATAGCCGCATCGCTCTCATAAGCCGCAGCACTCATCAGGTTGTTCTTCGCCATCGAAATCTTGGCATGAACGGCAGCAGGCTTATACTTCTTATCATCCAGCCCCATCTCCTTCACTATCGCCTTGATCAGCGAGCGCGAGTCACTTTCATCATAAATGGTAAAGTTGTTGTTGAAGCCGATATGCTCAGCCTCCGCTCTCAGTATTCGGGAGAAGATGCTATGGAAGGTACCCATATAGAGATGCTGGGCGAGATCATTTCCCACCAGTTTTCCGATACGTTCCTTCATCTCCCTAGCCGCCTTGTTGGTAAAGGTGAGCGCCATGATGCTCCAGGGTTTCATGCCCTGGCTCAGGAGATAAGCTATTTTATAAGTAAGCACACGCGTTTTACCCGAACCTGCACCGGCTATCACCAGCGAAGGTCCGTCAATATATTCTACCGCAGCACGCTGCGCTTCGTTCAAGTCGTTCAGTAAATCCATGAATCAATATTTGAGGCAAAAAACTATTTTAAGGTCACCCCTATCAACTATAAACTATATATCAACTAAGTATTACTTCACCCTATATCCTCCCACAGCCGTGCTCGGGTCGAAATCTTCGCCCTCACGAGGGAAGGTAGGGATAAATCTCATCTGATGTTCTATCTGTCGCTGGCGCTTCTTCATATAAGCGCTAGGATGCAGCGAACTGAATTTGCGCGGATTAGGAAGTGTAGCTGATATCAGCGCACACTCGCCACGAAACAGATCTTTCGCTTTCTTGTCGAAATGATATTCTGCAACCGCATCCACACCATAGATACCCGGTCCCATCTCTATGCTGTTGAGATAAACCTCCATGATGCGCTGCTTGCTCCACATCATTTCGATGAGGAAGGTAAAGTAGACTTCAAATCCCTTGCGGGTCCATGAACGGCCAGGCCACAGGAAGACATTCTTAGCAGTCTGCTGACTGATGGTACTGGCTCCATGCACCTTTCCACCACGTGCATTATTCTTCGCCGCACTCTCGATGGCATTGAAGTCGAAACCGTGATGCTTCAGGAATCTCGCATCTTCGCTCGCCATTACCGCCACTGGCATGTGAGGCGAAATCTTATCCATCGAAATCCAATGATGATGCAGGGTAATACTCTCTCCATCAGCTACTTGCTGGAAGCATCGGATAAACATCAGAGGAGTGACATATACAGGAATGAACCTATATGCCACTACAGCAAGAATGGTGGTACTGAAAAACAGCACCACCACCCATTTTACTATATTCTTGATTTTCTTCAAAATCATCTATTTAGTTTTTCCCTTCCGGGATCATGAAAGTTATTACTTCAATGTACCGTTGTTGGCTGCGTTAACCATAGCCTGGCTAGCATACATGTAAACCTCTACACGACGGTTCTGGGCACAAGCAGCAGTAGTATTCACTACAGGGTTAGCAGAACCAAAACCCTGAACATTCTTTACCTGACGGCTGGTAACACCGCAAGAAGCGAGATAGTTGTAAACAGCCTCAGCACGCTTCTGGCTCAAAGGCAAGTTGATACCGTCATTACCTGTAGCATCAGTATAACCCTGGATAGAAACCTCGCAGTCGGTATTATTCTTCAATACACCGGCAAACTGAGCCAAATCAGTCTTTGCGCTGCTGCTGAGAGTAGAACCGTTAGTTGGGAAGAGGATACCAGAAGCAAATGTTACCTTAACGGCAGACAAGCCATTGGCATCTGTTACAGTCTCAACCTGTGCATTCTTCACCTGTTCAGCCTCAGCCTTCACCTTATCCATGTGCTTTCCGATGAGGTTACCAGCACCGCCACCAACAGCTGCACCGATAGCAGCACCTACGAGAGCACCTGTACCACGATGGCTATTGTTGAGCAATCCACCAACGATAGCACCCAGAGCTGCACCAGAACCGGCACCTACAGCTGTACCTGTCTTCTGATTGGTTCCACAACTTGAGAAAAGCAAGCACAAAGAGAGGCCTGCAACTGCAAAATTAGTCTTTTTCATTTTAAAATCTCCTATATTTATGTTATTTAATTGCAAAGATAACTCTTTTTTCTCCATAATGGAGAGTTTTCTAATATTTTTTTGTATTTTTGCATGCAAATTTAAGGGTATTTGTCGAAATAGAGCTAGGAAATCACCTATTTGGGGGTGGAAAATCCCTAAAAGTAGGATTTCAGACATCTGCAGACAGATGAACTGCCGTCAGCAGATGATGAAGAGGCTCATGCTTATACCTTAATATATAAATAACAGAAGAAATAAAAAACAAAATAAATAGAATAAAGCAATATGGCTAAAGAACTCAAGAATTTAACCAAGCGCGCTGACAACTACAGTCAGTGGTACAATGATTTGGTAGTAAAGGCTGATCTCGCTGAGTTGTCACCAGTTCGTGGTTGTATGATTATCAAACCATACGGTTACGCTATCTGGGAGAAGATGCAGCAGCAGCTCGACAAGATGTTTAAGCAGACAGGTGTACAGAACGCATACTTCCCTCTCCTCATCCCGAAGAGTTTCTTCTCTCGTGAGGCTGAGCACGTGGCAGGTTTCGCCAAGGAGTGTGCCGTAGTTACCCACTACCGCCTCCGTTCTACAGAGGATGGCAAAGAGGTTGAGGTTGATCCTAACGCAAAGCTCGATGAGGAGCTCATCATCCGTCCTACTTCTGAGACCATCATCTGGAACACCTATAAGAACTGGATCCATTCATGGCGTGATCTCCCTATCCTCTGCAACCAGTGGTGCAACGTAATGCGTTGGGAGATGCGTACCCGTCCGTTCCTCCGTACTTCTGAGTTCCTCTGGCAGGAGGGTCATACCGCTCATGCCACTAAGGAAGAGGCTGAGGCAAAGGCTCAGGAGATGCTCAAGGTTTACGCTGAGTTTGCAGAGAACTACATGGGTGTTCCTGTATTGCAGGGTGTGAAGAGTGAGACTGAGCGTTTCGCAGGTGCTCTCAACACCTATACCATCGAGGCAATGATGCAGGATGGCAAGGCTCTCCAGAGCGGTACTTCTCACTTCCTGGGTCAGAACTTCGCCAAGAGTTTCGACGTAACATACTTGAACAAAGAGAACAAGCCTGAGTATGTATGGGCTACTTCATGGGGTGTTTCTACCCGACTGATGGGTGCCCTCATCATGGTTCACAGCGATGACAACGGTCTCGTATTGCCTCCAAAGCTGGCTCCTATCCAGGTGGTTATCGTTCCTATCAACAAGGGCGATGAGCAGTTGGCTCAGATTACTGCTAAGTTGCAGCCTGTTATCGACCAGCTCCGTGAGTTGGGCATCACCGTGAAGTATGATGACAACCCTGCCAAGCGTCCTGGCTTCAAGTTCGCTGACTATGAGTTGAAGGGTGTTCCTGTTCGTCTGGCTATGGGTGGCCGTGACTTGGAGAACAACACCATCGAAATCATGCGCCGTGATACCTTGGAGAAGGAAAACGTAAGCTTCGACGGCATCGTTGAGCGCGTAAAGAATATGTTGGAAGACATCCAGAAAAATATCTTCGAGAAGGCTCGTGCTTACCGTGATGCTCACGTTTATGAGTGCGACAACTACGAGGAGTTCAAGAAGCGTGTGAAGGACGGTGGTTTCTTCCTCTGCCATTGGGACGGTACAGCCGAGACCGAGGCTAAGATTAAGGAGGAGACTCAGGCTACTATCCGCTGCGTGCCTTTCGCTTACAAGCAGACTCCAGGTGTAGATATGGTAAGCGGCAAGCCAGCCGTAGCCCGTGTCATCATCGCAAGAAGTTATTAAATATAAAAATATGAGGCAGTTGATACTATACATCCTTTTTCTGGTGTCCATGGTCTTCTCAGGCTATGGAGAGGTATCTGCTGCCTCTATTTCTTTTACCCCCGAGGATTCTTATACCGAAGATGCAAGCCATAAGAAAGATGGTTTGGCGAAGGTTGAGCATGACAAGAGCCAGCCTGAGGCACAGCTTGAAAACGCTTCACAGCTTGCTTACCGCATCTGTAGCAGCCGTCCGCAGCGCTTATTGCCAAGTGGCAACATGCACAACAGTCAGACTGCCAGTAGATTGCTTACAAATAGAATCCGTTATTTATCATCCCTTTTATCAGCTATAGGAGGTGGCATGGAGCCTTTCCGACAGGAAACTGCCCCAATCCACTTTGATGTCGCCAGCAAGTATTATGTCATTTGCCTGCGACGTCTGCTCTGTTAGTGCTTATTCTTTTCTCTTTTTAAAATATCATATAGGTTTATCGCATCTTTCCTAAGATTTGCGATAAGATTGGTTACACCCCTATTCAAAACAAAAAACAGTTCAATATATATTATTTTTCAGGAATTAAGAATAAGCAAATAACAGTATAAAATTATGGCAAAGATTAATCATTTAGAGATGGGTGCTGATGTTTTGGCACTCCAGGATGTACAGGTAAAGAAAGGTTTCATGGGTTTGACTGTCAAGCTCATCTATCAACCTACCAACAGTGTGATTAAGATAAAAGAGAAAGAATATTCTACAGAGGATGGAAGAAAGCTTGAGAACATCCTCAGAGCAGCCCCAAAGGATGTAGAAACAGCGATCAGCAAATTCCCTGTTTCTGCCATCAGCATGGGTAATATGAAGTTACAGGCTTGCATCTCTGACGACCACCAGTTTGTTGCCACACAGCTCCTTGCCTTCAAGGATTTCGGTTACAAGCCGGTTACAGAGATGAAGACCTATACAGGAAAGACAGCCGAGGCTTTCGCTCAGTTGTTTTAGTTATATCACAGTTTCGGGACAGGGGACAGAACAATTCCTCTGTCCCTTTTTTATTTTATAGGTATAGGATGAAATCTTTATTTGAAAGAAGGCGGTTCATTCCCCTCTTCCCAATTACGGTAATGCTTAGGCGACAGACCGGTATGTTTCTTGAAGAAGGTTCCGAAGGCTGAAGCATTGGGAAAACTGAGTTCATTGGCTATCTGCTGTATCGTCTTCGTGGTGCTCTTCATCAGATAGATACTGCGACGGATCATCGCCTTGAAAAGCAACTGCTGGACCGTCTGACCGCAAACCGACTTGACCAGTACCGACAGATATTTCGGTGTAAGACAGAGTTCGTCTGCATAGAAAGCCACACTGCGCTCACGCATATAGTTCTTCTCTATCAGCAGCACCAGCGACTCAAAGATGGCAATCTTCCGTTCCATCTCCTTGCCGGCAGCCTTGAACGATGCCGAGAAGATGCTGCACAAACGGTACGTAACAGCCATCAGCAACAGTTTCTGCTCATGCACACAATAGGCATCCAGTTCACCACTCTTCTCTTTTTCCAGCTCCAGTTTCCTCAGCATCATGGCATAAGAGGTAAGCATATCCTCATAGCCCGTCGTCCTGACATGGCAGGGTTTGGGATAAATCGTAGCATAAAGACGCATGGTAACCACAGTATTGCCCAACATGTGACGAATCTGTTCAGTACGGTAAAAAAGAAGGGTATATTTAAGGTTCTTGCCCGTTTCCTGCACATGAAACATCACTCCTTTGGTAAGGAAAACGGTCTCACCCACAGATGCAACAAAGGATGTTCCGTCTACGCAGAAACGGAACATCCCCTGATGACAGATTACGATTCCGACATAGTCGGAGTAGAAAGGCTGCATCAACAGCTGAGGAAACTCATGAGCCTCGTATATGATGATATTATCTGTTATTTTCATGATGAATATGGGTCTGTTATCTTCAGATTTAACTGCGAAGATAACAAAAATATCCATTCATCAGATGAGCAGCCTGTATCTTTTATGATATTTTAGCACTCCCCTACCTTCTTCCCAGGGATTTCACATCTACATTCTTCAGCAGATACTCACGCGTCAGTTCCCCGATATTGCGCTTGCGCCAAGGGAGAACGAGCATCAGTCCGGCACACAGCAGACAGCCGTAGAAGGTCCAGCCTGCCATCTCCTTGATACTCACCAGCGTGGCCTGTACCTGTACCTTTCCCTTCGTACTCATGGCAGCCATATTCTGCGCCTCGGTTACACTCTTGCCCTGATATTGCATGCCTCTCACCGTCTGGTCGTAAGTCTTCGCCGTCTCGATGTTCGTGCGGTCGTAATCCTGGGCAAAGCGGGTTACATAATACTGCTGTCTGTGCTGAAACACATTGGTATAGAGCGCAGAGCCGATGCAAGGGGCAATGACCATACGAACGGTAAGCATGATGCAAACCCAGGTTGACATGAAGCGGTAAGGCATGCGCTGGTTGGCTATCGTGGAGATGAGCGAATAGAGCAGCATCATTCCCGTAGAACGGATGATGATAGGCCATTTCATACGCTCATACATGCCGTCGTTCTGTACCTCGAAATACATGTACAGCGCATAGGCTCCGATAAAGAGGAAGCCCAGACAGTACATCCACTTCAGGTGAACATTCTTGGCTCGGGCGATGACGGCGAATATCAGTCCCACGGTGTAGCCCACCATCACCCAGTTGCCTAGCGTGGCGTTCTGCCAGTTATCTATCTTCATGCTCACATTGGTGAACACGTTGACAAACATGGCACTCGAATTGCAGACCATCATCAGGAAGAAGAGCAGGATGCCGTAGTTGATGACCCTGAGCTGGAACACCTCCATGATGAAATAAGGTGAACGCCTCGTCTTCTCCAGATAGATGAACAGAGCGGTAAAGATAAGACAGACCACCGAAGAGAAACGGATGGTAGGATCATCAAACCAGTCGAGCGTCTTACCGAATACCATGACATAAGCAAACGAACAGAGCATGATACTGAACACCGTAACATTGCCAAACTTCGACATCGTTATCGGGAACTTAGGCATCGGATACTTATGATAAGGCATGGTGAAGAACACGATGATGATGCCTGCCAGCATGAATGCCATCATGAAATGATAAACATACTGCCACTCATAGGCATAGGCAAGCCATGCCGTTAGCCAGGTTCCCAACTGTCCGATAATCATGAAGAAGAGATAGATGACCGGCTGCGACACCATCTTCTCCGAATCTGCCGCATCCCATGCTTCCTCGGTAGTAGGCTCGCATCCCGGCGTGAGATTCCTCGTCGCCTCTATTCCGAAACCATATCTGATAAGCACGAAGAGATGCGCCATCAGCAGCGTCTGGCGGACAAAACCCATCAGCAGACTGCATAGTCCGAGTATAAACAGCGAGTCGGTCTGGGCACACACGAAACTGAGGATAAAAAGAATGGAGAAGCCCACGATACACATCATCTTCTCTCTACGGATGCACACCAGTTCATAGAAGAACGGCGAGAAAGCCGCCATTCCTATCGAGGTGCAGAAGCCCGCAAAGGCGATGTATTCCGACTGGATGCCGAGCCCGCTCATCATCTCGCCGCTGTTGGCAGAATAGACGCCACTCATCGTAATCATCGGCATGAAGAGGATGATCATGAAGATGATGCCGAGCGGTTTGGGCACCCAATCATAAAACGGATAATTCTTATATTCTTCTTCCATATATTACTTCATTTCCATCTAGCTGTTTTTTACTTTCTCTCAGCCTTGACAACCACCATCATGCCGGCAGCAAGATGCTCATTATCCTCTTTGCTAAGGTTGTTGAAATCGATTCTTACAGGCACACGCTGCTGAATCTTGACAAAGTTGCCAGCCGAATTGTCTGTAGGTACCAGCGAATATTTCGAACCGGTAGCACCAGAAATGGCGGTCACAGTACCCTCAAACTCCTTGTTACTGATGGCATCTACGGTCATACGCACCTTCTGTCCTACATAGAGATTCTCAATCTGGGTTTCCTTATAGTTGGCAATCACCCATTTGTTATTGGTTGGAATGATGTAGGTAATGGTGGTTCCTGCATTTACCATCTGTCCCTCCTCGATAGAGCGGCGACCCAGTTTACCGTCGCAAGGGGCCACAACCACACAGTAAGAGAGGTTCAGCTTTGCCATCTCTACGGCAGCCTCGGCACGTTCGATGGAGGCAGCCACATTCTGCTTGCGGGTAGTTACCTCGTTTACGCCCTTATAGGCAGCAGCCTGCTGCTTCTTTACCCCTTCGAGTTTCTTCCTGGTGGCTGCATATTCCACCTCCAGCTGTTCGAGCTGGATAGGAGTAGCCGCCTTCTTTTCTACCAGGTTGCGATAGCGTTCGCAGTCCTTGGCAAGTTTGGCAAGTCGTACATTTATTTCATCGATAGATGCCTGATAGATAGAAGCTGAAGTCTCGGTGGTCTGCTCTGTAGCGTTGATGACATTGGCTCCTGCCTTGGCATCCTTGAGGGCTGCTTCAGCCTCCATCAGACGGATACGATACTCACGGTCGTCGAGCACAAGGAGGGTATCTCCCTTGTGTACTTCCTGATGTTCTCTGAAGCATACCTTGGCGATATAGCCGGATGCACGGAGATTAACCGGTGAGATATATTGCTCTATCTGAGCATCATTGCTCGTTTCGTTAGAGTTATAATCGAGGAAGAGGCATACGATTTTCCAGAGTCCGAAAGCCAGAATAGCAACACCTATCAGACTGGCAGCAATCTGTCTTACGCGCTGCTTCTTCAGTTTTTTCATGGTTTCTTCGTGAGATACCTGTGTAGCCTCTGCTGTTTCTACATTTTTATTTTCGTTCTGTTCCATAGTTATATTGTAATTTGGAATCAGGGAATATGAAGTAAACTTTTTTACATCCCGTTTTCCTGTTTATATTTTATTTTTTAATGATTTGTTCTTCTCCGTTATTTAGCAACCGAAATCTGGTTGAGCTGTCCAGTCAACTTGAGCAGCGAGAGATTGGCAACCTTATAGCTATAGTAGGCTGTGAGATAATTGTTCATAGCCTCACTCATGCGCATCTCGTCCTGCAGCACCGCTGTCATCGAAGCCACACCCTCCTTATACTGGTCGGCTGTTACGTTGTAAACATCCTGCGCCATGATATAATTATCAAACTGTTTCTTGTAGTTGCGCTGACTGTTGTTCACCTCGCTCACCGCATTCATATAGTTTGCCTGCAGTCCCTTCAGGGCGTCCTCGTAACCGATGCGTGCATTCTCCTCCTCTATCTTCGCCTTTCTGATTTTAGAACGCTTTTCAAAACCATCGAATACAGGCACTCGCAGCTGGATGCCCAGACCATTGGAACCATACCAGTGGTTTGACTCGCCCGAATGAATCCAGTGATCTATCCTATCGGTAAAGGCAGAATACATCAGGTTTCCGGTCAGCGAGAGCGATGGCAGATAGCCGTCCTTGGCTAGTTTGGTCTGCTTCTGGGTGAGCAGTTTCTTCTGTTCCAGCAACTGGAGTTCGTAGAGTCCCGTATCCAGTCCGTCAGCCTTCACCATCTCTATCTTTCCCGGATCTACGGCTGTCACCTTCATCTCCTTCTCGGCAGGATAATCTATCACATACTTGAGCATGGTATACTGCTGTTCGAGCATGGCGATGGCGTTATCGCGCTGCACGGTGAGGTTCTCGATATTGAGATTCACTCGCTTCAGATCTACCTCCAGACTCATCTGGTTATCATAGAAAGCCTGGGTAATGTTTCTGAGTTCTACCAGTCGCTTGATGTTGTCATTCGTCAGACGAATCTGCTCAGATGTGTTCTGCGCCATGTAATACATCTTGGCAGTCTGCACGATGAGGTCTTCACGCGCCTTCTCATAAGAGAGTTGGTTGAGTTTATCGGCAATCTTGGTAATGTCGATGGCGGTAAGAATCATCTGGTTATACAGTGGCATCTGCAATTGTACACCCGCCGATGCATTATACTGCAACGTCTTGGTTACATTATAAGGCTTGCCGTAAGCCGAGCCGTCGGTAACCGAAACAGGCGGCGTAAAGTTGTCGTTGAGCTGTGCCACCGCATTGATCTGCGGATAGAGTTTAGCCTGATTTTCGCTGATAGCGTACTTTCCCTTAGCTATTTCGTTTCGGCTGCTCTGGAGCGACAGGTTGTTATCCACTGCCATCTGCAGGCACTGGCTGAGCGTAAGCGTCTCCTGTGCGCCAAGTGTATGGAAAGCTCCGAGCGCGAAACATAAGATGATTATTTTCTTCATTTCTTCTTAATGATTTCTATTTTAATGATTTTTATTGATTTACGTTTCATTTATTATCTGGGTGCAAAGATACGGCTTTTCGGTGATAAATGACTATTCACATCTTATCATAATATGTTCAAAATTTCCGAAAATAACAATAAAAATAGGTCTAGCAACACCGCGTTTCACGGGATCGCTAGACCTATCTTCTAATCTATCAAGAACTTATATTCTTATTTTAGTCTTCATCAGCAAACTCATTCAGAGTATATGCACTGCTGCCATCGAAACAATGGGTACATACCTGGCACTTTGGAAGACCGATGGCCTCTACCAGTTGCTCGATGGTGTTGAACTTCAGGGAAGTCAAGCCCAACTGGTTGGCAATCTCATCTACCATTCTCTGATACTCAGGAGATCCGGTGGTAGCGTATTTATCAAGATTCTTGTTGGCATCGCCCTCAAACTTCTCGATGATGCGACGGGTAATCAGCTCCATATCACTCTTGGAAGAAGTGAAGTTGATGAACGGACAACCATATACCAATGGAGGACATGCTATGCGCATGTGGCACTCCTTCAAGCCTGCCTGGTCGAAAAGCACCTTCACATTGTCGCGAAGCTGGGTACCACGCACGATACTGTCATCGCAGAATAACACACGCTTGCCCTTCAGCATCGCCTTGTTAGGAATCAGCTTCATCTTGGCTACCAGCGAACGCATGCTCTGGTTGCTAGGAGTAAAACTGCGAGGCCATGTAGGAGTATACTTGGCAATACAACGCTGGTAAGGCACACCCTTGCCGGCAGCATAACCCATAGCCATACCAGTACCAGAATCCGGAATACCGCTGCAGCAGTCTACCTCCACATCATCGGTCTTGCCGAGATTAAAGCCGTTGGTAAAACGCGCCTCCTCCACATTCTTGCCCTCGTAGGTAGATGTAGGGAATCCGTAGTAAACCCAGAGGAAAGAGCAAACCTGCATCTTCTTGTTGGCAGGACGGATCTGCTCCATGCCATCAACTGTTATCTTCACGATTTCGCCTGGTCCTACCTCATATGCTGTTTCATAATCGAGATTAGGGAACGAGGTGGTTTCGCTGGAAGCCGCATAGGCACCTTCCTTCTTGCCGATGATGATTGGAGTACGTCCCCAACTGTCACGCGCACAGATGATGCCATCCTCGGTAAGGATCATCATGGTGCAGGAACCTTTGATGTGATGGAAAACGTTTTCGATACCTTCTCTGAAGGTTTTACCCTGAATAATAAGCAGAGCCACCAACTCAGTTGGATTGGTACTACCCGAAGACATCTCTGCAAAGTGCATGTTCTTTTCGAGCAGAAGCTGAGTAAGTTCATCCTTGTTTACTATCTTAGCTACAGTGCAAATGGCAAAGCGGCCAAGATGAGAGTTCATGATGAGTGGCTGGGCATCTGTATCGCTAATCACGCCGATGCCCGATGTAGCTCCTTCAAACTTGTTGAGTGTAGGTTCAAACTTCGTTCTGAAGTATGAACTTTCCAGATTGTGGATAGAGCGCACGAAGCCCTTCTCACTACTGTAGGTTGCCAAACCGCCCCGGCGTGTGCCGAGATGTGAGTTGTAATCTGTGCCGTAAAAGAGATCTGCGACACAGCTTTTCTTGGAAATAGTTCCGAAAATGCCTCCCATAAGAGTATAATTCTATGTTATAATTTTGTAATATGGGTGCAAAGATAAATAAAAATCAGAAAATATGCAAGTCTTTTTGCTTTTTTTCTATAAAAACATGATAATGAGGGTAACTTGCTACCCTATTTCGAGGAGAATAAACGGCTACTGAAACGAAAAGCGCTCCGGCAATAATTACCGGAGCGCCATGATATGATTTCCTATGAAATTAATCCAACTTCAGGCTCTTCTTGATAGCCTCGATCTTATCCATTGCAGCAGCTGTGCAGCGGTTGTAGCAGCCAGCGCACTTGAATGAAGGATCCTTAACCTCAATATAGAACTTAATCTTAGGCTCTGTACCTGATGGACGGACACTTACCTTGGTGTTGTCATCGCAGAACCACTGGAGTACATTGCTTGTAGCAGGCATATCGAGCTTCTCTACGCTGCCGTCAGCATGCTTAGCCTCCAGGCTCTGGTAGTCCTTCCAGGTTACCACCTTGCTGCCACCCAACTCCTGTGGAGGGTTGGCACGGAAGTCTGCCATCATCTGCTTAATCTCGTCAGCACCGGTCTTACCTGGGCGAACTACGTTTACAGTAAACTCCTTGCTGAAGCCATACTCTGCATAAATCTGCATCAGGAGGTCGTAGAGTGTCTTGCCCTGATCCTTAGCCCATGCTGCAATCTCGCAGATGAGGCAGATAGATGCAGGAGCATCCTTATCGCGTACCTTATCGTATGGCAAGAAACCGAAGCTCTCCTCACCACCACCGATGTACTGCTGCTTGCCCTCAGAGATAGCAATCTCGCGTGCAATCCACTTGAAACCGGTGTAGCAGTCGCGCAACTCTACGTTGTTCTTCTTGGCAATCTCAGCAATAACTTCTGTTGTTACGATGGTCTTTACGAGGAAGTCTGTTGGCTTCAACTTGCCCAACTTCTTCTTGTTCTCGATGATGTAGTAGCAGAACATCATGGCTGTCTGGTTACCATTGATGATTATCCACTCGCCCTTGTCGTCGCGGCAAACGATAGCCAGACGGTCAGCATCTGGGTCGGTAGCTACCACAAGATCAGCGTTCAACTTAGTACCGAGCTTCATACCGAGGGTCATAGCCTCTGAATTCTCTGGGTTAGGAGAAACAACTGTTGGGAAGTTACCATCTACAACCATCTGCTCAGGAACTACATTGATGTTCTGGAAGCCCCAAGAACGCAGACAGAGAGGAACGATGACACGACCTGTACCGTGCATAGCTGAATAAACGATGTTGAGGTCTTTCTGACGGTTGATGACATCTTGGTCAATCATAGCAGAATGAACGGCTGTCATGTAGTCGTAATCCATCTCACCACCGATAATCTTGATTTTATCCCAGTTAGCCTCAAACTTCACCTGGTCGATAGTAACCTTGTTCACCTCCTCGATGATACCTGTATCATGTGGAGCCAGAACCTGAGCACCGTCACTCCAATAAGCCTTGTAACCGTTGTACTCCTTAGGGTTATGAGAAGCTGTTACGTTGACACCAGCCTTGGCACCGAGCTCGCGGATAGCGAAAGAAATCTCTGGTGTAGGACGGAGGCTCTCGAAGAGATAAGCCTTGATGCCATTGGCAGAGAAGATGGCAGCTACGGTCTCAGCGAAGAGACGGGAGTTGTTACGGCAGTCGTGACCTACCACTACAGAAAGGTTCTTCTCACCTGGGAAAGCCTTGAGGATGTAGTTAGCAAAGCCCTGGGTAGCCATACCAACGATATACTTGTTCATGCGGTTGGTACCTGCGCCCATGATACCGCGCAAACCACCAGTACCGAACTCCAGGTTCTGATAGAATGCATCAACGAGAGCAGACTTGTCCTCTGCGTCGAGCATTGCCTTTACTTCCTTACGGGTTTCTTCGTCAAAAGCAGGTGTGAGCCACTGCTGTGCTCTTTCTTCACACTGCTTGATCAATTCTGCGTTATTAGCCATAGTTTGATTATATTAAGTTATTAATTAATTCTTATCGAGAAGGATGTGCACGAAAACAATGCATATTTTCTCTATTTGCGTACAAAGTTATATAAAATATTTGATAAACCAAACATGTTTGAAGTTTTTTTTGTATTTTTGCACATTGAAATGGAATTGAAAATAGAATAAGGCTAATATTTAGCAACATCGTATTGGTAAGATAGCAAAAGTTGAATGAACAAAATATAAAACAATAGAATATGGAAGTATATTTCACGGGCGTCATCATCGCCGTATCCACCTTTTTAATAATAGGTATCTTTCACCCTATCGTCATGAAGATGGAATATTATACGGGTACCCGCTATTGGTGGGTTTTCCTCGGTGCAGGCATCATCTGCATCGGAGCTGCCTTCCTGGTTGCCAACGTACTCTTCTCTGCCATACTGGGCGTAGTAGGTGCTTCATGCCTTTGGAGCATCGGTGAACTCTTCGAACAGAGACAACGCTGCGAGAAAGGCTGGTTCCCGAAGAATCCGAAAAGAATAGGAACAGGATATTACAGGGACGAAGCGAAGTGAAGAACGAAGAAACAACGTTCGACGGACGAAGTGAAAGTCAATTCAAGTGTAAAGTGTATAGGAAGAAAACGCCAACGAAATGAAGACAGAACTCATTCTGGTCGGAAAGACCGTGAACAAGCATTTCATTGCGGGCATCAAGGATTATGCTGAACGCATCACCCATTATATGCCTTTCAACATAACAACCATTCCTGAGCTCAAGAACACCAAGAGCCTCAGCGAACAACAGCAGAAGGAACGGGAAGGAGAACTGATTCTGAAACTCCTCCAGCCTTCGGATACCGTGGTGCTGATGGATGAACATGGACAGGAATTCCGAAGCATCGAGTTTGCCAAATGGATAGAGCGCAAGCAGGCTACTGCCCGCAGGCTCGTCTTTGTCATCGGCGGTCCTTACGGCTTTTCACAGTCTGTCTACGACCGCGCCAACGAGAAGATTTCCCTCTCCAAGATGACCTTCTCGCATCAGATGGTGCGCCTTATCTTTACCGAGGCGCTCTATCGCGCATGTACTATTATAAAAGGTGAGCCTTACCACCACGAATAAAGGGTAAAAGGATAAAAAGGAAAAAGGGTAAAAAGGTAAAAAGAGCCTTTCCCCCTTGCGTCCCCGTCCCCAGCGATTCCATCGCTGGTCCCCTAATCTTAAAAGAAGAAAGAATATGCCAAAAGATAAATATATAGAAATAAAAGGGGCAAGAGCCAACAACCTCAAGAATATCGATGTGAAGATACCTCAGGGCAAGTTTGTTGCCATTACGGGTGTCTCAGGATCGGGAAAATCATCGTTGGCTTTTGATACCTTATATGCTGAGGGCCAGCGCCGCTATGTGGAGTCGCTCTCTTCATACGCACGCCAGTTTCTGGGACGTATGAGCAAACCGGAATGTGATTTCATCAAAGGATTGCCACCTGCCATCGCCATCGAACAGAAGGTGATTTCGCGCAACCCACGATCTACCGTGGGCACCAACACCGAAATCTACGAATACCTGCGACTGCTCTACGCACGCATCGGAAAAACCTATTCGCCTATCAGCGGACAGGAGGTGAAACGCCATACTACCGAAGATGTACTCGCCTGCACCCGACAGTATTCCCAGGGCACCAGGTTTGTCATCCTCGCCCCTATCCACGTCATCGAAGGGCGCAGTCTGGGCAAACAGCTGGAGATGTACAACCAGGAAGGTTACGCGCGTATATATATAAAAGGTGAATTCGTGCGCATCGAAGACTTCATGGAGCAGGCGGATAAGGATCTGCTGGAAGTAAGCGGCGACAAACTGAGAAAGAGAATGCAACAGAAGGATGAAGAAATCTTTCTGGTCATCGACCGTGCTTCGGTAAGCGATGAGAAGGATGATATCAGCCGACTGATGGATTCTGCCGAAACTGCCTTCTATGAGGGAGATGGAGCCTGCCGCCTCGTCTTCCTGCCAAGCAATATCTGCTACGACTTCTCTACCCGGTTCGAAGCTGACGGCATGCTGTTTGAAGAGCCTACCGACAATATGTTTGCCTTCAACTCCCCTCTCGGAGCCTGCCCTACCTGCGAAGGTTTCGGCAGCATAATAGGCATCGATGAGAAACTCGTCATCCCGAACACTTCGATGAGCGTATATGACGGATGTGTAGTTTGCTGGCGAGGCGAAAAGATGGGTATGTGGCTCAAGGAATTCATCCGCAGAGCTGCAGAATACGACTTCCCTATCTTCAAGCCTTATTTCGAACTGACTCAGCAGCAGAAGGACTGGCTGTGGCACGGTCTGCCTGGCGAGAAGAAACGTAAACAGCAGGAAAGGGTGAGCATCGATGAGTTCTTCAGAATGGTAAAGGAGAACCAGTACAAGATACAATACCGCGTGATGCTGAGCCGATTCCGTGGAAAGACGATTTGTCCTGACTGTCATGGTACCCGACTCAAGAAGGAAGCCAACTATGTAAAGATTGGCGGAAAGAGCATCACCGAACTGGTTGAGATGTCGATTGTGAACCTGAGCGAATGGTTCAAGAAACTGGAACTCTCTGAGCATGAGAAGGAAATCAGCAAGCGTCTGCTCACCGAAATCACCCACCGCCTGCAGTTCCTCCTGGATGTAGGTCTGGGGTATCTTACGCTCAACCGACTCTCCAACACCCTCTCCGGCGGTGAGAGTCAGCGCATCAACCTGACCACCAACCTGGGCTCATCGCTCGTGGGTAGCGTATATATCCTCGACGAACCTAGTATCGGACTCCATAGCCGCGATACCGCCCGACTGATTAAGGTGCTGAAAGAACTGCAGCAATTGGGCAACACGGTGGTTGTGGTAGAACACGACGAAGAGATTATGCGGGCAGCCGACTATCTCATCGATATCGGTCCGGATGCCGGCAGACTGGGCGGAAGAGTGGTCTACGCCGGTCCGTCATCAGAATATTCAACCACCGACAAGGCCGAACAGGAAAAGCTGCTGGCTGAATATCCGGAGAGTTATACCATCAAGTACCTGACCCACAACGAGGAGATAAAGGTGCCAACGAGCCACCGTGCCTGGAACCAGTATATCGAAATCAAGGGAGCCCGGATGAACAATCTGCGCGGCATCGACGTTAAGATACCGCTCAATGTATTCACCTGTGTAACCGGTGTATCAGGCTCAGGCAAGAGTTCGCTCATCAAGGGAATCCTCTATCCTGCCATGCGTCGCCGTCTGGACCTCGTAGCAGATGCACCAGGCGAATATGCATCGATGGAAGGCGACTGGAAGAGCATCAGTCATGTAGAGTTTGTTGACCAGAACCCTATCGGAAAGAGTACCCGCAGCAACCCTGCCACTTATCTGAAGGCATACGATGCGATACGTGCCCTCTTTGCCAACCAGCCACTGGCTAAGCAGATGGGATTCACGCCGCAGTACTTCTCTTTCAATACCGAAGGCGGAAGATGCGAGGAATGTAAGGGTGCAGGATATGTTACCATCGAGATGCAGTTTATGGCAGACCTCACGCTGACCTGCGAGGCTTGTAAGGGCAAGCGGTTCAAGCACGACATCCTGGAGGTACGCTATGGCGGAAAAGACGTCAATGATGTGCTGAACATGACGGTAAACGAGGCCATTGAGTTCTTCAGCGATGAAAAGTTGCAGCGCAACGAGGGCGACTTCGACAACTGCCGCATCATCGTAAACCGCCTGAAGCCGCTTCAGGATGTGGGTCTGGGTTATATCAAGCTCGGTCAGAATTCAAGTTCGCTTTCGGGTGGTGAGAATCAGCGTGTAAAGCTCGCCTTCTTCATAGGTAAGGAAGAACAGGAGCCTACGCTCTTCATCTTCGACGAGCCTACCACGGGTCTTCACTTCCACGACATCAAGCGCCTGCTCCATGCCTTCAATGCCCTGATAGAAAGGGGTCATTCGCTGGTAGTGATAGAGCACAATCTGGATGTCATCAAGTGTGCCGACTATATCATTGACCTCGGTCCTGAAGGCGGCGATAAAGGCGGCAATCTTGTTGTTGCCGGAACTCCGGAAGAAGTAGCTGCCTGCAAGGCAAGCCTTACCGGAAAGTTCTTGCGTTAAGAGTTGGAGATATAAAAAAACTGTGTCAAGTTACAACCAAAGTAATTTGACACAGTTTACTTTTGAAACCTCATCACAATCTGATGAAGTATATGGATAAAGAAGCCAATAAATAATGTGTATGGAGAAAATAATTCAATATATTTTCAGTAAAAAGCAATATATGGAAAGATAGTTAACCAATATCACAACTAAAATGTTAATTAGTAATAAAGTTCTTACTAAGAAGTTTATTACTAAGAAGATTATTACTATTTTTGCATTCTATAATAAAGAAAAAAGAAACGATTATGATAGAATTACTCCAAAGTTCTCCTTCGGTACTGATCCTATGAACGACTTTTCCCTGTCTTTTGCCTGGAATCCAAAGGATAACCCTGAAAGGGAAATCTTGCAGCTGCCAGAGAAAATTGCAGAGAAGAAAGGCATTAAAATAGTTGTGTGCTTTGATGAGTTTCAGCAGATAGCTGACTTCAAGGACTCGCTTACCTTCCAAAAGAAACTGAGAACAGTATGGCAGCACCAGAAGTTGACTACTTACTGTATGTTTGGAAGCAAGAAGCATCTGATGACTAAGCTGTTCCACACCACAGAATGTCCATTCTACAAGTTTGGCGACATCATGTTTCTCGACAAGATACCGGAAACAGAGTGGATTCCTTTCATCTGCGAGAAGTTCAAGAATACAGGGAAGCATATAGAAGAGAAACAGGCTCTTAAGATTTGCCAAGTCTCGGAAAACCTGTCTTCGCTCGTCCAACATCTGGCATGGCTCACCTGGTACAAGGCTAGTCCGGAAGTTACTGATCAGATGATAGATCAAGCTATCGATGAACTTTTGGATCAAAATCGCCTGTTCTATCAGCGTGATATGGAAACCATGACGATTTACCAGAAGAATTTCCTCATAGCGGTGGCGAATGGCATCAATACCGGACTTTCCCGTAGGGAGGTACTGAATGAGTATCGCCTGGAAAACTCAGCCAATGTGCAGAGTATCAAGAAGGCATTGATTGCTAAAGATTTCATAGATGTGGATAGAGATACAGTATCTTTCAACGACCCATTCTTCAAACTTTGGATCAGAAGAAACATTGCGCAGCTTTGATGGAATAAGAATACCTTTTCACATACAGAAAGCTTAAACATAGTTAAGACTACTATTTTTCGTATAAAACATTTGGTTACTACGAAAAATAGTAGTATCTTTGCATTGTCTTAAAATAAAACGATATGAAGAAGATTTTAGTAACAGAAAAAGAGGAAGAACTGATAGAAGCTATCAGAAATTTCCGGAAGTCATACCCTAGAGGTAACCCACAGTTATTATGGTACGCTCAGCAGCTGTTTGATGAGATGATTGAGCCACCCGAGTATTACACCTAGTATTAACAACAGTCTTCCCTTCGGGGAGGGCATTAAAAAGCATAAGATTATGGAAGTAACAATGAAGCAGGCTAAGGACAGCACAGTAAAGCAGCGCATACAGGATATCCAGATGACGGTATCATGGCGCGAGATAGCACATACCTATTTCGGGAAATCGGCATCATGGCTTTATCATAAGCTCGATGGTATTGATGGAAATGGTGGTGTAGGTGGTTTCACCGAAGAAGAGAAGGTTATGCTCCGTGGAGCACTTTGCGATGTTTCCAATCGCTTGCGTGCGGCTGCGGACAGGATATAATGAGGCTGGGGTCATCGTTCTCCATAAGACAGAAGTCGCCATAGCCTTGTGGCGCATCAGCCCCGTTGCAGCAGCGCATCGGGGCTTTCTCATGCGGAAAGCGCACGGAAAATACGCAGAAAATCACAACAGTCTTCGAGATAAGCAGGAAAGACTACATTGAGTATGAAACTTTCCGCAAAGTACTCAGTAACAGTACAAAAGAGTAGTTTTCTAATCTATTATGTAATAAAGCTTTAAATTTAGTCTGTTCTCTAATCACGGATGGCTGCCCGTGAGGGTGGTCTTCTTTTTTCTTTCCCGAAAATTTGGTTTTTCAGAAAAAGTGGTGTATCTTTGCATCCGAGAGTCTGTCTGTTACTATATAACATATTAAAATATTATGGGACTGATAACGTATATACAAGGCTACTCCGCCATTATAGCGGTAGTACTGATGCCTTTCCTGGTTAAGAGCAGGATTCCCGCCTACTGGGTACTTTACCTTCTCTTCTGCACTATTCTTACACCCTTGATAGGGTATCCTCTATATCGGATCTGTATCCTCAAGAGATAGGGTGCAGTCCTTTGCCCATCGTCTGCCTCTTACTATATTTGCATTGCTAATTAGTAATATATAAGGGCAAAATTTGCAATAAATCTGCAAATGCCCCCGAAAATCAGTTTGCCTAACCTCATTCCTGTATCTGCGAAATTCCACCCGCACAGGGTGAAAATACGATATCGGTGGAATCCGACAACCGCCGGATTCCACTTTTTAATTTAAAAAACCAATTCAAAAGAATTATCTGTTAAAAAAGTAACCATCATCGAAGGCTGCTTCGATAAGTCGTTGCTTCACTCGTGCGTATTCTGCCGAGTCTTCGATAAAGTACCGAAGAGCAGAAACAATCCTCACATAAACACTGAGCCGATAATCGCCCTTACCCTTTTAGATTGCAAAAATGTTTTCCTTATGCATCCCAGCATAATACATCAGATCAGAACCAGATACATGATGGTTCTTCATCTCTTCACTCAGAACAACACCGAAACGGCTGTTGTCTGCATTAAATTTTTCAATTTTCATCTTAAAAAAAATTAAATTATTGAATATATTTATTTACAAGTTCCCGCTACGGGAACTCTTTTTTATTTTCTTTTTAGTATCTTTGCACCATGTATTACAGATTCAACAATCTGCTTACCAATAATAAAACGAATAACTGATACATATATTGTATAACAATATAAAATTTTTAGGAGATGATGAACATCAGCACATTCATTAACATGGCCAGCAAGATTCCTTCACCTGGCCAGTTGGAAGGTCTGGTAACCTTCATGAAGGAAGATGAGAAACTCAGGTTTTTCACCGAGTCTTACCGGAAAACGGGGAATAAGTCGTACAAGCACGATGCACCCCTCTTCGCCGTAGCCTGCATCTTCGAAGGCGGAAAAGGCAAGGACAACATCCGGAGCCTCACACATCTGTCACTGGTCGACTTCGACCACATCACAGAAAAACCGGATGACGGCACCCTGCACTCGCTCAAAGAGAGAATCTGCCACGATGCCCACACCCTGCTCTGCTACGTTACCATGAGCGGCAACGGACTGCGTGTCATCTACCGCTACGAAGGCGATGATTATCCCGCCGCCTTCGCCATGGGAAACGACTACTACGCGCATCTCATCGGCAAGGAAAGCGATCCGCTCTGCAAGAACATCACAAGGCTCAGCGGACTCGCCTACGACCCCGAAGTCTATTTCAATCCTGAAGCCACAGCCTTCAGCGCCGAGGAAATCAGCCATTTCCATTCCGCTACGCTCAAGACCGCCCAGAAGAAAAAGAAACAGGAACGCATCGCCGACTACTACGAGCAGATCATCAAACCCAAGCTGGAAAGCGAAAAAATCAGGTACGAACCCGGCAACCACAACCAGTATGTAATGCGGGTGGGCTACATGATGGCTAAGAAACGGTACGACAGGAAAGAAGCCACCCAGTGGGCTATCAGGCAGTTTCCCGAATACGACGACGTAGAACAGGTGTTCAAGTCGTGCTACGACAACACCACTCACCCACAGAAGGCGAAGGCTGAGACCGGAAAGATTCCCTATGCCACCGTAGATGAAATCAAAGACTTCCTCGACGGGCATATCAAACTCCGCTTCAACCTCATCACCCTGCGCTACGAGTATCTGAAGGAGAAATGGCGAATCCTCCAGGACCGCAATCTGAATACGCTATGGAGCAACATGTCGCTAACCGCAAGGGTGAGCAAGAGCGACATGATCAATGTCATCGAGAGCGACTATACCCCGCCCTACAATCCCTTCACCGATTATCTGGAGAATCTACCACCCTGGCAGGAAGGCGACAAGGACTATATAGCCGAACTCGCTGCCACAGTAAAGATGAAGGGAGACCCCGTGATGCCCTTCTGTGAAGCCCTCAGGAAATGGCTCGTGGCGATGATAGCAGGATGGATAGACGAAGGTGCCGTCAACAATGTCATCCTGGTGTTCATCGGCAGACAGGGCGCCTACAAGACCACCTGGTTCAACTATCTCCTGCCGCCGGAACTGAAGCAATACTTCTATACGAAGGCGAATGCCAGGCGCATGACGAAGGATGATATCATCGCCCTTTCGCAGTATGCACTCATCTGTTATGAAGAGCTCGACACGATGAGTCCGTCGGAACTGAACCAGCTGAAGGCTGTGGTAACGATGCAGTATACCAACGAAAGGGCGGCATACGGCCATTATGCCGAGCAGCGCAAGCATATCAACACCTTCTGCGGCACGGGCAACAATCCCGAGTTTTTGAGCGACCCTACCGGTAACCGTCGCTGGCTGCCCTACGAGATCGAGAGCATCCTCTCGCCCCGTGAGCATCCGTTCAATTACGAAGGCATCTACGCCCAGGCTTACGCCCTCTACAAGAGTGATTTCCGCTACTGGTTCACCGATGAGGAGATAGAACAGCAGAACCGGCACAACCGCGCTTTTGAGGCGCCCAGACTAGAACAGGAACTTGTGGATCTCTACTTCCGAAAGCCAACGGAGGCGGAGACAGGGGAGTTCGTGTCCATAGCCAGAGCGATGCAGATCATCAGTTGCAACATCTCCCAGAAGCTGAACAGTTCGAAACTGGGCAAGGCTTTCAATGATCTCGGATTCGAAAAGATGCGCACCAAGCACAGCCGTGGTTACAGGGCAATCGTCCGTACAGCCGAGGAAATCAAGGCATATCAGGTATCCGTCTGCATCAACCCGCCGCAAT